>Ga0213877_10000014_pt1 | contig 17365 bp, 18 predicted proteins | sample VelepicoBEBS_R01_FD_160112 | JGI IMG/M metagenome (GOLD analysis project Ga0213877, IMG submission 160112) | Vellozia epidendroides bulk soil microbial communities from rupestrian grasslands, the National Park of Serra do Cipo, Brazil - BS_R01 | ecosystem: Environmental > Terrestrial > Soil >...
GGTTGTGATTCAGGCCGATGGTCCACACATTTCGGATAGGATTAGATCCCAATCCCAAAACGAGAATACTAAATTCAGCCCAAAAATGTCCCCAACCAAAACCCCAACCCTCAACATCATCTTCGGCGCCATGACATTCGGCAAGCCGGGCGCCGAGCAAACCCGCGTGCACTCCCTTGCCGCCTGCTCCGCCATCCTCGACGTATTTCAAAGGCACGGCCATCGAGAAATCGACACAGCGCGCTTCTACGGCGAAGGATCTAGCGAGGAATACCTTGGCCAGCTGGACTGGCAAAAGCGTGGACTGATCATGGACACAAAGTACTACCCCACCGCGGGACGCACCCTGTCCAGATCCAACGAACCCGCCGGAGGATGGAAACATACTCCCGAACACCTACGGCAAAACCTCATGGATAGCCTGATGGCACTCAAGACGGATAACGTGGACATGTGGTACTTGCATGGTCCGGATCGGACGACGGATTTTGAGATTACGTTGAACGCGGTGAACGAGTTGCATAGGGAAGGCTATTTTAGAAGGTTTGGCATCTGTAATTACATGGCGGTGGAGGTGGCGCGGATTTGTGAAATTTGTAGGGAGAAAGGGTATATCCTGCCGAGTGTGTACCAGGGTCTGTATAATGCTCTGCATCGATCGGTGGAACCTGAGTTGTTTGAGTGCTTGAGGCATTATGGTGTGGCATTTTATAATTATAACCCCCTGGCCGGTGGGTACTTGACGTCGAGGTACAAGAGGGATACGAAGGATGAGGAAGTCGAGAGCGGCTCAAGGTTCGATCCACAAAAGTGGCAGGGGAAAATGTACCGGGCGAGATATTGGAACGATGCGTATTTCGATGCCCTGGATATCCTCAGGCCGGTAGCGAGCAAGTTGGGAGTCACAGAGGTGGAGTGTGCTTTGAGATGGATGACGCATCATTCAAAGTTGAAGGGCGAGTTTGGAGACGGCATAATCATCGGAGCTAGCAGCCCGGAGCAGTTGGAGCAGAATCTGAAGGCGCTGGAGGATCAAAGATATCTACCAACGGATATAATCACAGCCTTAGATGCTGGATGGGAGAGGGTCAAGGCCATCAGTGGTAAATATTGGCATTAGCCGAAGGGGCATCAGATCTCAACCGCTCCTTAGATTCATTGTTGTCCCAGAACCGCCCTTTTAGGGGCCTCGTTCGCTAAGTGCGAGGGCAGATAAACTGGCACCTTTATGGTCCTATCGGCCGAAAAGGGTCTGCAATCAGCCAGGATTGGCGCGTCTTATGCTCAAGAGAGTCACGCCAACTCCGCTTGGAAACAACCTGATGAAAACCAGAACGAACTCCGGGCACCTAGTGCACCAAGTCCGCGGCTCGTATAGCAGCGCTGCTGCGGATTTTGGCCGGGTGCGCGACGCGAGGAGGGAGAATACCCGCAGTGGTCTTTGACCGACGAGCAACAAAGCACCCGGCCAAAAGCCGCACAGCCCTCCGGGTTGGGGCGACGCCGGCGCCTCGCCGCGTTGCTGGCTCGTTAAATAGGAGCTCAGCTATTCGCCTCGCCAGCGCCTTGCGAGTCATCCGGCGGCGCTCCCAACGCTGCTATACGAGCCGCGGACTTGGTGCACTACTACTCGCCGTGCTCGGATTTGCACTTTGCCTCGCCGATGCCACCTCAGCGGCTGAGCGGGGTAAAACGATTCGCACGCAAGATCATCGAGGAGGAGCAGTAGCCGGTCAGTTGACCGGGACTTTTGGCAAGCAAGTCGTGTATGGCGCCGGTGAGACCGTGACGTTAGCGCCATTGTTCGTACCCGGTAGCCAGGCCATAAAGATCAAAACCGATGGGGAGGGCCGATTTGTATTCGGGGGTTTGCCGCCCGGTCAATACGAACTTAAGACCCAGCTGAATTGGACCACGACTTACATCGAGGTCAACGATGACGGATCTTCCGATCGGATGTACGCTGATCATTGGAAGGAATTAGTTGCTCGGGTGCAGGTAAAATCAGGCCAGACCATCCACGTGACAACGTTCAGCGAAGGCAAAACGCGTAACGCGTTCTATGCGTACGGCGGCACACTTTCTAGGCCGCACCATCCGTTGGTGAGCGATGATTGATTCGCCTGAAGCTCATCACTCAATAGCCAATAGCCGATAGCCAACGACCGGTATCTTACCACGCGCCACTTAGCCAGCGGGTTGGCTATCGACTATTCGGTAGCGAGCTTCAGGCGAGCTATCGCCGCGCAACTCGCAATCCCTATGCTGCAACTCGCAACGGGTAACCAGTAGCTCGCAACTTGTAACCCCCTACGGCCTGCGGGGCCGGCACTTGGTCCGATTTGTGCATCTTTTCTTGTTAGAAGGATCCTATGAAGACCAGAGCTAACTTAGCGCGCATCACGCTCGTCGGGCTCGGAATTGTACTGTGCTTTCCCGATTTCGCATCAGCGGCCGAAACCTCAAAAAATGTCAGCACCTATAACCAAAGAACGGGAGCCGTTACGGGGCAGTTAACAGCGACCTTCGGTAATCAAGTCGTGTCCTATTGGGGAGAAACCGTGACGTTAACGCCGTTGTCCGGTGGCCAAGCCGCAACGACTAAAACCAATGACGGGGGCCGGTTTCTTTTCCAGAACGTGCCAGCCGGTCAATACGAACTTCGCACGCAATTCGAGTGGTACACGACCTACGTTGAGGCCTATGATGACGGAACTCGCGATCGGATGTACGTCGCTCATTCTAGGGCGCTAGTCGGCCGGGTACAGGTAAAAGCGCTGCAGACAGCTCGGGTAAAAAATTATACTGTAGGTCCGACTCAGGATGCGCGCTACGCGTGGGGCGGCCTTCTTTTCAAGCCTCACCATCCGGTTGTCACTTGCGAATGACTCGCCTGAAGCTCGACATTGAATAGCCAGTTTGAGTTTACTTAATCTAACCAATGAATCCTCCAGTACTTGCAGAAATCCAGGCCCGTCTACGCCGTCTTGAGCGGCAAAATCGTATTCTAATCGTGTTGCTTTGTGCCCTGGCCGGCGCAGCCTCGATTGCCGCAACTAATCGTTCGATCATTACCGCCGATGAGATTCGGACCTCGCATTTAACCCTCGTCGACAATCATGGTAAACCATTGGTGGAAACCCAGGGCATCAATGGCGTCGAAGTGCGTTCTTACTTACCGCACAACGTCATTCAGCGCTGAGTAGTTTGCGCCCGTGATCTCGCGCCAAAAAAGTCTCCTGTCCGATCGAGCGCTTATCAAGCCCTCCGAAATTGAGCGGCTCGCCACATCCGGATAACGAAGATACCCGAGATCAAAAATGCTGCGCCAATCAAGCGAGCGGGACTGACTGAATGTTGAGGGATTCCGAGTACGAATCTGAGAGCAGCGCAGTTAGCAACAAGTGCTTAGTATAACGATGTTCGGATAGTCTGGAGTTTGGACAATTTGCAATCGCCCGAGGTCGAAAATAAACTAGCCCAGGGCTTAAGCGCCATAGGCGCTAACTTAATTGCGGTTTGTCTTCCTTGTCCCGGAAGGACTGCACGAAGGTAGCCTGGCACGAAGTGCCAGGAATACGTAAGAGAAAGGGACCCGTCCCAGAGGCACGGTGTGATTACGTATTCGCGCGTTAGTCTACAAAGATCCTGTTCGCATGTGCTAGGTCCCGTGAGGGAATCGAGAGCGGCTCCTACCCAATCATCCTGTCCCTCCGGGACAATAAGTCGCCGAGCGATAACAATTATTTTAGCGCTTATGGGCTGAAGCCCCGGGGTTGTGCTGTCTTCGCCCTTCAGGTGCGCTCGAGGAAATCTTAGGTTTATCTTCGACACTTCATTTTCACATTAATGAGAATAGCATTTTCCCATTGATGAGAATAGCTAACGCGGAATAATCGGCGCTATGACTTTGAGCCGTGACGATTTTCGGCCTAAGGTCGCAAAATTTTCTTGTTTCGTGCGGCTTTCGCGAGATAAGGATTTAGCACGCCATGAAGATTTGCTCTCCTCAGATTTTAGCAGCTTTGTCGCGGCTGACCGTCGGCGCCATCTCGGCTAATGCGCAGCTAACGATCGATGCAAATTTTACGACATCAGATACGGCGACTTTTGCAGGCTCGATGCCAATCGCCGATCTCCCGAACGCTTCGGTGATCGAGGCGACTATTGACCAGTCAATCGCGCAGGTCACCAGCCTTATCAGTACTCCGCTTACACTCAATATCGATTTCCTAAGTGATTCGAACACTGGTCTCGGGGCTAGCGTGGGAACCGGTTTGATTGACCTTCCTTATTCTACCTATCTTTCCTATCTTCAGGCCAAGCCAAACAAATCCGCCGTGAGCACAACGGCACTTGCTTCATTACCTGCCAGACCGGGAACAGGTATTAACAACAATGCTACGAATGTGCAACTCGGCGGAGCGCTCCTCGACGCCATTGGAGATACCACAGATGGCAACAGTCTCATCTCGAGCAATGGAGGATTTGCCGGAACCGTTGCGCTGAACATGTCGATCTTGAACACTTCGAGGACCAACTACGACAATACAAAGTACGACTTGGTCTCGACGGTTACGCATGAAGTAGACGAAATTCTTGGCATTGGCGGAGAGGGTTCCACGCTTACCGGTACCGGAGGTGCCACCGATGTGGGACCAACGGACTTATTCCGATTTAGCGCTCCCGGTGTGAGGAGCTATTCCAATTCAGCGAATGTCTCTTCTTATTTTTCCATCAATGGCGGCAATACCGCCCTAGTGCATTTCAATCAGAAATCGGATGGAGATTATAGTGACTGGGGAGACGGCGTTACGCCAGCAGATGGGCAAGGAAATAACCCGCCGCAGGTACAGGACGCCTTTGCCGACACGACCGCAGAACCGAATATGGGACCAAACGAGGCCATCGCACTCGATGCGGTCGGTTGGCGGATAAGCGCTGCCGGTCTCCAGTTGGAGAGCGCGCCGGAGCCATCTACTTACGCGCTGCTATTCGCCGGCGCATTGCTTCTAATCAGAGTCCGCCGATCCGCTTCGGTTTGGTCGCGACCAAACCAAAATCACTGAATAAATCGGGATCCTCGATGGCTGAGTGAGAACGCAGCAGAAGGTTTAGGACCGAACCTGCAGTGAAACAGTGCGGCGACCGCTGTTTCAGAGCGGGAAGCGCACCCGACAAAAGTGCCAAGAACGATTGACAGGGCCTTGTCCGCCTGCTCGTCGCGTCTCTGCACTCCCCAATTCTGGTTTTGATGGTGGCTATCGACACATTGGCATTATGCTCCATCGTTTCGAGTATATTTAGCGGCATCAGCAGCCGTTTTTCTCTCTCTCTCGAAACCATCTGAACAATTGGCTCTCGCGGAACTTGGGTAGTGACGCTTTCGGCCTGTGACACCGGATCAGGGGAAGCACGAGCCGGAGAAGGAGTCATGGGCTTGCGGAGAGGCTTCATTCAAGCTGGCGCGGAGAACCTGCTGATGACTCTCTGGCCGATCAGCGACGAGGTTACCGTGCAGATTATGCGCGACTTTTATGACGCTGCGCACAATGAAGGCCACGTGCCTGAAGCTTTAGCGGAAGTTCAGCGCGACTGGCTATTGAAACTGCGCCTCGACAAAGGGCTAGCCCAAGCAGTCAAGCTTGCCGGGCCGTTCATTGTGAGCTTCCAAGGTAAACCGTAGCGAGCGATTATTGGGCTCGCTCACATTGACCCTCTGCTTAATGTAGATGTTAGGGCTTCGGCATGGTTCACGCAGGGGGTGTATCGTGGGTTCTAATTCGTAAACGACGCCCGTTTCGAATTCCAGACCTGGACGACTATAGTTAACTGCCAATGCATCTCGGCGGCGCCAACTCGCGTTGCTAACAGGATTCGAATTGCTTGTTAGTGCCACGCAATGGGGAAAAGAATAATAGGGCCTCAACGAACGTTACATTTTTTTTACAAACCGATTGGTTACCCGAATTGACTGCACAGACCCTGATTTGCTACCAACGAGCCTGAATCTCGGCGAGAGCTCGTCCGAAATTTGTTTGCTCTGCGCATCTACCAGAAAATATATCGCGCACTGCAGAGCATCTAGCGGGATTGCCCACGCAGAACGTTTCCGTCGAAAGCGAACACCAAATGCTCGAAATGAAAACCCTGATGTCGGGCCAACAATCCTTCCGGATTGTCCGCCTCTGGGTCGCGGCCATGTTGCTAGGGGAACTTCTTTTGCCGGTTCATGCCGGCACGCCCGCCGCGGTCGTTCTATCGGATAGTATCAAACCGGTTGAGGTGGCGCCGCAGGCTGGACCGGTCAATCCGCACAGGCCGTACATCTCGCGCAGCACATTGACGGACTCGGAGAGCGCCGCGTCGATGGATTTCGAGGTGGCCCTGAAGATGCATAATTTTTCCGAACTCCAGACGCGGCTGGACAGGGGCGAGCGGATTTCCCCCCAGGAAATGGCGGCCCGCTACGAGCCGTTGACGGCCGATTACGAGGCTGTGGCCGCCTGGGTCCGCAACCAGGGATTGACGATCACGCGCGAGGACGGAAATCACCTGGCCATTTTCGCCCGCGGGAACATCAGCCAGATCGCGCAGGCGCTCCGGGTGACTTTCTCCCGAGTGACGTTCGAGGGCAAGGAATACACCTCAGCCATCGATGCGCCGAGCGTGCCGGCAACTCTATCGCCGATCCTGCTGGGCATAAACGGCCTGCAACCTCATATCCGGCCCCACAGCCGTCTGATCGTTAAGCCCAGTTCATTGACGGGGACGAACCCTCCGTATCTCCCCAGCCAGATTGCTCAGGCGGACAACGCCACCAGTTTGTACAGCTCCAATATTACGGGCGAGGGAGAGTCAATTGCCATTGTGATCGCCACCTTTCCTTACACCTCCGACCTCGTCTCGTTCTGGACGACCTACGGCGTCAACCAGACTATCAACAATATCCAGTTCATCCAGGTCGTCTCGGGCACGCTCCCCGCGCCCTCTGGGGAAGAAACGCTCGACACGGAATGGAGCAGTTCGATCGCACCAGGTGCGCGCGTTCGGATCTATGCCACAAATGAACTCCTTCCGACCTATCTCGACGAAGCCTACCAGCAGGTTTACAACGACGCGATCAATCATCCCGAGTATGGCCTGCACCAGATGTCGATGAGTTATGGCTTGGGAGAAACCTACTACCCGCTTAGCCAGGTGCAGACCTTTGCGCAGTACTTTGCGAATCTGGCCAGCGCAGGAGTAACGTTATTCGCCTCCTCTGGCGATGGTGGCTCAACGCCTGGAACCGGTGGGGCCGGAGATGCGAGCGGCCCGCTGCAGGTGGAATCGCCCGCCAGCGACGTCAACGTAACCGGTGTGGGCGGCACAACTTTGACGTTGAATTCCAATGGCAGCGAAAGCAGCGAGGTGGCTTGGTCGTACAGTGGCGGCGGATTGAGCGTGTACTTTCAACGCCCCTCGTGGCAGACCGGCACAGGCATGCCCGCCGGCACGATGCGAGCGGTGCCGGACGTGGCGGGCGCGGCAGATCCTAACACCGGGGCGGTTTTCTTTTTCGAAAACGCGCAGTCGGTGGACGGAGGCACAAGCTGGAGCTGCCCGACCTGGGCCGGTTATTGCGCGCTCATCAACCAGGCTCGCTCCAATGCCGGTTTGTCGCCGATTGGCTTGTTGGGACCCCAAATCTATCCGCTGATCGGCTCGACAAATTTTCGTGACATCACCTCCGGGAGCAACAGCGTCGGCGCCAACAGCGGCGGCAACTACAGCGCGGGTATAGGTTACGATCCAGTGACCGGTATCGGCGTGCCTCTGATGCAGACTCTGACTCAAACGTTGGTCGGTTCGTCTCAGCTTCTGGGCGTGCAGATTCAGCCGGTCTTCCAGTCGGTCGTGCCTGGACAGAGTGCCTCGTACACGGTCTCGGCCAGCGGCAATCCAACCAGCTACCAATGGCAACGGATGCCGCTCGGCAGTTCGACCTGGAGCAATCTCAGCGACACCGGCGCCTACAGCGGATCGGCCACGCCCACTTTGACTGTTAACCCTGCGACATCGGCGATGAGTGGTGACCGGTTTCAATGCGTCGTTCATTTCGCCTCCAGTGCGGTGACCAGCGCGCCCAACGCGGTGCTCACCGTCGAGACGCCCCTGACGATTGCTACGCTGGCGGGACAGGCCGGGGTTACCGGAAACACCGCTACGTCGGACTTTCATGATCCCACCGGCGTTGCTCTCGATACTTCGGGCAATCTGTATATCGCCGATTGGCTGAATAGCGCGATTCGCAAAGTGACGCCCGCCGGAGTCGTGACGACACCCTACGCTGGGTTTAAGATGCCCTATGGCGTCGCTGCGGATGGATCAAACAATCTCTACGTGGCTGATCAAGGCGCCAACCTTATTCAAAAAATCACCGCGTCGACGGGGACAGTCAGTACATTAGCGCCTTCGACTTCGTTCAGCGGACCTCTGGGCGTCGCTGTCGACAGCCAGGGAAATATCTATGTTGCCGATTCCGGTAATAATATCATCCGTAAGATCACCTCAGGTGGAACGGTGACCACCCTCGCTGGAAATGCGGGAACGGCTGGTTATCTCAATGGAATCGGTACATCAGCGGAATTTAACAACCCGACCTCCTTAGCGGTGGATAGCTTCGGGAATGTGTATGTGGCCGATTTAAGCAATGAAGTCATTCGGGAAATAAATCCAAGCGGAACGGTCACCACTTTCGCGGGCCAACCGGGTGTCGCGGGCTATATGGATGGTCCTGCGGCTCAAGCCCTGTTCAATCGGCCAATTGGCGTAACGGTCGATGGTTCCGGTAATGTCTATGTTTCCGACAGTCTTAACCCTGGCGTCACTGGCGGCCCGGCAGGCAGCGATCTTTTCCGAAAAATTACGCCCGCGGGCGCAGTGAGTACTCTGGCCGGCCAGGCCGGAGTCGCGGGCAGCTCGAACGGCTTGGGATCTGCCGCGCATTTTTACAGCGTTCGGGCCTCAGCGATCAACAGCTGGGGAGAATTCTATTTTGCGGATGCGTTCAATCAGCTGATTCGGGAGGGCGGCATCCTCCCGGCTATCGTCGCGCCTCCACTTGGCCAGGTGATCACAGTCGGAGGACCGGTTACCTTTTCCGCGACCGCTTCCGGTACGGGTCCATTCGCCTATCAGTGGCTGAAAAATAACGCGGCCATTTCCGGTGCAACCGGTTCCACTTACTCGGTTGCCAGCGTCGCGGCCGGTGACGCCGGCGACTACGCGGTAACGGTCGCCAACTCGTTTGGCAATGTCACCTCGAGCGCCGCCACGCTTATCCCAGTCACTTCTCAACCTGTGGCCCAGGACGCCAACATCGGCCAGACGGTCACTTTCTCCATCAATGTGGTGGGACCCGGTCCCTTGACCTATCAATGGCTATTTAACGGTGTGGCGATCAGCGGCGCCACCGGTTCTTCCTATACAATCCAGAACGCGTCTGCCTCTAATGCAGGCAGCTATTCGGTAGTGGTCAGTGACGCGAACGGAATTGTCACGACAAACCCGGTTAGTCTGAGCTTCATGGCATCGGATACCCCGACCATGCCGCAGTGGGGACTTATCGTGATGGCTTTCCTGCTTATTTGGGTTGCGTCGCGTCAAAGGGCTCGAGTGGCGTGACAAATTGGCGATCCGCAGTTGGGCGACGCAGTCCAGACGGACCATACGCTTGTTCACTGAACAGGACGTCCCGCGGAGTCGCTCATTGCGGCAGTTCTTTGCCTGACTGCTCCGCCACCATATAAGCGGCATACCAGTCTGCCCAGTTCGCGTCGCGCTGCCCGATGCGCTTCTCGTGCTCGCCGTGGGCGGCCTCCGCACGCCGAAACGCGCTCGCCAGATCGTTCGCCGATGCAAAGGTCGTCGCCGTGTCGTCGATGCGACCGGGAAGCCGCGTCGTGATTTCCTGGAACAGCCAGCCGTTTCCGTCCGGGTCCCTGAAAGAGGCGAACGAGCGGTAGCTGCGATGCTCGGGATCAGGGCCGTTGACCCGAATCCGCCCAAACAGGTAGGGCTCGTCCGGGCCGGAGTAGACGTCCGCGGCGCCGTGGAACACTTCGCTGACCTCAACGCCGTTACACAGCAGATTCTTGCGCGCGGCCTCGATGTCATTCACGATCAGATAAAGGCCCTGGGCTGAGCCGGGAGCCGCCCCGGTGACGTTCTTGCCGAAGATGACCGAGCACTCGGAGCCAGGCGGTGTGAACTGAATCACGCGAAAATCCTTACCGTTGTCGTAGTCGGCGTCGAGTCGCCACCCGAGTCTCGCGTAGAACTCCTTCGCGCGATCGACATCCGAGACGGGGATAACGACGATTTCGAACTTCATGTCGACTTTCGCAAAGCTAGCCTCGCTGGCGGCGTCGTTAGCTTGGATTTCATACGTCGTATTTGCCATGTCTTTCCTCTTCTTGCGTTCAATTGAATCGCTGAATGCGAGCGTCAGCCAGCACCTAAGCGTTAAGTCAGAATCATATCACGCTCGGCTGCCGTTTGGAAATGTTTGACTAGCAACGGATTCTTCAGCGAGACCCGTCAAGCAGTTGTTGACACAGACTAGGAATGGCCGGATGCGTCTTTCGAATACCTGAGCGAGGGGCTGAAGCGCTAAGCTGAGAGGCAGGCAAAAGATGACAACGACTCTTCGAGTTGCGGCTGTGCAGGCGACCTACGTGCTAATGGACCGCGCGGCGACCATTGAACGGGTCGCGAAGCTAGGAAGCACGGAAGGGACAGGTCAGATAAGGACGAAAGCGTGAAATGCCGAATATCGAGAAGGTCCGTGGGTTCCAGATTTCTAGAGTTTGCTGATCGCTGAGGGCGTTGAGCCCGAACCAAACCTTCTGGAAACACTGGAATGCAGCATTGAAGCATTGAAGGCCTTGCCGTTGGAACAAGTGCACTCTCGTTGACATACATGACAAACAGCGAATCGGCAAACGCGACCCCCGATTTTTAACCTGTCCCCCGTTTGCCGACCGTCCCCCGTTTGCTGACCATCGAGCAATCAATTGATGGTCCGTTGGTCCGAAAGTGAGGGCCAGCCAACGATAGCCGGAGATGTCTCCGTCGTTACGAAGGACCCGGTGGCAGGGAACGGCCACGGCAATTGTGTTTGCACCGCAGGCTTGCGCGACGGCCCGTGTTGACTTGGGGAAGCCTATCCGCTTCGCCACTTCGGAATAGCTGGTCGTCCTCCCCGCAGGAATTCGTTGCAGCTCCTTCCAGACGCGCTGCTGGAACGCGGTGCCGCGAATATCCAAAGGCAGGTCCAAGCCGATTCCCGGAGACTCGATGAAGCCAATGACCTTCGCGACGAGCTTCTCGTACTTCTCATCTCCACCAATGAGATGGGCCTTCGGAAATTGGTCTTGGAGATCTAAGCGACCCTTTTGTGGTCGTCGTTAGCCGCTTTTGCCCGCAAGACTCTTAAACTTAGGCGAAGTTTGATCGTACCGCGGGCGCCTGGTTCGCCACTCCATCTCTGAGATTTATCCGCGCCGTAGCCGAGCCGGTTCGAACGTACCAAGACATAAAAATGAGCATCCGGGGAACGATCCACGACTTCGTAATCCAGGCTCACGACATAGTCTTGGTTCACTTTCAGCAGACCTTTAGGCAAGACGATGTACGCATTCCAATCGCCTTTGGCGCTCCGTGTATCCGCTGCGAGAAATGGTTGATTTCCGGCACCCTGCCCCGCTCGGGTCCAGTAGACGGCGTGCTGCTTCCACGCGAAGTTGCTCGACGTAGTGGGCCGGAGGAACGCCGAGTTCAGAAGCAAAAACGCGGGTAAAATTACGGCGACTCATCGCTGCCCGGCGGGCCAGAGCTTCGACGGACAGGTCTTGGTTCAGGTTTTCTACCATCCAGACCAGAAGCTCTTGGAGCGGCCTTCGAGTCAGGGTCTGAGCTTCGAGCGATCGGCTAAACTGTGCTTGACCGCCCGGCCGCCGCAAAAAGAGCACCAGGTCGCGAGCTATCGTTAACGCCACCTTACTGCCCAAGTCTTCCTCTACTAGTGCCAACGCGAGGTCCATACCGGCGGTTACACCGGCCGAGGTGTAGATTTTGCCTTCTTTCAGCCAGTTGGGTCACGGTCGAGCGACACTTCTGGAAATCGAGAGGCAAATTCGTCTGCGTAAGCCCAATGAGTTGTTGCCTTCTTGCTATCTAGCAATCCGGCTGCTGCCAGCAGGAAGGCGCCCGTACAAACGGAGCCGATCCGCCGGACCTCTTTTGACATGCGCATGATCCACTCCAAAATCTCTGGGTTTCCGCCGGAACGGGCACCCAGTCCACCCGCGACAAGAAGGGTATCTACCTTGCCGGAGATGTCTTGGTAGAAAAGATGGCACAGTATTGAGAGTCCCGAGTAACCATGCACTGATCCTTCCCGAACGGAGCTGACTACCTCTATTTCGTAGGGTGGGCCACCTCCACCAAAGAGGCGATTCACCGTGCCGAAAACTTGGAATGGGCCTACTACATCCAATTCGTTGATAGGCGGAACCGCTAAAATAGCCACTCTCCGGCAGGGGCGATTAGCTGATGGGATTACGGCGGTTCGTCTTTTGGTTCTCATTTATTGGGTGATTATCTCAGATAAGCTCGGATTCGTGATGGCGCAAACCGTGGAGTAATTGGCCTTGAGGCCAAATCGGTCTGGTCTAGATGTTGTCACACAATGACACCAACTATGAACCAAATACGAGGGAGCAAGCAGTTGCAGATCGGCGCTCTGATCTTTCCGGGCGTTGATCAGATAGATTTCACCGGCCCGTTCGAAGTTTTTTCGAGAATCCCTGGCGCTACCTATCACGTTATCGCCAAAGACAGAAAACCGATAAGAGATAGATGCGACTTGATTCTCACTCCCGAAAAAACCTATTCGAAAATAAGCCGGCTAGACCTGCTACACGTACCGGGAGGCCCAGGCCAGGAGGCGTTGATGGACGATGAGGAAACGCTTTCATTCATCCGCGAGCAGGCTGCGAATACGAATTACATTTTTTCAGTCTGCACTGGGGCGTTGATCCTAGGAGCGGCTGGTTTACTGGTGGGGAAAAGGGCGACAACCCACTGGGCCGCTCTTCATTTACTAAATTACTTCGGAGCCACTCCGAGCAACGAGCGAGTGGTTATCGATGGCAAGCTGGTTAGTGCGGCGGGAGTCACAGCCGGCATTGATGGAGCTCTGCGAGTCGCTGCGTTGTTATGCGGTGAACGAAAGGCGCAGGAGATTCAACTTGATTTACAGTATGCTCCAGAGCCTCCATTTGACACTGGGTCCGTCACTACGGCTCCAAAGGAGGTAGTGCAAGCGGTTCGCGCTGCCTATCAACCATTGACGGACGCACGCCTGGTGACGGCGCGGCGCATCGGAGCCAAACTCGGAATTGAGTACAACACCGTAACCGCAGCCGACTGATTAGAGAGAAATTCTATGAAACCTGGGCGGAAGGCGTCGGTCGCATGAGCTCGGAGAGAACGTTTGTATCGAGCAGAATCATTTACGAAAGGTTGGTGCTTCGCGTATCCCCTCCCGTGTTGGGATACTGAGCTTAACGCCGTGGAACGGGGCAAACCGTCTTCTGATCGAATCGGCGAGATCGCATTGCTCCGATTCAAGAACTCGGAGAGAACTGCGCAATATTTCTCGCGCTTCTTCTTCCATCGAGCGCCCATGCTTGGCGGCTTGCATCCGGAGCCCGGCCTTGGTCTTTTCATCGAGTCGGCGAATGGTTAACGTCGGCATACAGCAATGCTAGCATTGAATTCATTGCCATCAACCTTGGCGGTTTTGCCGCTGACCGCCCATCGCCGTTGCGGGACTCCATCAGAAATTCGCGCTAAGCGAATCCTGCCTGCACACACGCGGCAGAGACACGGCCATTCGCTTTAGCATCTTCGGTCTTTTGCGCCTCAGATCACGCATCAAGAGCTTTGCGCCTTCTGCCAGAGGTTCGTCTTCAATGATGACGGCACGGATCTGAATCCCGCCACGATCCGTTCGTTGATCAAGCCGCCGTGTGAATTGCCGGACGCTGAGCCTGGCAGCTTCCGCGGGCCGTTCAACGGCCAGATCAGATCTCGCGGAGCCTCAGAGCGTCTGGACTAGGCGATCCCCGCTGAGTGAAGGCCACTCGCGGAAGCCTGTTGAAAATGTGGAGCACCTGGGCCTTCGAATTCGGGCCCTTCGAAAAACGCGACCGACAACGAAAGTCACTGCTGCTAAAGTTTCGCGGTCGCGTTTCGGGGCCAAACTCTCAGGCGCGACTATCCACGCCAAGCGTGCTCCTGCAAAAGAGCCTCCAGTGGCGGGTTGGTGATTTTGCCCGCATAGTTCGTGATGGTCGATGCTGCGACGACCGCAACAACTTCGAGCAAGTGCTCTTTTTCAAAACCGGCTTCCAGAAAGGTTGTTACATCGTCGTCTGTCAGCTGGCCCCGGTTCTCGATGAGCTTCTTCGCCAATCCGGAGAGGGCGGCGTAACGTTTCTGTTTCGGTAATTTTCGCTCACGGATGGCCTGTACGTCTGCTGGGTCTAAGCCTTGTTTAAGACCTAGCGCGGTGTGAAAGGCGACCGGCCAACTGCTCGAGTTAGTGACGGCATTGGTCAGGAGCAGAACTTGGACCTCGGCCTCGGTGAAGCTCCCGCCATGAACGTTTTGAAAAAGTCCCAACAAAGAGTTGGCCAGCACGGGCGAATTAGCAATTGCACCGGCGAGGTTAGGAACGAAACCAACCGCGTATGTGAATAGTTCCAGCAAAGGCTTCGATTTGTCCGGCGCCGTTTCGATACTGTGGATTTGATAATTAAGCATTCTGTCTCCGCTTTTAGTCACTGATATGCCCGCGGTACTTGCGGGACACCGGCAATATATAGCCCGCACTTTTATCAGCAATTACCTGCGAGGTAATAAAAGAGATGCGGGCCCGTCTTTGGTTTCCTGGATTTATATAAAGATCCGATGCTCGTCTGGTCACGGCCCGTCGCATCAGAGTCAGTGGAAATTTCAAGACTGGTTTGTGGTGCGGGAACGGGCTTCATCAATCGGCCGCCGGGCTGATAGCTAAATTACCTCGCAGGTAATATGAGCACACCAGATTTTTGTAAAAACCGAGAAAACCGACGAAACCGGAACACCATCTTTTTATTACCTGGCAGGTAATTGTGGGCAGATGGCCCGCGTGCCATGCTACAGGTCCCGCAATTAGTGGGGACAGATCACCGATTAAAACACGATACAGATATGTTTAATTATCAAGTTCACAGTATCGAAACGGCGCCGGAAACATCGAAGCCTTTACTCGAATTATTCATGCACGCGATCGGTTTTGTTCCTAACCTCGCCAGCGCCATTGCTAATTGGCCCGTACTGGCGAACTCTTTATTGAGACTTTTTAAAAACGTTCATGGCGGGAGTTTCACTGAGGCCGAGGTCCAGGTTCTTCTCCTGAACAATGCCGTAACGTGGGCCTATATGCGAAAGCTAAACCACTCACAGACACAAACCATAAGCCACTAACAAACAGATACACAGAGAACCATGAATGACAGCGAATCCATCGCAGAATCATTTGCGAAAACTACTGTTAAACAAAGCCCTTAACCAGAACTGGTGACCTGTCCCCAATACAAGGTCCCACACGGCGGCGAGGGGGGAGGACAGCGCTGAGCCAGGAGTGCGATGCTCGGCGCTTTCAGCGCACGCGGGCGTTGCGGCAGCAGATCTCCCATTTGTTGCCGTCGGCATCCTCGAAAAAAACAGCGTAGTAGCCCGGCGTGTAGTCGTGGCAGTATTCGGGTCCTTCCACCTGGTGCGCGCCGGCCTGGCGGATAATCGCGCCCAGACGATCGACCTCTTCTTCGCTGTCTGCGTGGAAGGCGATGCGGTTGGCGTTGCCGCGATGGTTCGGTTCCTCGTTCAGCCCGATGAACGGCACCATTTTGCGGTCGCCCTCCGGGTGGTAGCAAACCTCGCTTTCCGCGGCGCGGATTCCGGGGAACCCCAGGGCCGGGAGGAATACGTCGTAAAATTTCCTCGCCTCCGCGAAGCTGGACACCCGTAGATCAACGTGGTCGAAGGAGTGGCTGTTCATCCGGAGAAACCTCGTGGCTAATGCTTCGCAGGTCCACTTAAAGCGTTGCCTTTCCTAGCTAAGCCAGCAGCATTTCTGGTATTTGAAGGTATGCGTAAGATATATGCGCTCCGAGCCTTTGGACTACTACGATGGTGAAGAATGAAGCCGCCGAACAAGGGGCCGCCCCTTTGATGCCGGTGGCTAAAACGTGCGGTAGCCCAGAACCAGCGCAAGAAACGCCAATGCAATCAGGACCACTCGAGCCGCATGTAGTCGGTCCCAGCGCTGCCTCTGTTCTCGCCAATCTGTCGGAAGCTGGCGTAGATCCCATGCTATCACCCGGTTGTTGATGGGGACCGGACCGAGGAGGCTGAAAATAATGATAGCAACCCAGAGCAGCGTTGCGACGGTCAGCAGGACTGTAGACTGAGCGGGCCAATGCCAACTGAGACCGAGGAGAGCCAGGTGCAGAATCAAGGTTGCCGCCATCCAGAAAGGCATCACCTTACCGAACAAGGCCGCAAAGACTTGTATTGCCGGCAGAAAGCGTTCGTGATCTGTGCGCGCCAATGCCGGGTGAATAAAGACTCCGACGCTGAACTCATTGCCCAGAAGTGCCGCGGTGGACAAGATGAGGATCACAAACAGGAGCTGCACCACGCTCGGAGTCACAGCCATGAGAGCAGCTAGAGAAAGCGATATAGCGTTAAGCATATAATATTTCGTTCCTAGAAAAAATAGCAACGATAGATTTAATTGCAAGTCATTTCTGAAAAAGTTTCACCGTCCGCAGAGTCCGGACCTCACTCCGTCCGGGCGCGGTTCGAGGGCTGCGGAAAACGCCTCGATCCATTTCCGGGATGCCCGATGAATGAATCGGCGGACACCGCAACAGAAACACCGGGAAGGGCACTCCAGAAGCGCCCTTTTGCAGCCAGCGGAACAAGGTAAGACTTGCTTCCCTTTATTGGTTTGACCATCCCCCCGAAATCGTCGTAGACCTGATGGGATGCAAAGCCAATCTTGCGGTTCCCCCCCTACCCGTCGCGATTTCATAAAATATTCGGCTTTGTTGGCGTCCGGACTGGCGTTGCCGATCAGCCTTATAAGAGTGTCGAAGGCGGTCGCGGCGGGCGAGCTCAAGGAGGTGCCGCGCAATCGCACCCTCGTGACCGTGCGCGATGGCGGCACCGACGGGAAGTTCACTGAGCATGAGTTGTGGAGCCC
>Ga0213877_10000016_pt1 | contig 17040 bp, 15 predicted proteins | sample VelepicoBEBS_R01_FD_160112 | JGI IMG/M metagenome (GOLD analysis project Ga0213877, IMG submission 160112) | Vellozia epidendroides bulk soil microbial communities from rupestrian grasslands, the National Park of Serra do Cipo, Brazil - BS_R01 | ecosystem: Environmental > Terrestrial > Soil >...
GAGCACATCGCGGCAGCCTTCCTTCGCCAAAGCTCCGAACTAGAAGTATTCTGCCCCCGACTGCGTTTTCGAAAGCAGACAGCTCGCGGACCCGTTTGGTTCGTCGAATCCATGTTTCCGGGTTACCTTTTTGCGAAGTTCAATTATGCAACGTTGAATCGGCGAGTTGTGCATGCGCCAGGCGTTAACGGATTTGTTCGATTCGGGGATCACCTTGGCCTTTTGCCTGACGCACTGATCGCCGAAATCAAAGGCCACATGGGCAGAAATGAAATTGTGGAGATTAGCCAAGAATTGGAGTCGGGGCAGAATGTCGAGGTCACCCAAGGTCCATTCCGGGGCTTTGAGGCATTGGTGACCCGGTTCATCGCCGCCAGGGATCGCGTGGAAATTTTGATCGATTGGATGGGGCGCAGTCTCCACGCCGAACTTAGTGTGACAGACCTGCTGCCAATTGCCGGACCACGGCCGCGGGTACTCCAGGCACAGAGCTATTAGTCTTATCAAAACCACAACGAAATGCACGAACTTGTCATCGAACCTGGGCGCACCGAAAAAAACTACTGGCGCGATTTATGGCGCTATCGTGAACTCTTTTATATATTGGCCTGGAGAGACATTAGCGTCCGATACAAGCAAACGGCGATCGGTGTAATTTGGGCGATTCTTCGCCCGTTCCTCGCAATGGTCATTTTCACGGTAGTGTTTGGTCGAATTGCCAAAATGCCTTCGCACGGCATCCCGTATCCGATCCTGGTCTTCGCTGCCATGTTGCCCTGGCAGTTCTTCGCGAACGCGCTGGCTGAAGCCAGCCAGAGCCTGGTAATTAATACGAATCTGATATCGAAAGTTTATTTCCCGCGTCTGATCATTCCGGCCGGAACGGTAATTACCAGTCTAGTGGATCTCCTGATCTCTGCTGCGCTGCTAGGGGTTTTGCTGATCTGGTTTCATTTCCTGCCAGACTGGCGAATATTGACCCTTCCGGTGTTTACCTTGATGGCCTTTCTGGCTGCGCTCGGTCCAGGTCTGCTTCTCACCGCCCTGAACGTCAAATTTCGCGATTTCCGTTACGTAGTTCCCTTTATTGTGCAATTTGGCCTCTTCATTTCGCCGGTTGGTTTCAGCAGCGACGTGATCCCTGAAAAATGGCGCCCGCTTTACTCCCTAAATCCCATCGTTGGCGTGATTGACGGCTTCCGTTGGGCTATTTGCCGAGGAGCATCGCAAATCTACCTGCCCGGATTCGCCTTCTCCACGGCAACCATCATTGTCTTCCTCGTGCTCGGAATAAGGTACTTTCGCCGGACGGAGAGGACCTTTGCGGATGTGATCTGAAAGGATACTCAGCCTATGTCCGACATCGTGATCTCCGTCGAAAACCTCGGAAAGCTCTATACGCTGAAGCACAAGGGCAACGGCGCGCCATACACGACCTTCCGCGACGTCATTGCCCGTCAGGCTGTAGCACCATTCAAAGCGTTTAGTGAGAGGTTGCGCGCGCACAGCGTGCTGAATGGCTCAAGTCCCCATCATTCCAACGGTTCTGTTTTAACCGATTCAGTTGAGCAATTCTGGGCTCTCAAGGATGTCTCATTTGAAGTTAAGCAGGGGGACGTGCTGGGTATCATTGGCCGGAATGGCGCGGGGAAATCGACTCTATTAAAAATTCTCAGCCGGATTACTGAGCCAACGAAAGGCCGGGTCCGCATTCGCGGTCGAGTGGCCAGCTTGCTGGAAGTCGGCACCGGCTTTCACCCGGAGCTGACTGGACGCGAGAACGTTTATCTCAACGGTGGAATCCTCGGGATGAGCCGTGCCGAGATCAAGGCCAGGTTCGACGAAATTGTTGCCTTTGCTGAAGTGGAGAAATTCCTCGACACACCGGTGAAACGGTACAGCAGCGGCATGTACGTGCGGCTCGCCTTTGCGGTGGCAGCTCACCTGGAGCCTGAAATTTTGATCGTAGATGAAGTGCTTGCGGTGGGCGACGCGGAATTTCAGAAGAAGTGCCTCGGCAAGATACACGACGTCGCAACTGGCGGGCGCACGGTCTTGTTCGTCAGTCACAACATGCAAGCCGTGTCGGTCCTATGCAATCGCGGGTTCTTTTTTCAGGGAGGCACGCTCGCCTATACTGGAAACGTCAAAGAGACGATTCAACTGTACCTGTCGACATTTTCAAAATCGAGGGGCAGCGATGAGCTTCCGGATCGCAGACCTGGCAGCGGGGAGTATCGATATACATTAGCCTCTCCTGCCCGAGAGTATTTTGGTAGTGCGGAGGAGAAAATCGTCAATTTTGAAATCCAGCGCCGCGGCAAGCTCGTTGGCAGAATGTGGTTGTCCGCGCACATAGTAGATGCTGGCGGGACGGTTGTAGTCCAATGTGATTCCCGATTAGTCGGGACTCGAGTCGAAGATTTCAAACGGGTGACCGGTGAATTCAGGTTCACGACACCCTGGTTGAAGCCCGGAAGTTACCGCGTAGATCTGTTTATTTGCGCGGGCCCGATCGTAGATGTGTGGCACGGAGCCTGTTCACTAACAATCTCTCCGGTGTTACCATATCAAAACTCGGCAAGCGAAGACGGGACACAGGATGGGCTGGTACTCGCAGAATTCGTATGGGAAACAGGTGAATTGATTAGGGGCGGCGAGGAAACGAACGGCGACAATAGCTCGGTGTGCTTAGATTAAACATCGTGATGGACATAAGACTCGGAAAGATCGAGGAAACGCCCGAAAAGGAAAAGTGAAGCGCCTATCCGCGTACCATGTACATTAATTCTCTCCACCGAAAGCGAATCTTGTTAGTCTCGCCATTCCCGCCTTTTCCCCCAAACTGTGGTTCCTACCAGAGAACGTATTTTCTGTGGAAGGCATTGAATGAGGTCGCTCCAGTCGATGTGATTCTCTGCGACGATCTGGAACTCGACAGCAACATAGCGATGGCTTCTACGACTGCCTCTGTGAATTACCTTGGGAGGTTTCCTTGGCAGTCCAAGGCGCGCTCTTTATTCCGTCATTTCAAGAAATCAGCGCTTAGCCTCACAATCGAACGCTTCGTGCGCGTCGCCCTTCCGAGGAATTGGGATTATGAAGTGGATCGCGGCGTGAGCCGAAGTATTTCAAAAGTGCTTGATCGTAGCAAATATCTTCTGACGGTTGGACGATATCTCAAACCGATCGTGAAGACAGGCCTTGTCGGACGCATGTCCTGCCTGCTCGACATTGATGATGTTGATTTCGACATCTTCGCACAACGAGCCGAAGACTTAACACGTCCCCAGTGGCAGAGACTCCTCTATTCGGCGCAGTCTTCGCAGATTAAAGCCGCTTTTCACAAATGGCTGCCACAATTTAATGGGCTTTGGGTAACGAAAGCAGGTGATAGACGCCACTTGGTTAGTCAACATGCCGCGATACTGCCAAACATACCCTACCATGCTCCGACGTTCACCGCTTCACTGAAGGAGTCGATATCCGAAACGCCTGTCATACTTACCGTCGGAGTCCTCTCCTATTTGCCCAACCGCGACGGAATTGATCGCTTCATACGCGAGGGATGGCCAAAGGTGCGGTCAGCTTGTCCGACGGCCGAATATTGGCTCGCCGGGGAGAACGATCCAGCGATGGCCAGGCGATGGCAGACGGTCCCTGGCGTCAAGGTCTTGGGATATGTTGACGATCTCGCTGCCGTGTACGACGCGAGTTGGTTTACTCTGTGTCCGCTTTGGTCCGGAGGAGGGACAAATATCAAAGTCCTGGAAAGCCTGGCGTTTGGGCGGACGTGCGTCGCGACGGTCGTCGGTCATCGAGGCTACGAAGATTGCCTTCGCGCTGGAGTTTCTTTGCTCGTGGCAACAAATGCGGAGGATTTGGCGCAGAATTGTATTCAATTGATTAATGATCGCGCGCGCAGGGATGCGCTTGCAAAACGCGGTCAAGAGGTGGTCCGGCGGGAGTTTTCTTACGAGAATTTCGCGAGCGTCGTTCATCGTGAGATCGATCGAGCGCTCGGCAAACAATTCCGCGCATGCGATTCCTAACCTATCCGCACGGTACATTTAATATTATGCGGTTGAATGCTTATGTGCTTGCAGCAGATCCTGCATGGATTCAAGTGAGTGTTCTTTCGTATTACGAGATCGTCGACACTCTGGTTGTCTCCTATGACAAACGAGGTATAGGCTGGTCTGGTGTACCTATTCCCGTGGACGAGTGTGTGGCTTTGTTGCGGGCCATCGATAAAGACCGGAAGATTAAGTTTATATCCGGCGACTTTTCAGCGCGAAATCGTTCGCCAATGGATAGCGACACCTACCAAAGGCGATGCGCGCTGGAAGAGTCTTCAGCCAATTGCGATTGGGTACTAATGGTCGATGCGGACGAGGTGTTGCCGGACGCCCGGAAATTCCAACAACGTCTCAGCAAACAAGTGCCATATGCCTACGGCAGCGTAGAGTGGCCTATGCGTCCCTTGTTCCAACGTTTGCCTGACGGCTCCTTTCTTGAAGTATGCAGCCTTTCCGGAAGGCAGTATTCAGAGTATCCCGGTCCGATCGCCATCCGTCCCGGTGTGGAACTTACGGAAGCTCGGCGTAATCAGGCTTTGCAATGGCGCTTCGGTCTACGACCAGGGTTGAAGGCTCGCATAAAAAACCCACTAAAGCGTCTGATTGGACGGCAGCCTACAGTCCATGTTCGCGTATGCGAGGACGAGGCGATCTGGCATTTTACTTGGATCAGAACCGAGGAGCAGTTGCGTCGGAAATTATCCAGCTGGAGCCACAGCTTGGATTTCGACACCGAAACGTATCTAGATAATGTTTGGCGCTCAGCCCCGGAGAATTGGCGCAAAATGCAGAATTTCCATCCGATATACCCAGAGCTGTGGCCGGCGCTGCGAACTGTAAATCTGCCAATCACGCTAAATCCTGTCAGCGCTTAGACTGATTTGCGAGAGCAGTTCAATTCTACGGAACCCTTTAACTGTTCCGGTTTTTGACTAACCGGCTTGTTCGTATGTGCAGAGTTTCTGTAGTCGTCCCAGCCTATAACCACGGAAAATACATTCTTCAGACGTTGGATTCGGTATTCGCCCAAACCTACACCGACTACGAAGTGATCATAATCAACGATGGATCCCCAGACAACACGACGGAATTGCTCCGTCCATTGAAAGAGTCCGGACGCATTCGTTACTTTGAACAGCCAAACGCCGGGCAGGCTGCCGCTCGCAATCGCGGTCTTGCCGAAGCCTGTGGCGAATTCATTGCGTTTTTAGATGACGATGATCTTTGGCCGCCTGACAAGCTGGAATGGCAGGTTCAAGAACTCGATCGTAGACCGGCTTGCGGCGTGATTGTCGGTGTCGCCGAAGGACTTGCCGGGGAGGAAGGAGGAAATCGTATCTTCGGCGTCTCGCCGCTCGGCTTGGGACCGAATGAATTTAAAGACTTTACCTTCCGCGAAATGTTCCATGGGTGCCCTTTCATTTCCCCGGGACAAACTCTTATTCGTGCGGAACTCCTCCGGCGACTGAAAGGCTTTCGTGCTGAGTATCGCGGCACCGATGATTTCGACTTGTGGATGCGGGCCGTCAGGGAGGCGCGAGTGTTACAGTTCAGCCGCACAGCCCTTTACTATCGGTGGCATTCCGGCAGTGCATCTCGAGATCTTCAAAGCATGTTAATAAATTCACACGCGGTCGTAAGACAGCATATCATTCACCTGCCGCCGGACGAGCGGAATCGAGTGGTTCGCGCCGCATACCGGTTTCTCTACGATTATTGCGGCTACGATCTTACAGTTGGCTGTAAGGAACGTTTGTGTTCCGGCCTGCTAGTACAATTCGTTCAACAAGCAAACCTCCTTGCCCGGATATTTCTTCCTCATTTGTGGCTAGACCCGCTTTTAGCGGGCAAATTAGTTAAGGCGATCTTTACTGGCCGGACTCACTCTTGGAAGAAATGGGCGAATTCTCTTCTATGGCCGAGACGTCTCAAGCTTGTTCTCGGGAGGCTGCAATGACGAACCGCACATGTGATATTTCTTTGGTAATTTGCACCCGCAACAGGGCGACTCAACTCGCGCAAACACTCAAGAGAGTTCTAGCGATTCGGTCGCGATTGGCTTGGGAGCTAATCGTCGCAGACAATGGATCGACAGACAGGACAAGTGCAGTTGTACAGGAATTCACCACGGCTTGCGACCGCCCGGTCCGGCTAATTCTCAAATCTGGCAGAGGAGTGTCCTACGCTCGGAATGCCGGTTGGCAAACAGCCAGGTCTGACATCATCGCATACATCGACGATGATTGTTATCCGGCCGAAGATTATCTCGACGCCGTATTCGACTGCTTCTTAAAGGACCCTAGACTGGGTTTCGTTGGAGGTCGGATTCTGTTGCATGATCCGAGAGATCGCAAAATTACGATACAAGAATCTCTAGAGCGGCGCTTTTTTGCGCCCGACAGTTTTATTGCACCGGGTGTAATTCAAGGCGCAAACCTCGCCTTTCGGCAGGCCACTCTCGAGGAAGTTGGCGGCTTCGATCCATGGTTTGGAGCAGGCGCCCTCTTTACCGGGGAGGAAGCGGAATTGCTCGCGAGAATTTCGGCCGCAGGGTGGACCGGCGCATACGATCCCGCTCCGCTCGTCTACCACCACCACGGGCGAAAGACAGCATCTGCAGAACGTCGACTGGCGTGGTCATATGACCGGGGACGTGGAGCCTATTACGCCAAATGCATCCTGAACAACGGCATGCGCCAGGTCTATATCAGGAACTGGCTGCTGACACGGCGGTATCACTCGTGGAGAACTTCAGCCTTCGAAATTGCTTCGGGCCTTGAATACATTGCGCGCGCGTTGATCAGCGGGCGAATATTTGAGAGTGTGACTGACAGAACCCTGGCGACCTACCGGAAATAAGCGTTCCGGCATTTACCGACAATGCAATCAAGCCACCTGGGCATTGGTATCACCACTAGAGATCGCTGGGACGATCTTGTCGTAACACTCTCCGAATTGAGGAAAGGAGGCTACGAGGATGTCGAGACCATTGTCATCGATGACGGCTCGAGAGAGCCAGTGCCACCAGAACTTTGCGCTGCCTTCCCGAAAGTTCGCTTCGAAAGAATGAATTACTCACTCGGATTGGTGGTTCAACGTAATCGGTTGGCCCATTTGCTAAGTTCAACTTATTACCTGAGCCTGGATGACGACTCCTACCCCGTGGCGGGGAATATAAACGAGGCACTCAAATGGCTGGAAAACCATCCCTCGGTTGCTGCACTCGCTTTCCATGTCGTCCGGGCGGATGAAAAAATTCCCAGCGCGGAATCGCTCGGAGAGCCGTTCCCCGTTCAGTATTTTATAGGCTGCGGACATCTGTTACGACGTGCGCAATTTCTTGAGTTAGGCGGGTATCTGGACCGTCTGTATTATTTTAGCGAAGAAGTTGATTTTTGCCTGAAGGCTTTGCTCCGAGGCTTAAGCACCTATGCCTATCCGGCCGTTGTCATTCGCCATAACCGGACACCCGCGGCCCGCAACCTCGCTAAGGCAACCCGCTATTACATGCGCAATCAGGCGATTATCGGGCTACTCTATTTCCCCTTTCCTTTCTTCATTCTTCGCGTCCTGAATTGTCTGCGCCTCTTCAGGAATCCAGAGTGGAATCTTCATCCGGCCAGCCTCTTAGTGGGATGGCTAGAGGCGTTCGTTTGCGCGATGAGTTGGCGAAATCTGCGTCGCCCACTCTCGCTGAATCAGTTCCGCGCCTGGAAAAAGCTTCCCTTGCCTACGCAATGAACAGAACTGCGACGCTCACCAGCTCAATCAACGGGCTTCCCGGCTGGTTTGTAGCCCTCTTCTGCACGGCGATGCCGCTAAATTCATTTGTGCTCATCCCATCCGTGCAAGGAACTGTTCCAGCGTATGTGCTGGCATTTGTTTCGGCATCGTTTGTGATCATGAGTCGAGACGGCGGGGAGTCAAACGTTCAGCGAGCCCGTTACTTTAAGATCGCTCTTTGTGTGGCCGGAATCTGGCTTCTTCTATTTTGCGGAAGCCAGCTGGGACACGTCTTGTCAGACAGACGCGGCTTCGGAGACATGAACCTGATCAATCCCGATGACCCGACTGTGCTGTTCCGCTCGACCATTTTTACCCAGAGTCTCTATTTTGCTGCCTGTGTTTGCATCGCTTTGTTCTTTCGCTTCTTCTTTCGCGAGGAATGGATGCGCTATGTTCTGTGGGGAGGTTGGTTTCTCGCTCTATACGGGATTTATGAATGGCTTTTCTTTCTCATCTTCCAGCAACCGGGCGATTTTATTGTGAATCGAACCTACGGAAACGGCGCCCACACTGCGAGCTGGTCACAGGTAGTCCAGATAGGTTCGTTCAGTCTCCTCCGCATTAAATCGACGTTTGGGGAGCCTTCATTTTTTTCGGCCGGCGTTATTCCCTATTTTTTCCTTGCTCAGCAATATAAGCGAAAGTGGCTTTCGCTAGCCCTTCTTTTTTGTCTTGTTTTATCTACCTCCAGTTCGGCCTACGTGGCATTTCCTGTTGCCTTGGCGCTACAGAGCCTTTTTCAACGAAAACTGAGCCGGGCGACCCTTATCACTATTCTTCTGTTCCTGGCTGCCTTTGCGACTCTTTATTATGTCTTTCCCGAAACCTACAACCAAATGTTTACCGCCAAGATGAACGGCGAGAATAACTCTGGCCAATCTCGGGCGGTAACCTGGGATGCTACGCAGGAGACGCTCAAAACGTTCACCTTTATGAACCGTCTTTTCGGCATAGGTTTTGGCTATTATTATGGAGGCGTGTATTACGCCATCCTCGTAAATACGGGCTGGATTGGACTGCTTTTCTATTTCTACGCGTTTTTGAAGCCGGTTATATTTTTACGGCCAGACCATGAAGCCTTGGCCTTTAAAGTTGCCTTGGCGGCGCTCTTCTTCCTCTTTTACATTTCCGTGTCAGAGCTTTTCCTGCCGAGCACCTGGATGTTTCTTGGGTTGGCGTATTGGAAACTCGATCAACAAACCCAGGAACGAAAAGCGGCCCAACTTGCAAACATCAGCACACCGGTGCTGGCTGGATAGGATTATGGCTCGCAGGACGCCCTGATGCATAAGGAGGGTTCATCAAGTCTGAACATAGACCGATTCCGTCTGCGATGAAGGTGTCGCTAATCCTGGCAACAAGGACGCGCGTAGCGGAGATCGCAAGATTCCTGCGGTCTCTGACTCGACAGGGATATGACCGCCTCGAAGTAATCGTCGTCGACCAAAATGAAGATGATCGATTGGAAGCAGCGTTAGAAGAACACAACCCGTTCTTTCCCATTTTGCATTTGCGATCGGAAGCAGGCCTGTCCCGCGCTCGCAACCTGGGTATGTCGACCGCCAGAGGCGACATCGTGGCTTTTCCGGACGACGACTGCTGGTATCCAGACGGGTTCTTAGCGCGAGTTGTCTCCGAATTCCAGGCCCGGCCGTCGGTCGACGGTCTTACCGGACGCTCGGGAGATGGACAAGGAAAGCCCTCTGGAGGTTCCTTCAGCAGCTGCCCGGGCCGGGTTGACGTCGAGAACGTTTGGAAAAAAGGTATTTCTTACACGATTTTTCTGCGTTCACTGGTTTGCGCAGCAGTCGGACCCTTTGACGAAGAGCTTGGCGTAGGAGCGCAGACGCCGTTCGGGTCAGGTGAGGAAACCGACTATCTGATTCGCGCTGTAAAACTTGGATTTAACATTCAATACCGACCCGATCTGGTGGTTTTTCACCCAAATCCAAAATTATATAATCACAGCCATCGTGCGAAGGCATTTCGCTACGGAGCCGGAATGGGGAGAGTACTTTCCAAACATCGCTACAACCTTTGCTTCAGTCTCTATAACCTCATGCGTCCGCTTGGCGGCGCTATCTTATCACTACTTACGCTGCGACCCCGGAAGGCCGCCTACCACCTGGCAATCGCCGGCGGCCGGGCATCCGGCTTATGGTCGAGATGGTTAATAGGTTCTGCAGAGACATTCTCCAGACCCTGGAGTTCGGACATTTTGATCGCCCGAAGGGCGAAAAGAGATTAGCCCAGGCCTTCAGGCCTGGGAACCGCACATAAAGAAATCGCCCTGAAGGAGCGGCCGAGTGCCGGGCGTTATTCCCAAAGATAACGCTCGTCGAAAGCACGGATGGAAAAGGTCAAAACAGCTATCATCATTGCAACGAAGGGCCGTCCGCACGTTTTGAGGGAAACACTTGAGTCCGTCAGGCGCCAGACCTTAGCTGCCGCGCATATTTATCTAAGCGTTACAAACCTCGAGGACGTCCCAGCGGACAACTCCCTGGAAGGGGTTGACGTACTGTTCGGGCCACCTGGAGGAAGCGCTCAGCGCAACACCGCAATTCGCCAGGTGCCCTTCGATGTGCCGTACATCGTCTTTTTCGATGACGATATGGAACTCCATCCTTCCTATCTCGAACAGGCGGTCAGCTTTCTGGAAACGCATCCCGATGTGGTGGCCATTTCAGGTATCATGCTGGCCGATGGGAACATCTCTCGGCAGGCGGCCCGCGCAGTCCTGGAACAGGATACCACCTGGATGAACAATCCTTGTCTACGGGATAACGGACCGCACCATGTTTTGTATGCCTGCAACGCAGTCGTCAGATCGGGACCGTTGCGGGAAACATTATTCGACGAGAATTTGCCGCTTTATAGTTTTGGTGAGGACTACGAACTGTCCCTGCGTCTGAAAACATTCGGGCGGGTAGGCCGCCTGTCAAATGCAGTTGGAGTCCATCTGCAAGTTCAGTCCGGACGCATTTCCGGCAAGCGATATGGCTACGCCGTTATAGCGAACAATTGGTACTTTCTCCAGAAAGGGGTGTGTCATCTCGCTCCCCCCTGGAGCTATATCCGTTTCATCCTGGTTGTCGTTCTCAGACCACTTTGGATCAACTTACGGAGGGCTCTTTCGGGACAACTCCAACGAGATCCCTGGGGACAGATTCAAGGCAACCTGCTGGCCGTCGTCGACATCATCTGCGGACGATCCTCCCCTCATCGGATCCTTGATCTTTGAGGAGCGATCGAAAAAGAGCTTAAGTGTTATGCGTATCGTACACTTCTTGAATCATACCCGGCCAAGCAACGGTCATGTGCATGTTGCCGTTGACTTGGCATGTGTTCAGTCGCGGATGGGGCATTCCGTGTGGGTAATTAGCGGCGGCGGCGCTTTTGATTCCCTTTTCGCGGCTTATGACGTCACACATATCGTCATCGACCAGAAGCGCACGCTCGTGAATTTGCCTAGGGCGGTCTACAAATTGCATTCTACCATTTCTTCAATTTCCCCCGATATTATTCACGTCCACATGATGGCCAGCGCGGCTCTTGCTTTCCTTCTCCGCCGCTTCATGAAGTTCAGACTTGTGACCCACGTCCATAACGAATTTGAAAAAGCGGCGGTCATCATGGGCCTCGGGGACAGGGTCATTGCGGTAAGCGAAGCGGTAGCCGAAAGTATGGAACGCCGAGGGGTTCCAAAATCCAAGCTGCGGGTAGTGCTGAACGGGACGATCGGCTCCCCGCGACTAAGCGCCGCCACCCCGCGTGCTAAGGTCTTGAAACGACCGGCGATAGTCTTTGTCGGTGGCCTTCATCCCCGCAAGGGCGTGGAAGATCTCATCGCGGCATTTAAGGTGGTTTCTGCGCGAGCGCCACGCTCCTATTTGTATTTAGTCGGAGACGGCCCCTATCGCGGAGCTTATCAAGAGCTCGCTTTGCAGACAGGCTTTGGCGATAGAATTCAATTTTGCGGGTTCCAAGCTGACCCACGACCCTACTTGCTCGGTTGCGATCTCTTCGTGCTTGCCTCGCATGCTGAACCTGGAGCCCTGGTCCTGGTGGAAGCTCGCGAAGCAGGTTGCGCGATCGTCGCCACCTCCGTGGGCGGCAATCCGGAAATGTTAGACGGCGGCAAGGCCGGCATTTTAGTTCCTCCTCGCCGATTCGATCTGTTAGCAAATGCCATTATAGAGGTCCTCAACGATCAGACGCTTCAGGCGGCCCTGCGGGCCCGGTCACGATTGAACCTGGAACGTTTCACCGTCTACCGAGCCGCTAAGGACTGCGAAGCTATATATACCAGCCTGTTAGGCAGAACTACGGCTGACCAATACCATGATCTTAGAACCTTGTGTTAATCTACGTACGCTCGGGTATCGTGTCACCGGCGTGCAAAGGTATTTGCTTAGCCTCTTGCCCTGCATGCCGGCGGAATTGGGTTCAGTGAGACCGCCGCGCCCGTTGCAGGGGATAAAAGGCCATCTCTGGGAGCAACTTTACCTGCCGACTCAGCTACACCGCCGGCTCCTCTGGAGCCCCGGAAATACCGGACCGATTGGAGTAAGCCAGCAAGTGCTAACGGTGCATGATCTTTCGACTCTCGATCATCCCGAATGGTTTGAACGCAGGTTCGCCCTATGGTACGGAGCTTTACTACCCCGCCTTATTCGCAAAGTGCGTGCGATTATCACCGTTTCTCATTTCTCAAAGGAACGGATCGTCCGGTTTACCAGTGTAGACCCAGACCGTGTTCACGTTATCTACAACGGAGTTGATCGGCGTTTTCGCCCTGCGAATCCGGAGTCCATCAAACAAGTACTAGCAGATTTTAACCTCGACCGTCCCTACGTCCTGTTCGTCGGTTCCCTCGAACCTCGGAAAAACCTCAGAATCCTGCTTGAAGCCTGGCAACTGGGCAGTTTTGACGGAGCAACGTTGGCGGTGGTGGGAGCCGCCGGCCGTCAGTTTTCCAGATGCGAGTTCGACTTGATACCGAAAGGGGTCCGGCTGCTTGGCTCGATTGGGGATGATGTGTTACCAGCTTTGTATTCCGCCGCAGCAGGATTTGTCTATCCCTCTATTTATGAAGGCTTTGGCTTGCCTCCGCTGGAGGCGATGGCTTGCGGTTGTCCGGTCGCTGTCTCCAATATCCCTGCTCACCGGGAGGTTTGTGGCGAAGCAGCTAGGTATTTCGACCCGTTCAGTCCGGAAGATGTGTCGAGCAAATTGCAATGGCTCTTGCGCCTTCATAGCGCAGATCGAGCGTCAGTTAGAGAACGAGGACTGGACCGCGCGGCCCGCTATACCTGGCAGAGCGCCGCATCGGATACGTGGCGCTTACTTACGCTTGCGAAGAATGGCTAGCAAGTAAGGTGGAATTGGCATCTGTTGCATTTCGAGACCTCGCTATCGTTGACAATGCAATCAAAGCTGCGAGTTTTAATGCCGTCGTTATGTCCGCCAGCTTGTGCGCGCCTGAAGAACTACGCAGACCGTTCGACGAGTTAGCCGAAGCACTTTTAAAGGCGGCAGATGGTCGTGAAATCATTTTTCTGCAGAACGACGGAAACTACGGAGATTCCCTGATTCGATACGGCACGGTTCGTTTCTTTGAAGACGTTGGTCTGCGCCACCGTGAATATGACATGGCTAAACGAACGCACAAAGCAGCGGCGTTTGGAGAGGGCATTTTTGACCGGTTTCGGCAACGATGGCTGTTTGTGTACAGCGGTAGCGGAGCCTGGTCCGACGTTTGCACCGTGGGTTTGAGAAACGTGCATAGGCAGATGGTGGCAAACCGAAATATTTTTATACTCCCGACAACCTTCCAGCACTTTGGGCTTCCGCCTGACGTTCCGGTGTTCGCTCGAGATCGGTTTGACAGCTTGAAGCTTGTTCCGCATGCAAAATTTTGCCACGATATGGCCTTTTACCTGGCTTTTGTTGCACCGGAGCGTCTGCTTTCAAGTCGGGTCCCTCCTAAGCGGACGCTCGGTTTGGCTTTCCGCAGGGATAATGAGGGGCGAAACCACGGCCTCGCTTCCTTAAGCTGCAATGTGGACATGAGCGCATTGGGTAGGCACAACAGTGACCCACTTGCGTTGCTAAGCCTTATCGATCAGTTCTCGGAGATCGCGACCGACCGGCTCCACATCGCTATCGGCGCACTCTTATTAGGTAAGCGCGTTTTGCTGGCCGAAGGAAGCCATTTTAAAATGCGAGCGATCTTCAATTCAAGCATTAAAGGGATCTTCGACCATTGCGAACTGGTTCAAGATAATGAGATCTACTCACTCGCGCGCGCAGAGAACCGCTTGTGAAAATGCCTCATTGCCCTTTGGGCGGATCGGTGCGGATCGTCGGGTTTGTTCCAAACTTCCGAAGTCGGATTATAGAATGAGTGGGTCGCCATTGCGACTTTGGGATACTGGTTTAACCACGACTGACAAGACAGTTAATTTCCAAAATATGCGAATAGCGCTAGTCCATCATTGGTTTATTTCTCTCGCCGGCGGCGAGCGGGTAGTCGATGTCTTTGCCAGGCTTTTTCCAACGGCTGATGTATTTACGCTCTTCCTGGATAAGAAGAAGGTTCCACCGGCGCTCAGCAAACATAGAATAATGACATCTTTTCTGGACAGGGTCCCAGGAGCACAGAAAGTGCATCGCCAATTTTTGCCATTTTACCCCCTGGCTGTGGAAATGTTAGATCTAGGCGGCTATGACCTGGTCATCTCTTCTGACAGTGGGCCGATGAAGGGCGTATTGACCGATCCTCAGGCAACGCACATCTGCTATTGCCATTCTCCGATGCGCTATCTCTGGGATGGACATTCCGAGTATCTCCGCAGCATGTCGCCACTGACCCGATCCCTGTTCGGAATCGCTTCGCATTATGTCCGAAACTGGGACTACGCCGCCGCCCAGAGAGTAGATCACTTTATTGCTAACTCCCGTTACGTCGCCGGCCGTATTCGCAAATATTACCGTCGCAGCAGCACTATTATTCACCCACCGGTCAACACCTCCCAGGGTTTCCTCGCCGGTAAGCACGACGACTACTACCTCTCGGTCGGACGGCTCGTTCCCTACAAGCGGACAGATGTATTAATAGACGCTTGTTCCAGGCTTGGCAGAAAGCTGGTCATTGCTGGGGACGGCCCTGAAATGAAGCGACTCAAGAAGACGTCCGCGCGGAACGTTGAGCTCCTCGGAGAGGTTGATGAAGCCCAATTGCGAGATCTTTATGCGCGCTGCCGTGCTCTCCTGTTCGCCGCCGACGAGGATTTTGGCATGGTCCCATTGGAAGCGCAATCCTATGGGCGCCCCGTCATCGCCTTCGGAAAAGGAGGGTCACTGGAAACTGTCATCGGGACGTATGCTCCACTCCGGAAGCAGACCGTTTACAAACATGCCGCCATCACCGGGGTCTTTTTTGAGAAGCAAACGGCTGACTCGCTGGCGAAAGCGATTCTGGCTTTCGAGTCGGCTGAGGAGATATTTGTGCCACACCGTATCCAGTCACATGCCCGCAGGTTTGATACCTCGGTCTTTGTCGATCGCATGCATCACTACATAGATGCTGTATTGGCAAAGACCTCTGATCCAGATTCGGAGATTATACCGCCTGACGAGCGTTTCATCGAAGAGCAACAGAATTCTCCGGCTGTATCGGAAAATTCTGTTGCCTGAGCCTGGATCGCTCATCCGCCGCGGCGGAAAGATTTGTGAGCGATCGTTTCGATGGCAGACTGTACCTTCGGTTTTGACCCAATGCATTGAAGTGTCCAATGACAGAGATTAGCTATCACCACGTCCGAGAGTTCCCAGGCTGGGCAATGGCCCCGGATTTTTTGCGTACGCTGATAGGGGACTATCAGCCGAGAATTCTCCTGGAGATAGGATCTGGTGCAAACCCGACGCTCGACCTGGAAGCCGCTCAAATGAGTGGATTGCACTACATCACTTCCGATTCCAGTGAAGCTGAACTAGCAAAGGCACCGGTAGGGTTCGAGGCCAGGCTCCTCAATCTGGACGGCAACCATGTCCCGGACGATCTCTTGAGCCGGTGCGACCTGGTTTTTAGTCGTATGGTGAATGAACATGTCAGCGATGGGAAGAAATACCACCAAAACATCCTGAAGCTACTCGCGCCCGGGGGCATCGCAGTTCACTGTTTTTCAACTCTTTACGCGCTTCCCTTCGTTGTAAACGCTCTGCTGTCGGCTACCGCCTCGGAAAGGCTGCTGGACTTTACATCTGGGCGCCAGCACCACAGTAAGTTCCCCGCCCACTATAGCTGGAGCAGAGGTCCAACCCCCCGCATGTTAAAGCGTTTTGAGGAGATTGGGTATGACGTGATCGCTTACAGGGGCTATTTCGGCCACTGGTACTATTCGCGTCTCAAACCACTTCACCATTTGGAGTTCTGGAAGACGCAGGCGCTCGTGGCCGTCCCTAATCCGCTCCTTTGCTCCTATGCAGTGGTGATCCTTCGAAACTCCTCCGGCGCTGTGAGGCCTTCTGTCCACGAAATTAGAAGCTCGTGCTCCAAGTCTCCAACCTGACGAAGAATGAAAAGGCGCTGGTATGGAGCCAGCCGTTAACTTTTTCTAGCTCGGCGTGACCGTCTCGGCGTACGGGAGCATACGCAGCCTGCCTCGACGAAGCCTTGGCGAAGTCGGGTCCCGCGTGTAGGTTCGACCAGTTGAGCTCTGCTCGAGCATCGGGAGTACATCGGCGCAATGAAGTTGGCTTCCTTCTCGCTAGAGCTAGCCAAGCCTCTACTTCGGAAGGCTTACACGCGAGACGCGTATGCTCCGTTACTCTGTCGCGGCATCAGCTGGGCGCGCGCAGGCACCCTCATTCGCACCCTCATCTCCAAAAGCCATTCCAGAGCGCTGCCAGGGCGCTTCAATAGCAGATCACCTATCCAACTAACGATTATTTTGGACAGCAGTGCGTCAAGTTAGGCTCGGGTACCGCCGCAGCAAACGCCACCCGCAGTTTGGGCAGGGAGATCTGGCGGACGGTTTGCGGTCAAGGACGGAATCGATATAGCACCAAAGCAAGATGCCAGTCATTGATTTACAATCATTCGGGCACGAGAACGCCTCTCCAATTGCCGAGTGCGACCTATGCATCATTGGCTCAGGACCGGCCGGAA
>Ga0213877_10000017_pt1 | contig 16346 bp, 14 predicted proteins | sample VelepicoBEBS_R01_FD_160112 | JGI IMG/M metagenome (GOLD analysis project Ga0213877, IMG submission 160112) | Vellozia epidendroides bulk soil microbial communities from rupestrian grasslands, the National Park of Serra do Cipo, Brazil - BS_R01 | ecosystem: Environmental > Terrestrial > Soil >...
ATTGCGAAAGTTGGAACCATTTGCCACCGACCCAGACTTCCAGAGCCGCTGGCGTGAGACTAAGCTGGAGAATAAGGAGAAATTGGCTGAGCTGATCGAGGCTGGAACACGGACACAGATAAACCCGCAGACGATCTATGATATTCTGGTCAAGCGCATCCACGAGTACAAACGTCAGCATCTGTGTGTGCTGCACATTCTCACGCTCTATTTGCGTCTCAAACACGATCTGCAAGCAGATTTTCCTTCCCGCACATTCCTGTTCGGGGGTAAAGCGGCGCCTGGATATTTCATGGCCAAGCTGATTATCAAACTGATCAACGCGGTTTCCACCTTCATCGAAAACGATCCTGCGGTGCGCGACCGGCTTAAGGTAGTTTTCTTTCCCGGTTTCAATGTTAAGTCAGCGCAGCACATTTACCCGGCTGCCGATCTTTCCGAGCAGATCTCGATCGCAGGCAAAGAGGCGTCAGGTACCGGCAACATGAAGTTCGCGTTGAACGGTGCGCTGACCATCGGAACGCTCGACGGCGCCAACGTAGAAATTCGGGAAGAGGTGGGTGAGGATAACTTCTTCCTCTTTGGGCTCAATGTGGAACAGGTGACGGAGCTGAGGTCACAAGGCTACCGGCCGCGCGACTATTACGAAAAGAACTCGATGTTGCGCGAGGTACTGGATTTGATAGGCTCCGGCGCGCTGAGTAACGGCGACAAGGAGCTTTTCCGGCCGATCGTCGACAACCTCCTAGGGTATGATCCGTTTTTTCTGCTAGCTGACTACCAGTCCTACATCGATTGCCAGGGCCAGGTAAGCGCGCTATGGGCCGATCAGCAAAATTGGACTCATAAATCGATCCTTAACGTAGCGCGGATGGGCAAATTTTCCGCCGACCGCTCAATCGACGATTATTGCGAGCGGATCTGGCAGGTCAAACCCGTTCACGTCCACGTCGGCTGACCGACCGCTGGCCAAAATCAAACGCATGAACATAACTTCTCTAGGCGAAGCTCGTTTTCCTTCGCCCCTGCGGCACGCCGTCAGTGACCAGGCTCGAATTCCTGCGGATATCGTACGCGACCCGGCTGTGCCTGCGCGGGCTGATCTGCTGTTCGAACTCGCTGGGCCGCGAGCAAAGTTGTTCTTTGACCCCGCACATACCCGCGCCGGGATCGTGACCTGCGGCGGCTTATGTCCGGGCCTGAACAATGTGATCCGCGCGCTTTTCTTTGAGCTCCATCATACCTATGGAGTAGCGGAAGTGCTTGGCTTTCGTGGCGGTTATCAGGGTCTTGATCCTGCGCGTAGTCCCGAACCGGTCGTCCTCACGGCCGCGTTTGTGGATCGGATTCACCATCATGGTGGAACGATACTTGGGACTTCGCGCGGTCCCGTGGACATGGCCGCCGCAGTGGACAATCTAATCCGGCGCAACGTGCAGATCTTGTTTACTGTGGGCGGCGACGGCACCCAGCGCGGCGGGAACGAACTGTTTCAGCAATCCAAGGAGCGCGGACACGCCCTTTCGGTCGTAGGGATTCCGAAGACGATCGACAATGATGTGGCGTTTGTGGCGCGCACTTTCGGCTACCTCACGGCGGTTGAGGAAGCCGTCAAAGTCCTCGACTGCGCGCACACTGAAGCGCGCAGCGTCCACAACGGCTTGGCGCTGGTGAAACTCATGGGGCGGCACGCCGGGTTCATCGCGGCCGGAGCCACTCTGGCCAACCAGGATGTGAATTTCACTTTGATCCCGGAAGTACCGTTCAAGCTGGATGGGAAGAATGGATTTCTCCCGGCATTGAAAGCTCGGATTCAAAACCGGGCGCACGCGGTGGTTGCAGTGGCCGAAGGGGCCGGCCAGGAGTTGTTCCAAGATTCGTCGATCGACCGGGATCCTTCCGGCAACATCAAGTTGAAAGACATCGGCCTGTTTCTTCGCGAACGAATCGAGGCCTACTTTCGGGAGGCGAACATTCCGATCGCCATGCGGTACTTCGACCCGAGCTACTCGATTCGGAGCAATCCAGCTAATGCTGCTGATGCTGTCCTCTGTGATCTCTACGCCCGCAACGCCGTGCACGCCGCCATGGCCGGCAAAACCGGCTTGGTTATTGGGCTGTTGCACGATTCATTTATCCATATCCCGATCGAGATGCTAGTCCTGGAAAAGAAGCACATCGACCCCGATGGCACCTGGTGGAACGCAGTTTTGGCAACGACCGGACAACCCGCGCGGTTTGAGTAGGCGAACTTGAGCCTCGCGCAAAGGTACGCAAAGGGACGCAACGGAAGAGGAGATATACAGGGTTGGGCTTAAAGGTCGGGTCCCGTCTTTCAAACATGGGATGCTGTTTCTTCAGCTCATGGGCCAGAACGACTTCATAAACATGTTCATACATTCCGGGACCAATTGCTGAATCCACCAAGAATAAACCTATATACAGCCTCAAATCCTTTTTCCTTAGCGTGCCTTTGCGTACCTTTGCGCGAGGCCTCTTCAAGATACGGCGAGCCGGACTACGCTTACGGGGAAACCCTAAGAGTCCGCAGCCATCTTTGCATCATATTGGCCTCGATCTGTACCGGATGAGTGCGACTCTCCGACGAGGATGCAGGGCCGCTCGCAACGAGCCTTTGTGAACCACTGGCTATCGTACGTCCGGCCGGGTTTTGCAGCGTATAATCAAAAGCGAGCCAGGGCGCCCTATTAGCTGAAACCACTTTGAGTCCTTGGGGTCCGGATGTGCGCCGGCCGGCGAGGTCGATGTCGGTGTATCGCAGCTTTAGCGTATGGCCGGGAAATCGCCTAGCCATCACAGGTCTGAGCGCGCTGATTACGTCTCGAGTAAAGATCGTCGACGAATGTTGAAAGTCTCGATTGTTGATCCGAAAGTCGGTAAGTCTTCCTGGATCAACATAATCAACTGTCACCACGGCCGGGGCCGAAGGTGCAGAAGCGGCGGAAGGGGAGACAGCGCGATCGCTTGCGGTAGTACAGCCGAAGCTGCCAATGACAACTCCGATCGCGCAGATCGCGCAAAATGTTGGTTTCATAGCCATTTGGCTGTCCACGGAGAAATGGCCCACAAATCAGCGGAATAGTACAAAGTGCCCCAGCGAAGCAAGGAATAAGTAAGCCTGCATCGCTCACAAATCTTCAGAGATTTATGAGCGATGCAGGCTAAGGGCGTGATTTTTGGGGGCTAGTAGAGGATAATTTTGCATCGATGGGCATTTTGATTTCCGATTTCGACGGCACAGTGACGCGGTATGATTTTTTCGACCGGGTCCGCAAACGTTGGCCGTTCCCCCCGAAAGACGATCCTTGGGAAAAATTTGTCGCTGGCGAGATAACGCATTTTCAAGCGTTGGCCGAGATTTTTGCATCTATCCGTACCACCGAAGCAGATCTGCTGGAGTTGGCCGACTCGATGGAGTTGGACGCCAGCTTTGCGAAATCCGCTCGGGCTTTGCAGGAGCGCGGCTGGGAAATCGTGATCGCTTCCGCCGGATGTTATTGGTATATTGATTTTTTGCTTAAGAGAGCCGGAGTCTCGGTTTTGGTACATGCTAACCCGGGAGTCTTCGATCCGGAACGCGGTCTGCAAATGTCGCTCCCCGAGCGTTCACCCTTTTTCAGTGCGACAAAGGGAGTGAACAAGGCGGCAATCGTGCAGGATGCGCTTAAGCGGTCGGATCGCGTGGCCTTCGCTGGGGATGGGCGACCGGATCTGAGGCCTGCGCTGCTGGTGCCGCCCCAGTTGCGTTTCGCCCGCGGCTGGCTGGCTGAAGCCTTGAGTGAACGTGGCGAGCAATTCCATCCATTTGAGCGCTGGTCACAGATTGCGGATCAACTTCAGAACTCCGCATGCTGATCCCGAAGCAAACCGCGATCCCTGCGCTGGTCCGCGTGAAACCGGGAGCTCTGGATCGAATGGGCATTTACGCGGAACGCAACGAGTTTATGCGGGTTGTTCTTTATTTCAGCCAGGATCTGGACCACGGACTGATGGCGCGTCTGATCGCTTCGTTCCGATCCCGAAATATCCAAATTATGCAACAGACACCGGTAGAATCCATCGGTTTCGAAACGACGACCGAACTGTTCCGCCAGTCTCCAAGAAACGCTGATGCTATCATTGGATTTGGCGGAGGCAAAGCCCTCGATGTCGCCAAATACATCGCATTCCTCAGCCGGCTTCCCTATCTCTCCATGCCGACGTCGCTTTCAAACGACGGCTTTTGCAGCCCCCAGTCCAGCCTCACCGTCGGCGACCGCCGGCACTCGCTGCCGTCGGCTATGCCATTCGGTGTCATTCTCGACACAGCCGTTTGCGTAAACGCTCCGGAATTTCTCTGGCATTCCGGGGTCGGTGATCTCGTTTCGAAGTTCACTGCGGTGACCGACTGGAAAATGGCCTTCCATGCGATGGGAACTCCGGTTGACGACTTTGCCGCCTTGCTCTCCGACGCGAGTGTGTACCAATTTTTGGCTCGGCCCACGCGTGACCTTGAGGGCATGAGGTTGCTTGGTACAGCATTACTATTGAACGGCATTTCCATGTCGATCTGCGGTTCCTCACGGCCGGCCAGTGGTAGCGAACATCTCATTTCGCATGCGCTGGATAGCGTGAGCAAGCGGCCACGACTTCACGGGCTCCAGGTAGGCGTGGCCACCTATCTGATTAGTCTTCTGCAAGGTCAGAACTCCGAACGCATTGCTGCCCTATTCGATACCACCGGGTTCTGGCGCGTGATCGCGAGCGACCCGTTTGACCGTGCCGAATGGCTGGATGCGGCTCGCCTTGCGCCATCGATCAAGTCAGACTTTTATACCGTCCTATCCTCCCGCGACTGCCTGCCCGAAATAGAGAGCGCTCTTTATTCAGACTCGAACCTGCAACAGTGCTTCCGGTAGACGCATCGCGCGAAGGTACGCAAAGGCACCTGTCGTTCCGCCATGAGGTTCTGTTTCTTAAGCTCGTGAGCAAGGATCACTTCATAAACATGTTCATACAATCCCGGACCAACCGCGGAATGCACACGAAAGGCTGAATCTAAAATCACCTTCGAAAGAAAATTTAAGTCCATATGTAAATACAATATATAAATATGTTATTATATTTCAAATCCTTTTTCCTTAGCGTGCCTTTGCGTGCCTTCGCGCGATGCTCCTTCTTAAGACGCGACGAGCCAAATCCCGGCCAGAGCCGCCAGAATGATCCCGTACACGAGCGTCGGGATGAAGGTCTTCTTCAAAATGGCACCCTCCTGGTCTTTCAGACCCAGGACCGCACATACGGCGACGATGTTGTGAACGGCAACCATATTGCCCATGGCGGCCCCGACTGTTTGCAGGGCCAGCATCGTGGTTGCAGATATCCCCAGGTCTTGCGCAATCCTCAGCTGAATTGGTCCGAAGGTGAGGTTTGAGATGGTGTTTGAACCCGAGAAGAAACTGCCAAGAGCCCCGAGAAATCCGGCGAAGTAAATCCACAAATCGCCGGTCCCGCCCGCCAGCGCATCACCCAGAATTCTGGTGGAGGCCCGCTCTCCGTCGATCGTGAGCAGCTGAACAAAAATCAGAGCCCCAAAAAGGGCGATCACCGGATTCCGGAGACGTGCCAAGGTTTCTTTTGCGACCTGTCCGAAAATGGCCGCCGGGCAGCGATAAAGCATCAGGGCCAGCACGGCTGCGACAAAGAATGGAAGGATGAACGGTACGTACAAAAGCGCATATGACCAGTGGAGGTCTTCGCCAAGAATTTTCCGCAACTGAAAGACGAGCGATGGACTAAGGGAAAATAGCCCAAGTCGGCCAAACGGGATCACCACCCAGTCCGTCTCTGAGGTCAGCAGTTGTCGTAATCCGAGAAAAGGAATTCGGGTCAGGAGCAGAATTCCGACAGTCGCAAGCAATGGAGTCAATGCTCGGAGGACATCGCCGGTACGTAGAACACTTGCGTCGGAAGTTTGCGCGCTAGCCAATTGGGAACTCGGCGCCGGCGGACTTACGGTCTTCGCCTCGTCCTTCGTGAGTCCGATGCCGCGTTGCGCCAGAAAAATCGTCGTTAACAACCCGATCATACCGCCGACTACGGATGGAAATTCATAGTTGAACGTTGCCACGAGAGCCATCGGTACAACACTGGCCAGGATGGCAAGCTCCACAAAAAGCAGGTTGCGTCGGATCTCTTTCCAATCGAGAACAAAACGGAGCCCGATCACCGGGATAATCAGCGCGGCGACACTATGCATCAGCGCAGCTTTCAGACCGATCCTGAGTAGCTGCGACTCAGCCAATCCGAGCGCACCCAAACCGAACCAGGTTGGCGTCCCAACGGCTCCGAACGAAGTCGGAACCGCGTTCATAACGATGCAGAGAACGGCAACACGCAGCGGCGGAAATCCGAGTCCGACAAGTATGGGAGCGGCCAAGGCAGCGGGAGTGCCGAACCCGCTGGCGCCCTCGATCAGAAAAACGAATGACCAGCCCACAATCATCAATTGTGCGACCGGATTGCGCGATACGCCGTCAAGCCATAGCCTTAGCGTCTCCATGGCGCCAGAGCGTTCCAGCGCGACAAAGAAAAAGATGGCGCCGAAAACAATCGAAATCGGCGTGAGCGCTTGTAACAGTCCGTTCACCACGGCCGCGTGAGCGAGGTTCAGACTCGTCTTAAAGAACCAAATCCGGACCAGATAAGTCATGAGAGCCGCGAGCGCAAAAGCGATCGTGGACGGAAGTCCGTTCTTCTTCGTCATGACGAAGATCAGAAACGCGATTGGAAGCGCGGCAAAAAAAAGATCCATCAGTTCGCCAGAAAATCCGCTGCGTTAGTCAGCTCGTGGTCCCAAGGAGCCTTCTATGACCCCCATTTCTTAGCCCCCAGACCTCGCTGACGGCAAGCAAACGTATCGGCGATTCGGCGATTCGATCTATAGGATCTATAGGATCTATAGGACCTATATGACCCATAGGACCTATACACCCCTCCGCCGCCACGCCTCGGACGGAGCCTCGCCCTACCAACTTTGCCCGATCCCTACCACCAACGAGCTTGACCTCCGATCCTCCGTCTACTACGAAAAAGCGAGAGGGAAGCGTACGCTAGGAAAGCGGAAAAGATCATGGACCAAACTTCGAGCCCTTCAGTCGAACTCCCTTCAAGCAGTTCCCTCAGCGTCAGCGACCCGCACGCCCTGCAGGCCGATGATGTGTTAAGCAAGTTACGAAGCCAAGCTAACGGACTTTCCGCCAGCGAGGCCACCAACCGTTTACAAACCGTCGGTCCAAACCGGCTTCCGGCTCCGCCGAAAGAAGGGTTGTTGAAACGATTTTTCAAGCACTTCAATGACATTCTGATTTACATCCTTCTCTTTGCCGGCGTCGCAAAGGCGTTTCTAGGCCACTGGGTCGACGCGGGGGTGATCTTCGCCGTGGCGATTATCAACGCCGTCGTTGGCTTCATCCAGGAAGGCAGAGCCGAGGAGGCTCTTGAGGGCATACGCAAAATGCTCTCGTTGCGTGCGCATACGCGACGCGAAGGCGAATGGCTTGAGCTTGACGCGGCAGAACTCGTCCCCGGCGACATCGTGCGGCTTCGCTCGGGCGACCGTGTCCCAGCCGACGTTCGGCTCATCGACGCGGTCAATCTTCGCATTGAAGAATCCGCCCTCACCGGAGAATCCGTACCCGCGGAAAAAGGAGCAGAGCCGGTGGATGCTAAAGCCGGGATCGGTGACCGGCGCAGCATGGCCTATTCCGGTACGCTCGTAGCGGCTGGTCGGGGGATGGGTGTCGTCACTGCAACCGCAGCGGCTACCGAGTTGGGCCGGATCAGCCGGATGATGGCCGAAGTGGAAAGCTTGGCGACACCGCTGACAAGGCAGATGGCCGCTTTCGGCAAGGTGTTGTCCGTCGTTATCATCGTAATGGCTGGCGTGATGTTTCTGATCGGCTGGTTGCTCTACGGCTTTGGCCTTGACGAGCTTTTTTCGGCGGCCGTCGGCTTTGCCGTGGCTGCGATTCCCGAAGGTTTGCCTGCAATCATGACAATCACTCTGGCGATCGGTGTAAAGCGCATGGTCGAGCGCAATGCGATCACTCGCAAGCTTACGGCTGTGGAAACGCTGGGTTCGGTTACGGTCGTTTGCTCGGATAAAACTGGCACTCTCACCCGCAATGAAATGACTGTCCGGCATCTGGTGACCAGAGCAGGTCAATATGATGTGGAGGGCATCGGCTACGCCCCCAAGGGCCGAATCTCGCGCGAGGGCAACGATGCTTCGCCAACGGCCAACCCGGACCTGCACGCATTGGTCGAGGTTATGGCCGTTTGTAACGATTCCGAGATCGCCCTCGAGGAGGGTCAGTGGAAAGTGATTGGGGAACCCACCGAGGGCGCTTTGCGTACCCTTGGCCGGAAAGCAAACTTCGACCAGGCCGACTACCAGCGACTGGCTGTCATCCCGTTCGAGTCGGAAAACAAGTTCATGGCCACGCTCAACCAGGTGCCGGAAAATCGGCTACGCATTTTGCTCAAGGGAGCACCCGACCGGTTGCTCAACCGCTGCACCCTTGAACGTGCCGCAAATGGTGAGCCGGAGTCGCTTGACCGCGGGTTTTGGGACCCGCAGATCGATGCACTTGGTGGTCAGGGACTGCGGGTGCTTGCCGCCGCCAGTCGCGAGGTTAACGAGAATAAGAAAGATCTCACAATCAAGGACCTCGATACGGACATGGTCTTCCTTGGACTTGTGGGCATCATCGATCCTCCGCGTCCGGAGGCAATCGAAGCGATCGCAGCCTGCAGGCAGGCAGGTATTCGCGTCAAGATGATCACGGGTGACCACGCCGGGACTGCGACCGCAATCGGGCGCGAGATGGGTATTACCGAAAACCCTAAAGCTGTCACTGGTGCCGAACTCGAGGCTGCTTCTGACGAGGACTTGCGCGGCGTGGTCCACGACAGCGACATCTTTGCCCGTACCAGCCCGGAGCACAAACTGCGACTGGTGCAAGCACTGCAGGCCAACAACGAGGTGGTGGCCATGACAGGCGATGGGGTAAACGATGCGCCGGCTCTCAAGCGGGCTGACGTCGGTGTTGCGATGGGCATCAAAGGCACTGAGGCGACCAAAGAGGCCGCTGACATCGTGCTGGCCGACGACAATTTTGCTTCGATCGAGCGCGCTGTCGAGGAGGGGCGTACCATCTATGACAATCTGCAGAAAGCGATCCTTTTCATTTTGCCAACGAATGGGGCCCAAGCGCTCGTGATTCTTGTTGCGGTCCTCCTAGGCCTCGACCTGCCGTTGTCGCCCGTGCAGATCTTGTGGGCCAACATGGTTACCGCGGTAACGCTGTCACTTGCGCTGGCATACGAGCCCTCAGAACCGGGATTGATGCGTCGGCCGCCGCGACGACCCGGAGCTCCGATTCTGGGGCAATTTGCTCTCTGGCGGATTGCCTTTGTATCGGTACTCATCGGCGGGGCGACCATAACCGTTTTTCGGTTTGAAGAACACCGTGGTTATCCAATCGCAATGGCCCAGACAATGGCGGTGAACACCCTCGTGCTCGGTCAGGTGTTTTACTTGTTCAACAGCCGGTTCATGCGGGAAACGAGTTTGCGGCTTGACTTGCTGTTCACCAACAGAGTCGTCTGGATTGCGATCGGCGTGCTGGCCGTACTGCAACTTTTGTTTGTCTATGTGCCGTTGCTGAATTTGTGGTTTCACTCAGCGCCAATCCCTGCGCGTGACTGGTTTCTCCCGATTGGCATTGGTTTCGCCATCTTTTTGGCGGTCGAGGCGGAGAAGGCGCTGCTCCAGAAAAAGAAGCCTTCGACTAACGCAGAAGCTGGGGGTCAGATCGCACAGAGCGGCGCTTAAAGGAATAATCACTCGATTACGCTAGGAGCATTCGGATTTACCGCGAAGCGGTCAAAGATCATAGCCCAGGCCTTCAGGCCCATAAGCGCTAACTTAATCGCGGTTTGTCTTCCTTGTCCCGGAGGGACTGCACGATAGTAGCCCGACTCCGCAAAGCCTACGTCGCGACCGCAGAAGATGGTTGCGCAAACCTCTGGCTATCGGGCGCGCCGTAGTCTGCGAAGGCAGCCTGGCACGAAGTGCCAGGAATACGTAAGAGAAAGGAGCCCGTCCCGGAGGGACGGTGCACTAAGCTCCGTGATGGAATCGACAGCGGCTGCTACCCAACCATCCTGTCCCTCCGGGACGGACCGCTCCTTTGACGCCATTCCTGGCACTTCGTGCCAGGCCGCCTTCGCAGACTACGGCGCGCCCGACAGCCAGGGGTTTGCGAAACCATCTTCTGCGGTCGCGACGTAGGCTTTGCGGAGTCGGGCTACTCTCATGCGTCCCTCCGGGAAAATAAGTCGCCAGGCGATAACAATTAAGTTAGCCCAGGGCTGAAGCCCCGGGGTGTCTGTCGGATTTTACCGCGAAGCGGTTAGAGACCATGGGGCTTTCCCAGGCCTGAAGGCCTGGGCTGTTCTGTCGTGGGGTCTCAAATTTGGGTAACACTTTTGTCTCAGAATTAAGGTAACACTTTGTCTCAGAATTTGGGTGACACTTTACGCATCAAGGTGCCGAGCTTTTCTGAAAGCGGTAACCAGAAATAAGGGCCTCTTGATTTGGGCTAGACAGAGTGATGGCTGATCGGAAAGACATTTTGCGGTTGATCGAAGGGAGCGAGGAACGAGCGAACGGAGAATCGAACGCAAAATACAGTTACCCTCTGAGCGCGAAGCGGCTCCAGGTCAAATTGCAAACGGAATAAATGGAGGGGACCCACCGTAGGTGGGGAGCAGGCCGTTTATGCCGGATTGCAATTTGACCTGGAGCCGCTTCGCGCTGGTCGCGCCATTGGTCTAGATGCGGCTAAGTCGATACAGCTAAAGCGGACGTGCGAACATGTTTGCGCTTTACGACCGCAGGGCGAAAAGCGCTAAGAGCTGCGTTTGGCAGATGTCCCAGCAGGATGTCGCCGAGGTAGACTTCATGGGTCTGCTCGTCGTAGGGCCTCAAGCCGAGAAGTTGACCTTGAAACGCTTCGCCGATAAAGCGGCGGTGTTTGAGCCACTGAATATCTCCCTTGGAGTTGACCATTCGCACCTCAAAGTCAGCACTGTACTGCAGCGGCTTCACAGGACGATATTTGATTTCAGAAGCTACATAGATTTCGGCCGGAGTTCTCATGCCCAAAGCTTCGTGGGGCCGGACTTCATTAAACCTCTTTACCCACTTCCTGCTTCGCCCTTGTTGGGCCTGCAAGTTTGCGGCTGGCGGTTTGGCGATCTCCAGCTTCAGAGTCAGATGCATCCGTTCGTGAGTCGCATTCTGATAAGGCTTTCCCGGATCGATAAAGTCCACTTGAATACCCAGCAGACGCCACCAAACGCTCAGTTGCGTTAAGCCTAGGACCCAACCACCTCCAAAAGGTTTGCCGTTATCGACGCGGATTGCCAGCGGTAGACCGTAGCGCTTGAACACTCGTTCAAAGCTGCACCGAACCGCTGCCAGAGTCGGTGAAGGCAAGTTATCACAACCGATAATAAAACGGCTGTATAAATCACTGATCGTTAACGGATGGCATTTCTCACCATCCCCGGTTCGAAACCAGCCTTTAAAATCCACCGCCCACACGTCGTTACACCACCGTGGTTCTATCCATTTCGCTTCAGTTCGCTCAGGGCCAGCCTTGCTGCGAGGTTTAGTTCCACTCTGCACTAATCCACTTTGTTTTAGGATTCGATTGATAGTGGCTCGCGAGGGAATCTTTTCGCCAGCATGCAAACGGTCTATGCGGGTAAAAAGCTTTTTCGCTCCCCAGCTGGGATGCTTTTTTTTGTTCGATTATCCGTGATTTCCAGCGCGCCTCGATGGCTCCTGCCGAACCCTCTCGAGGACCACGCCGTTGGTCTGCTAATGCACCAACACCCTCTTTGAAAGCTCGTCTACACCACTTATAGCCCGTCTTTCGGCTAATCTGATATTCCCGGCACAGCTGTCCGAACGATTTCTCTTCGCCAAGCGCCTCTCTTACAAAACTCTCTCTTTGCTCCTGTAACCCTTTTTCTTGCTTCCACGGCATCCCAATATTTGCCCAGCTCAGTGTCAAAGTGTCACCCTTTTTTGAGACACCCCATGATTTTTTTCGCCCTGGGGTGTTACCCAATCTTGAGACAAAAAGTGTAACCCAAACTTGAGATCGGACCCTGTTAAACCGCTTCGCGGTAAGTCCCACAGGCTCCTAGGATAACACCGCTCCCTTCCCGCCCACTGAAACTCTGCTTCCGGAGTCCGTTAGAAACTAAATGCAAGAAAGAATAGTCTCATGAAAGTTTGGCACTTTTTACACGTAAGTTCAGAAATCATCGGAAAACAGCGTTACCGTTCTAACCCGACTGCTATGGCTTCATCAGCCGATTTGCAAAGCGCTGTTAGCTTGACCACCAAACAGGCAAAGGCTCCAAGCTATTTTTTAGGTCACTCCAGAGCCAGAACGGAACGCGTGACTCCTCCAGCTCAGTTGCGGGAATCAATAACAGAACACGAGCGCACAGAATTCGGTCATACAACCCATCCCGTTCGGAGCGGGATGCACCAGCCCGTTGAAGAATAATAGCTAGTAGTCGTTTTATGAGCGGGTTCGCGACGCATTTCGCCATTCTTGAGAAACTGCAAGGGTTCTGGCTGGCACGTGCGATCCACGTCGCTGTCCGGCTTGGGTTGCCTGATCTACTAGCAAACAGCACAAGACAGCTTTCGGAACTTGCCCTGGCCACCAACTCTAATGAGCCAGCACTTTATCGTCTGCTTCGCTGCCTGAAGCACCTCGAAATTATCACAGAAATATCGCCGAAATTGTACAGCGGCACTGCGTTATGCGAACGATTGCGCCGCACCGATTCCCTGCATTGGCTGTCTATGTCGTATGGTGACGAGTGGCAACTGCGGGCCTGGGAACGCTTGGAGCATGCCATCCGGACGGGTGTTTCGGGAATGAGCCACGCCTTTGGAGCCGATCTATGGACCTACCTGGATCAGCACGCGGATTACGCCGAGCACTATAACAAGGCATTGAGCGGACTGAGCACGCTCAATGATCAGATAGCGAGTGTCTACGACTTCCCGGACGGAGCGGTTGTCGTAGACATCGGTGGTGGCGAGGGAGATTTTCTGGGCCGAATTTTAGCGCGGAATTCTAGCGTGCGCGGAGTATTATTCGATCGGAAACCCGTCATCGATTCTATCGGCGGTATAAATGACTCGGCTTGCCGCGATCGGCTCTCCCTGTTGGCAGGGGATTTTTTTGAGAACATTCCACCGGATGGCGACATCTATGTGCTGAAACAGGTTTTACACGACTGGGACGATCTACGTGCCTTGGCGATTCTGAAGAACTGTCGCAGAATCATGAAGAAAGGTGCAAAGCTTTTGGTTGCGGAGCTAATCGTTCCGGAATCAGGCCCGCTCGCATTATTTGGGTCACTCCTTGATCTTCAGATGTTGGTCGTCCATGGTGGACGAGAACGCACCAGGCAAGAATTCGCAAACGTCTTGCAAGCTTCCGGATACAAGTTGCAGCGCGTGATCGCCACGCCGACACCGGTCAGTATTATAGAGGCCTGCTAGGTCATGCTCCTGCCGGTAGGGTCGCGCTCCGCGCGACCGGGGTTGCAGGCGAGCCGTACGATCATCGCGATCCAAGTATAATGAGTTTAGATGGTTGGGTCTAGGCTCCCACCGAAGCGTTTGGTATCACGAAATATGGAATTCCTGCAACGATTGCAAAGCGGCGGGATATCTATTGTGCCGGAATAAATCACGATCACACGATGACGGTCGTTCGGCTTGAAATAGATAGGAATTCGAATCCGCCACACCTTGTTTCCGTGCGTTTGCAAGTACTTCTGTAGGTCTACGAGCAAACCAGTAGTAAGAACCGACAGTTTGGCGATTTTCAGATCTAGCGTTCTATCGCCGGAGAACTCGTCCCAAAAGTAAAACTCATCAGGGAAATTTTTGTAGTTAGTACGACAGTGTTTCTCAATGCCCTCCGAGAAGGTAAACCACTCTTCTGCATCCACATCGGGATCGCTGGGAGAAGCCTTCCACAACCTGCCCCAGCATTCGAAGTCTGTCTCACCAAGCATATATTCTTCGGCCACGCAAAGAGACCGGTTTACGGCAGGTTGGCTGTGGCAAACATCTTTCTTCCTCATTCCATCGTTTCCAGCGTTCGAAGTCGTTCTCACTAAACATGGAGTCTCCTACCATGTTGAGCGGAGGCGCGATCGTTTCAAATCGTGGAAGCTTCCTGGTGGTCCTCCTCTTGCGCTTCAGCGGAAGCCTAGTGCCTGGTTTACATTGCGTTTCTAACGAAATCCCGAGCCGGAGTTTCAAAATCGGGATCAAAAAGTTTAGACGTTTCGCTTGTCGGGGCGTGACCGTCCCGATAAATACGGGCTGGAAGCCTATGCTACTTTCCTGAAACTCTGGTCCCGGAGTTCGTTAGGAATGAGATGTAGGCCCGGCCCGTCGATTCTGTGGTGAGGCTCCGAAGAGACGAAAGACTCCATGAAATTCGATCACGGCAAGTTCATCAGTCTCTACCAATTGCTATATGGTGCCCTCGATAGCAGCCAAGCCTGGGGTCTGAGCGGTTTGCTCTCGTTTCTTGAAAAAGATAATCATATAAATGATGTGCGCTGGGCCGCTTACATGCTAGCCACGGTCAAGCACGAATGCACCAATCGCTGGCAACCAAGTGAGGAGTCTGGCAAAGGACAGGGTATGGTCTATGGGAATCCGGTTACAGTCACAGTCAGCGAAGGTAAAACCTATGCCAATACGTACTATGGTCGCGGTTACGTGCAACTTAAATGGGTCGGAAACTACCGGGAGATGAGCTATAACCTTAATCTGGGCGATGACCTTCTCACCCATCCGCAGCGAGCCCTCGAGCCGTCTATTGCCTATAGAATTATGTCGTTTGGCATGCGCAACGGTTCCTTCACCGGGTTGTGCCTCAAGGATTACATCAGCGGCTCCAAATGTGTTTACTACGACGCGCGCCAAATCGTTAATGGCTTCGACCAGGCGGCGTTGATCCAGGGATACGCAGACACACTCGAAGCTTTACTGAGAGAGAGCGCCAATGAAAAGCGAGATAGTAAAGGTACAGGCACTTACCTATATCGCATCGACCATACTGCCGAAGGCCTGCAAGCGCGAAAAGCGCGCCGGCACACGGATCGTACAAACAATCCTGAACAACAGCGAGATTGAAATCGGCGAAAAAGGGAATTTATGCCGTCTTATTTGCAGTCTCAGCACCTGTTAGGTTACCAGGTTCCGCGGAGTGGCATATCTCTCCAGCTGTGGAGGCGCGATCTGTTCGCTAAAGTTTTCCGTGCCCCATTCGCAGAGGGGTCTCAAAAGATTCGCTAGCTCAACGCCTCGCTCAGTGAGGGAATACTCCACCTTCGGCGGTATTTCTCTGAAGTCTCTTCTGCTCACCACTCCGTCCTTTTCCAATTCTTTCAGGCCCTGAATCAGCATCTTCTCAGTGACTCCGGTAACGAGTCTTCTGAGCTCTCCGAAGCGCCGGGACCGGCTTGCCAGTTGCCAAATGATTAGAAATTTCCACTTCCCGCCGATCACAGAAAGCGAAGCCTCCAGGCCGCAGCTAAACATTCTTTTTTTCAAACTTTCTCTCCTGACAGGAGATACTTACAAAAAGGTAGGTACTTGTCAAGAAGAAATCTTTGGGCTAGCGTAACAAATCATGGCAAAGCTAACAGATAAAATCGCGGTTATTACCGGTGGCAATAGCGGGATCGGCCTCGCTACAGCCAAGCGGTTCGTGAAGGAAGGGGCCTACGTTTTTGTTACCGGGCGTCGGCAAGCCGAGTTGGACGCGGCGGTCTCGCTCATCGGGAAGAATGTAACGGCCGTTCCGGGAGATGTCTCGAAGCTCGATGATCTAGATCATCTCTACCAAGTGGTGCGAAAGACGAAGGGACATGTCGATGTCGTCTTCGCAAATGCCGGCGTTGTAGACCCTGTTTCACTCAGAGAATCGACGCCAGAAACGTTTGATAAGCACTTCAATCTGAACGCACGCGGGGCGTACTTTACGGTGCAGAAGGCGCTACCGCTGCTCGCCGACAACGCGTCAATCATCCTTTCTGGTTCGGCCGCATGGCAGATGGGCCTACCGGGCTTCGGCGCGTATTCGGCGACGAAAGCAGCTTTGGTCTCCTTTGTCCGGACCTGGACCGCAGAATTGGCCAGCCGTGGCATTCGAGCA
>Ga0213877_10000018_pt1 | contig 16316 bp, 10 predicted proteins | sample VelepicoBEBS_R01_FD_160112 | JGI IMG/M metagenome (GOLD analysis project Ga0213877, IMG submission 160112) | Vellozia epidendroides bulk soil microbial communities from rupestrian grasslands, the National Park of Serra do Cipo, Brazil - BS_R01 | ecosystem: Environmental > Terrestrial > Soil >...
AGAGCCACCAAACAATGACGTACCGCCAATGGCGACTGCGGCGATAGAATTCAACGTATAGAATCCGCCTTGGCTGGCGCTGGCTTCGCCGGAAAGCGATATCAACGACAGCAATAAACCTCCAGCCGCAGCTAAAAATCCGCTTAGCGCATATGCTGCAAATCGGGAACGTCCGATCGCCAATCCCGACATGTACGCAGCATTTTCTGCTGATCCGATCGCGTAACAACTGCGGCCTGGCACAGAATTGCGAAACGGCCACCAAATGAAAATAAGGATGCTGAGCACCAGCAGAAAAGTAGTAGGCACGCCACCCAGGTCGTAGGTCAGCGCGTTGCTCAGATCCTCGCTCACCTCGCCACCTGGAGTCGGGCGTAGCAGCAGAGCGATTCCGAAGTAGATGGCTCCCGTTGCCAGCGTTGCAATTATCGGTTGGATGCGACCAAGAACAACAATGGTCGCGTTGATTGAGCCGGCGGCCAGACCACTCGCGAATACCGCGATCGTTCCCAAGGCGATCTGAGCGGGAGAACCGTTCACGGTTACAGAAGCCAGGCAGGACGCCATGGTAAGGATCATCCCGGCTGACAAATCAAAACCTCCCGTCAATATGACCAGCGTTTGCCCCATCGCGACGAGCGCCAGGACTGCTCCCTTGTTCGAAACCGAAGTCAAAACGTTGGTGGAAAGCCCGTTCTGCTGGTTCACCGAGAACAGAAAGAACATGATCGCAAACACGACAAACGCCAGGAATGGCCCCGCGTTTCTGCGCCAGATTCGCCGCAGCGCACCCCAACGGGCTTGATCCCCGGCGATGGGCTGATCGGTAAAGCCGGGAGTCTCCGCTGCAATGGCATCTCCGCCAAGGTTCAGGGACGCTGTAATCAAATTGTGCCCATTCAGATCATTCCCTCGAAGCTCGCGAACGAGTTTGCCACCATAGCAGACCAAGACTCGGTCACACATTCCCACCAATTCTTCGTAGTCGGTCGAATAGAACAATATGGCTATCCCGGCATCAGCCAGTTCGCGCAAGAGGCGATAAATTTCCTGTTTTGTGCCGACGTCGATACCGCGACTCGGATCGTTCAAGAGTAGAATCCGCGGAAATTTCATCAGCCATTTCCCGATCACAACCTTCTGCTGATTGCCGCCCGAGAGGGTGCGAACGGGCGCATTGAAGTCGTGCACCTTGATTTGTAACCTCGTGACCGCTTGTTCAATTGCGGTGCGCTCTCTCCGCTGATCTATCACGCCATGGTTGCTCAGATCTGAGGCAGCCGACAGGACAAGATTGTCTCGAACCGACATCGGTAGAAGCAGACCCTGGGTTTTGCGATCCTCGGGGATTAATGCCATTCCAACGTCGGAACCCTTCGCGCGCCTGGGATGATGGATCGATAGTCGTAAACCGCCGATCCGGGTTTCTCCACCGACTCCGCGCAGCACGCCAAAGAGTGCGAACAGAAGTTCTGTCTGTCCTTGACCGTCGAGACCGCCCAGGCCAACGATCTCGCCTTTTGCGACGGTGAGCGAGATGCCGTTCAAGACGCGTCCCCAGTGCAGGTTGTTCACTTCCAGAGCCGAGTTCTCATTACGCCGCTTCACTCCGCGTTTTGCAGAATCGTTTTCGACGGCGCTGTCCCCGTCAGCGACAACTTTCGATGGATAGGCTTGAGCAACTTCGCGGCCGATCATGAGAGGCACAATCTCAGCTGTCGTCCGGGAGGCCATCGGGAACGTATCGATGCGCCGGCCGTTTCTGAATACGGAGCAGGTGTCGGCCAGCGCGACGATTTCGTGCATTCGGTGGGATATGTAGAGCACGGCCAATCCGCGATCCCTGAGTTGGCGGATCACTCTGTACAGTTGTTCGACATCCCTCCCTGTCAAAGCCGACGTAGCCTCGTCCATGATAATCATACGCGGTTGGCGCACCAGGGCTTTGCAGATTTCCACCATCTGCTGACGCGACAAGGGGAGATCCTTAACCCGTTCCGCAGGGTGAATGTCAGAGCACCCGATCTCGTGGAGAACCTCCTTCGCCCGTTGCTGCTGGAGGCGCCGGTCGATCAACCCGAACCGTTGCGGAGGGTTCGCGATCGATATGTTATCGGAAACCGAAAGATCTGGCAGCAGCGACAGTTCCTGAAAAATACAGGCTATTCCGTTCCGGTTTGCCTCGGCCGGCGAAGCAAAATGGACCGGCTTGCCATCCAGGTAAATCCGGCCCTCGTCGGGCCGGATAACACCTGCCATAACTTTGATCAACGAGGTCTTGCCTGCGCCATTTTCGCCAACCACGGCGTGGATAGTTCCGAGCGAGCATTCGAAGTCAACGTTCGCCAGTGCTGTGACGCCACCGTAGCGCTTAGTGATCCCTTCCAGCCGCAGGAAGGAATGTCGGGCCGGGTCGGACATCGGCGGGCAATCTATTGCTGCTTGATCCTAGGCAAGCCGTTGGAATTTCGATATTACTGGTTCGTCTTCGCGGCGCCCATCAGCTTGCCAGCGTCAAGCTTGACACCACATTGTGGGAAACCGCTTGCGACGAAAAAGTCATCGGAGAGATCAGGGAAATAATCTACACCCGCCTTCATACTGGTATAGTCACAGTCGGGAATCGGAACCGAAATATATTGTGGCAATTTTTGCCCTTGCAATGCGGCGATTGCGGCTTTTAACGAAATGGCAACCAGCGCCGGCGACTGGCCATAGGAATAGCCTTTCAAACCGTCATTGGCGTGTTCAGCGATCAGCTTACGAAAACCATTCTCCGCCTCGCCGGCGACCGGGATAAACGGATTCTTGGCGTCGATTAATGCACGAACTGCTCCGGTTGTGCCACCTTGGCAGGCCATACCATCAAACTTCCCGTTGACTGCGATCGCATCGGCCACCGCTTTTTGTGCGGTTCCATCATCCCAGTTACCGTAGACCTCCACAATCTTGATGTCCTTCTCTTTGTCCAACAAATCGTGGAGCCCCTTGTGCCGCTGCAGGTCCACCGGATTGCCGGCCACGCCGCGCACTTCAATCACATTGCCTTTTGTGCCCATCTCCTTCAGCAACCACTTCGCCATCAGGTGGCCGATCTCGACCTGATCTTCATTCACGGCCAGTACCTGATTACTGTCGATTGTGTTATCGTATGAGATCAACAGTACGCCTGCGCGTTTGGCGCGTTCGATAACCGGTTTGAACGCTGTCGGACTGACTGCGTTAATAATGATGACGTCGTACCCGGCATTAATGAAGTTATCAATCGCCCCGATCTGTGCTGCCACGTCGGTCCCTGTGCTGACAATCTTCAATTCTTTGACAAAAGGCTTTACCTCCGGATCGTCCGCGTACACCTGGAGGCATTTGACCATCTCGATTCGCCAGGTATTGCCGTAATAACCGTTCGCGAGTGCAACACGATAGGGCGGCTTTTTCGCGGGGTACTGGAGCGTTTTGGTTTCGGGAGTGAACGGCTTGAAACAGTCGGGCTCGTAGGTGTCAGCTGCGCGAGCAGTTCTCTCGGCTTGGACCAGGAGCGCGAATGGCAGGATAGCAGACAACAATAGCGTTTTCATGACTTGGGTGCTGTGCATTCCCGCCAGGCGGAAATGCGTCGAAATAAGATTCTTTAGGGGGTTACGAACTAACGACGGCTACGATCATGTTGCGTACCCGCTATGACAAGCATTTTCATGAGCGTCCACCGTTCGGCGTTCGGCGCGTGCGGTCGCTCCAATATTCCAGATCGTAAGGTCTTACAATATTTCCGTATGTTGCTTCACGCCGGAAACTAGACATCCGAACGAACAAGATCCGGCGCTTTTCTGCATCGGTACTCCAGAAGGACTGCCTCACGAGGGTGATGAGCGAGGTTCGCGGCAAGGGATTAGGGTCTGTCCGCGCAAAGGTCTCCGGTTTGCCGGTAAGGCGGGCCCTGGCCGACGAATCGGGGTCTGTCCCCAAAAGTGAGGTTTGGCGTCGCCGTTCACCGTCCATGCTTAGCGTTCCCGTTCGGCGCGGGTCTGTGGCGGGGTTGGCAAAGGAGATTCGAGTCGCTTCAAAAGGGTGAAGGCTAGGTTCACGGCAAGGGCGTGAGGCTGTCCCTCCCAGGGTGTTCGGTTTGCTACAAATCTGGGCCCGTGGCGCAGAATGGGGGTCTGTCCCCGAAGCTAAGGAACTAGGGTCTGTCCCTCGAAGCTGAAGGATTGGGGTCCATCCCCCTGAAGCTGACGAATTAGGAGCTGTCCCCCAAGCTGGAGGAATGCGGTTCTGCTCCCCGAGTTGAGGAATTCGGGGGTCTGTCCCTCATCTTTTGCACCGAACGCCAAATGCAAACGCTGAACGGTGAACCCCGAACGGCTAACGGTGAACGGCTAACAGTGTACCCGCAGCGCCGAAAATTAACCTGCCAACGCTGCTCGGAAGATGCTAAATTGCGTTCAGCAGCGTCGCCATGTTCAAGCGCATCGGGAATCTACTCCGCGGTTTTCTTAATCTTGCTATCTCCGCGTTTGAACGGCGCAACCCTGAAGCACTCCTTGAACTGGAGAAAGAGCATCTGCGGAACCAGGTTGCCCGATACAATCAGGGGCTCGTTTCGCATGCAGGTTTCTGTGAGAATCTTATGGCGCAGGTGAAAAAACTGGAAACGGACGATCGCGACCTGCGTGCCATGACTCTTGCGAATCTCCGAACTGGCAACCGGGAACTCGCATCGCAATACGCCCTGCGTTTACAGACCGTTACCCGTGAACTGGAAGCAAACCGATCTCAGTTGCAACAGGCCGAAACGACGTACAAGGAGTTAATCCGCGCCCGCGACGTCTCGATACAGGCGGCGCAGGCAAAAATTGAGTATCTTAAGGCGAATCTCAACGATCTGAAAATCAAGAAGGCCACGGCGGAGTTGGCCGAAATGGCCAGCGGCATGATCTCTCAAATCGGCGGCTCGGGCGACACGCTCGATCGTTTGCAAAACATGGTCGAAGAGGAGCGTAGAATAGTCGCCGGTCGCGCTCGCGTAGCACGGGATGCCTTGAATACAGGCGATGCCGCCGTAAAGGAAGCTGAACAAAAGGCTTTGGCCGATCAAGCGCTGTTCGATTTCGCCGCTAAAGAAGGAATCGTACTGGACCCTGGCCCGCCTTTGTCGCAATCAGCTGCAACCACTTCGGAATCTCCGACCCGATCAATGGGGCCGAAGTCCGCCTGAGTCCGGCCGCCTCATGAGCGATTCCGCTCAAATCCGCGACGCTCTTCCAGCCTGGGCGCAGAAAATCATCTCGCTCTATGAAAGCCGCGCGGTGAATCAGTTCATCTTGCACGGCAACGTCGATGACCGCGTTTACATCCCACTCGGGAAGAAGGCGTCGCTGGGCGGCGTGCGAGACTTTCTGCTTCGCGTTTTACTTCCTCAGTTCGACCTGATTTTCAGCTACGATCTCGGCAACGGTATCCGGGTTGAAAAGGGCGCAGAGATTTTTTCTCGATGGTCTGGGACCACCGAATCGCCAGAGTTACCCCGGCAACCGCGCCAAGCCATAGAATTTCTCACTCGTTATTTTCGGTATCTGGCTAATCTCGCTCGTCTCGGGAAACCTTCGCTCCAGGTCGCCTGCTACCTGCGCGCCTGCCATTTGATCGCACCTGCGCAACCGGGTGCATTCAATTATGATGTCAATGCACTCGCTCTACTTTTGCGCGATTGGGCCACAGACGAACTGTTGGGCCAGCATTCGCTGGTTACCTGTCTTTTCACTGACAATCTCAACGATCTTCATCCGTTAATTGCACGCAACCCACGGGCCGCCATCATTCAGATAACACAGCCCACCACGAGTGAGATGCAGGCCATTCTCACCTTGATCCAGCCAGACTATCCGAAAGCTTTGCGCGAGTTCAGGGGAAAGTTATCCATACTGGCCGATCAGCTGACAGGAGCTTCAGTCAATTCGATAGAAGAACTCCTGAGGCTCAAGGAATACGCTAACGAGGCGATTCAGCTCGATGATCTTGTTCTTCTGAAGAAATCGCTGGTGGAAAAGGATTGTGACAACCTGATCGAATTCGTCGAATCCGACCGGACACTGGATGATTTGCACGGCCAGGACAGGCTCAAGGACTGGCTCAGACAAGATGTCGTGCTCTGGCGAGAATCGCAGCTTCAGGCGTTGCCGATGGGGTACCTCATTTGTGGTCCGGTGGGAGCCGGCAAAACTTTTCTAGTCGAATGCCTCGCAGGAGATGCAGGCATTCCGGTCGTCAACATTAAAAATTTCCGCGATAAGTGGGTTGGTAGCACGGAAGGTAATCTGGAAAGAATTTTTCGCCTGCTGCATGCTTTGGGACGATGTTTTGTTTTTATCGATGAAGCAGATCAAACGCTTGGCAAAAGGGACTCTGGCGCCGGCGATGCAGGTCTGTCCGGTCGCATCTACTCAATGATTGCAAGAGAGATGAGCATCGCCAGCAATCGGGGAAAGATTGTCTGGGTGCTCGCTTCAAGCCGTCCTGACCTGATTGAAGCCGATCTTAAGCGGCCGGGCCGCATTGATGTCAAAATTCCAGTCTTTCCCGCGGCGACGCGTGCCGAAGGATTCGAGCTGTTGCGCTTTCTGTGTCAACACAACGGCGTGCCGATCGAAGAAAATGATTTCGGTTCGATCGAGAAACTCGTCCCCGACTGGCTGACGCCGGGTGCAGCCGAGAGTTTGGCTAGCAAAACACTGCGCATAGTTCTAACCGAAAAGGCGCGCTCGGGAGAGGCCCTCCATCGCTGCCTTTTCAACTACCGGCCGCCTGTGTCCCGCGACGTCATGGAGGCGCAAATTCGGCTCGCGGTAAACGAAGCTTCGGACTGGCAGTTTGTTCCACCAGAATTTCGTTGCTATCGAGAAGGCTGACCCACATTTCCGGGGTTTCGTGAGAAATCCGCACAGTATGCCGGTAAACTGTCCAAGCGGGCGAGGATGAACGCTGGGTACGGGCCCGAACGCCTTGTTTTGGCTAGTCATGGGAGCTATATTCTCCCCTGCAGTGACACTACTTGCTTCAGTGGGTGATTGGTGGAACGGGCTCGCGTTTCCCCTGCAGGTTTTTTGGTCGATCGGACTGTTCGGCTTGGTCCTTACGTTGTTTCAAGGTCTGCTGAGCGTGGTTATAGGGCACCACGGCGACGCTCAATTGGATGCCCACGAAACAAACGGGACGAGCCATTTATCCCTCAAAACGGTTTCTGCCCTCTTAATCGGTATCGGATTTGGGGGAGCACTTCTAAATGAGAACGGATTTCCTATCTTCGCTGCTGCGCTCGGCGGTCTTATCACAGGCGTCGCGATCGTAACACTTTATCTCGTGCTAATGAATGCATTGCACAGGCTGCGATCCGACGGTACCGCGCTCCTCTGGGAAGCGATTGGACATCGAGGCAGGGTGTACATGCGAATACCTGCCAACGAGTCGGCACCGGGAGAAATTCAGGTGGCGTTTGGCGGTCGTTTTATGAATGTCAAGGCGTTCACCCGAGGTCCTGAACTGTTTCCAGGCACAGATGTTCTGGTGATTTCAATGCATGGAGAAAATGCGCTCGAAGTCGCAAAGGTGTCTGAAAACCTCACTCTATCGTAAAGGAATTATGGCTTGGCTATGGCTGATTACGGGGACGGCTCTTTTGCTTTTCCTCACAGTTATCGGATTTCTGAGTCGATATCGACGCTGCCCTTCAGACCGGGTTCTGGTCGTTTATGGGCGTGTCGGTGCAGGGCGAAGCGCTCGATGCCTGCATGGCGGCGCTGCCTTTGTCTGGCCTGTTATCCAGGATTACAGATACCTGGACCTTCACCCGATGTCGATTGACATCCAGCTGAACAACGCGTTGTCGAAACAGAATATCCGCGTCAGCGTCCCTTCGACTTTCACGATTGGAGTGACAACTGATCCTGACAAAATGTGTAACGCAGCGGAGCGCCTCCTGGGGTTAAATAACACCCAGATGACGCAACTCACCAAAGAAATCATCTTTGGCCAGATGCGCCTGGTGGTCGCCACGATGCGTATCGAAGAAATCAACTCAGATCGGGATCGTCTCATTGAGGCCATTACGAACAACGTCAGCACGGAACTGGAGAAAGTAGGTTTGCGCCTGATCAATGTGAACATCCAGGACGTCACGGACGAGTCCGGATACATTGAAGCTCTCGGAAAGGAAGCATCTGCCAAAGCCATTGCGGACGCCAAAATAAAAGTGGCTCAGGCGGAGCGCGACGCCGAAATAGGCAAGGCGCTGGCCGAGAGAGAGATGGCGGTCAATGTCGCTACAGCGCAAGCAGAAGGAATTAAGGGTAAAAACGACGCTCAGATCCAGATCGCGCAGTCCAATTCCGATTTGCGAATCAAACAGGCCGAAGCAGTGCGGGTCGCTCAAGTGGCTGAAAACCTGGCTAAGGCTGATATCGAGCGGCAAACCTTTGAAGCGACAACCAAGGCGCAGCAAGCGCGAGCAGAGATGCAGCGTAAACAGCAATATGCCGAGCAGGTCGTGCCGGCGGAAATCTCGAAGGATGCCACGGTTGTTCAGGCACAGGCAGAGTCACAACGCATCGCCATCGCTGCCGAGGCAGAAGGAAAGCGTATTGTGACCATCAAACAGGCCGAAGCACTCGCAGCCGACGCAGAAGCGAAACGAATCCTCGCAATTAAACAGGCGGAAGGCCAGGGCGTCAAAGCGGTTCTGGAGGGGCGCGCGGAAGGCTTTCGTCAGCTTGTCGCTTCTGCTGGAGGCAATGCCGGTGAAGCCGTAGTCGTGCTGGTGGCCGATCAACTTCCCGGTCTGGTAGATTCGCAGATGAAGGCCATCTCGAATTTGAAAATCGACAAGGTGGTAGTGTGGGGTGGCGCCGAAGCCGGAAAGAGCGGAATCTCGAGTCTGCTGAAAGACTTGATTACCGGGTTGCCGCCGGTCACTGATCTTGCCAAAGCAGTGGGCGTAGAGTTGCCGTCGGTATTGGGTCAAGTCCGGTCTTCAACCGATTCTTTCCGCAGCGGCGATGGCGCGGCTTCTGAACGGCCGCCACAATCGAATCAGGCTGTGAACGAGGCTAAGCCGGGCGAGCGCCGGAATTGATCGGACCGGCGAACGTTTGAGCCCGAGCCGTGGGTTTCAAGTGCGTCCGCCCTCACCGAGAGCGCTTTGATAGCGGAGGCGCGTTGGAGTGCGTACACCGATACTAATCATATCCGCCTAGGCGGAGACGGCTCTTCGGGGTGGCGTTGTCCCAGGCACTTCGTGCCAGGCCGCCTTCGCAGACTACGGCGCGCCCGACAGCCAGGGGTTTGCGCAACCATCTTCTGCGGTCGCGACGTAGGCTTTGCGGAGTCGGGCTACGATCGTACTGTCCCTCCGGGACATATCGCTGAGCCTGATTCCGAAATCGCCCCGCACCTCGGCATTCTTGCGCTCGTCCAGTTGAAGCCCGAGAACTAGCCCGCAAAAATCACGCTAAATTCGCAGCGACACGCGTATTGCGGGCTAGACAGCTCTTTAGCAGCCGCTGCGCGGCTGTTAAAGAGCCTGACTCAAAAGAATGGATCGAAGCAGACTGTCTTTAAATCCTTCTCTCTGCAAAAAGCAGACTAAATTCTTCGGCGAAGCAGAAGAAGTCAGCTGTTAGCCCCGAAGGCTTTCGGGGCAAAAATCTCTTAATGATTTGTGGCAATGCAGGCTAGAGCGAATTTTGAAGTTCCAACTCGAACGCCCTCTCTTCCGCGAAACTTGGCATTTGCGGCGTTCATGGCATTTTTTAGGTTCAGACGATGTCTCTGGAAATAGCCATTTCTCCCGGCGGCCGACTCTCTGTCGAACGGTCGCCGGAGGCTCCGCCAGAGGTGAGCGATAAGTGGGTCTCGCGGTTGCAATCTGCCTTTGAAGCTTCTGCTGCGGAAGGTCTTTTGCTGCTGGCAACTGATGCACTAACGCTTGGGATGCCGGCGTCGCCGGCCTATTGGCGCGATTTCGCGCGCGATTACTTGCAGCGCCTCTGCCACACGGCAGGACTCGAGGACCGTCCGGCGCAGCCGCTCCCGTTAGAGCGCGATGAGCTTTGGGAATTTGTCCAGGAGGCGCCGCCGATGCGCGGCGGTGAATTTCTCACATTCGATTTCCTCGAGCGACTGTGGCGCGAATTTGGAGCGTTCGTTAACCGTGAGAGCGCGGCAACCGGTCTGTCGGACTGGTTGAAATCGAAAAACCCGCTATGGCGTACAGTCGGCCGGGTGACCCTTCATCTCGCGGAAAACAAGCGCGACCCTGAGCGCCCATTCGCGTTTCTAGCGACATACACTCATCGGCTTTCAGACCAGGGCAAACCGCAGCATCTCCCGTTGGCGCGCGCTTTGCAGGAGTACGCCGGAGCCAAAAATAAAGCCGCTCTCACGAGTCTGCTTGCGCCCGTCCAACGCGCTGCCGAGAAAAGCGACCTGGCACGCGACCTGGTAGAAACCCGCCGCATTTTTCAGCCAATGGCTTGGACTCCGAGAGAGACACACCGTTTCTTGCGCGACATTCCGTTATTTGAAGAAAGCGGCCTTCTGGTGCGGGTCCCGGACTGGTGGAGAGGGGGACGGCCCCCGCGTCCACGAGTCAATGTCCGGATTGGCGAAACGCAGAGTGATCGCCTCGGGTTCGACGGTCTCATGGATTTTTCTATCGAAGTCGCTCTCGATGGCGAATCGCTGAGCCCCGAGGACTTGCGCCAGCTGATTGCGGCGAAAGAGGGGCTGGTTTTGCTCAAAGGCAGATGGGTTGAAATGGATCCTGACCGCCTCAAGCAGGTACTTGCCCACTGGCAGCACATCGCAAAAGGGGATGACGGCGTCTCATTTCTCGAAGGGATGCGGTTGCTGGCTGGGATCGGCCGTGATGATGAAGCCGATCCACTGGCGCAGCCTGAGACTCGCGAGTGGTCGCAGGTCGTGCCCGGTGCGTGGCTCAGAAAGACCCTGGCAGCGATGCGTGATCCTTCCATCATCGATGGGTTTGATCCGGAACGCGATCTGCGGGCACAATTGCGCGGTTATCAGCGTATAGGTGTGCGCTGGCTATGGTTCATGTCCCGACTCGGGCTGGGGGCGTGCCTCGCAGATGACATGGGCCTCGGCAAGACGATCCAGACTCTGGCGCTGCTGCTCCAGCTCAAGCGGGAAACGCCGTCCAGGCAAGCTACCCCGCCGTCATTGCTGATCGCGCCTGCATCGTTGCTGGCCAATTGGAAGAGCGAAATCTTGCGATTCGCCCCGACGCTCGACGTTTTCTTTTTCCATCCATCGGAAACGTCGCCGCAGGCTCTCAAGGAAGCTGCTGGCGACCCAGCACGGATGCTGGCCGGGAAAGATCTCGTCATTACGACGTATGGCCTGCTGACACGTTTGCCCTCTCTGCGGCAGATCGATTGGCGGGTCATTGTGCTGGACGAGGCGCAGGCGATCAAAAATCCGCGTGCTCGCCAGACATCGGCCATCAAGCAAATACGGGCGCAGGCGCGGATTGCGCTTACCGGTACACCGGTTGAAAACCGCGTCGGCGATCTCTGGTCGCTTTTCAGTTTCATTTGTCCAGGACTACTCGGCGGTACCGCCGATTTTGGCAAAACCGTCAAGCGTCTGAGCGCAGACCGGGATCGGCATTTCGGACCGCTACGGAGCCTCACCGGGCCTTACATCCTGCGCCGGCTCAAAACGGACAAAAGCATAATCAGCGATCTGCCAGAAAAGATCGAGGTAAGCGCATGGTGCCCGCTGAGCAAAGCACAGGCTGCTCTTTACGCGCAGTCAGTCAAAGAGCTGTCCGAAAGGCTGCAAGTCGCTACAGGGATCCAGCGGCGCGGGCTGATTCTAGCTTTCCTGCTGCGGTTTAAGCAGATCTGCAATCATCCGTCCCATTGGCTTGGCGATGGCGTGTTCGATCCGGCCGACAGCGGGAAGTTCCTGCGGTTGCACGAGCTCAGCGAAGAAATCGCTGAGCGCCAGCAGAAGGCCCTCGTTTTCACCCAATTCAAGGAGATGACTGGGCCGCTTGCGACGCATCTGGAAGGCATCTTTGGCCGCGCCGGACTGATCCTCCATGGCGCCACCGCAGTAAAGGAGCGACAACGGCTGGTCGAGCAATTTCAGCAGGATGGTGGGCCTCCATTTTTCGTCCTCTCACTGAAAGCGGGCGGTACAGGATTGAACCTGACCGCGGCCTCCCACGTCATTCATTTCGACCGTTGGTGGAATCCAGCCGTCGAAAACCAGGCGACCGACCGCGCATTCCGTATCGGACAGAGGAAGAACGTCCTAGTACACAAATTTGTCTGCCGTGGCACGATTGAGGAGCGCATCGATGGCCTTCTTGGAGAAAAGAAGAACCTGGCTGCGGAGCTGCTTGAAGGGGGCGGTGAAAATCTGCTAACGGAAATGCCGGACGACGAACTTCTGCGTTTCGTAGCCCTTGATCTCAAGAGCGCCGCGCCAGATTGATTTGAGCTACCGAAATTTATGAGCTGGAGATGGGGCTTCGGGCCGAGTATGAGTGCAGCCGAAAAACGCCGGCGCGCGATAAAAGCGGCAAGTTCGTTAGAAAGAAAAGGTCAGAAGTTGAATCCAGTTTGCATCGAACGCGGGACGATTGCCAAGAGCTTTTGGGGCAAAGCCTGGTGCGAAAATCTGGAATCTTATTGCGATTACGAGAACCGGCTACCGCGCGGTCGCGCGTACGTGCGGAATGGTTCAGTAATAGACCTGAGGATTGCACCGGGCGTCATCAGTGCGCTGGTGAGTGGATCGGTTCTCTATCACGTCACGATAACAATTAAACCGGTCGAGCAAGTCGCATGGAAGGCCTTGATAAATGAATGCGCGGGCCGGGTCGGATCACTCATCGATCTGTTGCAGGGCAAATTGTCCCCGCAGGTCATGGAAATAATCACCCGGCGCGAGACCGGCCTTTTCCCAAAGCCGTCCGAGATCGGGTTGGATTGCTCGTGCCCCGACTGGGCTGGCATGTGCAAGCACGTGGCGGCGACGCTCTATGGAATCGGCGCTCGGCTCGACGAGAGCCCGGAACTGCTGTTTGCGCTTCGCGGAGTGGATCAGCTGGAACTGGTAACTGCGGCGACTGAGAGCGTGACGGCTGGCGCCTCAACATCCCTCGATAGTTACGCGACGCTTAACTGCGGTAATCTCGAGGAAATTTTCGGCATTGAGATCGAGCCGGGCGCCTTGCCGAAATCATCAAAACCGCATAAAAAAGCGTCGCGGCGGAATCGGTCCAACTAGCGCTACGTTGCGCGCAAATTTCCATAGAAGACTTCCGCGTACTGGAGTCATCTGCCTGGAAAGATTGTATCGCACTCGGACCCGACCGAGCTATATTGGGAGTATGAATGCGCCTTTGGGCTATGCGCTGCTGCGGGACCACAGGGTCTCTCTCCGTCCGAAGCTTGTGGCTCTATGCATAGGACTCGCTGTGGCCGGACTTATAGAACTTTTGCAGATTCCGGTCGAGAGCGTTTTAGCGCTTGTCCTGCCAGTTGTCGGCGCAGCCGGCGATGTCGCTTTGGACGGTGTTGAAGCCGTTGTCCTGCCGGTTTTGGTAGCCACGCTGCTGATGCCTTATTTGGCTCCTCCGGACATTGTGCAGCAACTGCGAGCGCAGCGCGCGTCTGGAGCTTGATCCAAAAATTTGCGCGGCGCCTTCGCCAACAGCGCTCGGCGAAACGGCCTTGATTTAGTGCCCTGGCCGCAGACATTACTCATTAATTTCGACTGCAGGCGGCACACAGGCGATTTCTAGTATTTCCTTCACAACGAATTGCCGAGAGGTCGCGTAACAGGAAAGGAAAATGCGAAGATGAACACAGAATCCAAAGAACAAGAACCGGACAAGGACAAAATCGAAGAACGCGAAGTAAAAGTGGTGCCTGAAGGCACTTTCGCGGGTTCGATCGAGAAGCCAATCTTAGTCGAAGAAGGAAAGCCGTTACCAGAGGACACAGGGGACCAGGGTGGGGGACAGAATTGACCTGGTCGAGATGCGCTAAGTAAGCTCAGATCGGATGAGAGGCGGTCGTTCTCGCCGGGATTTCATTCGGCACAGCCTTTGGAATACCGCACGCGGTTACGGTCCGAGTGAACGAATGGTTGCTCCGGTCCTGGTGCGAAATCGCGCCCGAGTTTTCCTGGCAAGCAAGAGCGACTCTCGGGACTAGGACGGTTTCAAACGTGATCTTGAGTGCTGCGGACAGCTACCAGCTCCACGATCTGCGGCCGGCGCAATGAACTTTCCGCGATAACCAGTAGCGCCTTGTCGCTGGTTTCAGAGCGGTGGGAATCGCGCCGGTTACGTCGACGGCCGTTGACGAGGGTTAACCAAGGTTTTTACTCGGTGAGTTGCCCGAAAGAGTGGGATGGGCGTCTCGCCCGTCAGCGCGTGGAACAGAAAAGACAGGCGAGACGCCCGTCCCACTCTTTGAGCCCCCTCTGAGGAACTTGAAAAGTTCCTACCCCCTAACAGATGCGCGCAGGATACGTGAAGGGCTTCTAAGGAGCTCGTCCACATTGAAGATCCCAGAGAGTATTGATTTTCAGCGCTACGGGAATCGCTCTTGTGGGACAGACCTTTTGACCACGATGTAGTCCTGGAGCGGTTTTCCGGGTCGCAGAACCCTCGAGTAGAGAAAGATAAGCTATGCTACACTTGGCTCACACCTGCCAACCTTAGCCCAAGAAGCCTAACCAAAGCTAAAGCCCAGGAGCGGAGCCTGTGGAAACGCCGGGCGCGAGGTCCGCAGTAATCGGCCACTCAATATCTCGGCTGAGGTCCCGAAGGGATGCGGCTCCCACCAAGGCCATCGCTAGACGCAACTCTTCAATAAGCAGGGATAAACAGCGCGAAACACCGTCCGCTCCTCCTACCGCCAATGCGTAGAGATATGGTCGTCCGATAAGGACGGCATTCGCGCCCCGGAGGAGAGCTTTCAGGGCGTCAGTGCCATGCCGGATACCGCCGTCGATCAAAAGGGGAACGCGCCCGGTTACCTGCTGTGTGATGTCGGGCAGAGCCTCTATTGCAGGTATAATTGTGTCCAGATTGCGTCCGCCGTGATTTGAGACCACGATGCCGTCTACGCCCGCCCGGATCGCTAATTCTGCGTCAGCCGGATGCAGGATGCCTTTGAGCAAGAGCTTGGTTTTCACCACCGATCTCAACCAGTCCACGTCACGCCAGGTTACCGCGCTGTGCCGACCGGGATCCGACGTTGCCCTCAGGCGGGCGGCGTGGGGCAGGGAAACATCGGACGGAATATTGAACCCAGCCCGGAGTTGACGGGGCCGCACTCCAAGCACCGGCGTGTCGACGGTCACGCAGACAGCTTCACAGCCGGCTGCTTCCACCCGCGCAATGGAGTCGCGCGTGAAACTGCGGTCTCCTTGAACATAGAGCTGGAACCAGCACCGCGCGCCCGGCACCGCCATTGCTTCCTCCATCGATACCGTTGCGTTTGAACTCAGCACAAAAGGCACGCCGTGCCGGGCTGCGCCGCGGACAGAGGCAAGCTCGCCCTCCGGATGCATAAGACGTTGGTAGGCCGCTGGGGCTAGCAAAACAGGCGCGGGAAGCAGCTTACCAAGGAGTTGTTGGCCCAAATCTGCTGGCCCTGTAAATCGCAAAACCCGCGGCCTCAAAAAGATTCTTTGGTAGTTATCTTCATTCGCGCGGATGGAGTGTTCGTCGCCAGCGCCGCCGGCGATGTACTCGTAAACCGCCAGCGGCAGCCGCTGCCGAGCTTCCGGCTCGAATTCGTGCAACGCAAGGAACCGTTCCATGTTCGCAGCTCCTTCTGGCAGCATGGCTTTGTTAAGGCATGTTCACATTTCGCGCGCCCAATCCGGGCGTTTGCGCAGGTGATACAACATCTCGCCCGCTTTCTCGACCATCAGAACACCTTCCTCTTCCCGATCAGAAAAGGTCCCGGGATCAATCGATGCGGGATCGCGATATCCGAGATTGATTTCCGCGCATATCTCTCGCGGTATCCCTGTTGCGAGTGTGACTTGAACCCGGCAGCATTCTACTCCTTCATCATAGGTGCCGATGCCGCGAACATGCGTCGAATGGGCCAGGACGCCCCATGGATTGTCTTTAAACCTGTTCCACTGCTTCAGGAAATAATCCCGGCAATGATACCCAATCTTTCGAATGAGCCGCCCATGCGTCACCGATATTTCGTGAATGTGAGGCGCGTAAATGATGAGTTCGCCGCCGTCTGCAACCACCG
>Ga0213877_10000019_pt1 | contig 16127 bp, 9 predicted proteins | sample VelepicoBEBS_R01_FD_160112 | JGI IMG/M metagenome (GOLD analysis project Ga0213877, IMG submission 160112) | Vellozia epidendroides bulk soil microbial communities from rupestrian grasslands, the National Park of Serra do Cipo, Brazil - BS_R01 | ecosystem: Environmental > Terrestrial > Soil >...
CTGGCTGCGGGCGCCCTACCTTCATAACGGCTCGGTGCCTACCTTGACTGCCCTGCTGGCCCCACCGGACGCCAGGCCCAAAAAATTCTTTCGCGGTTATGATGTGTATGACCAGACGAATGTCGGATTTGTGTCGACAGGTCCGGAGGCCGAGCGGGTGGGCTTCGAGTACAACACGGAGGAACCAGGCAATTCGAACCAGGGTCACACCTACGGGACAGATCTCCCCGAAGACCAAAAGCGCGCGCTGATAGAATATCTGAAGACGTTGTGAGAATCTGCGATCCCGAGAGTGTTATTAACCTGAGCTGCTGCTCTTGATTTTCGCTAGCATCAATCGTCAGTCAATGCTCTTAAGTTTAGACACTCCTGTCCAAGACAGATTCTTCGAAAATAGAAAAATGAGAAGGCGCTGGTATGGAGTCATCGGTTAATTTTCCACCTCGGCATGAGCGTCTCGGCGTACGGGAGCATACGCGTCCCGCGTGTAGGTTCGACCAGTTGAGCTCTGCCCGGGCATCGGTGGTACGTCGGGCGGAATGAATTTTGCTTCCTTTCCGCTCGAGCTATTATAGCCTAGCCTCTACTTCGGAAGGCTTACACGCGAGAGGCAACTTCGCCGAGCCTTCGTCGCCCCAAGCGCGTATGCTCCGTTACTCTGTCGCGGCATCAGCCGGGCGTGCGAGGCGCCCTCATTCGCGGACAGAAGCTCATCTCCAAAAGCCATTCCGGAGCGCTGCTAAGGCGCTTCAATAGCAGACCACCTGTTCAACTAGCGATTATTTTGGAAAGTAATGAAGTTTGGAGCTGTCGAGGCTGGCTAAATAGTAATGCTTTGTATTGACGAGTCGTGGCAATTCTGATAAATCCAAACGTTGCATCGCTATTCACTGATAGTTGACTGTGCCGATGCTCTGTTTAGGACCGCCTGATGGCAGGGCAGATGGATTTTAGCGCAAAAGGTTCCTGGTGGATAACGAAGAGAAGGCGGGCACGCGATTTAATAACCTTTTGAGCTGCTCAAACCGTTACGACACTAATAACCTGGTTACGACTCAAACGTCGGGTAGGATAGATTAAAGTCAAAGCAAGGAGAAGCAAATGTCCAGAGGAATAAGCCGGAGACATTTCACTCGCGGTGTGCTGGCAGCGAGCTTGGCCGCCGCGTTGAAGCCATATTCAGCGGCCTGGGGAGCGCCAGACAGCAGCGTGTTCGACTACATTGTGGTGGGTTCAGGGGCGGGAGGGGGGCCCCTGGCCGCTCGCCTGGCGAGCGAAGGTTACAAAGTAGCCCTTCTGGAGGCCGGCCTCGACGCCCTGGGGCCAGAGGCAAATGCTATCGATCAAAGCACAGGGATCATTTACCAGGTACCCGCATTCGCCGGGATCGCTTCCGAAACCGATCTCTTGAGCTGGGCGTTCTTTGTCAAGCACTATGGCGATCCGGTCCAACAGGCACGTGATTCGAAGTTTGTTCCCGGCAAGGGCATCTATTATCCCCGGGGTAGTACTCTCGGAGGGTCAACCGCGCACGATGCCATGGTCTGGGTCTATCCGCATGACGACGATTGGGAGGCTGTCGCGGAGACAACGGGCGACCCTTCCTGGAGCCCACAACTTATGCGAGAAATCTTTGAGAGGATCGAGCGCTGCGAATATTGTCAGCAGAGGCAGGGCCATGGCCAGACGCGGGGCCATGGTTTTAATGGCTACATGCCGGTTTCCCTGTTTGACAAAGAGAATATATTCGGGCTGTATCCGGTGCTACGCGACATGGCCGAGGCGGTTGCGGGACCAACGAACCTCGATATCAATGACCCTTTGGTTGCTACGGGCGAGGTCGGCGCATTTAATGCGCCAATGCACGTAGGACTTGCGCGGGCGCAAGGCTATCCCTTTCGTGCGGTGACCCAACGCAGGATATCGATCCGCGAACATCTGGTAGCCACCCAGCGAGCACATCCCGACAAGCTGTTTTTGATCACGGGCGCTCTCGCGTCGAAAATCCTGATGGATGGTCAGAGGGTGTTTGGCGTCGAGTTCCTGCAGGCTCCCCCACCTCGGAACCTCCTTGACTCTCCGAAGCTCTATGAAGCCGATCAGCACTTCGACCCTGCGTTCGTGCCGAACACCCACCAAATCTACGCCGATCGGGAAGTGATCCTTTCGGCTGGCGTATATAATACGCCGCAACTGCTGAAGCTCTCAGGAATTGGGCCGGCGAGCGAGTTGAGGGCCCTTGGGATCAATGTGGTCGCTGATTTACCTGGTGTGGGACAGAATCTGCAGGACCGTTATGAGATCAGCGTGAATGTCCAACTCAAGCCCGAGGATGCTATAGGACTGTACACGCAATGTATGCCATCATCTCAGACCGATCCCTGCTTCCAGGCCTGGCTGACCGGTCAGGGGCTACCCTCGATCTCGACCCCGTTCTACGGTCCGTACGCAAACAACGCGAATTACGCTTTCCGTATCGCCAAGTCGCGCCCGGACCTCAAGCTTCCCGATTTGTTTATCGCCGGGCAGGCAACCCAGTTCGATGGGTTTTTCCCGGGGTATTCCCAAATGACTTTAGGTCAAACCTGGACTTGGCTGATACTAAAGGTCCACACCAAAAACACTGCAGGCACAGTGACGCTGAGATCAACCGATCCGCGCAGGATGCCAGAGATCAACTTTCACTATTTCACTGAGGGCAACAACGACACGGATCCCGACGATCTGAATGCAGCTTTGGAGGGTGTAAAACTCGCGCGGAGCTACGTCAATGACCCCCAGGCGAAGCAGCATGTGGCTGAGGAACTCCACCCTGGACCCGGAGTTCAGACCGACGATGAGATCAGAACCTACATACGGGACCAGGCGTGGGGGCACCACGCGTCATGCACGGCAAAAATCGGAGCCGACAATGATCCAATGGCCGTTCTAGATAGCAGCTTTCGTGTCCGAGGTGTGAAGCGTTTGCGGGTCGTCGATGCCTGTGCTTTACCTCACATCCCCGGTTTTTTCCCGGTTGCGTCCATTATCATGCTCGGCGAAAAGGCCGGTGACGTGATTCTGGAACATGCGCATCGTATGCATGGGAGAGACGATGAGGGTTAAATCCGCAGAGTGCCGCGACACAGTAGAAGAGCATACGCGCTTGGGGCGACGAAGCTATCGAACCTGGATAGGTCTCATTGGACCTATAGGACCTATAGGATGGATGGGGCTACGCGGGACGCATATGCTCCCGTACGCCGAGACGCTCATGCCGCGGTGGAAAAATTAACAGCTGGCTCCATACCAGCGCCTTTCCATTTTTCTAATTTCGAAGAATCTGTTTTGGACAGGAGTGAAGGCGTGGAGATTGCCTTCCTTCTCACGATGCTGCCAGAAGTCGCGCGCTGAGTGCGTTGAATACAGCCTCAATTGGATGCGCCAATGCATATTGGGCCAGGGGACCGGCAGAGTCTTCACCTGCAAAATGCAAAGCCACGGCAACATTACTGTTTGGTTCAAACCAAATGGATCCCGAGTCTCCCGTCAGGCTGATATCTGCATCTTTGAAAGCAGGGTCTGGGACAATGCGAATTCCGTCCATCCATCTTTGGGCGTCCCCATAATCAGAATAATCGATTAAATAGGATCCTTCTACTCCGTCAACAAGCCCGTGTGTTGTGCCGGAACCGATTCCGATTTTTGCGACTTTCTGACCCAATTGCGGTCTAGCGAGAGCTTGAAGAACTGTATTCATGCCGAACATCTCGGGGAGACTGGGCGACTGTTGATTAATTCGGGCGAGAGCAGCATCCAATCCGTGACCGAGACTGGCCCAACGGTCAAGCAGGGCAACGGTACGTGCAACATTAAGGCCTGCATCGACAGGCCCCGGTTGGCAAATTTCTTCCCCAGCCTTCGCTTCCTTGGAAGCGCACAGAACGTGCCAATTGCTCAACACATAGCGATGCTGGTCATTAATTCCAGCAACCACGAGGCCTAAGGTACCAGTACTGCCACGCTTCAGATTGCCTATGCTGATTCCCCCTTCGATCGGATCCGCAGCCCCGTGAAATCCCGCGTGGGGTTGATACCGGGCCATAACCACGTCAGTCGGAATGCGGGAGATTAGTTCCGGTAGCATTTCTCCGGGCGGTACCGCTGTCGGGGCAAGCTTGTTGCGGAGATGGAAGCGCACACCGCGTTCCGCTGTCCTTACCTCATTCCGATAAATATGGCCGTAATCTACTCCGACGACGCCCTGCTTGGTCAGCGCCAGGCGTTTCGCCTGATCCAGAGCCTTTTCCCAACTTCGCATGCGGCCAAAGACTGTTCTATGCTACGGGTGGGGTTGATCCCCTTCCTTGAGTAGTGACCAGAGAAAATCCACGCTTGTCCCGTGGTCCAAAGTAACCGTATTGCCGTTGCCGTCGGGAAATGTGAATCGTGGATCCGTTAACGAAACCGGACCTCGAACGACGGGCAAAAATTTCTGGTTATCCCAAACTGCCAATTGATGGCATGCCATGCAGTTGCTGTTCGTGCCATTACCAAATCTCGCTTCCAGCCACGGATTAAATGTGACATGCGGAGAACCGTTTGCCTCCAACGGTTTCGTCACATCCATCGCCACATCCATCAGATAATGGCGCCATGGTCCCTTCAGCTTGGTGGCATCCGGACGGTTGCGGGCGAACGGACCGTCATCGGGCTTGTCGTGCCACCAAAACGTGGCCCAAACCCAGTTGGGGATTTCCTTCGTCGTATAGTGCATAGCCACGAGGGCTAAATAATCGCCTGCCTGTGCATTCCGCACATTGGGATCGGCAGAAGGTATTCCATTCCCGATTTGTTGAAGCTGCTGCGCTTCGTCTGGCGTTAGGCGGAAATGATAAAAGACTTCAAGCGGCACGACGCGCGAATTTTTGAATTTCTTACCGAATAAGGTTGCATCCCGGGTTTCGCCGGCTGGAATCTGTGTCCGGCTGGGGTCGACGGCGACGACTCGAGTCCACTGGGTTGGTGGCTGTGCGGGGGCGTTCGCAACGGGCGGTTTTGGGTCCCAGATAGGCATCGCGGTTATGCCATTTGCTTTGATTACCCACCATACGACCTTCAGCGACATGGCATCTTTGGGAAACGGCAGAACGGTCCTCTGGGCCAGCGGCGTTTGCGCCGACCAGCTATCGTTCAGCGCCTGCAAGGTGCTGCGCATTTGGTAGCGATTCTTCCGCACATGATCCATTGTCGCCTGATTAAATAAAGTAAAGGAGGCAAGGGCGGCCCCTGCCGCCTGCAAGCTGGGTTTCCCCGGAATCGGAAGGAATTGCCTTGGTATGCTGAATACAGGTTTGAATGTTCTCGGATGGAACCCTTGAAGGGCCGGACCCGCCGACGGAGGAGCAAATACGTCACTGCCTGGATACCACGTTTCCCATATCGGTTCACTGTTCGGATCAGCAGCGTTGGCCGGTTGAGTCAGTCCGGCAAAGACCATCCACGCATGAGTCCTCATGCCGGCGACGTCTCCGGCATCAAGTAACTTCAATAACGTCTGCTGGTCTGCCGGAAAATCAAACCCCGAGGGGATAGGGGTATAGACTATATTCTGCTCGGCATGAGCCGTTACCCCCAACGTAACCATGATGAAAAAGAGTGTATGATTTCTAAAATGACCAGCGCTCCGGCCGAATTCTTGAAGCCGATTTCCAAACGCTGCGAGACAATCGATACTAGCACGCCTGTTCATACATTTTCCGGATAACCATTGGTAAGCCATTCGTGAATGTCCTGCTGAATCTTGGCGCCCGTCACGACCGTGCCGTCGGGGAGTGTAACGCTGTAACCTGCATCCGTGATATACGGCCCTGTAGGCGGCATCTGTACGATATCGCAAAAGCCCTGGGCGTTAATTAGAATGACATAAAATGGGGAATTCTCAGGATCCTGTCTACTTATGATGGGGATCGGGTTTCCTTTGCACTTAGTCTTGGGGATAATTCCATTGATAAAGTTGGGGTAGGGGACGCTCCAGAAACTCTTATGAGGACTGCCCGCGACGTCGAGATTTGCGTTCGCCGCAATGGCATCCAGATAAGATTGAATCTGCTTGAATTTGATTTGGGTGCTCATGAGTCTGAACCTCCTCCTAATCTTCCCGTGATTCGATTGCAGCCTGGCCTGGAAGAGTAATGCTCTATTATGTTATTTTCTTAAAAATTGCCATCCTATATTTCAGCCGGAGCTAAAACATATATCCGCTGATTTGGAACTCGCGGCCTTGCGCCTGTTCCAGAAAGCCGATTCCGGCCATCGTTCCTGGCGCTCGTAGTAAGATTTTCGTAGCCTCAGGAACGCCTCAAAGCTCCGAGCAATACTGCTTGAGTAGTTCTCGAAGGCGAATTTGTCGCCGCTTATCACCTCCAGAACCGCTTGGGCGCCACTTATCCCCGTTTTCAAGGCTTGGCACACACCTTTTCCCGCCAGCGGATCAGTTGCGGCTGCGGCATCGCCAATCGCCAACCAATTGGAGCCGTGAATCCTATCTAGTCTGAAGCTATTCGCCGAAAAGATAAATTGACCAAGACCGCGGCCACGTGTCCTAACACGTTCACGAGTGTAAGAAGTCTGCTGCAATTGGTCTTCCCAATAAGTTTTTGAATGCCTTGTGCCCTTTTGATATAAGTCGGAATCCGTCAGGTAGCTGAGCAGAAGGCAACGCTGCGGTAGTCGAGCAGAATACCACCAACCGTTTGCTTCAGCTTCGATGAGAGTAAATGGTTCATAAATGTCCGAATGCTGAGGTAACGCAAAAAGCTTTAGGATGGCCACGAGACGGTCGTATGTTATTTTCCGTGCGCCAAAACTACGAGCAATCGCCGAGGCGCGCCCGGTTGCGTCAACCAGGAAATTCGCGTGGAACCGGTGCGGTATATTATCTAATTCTGCTCGTATCTCCCATTCCCCCGCCTGATGCTGACGGCAGGAACGAACGCGCGTGCGCGTTGCTAGTTTTGAACCCATTTGCTTTGCGATTGACGCCAGCATGGAATCGAATTGGGCACGGTTGATGTGCCAACCCATACCGTATGGATTGAAAATATGATCCTGTGCGTCCAACTCATTTGATTCCCATGACGAGTAAATGACCGAGGAGCTCGCACAAGAGCTTCGAAGAAATTGCTCCCATGCGCCGAGGCGCGCGAGGAAATGTCTAACTGCTGGAGGAAGAGTCTCGCCGACACGGAAAGTGGCATGCTGAGAACGCTCGAGGATTGCGACGGAAATACCAGCCTGAACCAGGTTAATAGCCGCAGCCGCGCCAGCAGGCCCACCTCCGACGATGACTACATCATATGTATCCGCCAACTGGCTGCACCTCCTTCGGCGTCTGACCGGATGCTTTGTTTGGCCGGCTAAATAAATACAGGAGCATCATGCCTGCCGCTCCGTCTCGACATAGCGTTCTCCTCTGGAAATGACAAAGCCCATTCGCGGCCAGTTCTGCAAAAAATCCTCCGGATTCAGCGCGATTATACGGTCCCAGTCAACTTGCGGTCCGCCATCTTCGGGCCAAACCTGATTGGGACGATGCGCCGGCCACCACAGCAGAGGAACGTCCCCATCGGAACAATCCAGAAAGTCTGTTTGCCATGGCAAAGACATCTGTTGTGTCAAATCGCCTGGCTGACGCTTTTTCCAATCCAGTCGAAATGGCTCAATGAACTCGTATTGATCGCGAGTCTTCCAACTGGTTTCTATACCGGGACAAAATGCTGCGCCTACGCAATTTTCAAGCGCAGCGCGGTCTACGCCTTCAGGGGTAATCGATTTAGCCGGTTCCGGAGGTTTTCCGGTCCAGTCGTTGACGAAATTCCCAGCCGCCCACTTTTTCATGTTGTTGTATTGCGTCTTTGTCAGAGCGGCATTAATTGGTCCGTTCTTCGGAAAGATGTCTGACCAGATTCTCGGCATGTCCGTTTTGGGGCTTGGTTGGTCAGCCGGAAGACTCGGGTCGCGGTGACGGGCGACAACCCCCTTACGCGCGCGTGCGTTCCCAAGCATTGAAATGATCGCAGACAATGAACTATGTGCGTCGGCGGCTGCTCCATAGAGCCACTTCATATTAATTGCCCGTTGCAGGATCGGGAAAATGTCGTTGTTAAAAGAGGGCGAACTTGGTACCGTAATCCAGCCCTTTTCGACCGCATTTTGGTAGAGAACATCATACAGGGTAATAATATCCTCGATGGCTGGTGCGTACTTTGGCGGTGGGCACAGAACCCATGCGGCAACGGCTTCTAAGGCGGCACGTGTGCCGTTCAAGGTGACCACTGCTGTGACCGGTCCGTCAGAGACGTCGTCATACCAGCCATTGTGGTTAGCAAATTCGAAGGGCAAATTTTGGTTCAGGGGCGCATTTATAGGTGACCCGGAGTTTCCAAAGCCGCCGAGGACCACTAATCGACCTTCCGTATCGGTGCGCATTTCGCCCAACGGCACGGGCACACCCATAAATCGTCCGCTATTAAATTGCTCCGCTTGATTTGGACCAGTGATGGATCGAGGCCCAGGGTCGATGACAAGGTTCTTTCGATCGGATCCCGTTACCGTGACATTACGGACGCCCGGGCTCTGGGTTCCTACTCCATGAAACAGGTCGCCTGCGGCTTTCGTATTCGCCAAATGCACTGTCCACGTGACGGTTGCGTCGGCAGTGGTAATTTCCTGGACCGGCCTGTCATTTTCGTCATAGCCGAAAATCCGAAACCGCGCCGCTTGTCGCTTGATTCGGTGTTGAGCGTCTTTATAACCGCCGGGGGGAGCCGCGTGATCTCCTGGGAGCTCCGGTCCGATGAAGAACTCTGAAATACTATTTCCGATTCGCGCAATACCGATGGATGGGTGGATCTTTATTGTTCTTATCGCCATATTCTGATTTTCAGGAGGTTCACCAACGGACGGCGGCAGAACCCGGGTGTGAAGATACACTTTGTTACAAAAAGGGAGTTCACACAATAACCCTTTCGAGTTATATAGCGGAAGTACATTCTGTCCGCAGCGAGGTAGTGGCTTACCCTCCGCCTCGATGCAAGCGTTCCATCATTGACCGAAGATGCTCTGGATAAAATCGCGATGTGAACCATTGGCCGCCGCATGCGCGATTAACACAGCGGCCATTCTCCAGACTTACCGCTGGAACAGTTACGTTGAAGCCCACCGTGCTGATCCGAAGGTCTGGCAGGGCCCGGTCGACAACGACCAGTGGCAGAGCAGTTATCTGACCGGTGACGCGCTCAAGAAAATGAAATTCTGGCTCGGCGCAAAATCCGACACCGCCGCCGAACAGCCTGCAGGTACTCCACCCGGAACTGCAGCACCCCCTATGCGATCGACTCCGGTTCGTCGCTCGATCCATGCGGCATCCGCAGACGGCCGGCATAGGCGCAAGGTAGCGTAGGCATTCTTCTGCGTGTGCAGTTTGGACATTTCGCCGTCGCCCGAAGGGCGAACAGAGAATAGCCCAGGCCCGAAAGCATTCGGGCCTGGGAACCACATACAAAGAGAATCGCCCTGAAGGGCGGCCGACTGTTGGGCGTTATTCCCAAAGAAAACCTTCGTCAAAAGCTAGTCGATAACGTTCTGACAAGCTTACTATACGTTTTAATTAAGCTAAATTCCGAAGTCGGCCGCCCTTTCAGGGCGATTTCCTTTGTGCGTGTCCCAGGCCTGAAGGCCTGGGCTGTTCTGTTTTCGCCCTTCGGGCGATAAAAACGTCCAAATTGCAGGCCCGGCGTTGAAACGCCGGGCTAATGAAGGCGACGATCACACGGAGGACCTGGCGAATGGCAATTCCACGGCGCATACACATCAAGTTGACGGCTGCGCGGTGACAGCATGGTCTGGATGTAAAGTGTCCAAACTCAATCGCGCTACTTGTTGTCACTAATCAGAATGGCCATGGAGCGGCCTTTAATCTCTATCGATGAGCCGGCATCCGGGCACGTGTTTCGCCAGTTGTTAACATCGCCGAAATCAAAGCCAGAGCCATACCACGACCTTGCCAGAATCTTCCAATTGCCTTGCGACCAGTCGCGCAGATTGCCGACAGTGAAAGGCGTATCGTTCTCATTGTAGATGACCATTAAGTTGGGCTCACCGGGCGATCCCCAATGGATAACAGCTAATTGCGTCGCTTGACCATCGCCTGGTCCCTCAAATGAATAGGTGATGCGCCCCTGCTTGGTGGAGCCTGAGCCAATACCGCCGTTGAATGCCTGGGCGGCGTAATCAGGAAAGTCGGCTTTTCGAAAATGCGTCCACTTCTTTCGGAGGCTGATCAGGGCCTTCGTCCAACGGAACAATTCGTTTCCGTACTTTGGGCCTTGTGGCGATGCGCTGTTGTCACCGTCTTTTAGTCTCCAGTCGATCCAGTTCACGTTGTTGATGTTGGCGTCGCCGCTCTTTGACTCGTAGTTGTAGGTATTCTTCGCATCATTAAATGCGCCCGCCTTGGTGTGGCCAAATTCGTCTCCCTCGAACATGAGAGGTACGCCTTCTGAAGTTAGCAAGATCCCAAGCAGCAGCTTCTCTCGTTCGCGCCGGAGATTCTCATCCCCGCCACTGTCCCAGCAGTTTTGAGAGCCGTCGTTGTCGTTATAGTATACGATGTCCCGAAGTGTGTAGCCGTCATGGACCGCAATGAAATTGATTGATCTCCAGGGCTTCGTTGACGCCGGGCCTCCCGCTGCGGTATCGCCACGCCCTTCGATCAGCCGCTTGAAAGTCGTTCTGTTTCTAAGCGTGGATTTCGAGAAATTGCGAATGTCGTCACGATACTTGCCCAGCCATTTCGTCCAGCGGTTGTTAGTATAGTTCCAAATGCCACTATCCATATAATCCCACCACTGGCCACATAGATCCCACGGTTCGCTAATCAGGTACGCATTCCCGAGCTCACGAATATTGTTTACCCACTCGGCGTCGTCGTCAGATCTATCGCTGAGAATTCTCGCGAGATCGAATCGGAAGCCGTCGACGCCGTATTTCGCGTACCAGAGATTCAGAGAGTCTGCGGTCAAGCGTTTTGAGTAAGTTCCGGCGGCACCACCGAAATCGACGTCATTCCCGGTCCCGGTGCAGTTATTGTAAAGGCGTCCATCTGATGTCGATCTAAAGAGTTGCCTGTTGCACAACCCGCGGAAATTAAAATACTTGGCCGCAAGTTGGCCTTTGTTATCCATTAGGGGACCCCCTTCGCCTGAATGGTTATAGACCGTGTCGAGAATGACTGCAATGCCGCGATCGTGAAGAGCTTTTATGAGTTGTTTCAGCTCGACAACTTTGCCGTCTGGATTCGCAGCATAGCGGCTCTCGGGCGCGAAAAAGTTTGTCGTCATGTAGCCAAAATGGTTCAGCCGATCTGGAGCGTTGCCCGTGTCCTGGTCGTACTCCATGATCGGCATCAACTCAACGGCGTTGACACCTAGTTCTATTAAATGATCGATCCCTGCAACGGAGCCTTGTAGCGTCTTCAACCCTGGCGTGGCCAGCCCGATATACGTGCCGCGACGGGAAGAATCGAGTGACCCGATCCGTGCTGTATAATCCTGAACGTGCAGCTCATAAATAATCAAGTCCTGGGTCGGAATCCTGACGTGTTCAAGCTGCGCATCCCTGGAGTGGTCGTAAACAATGCTTTTCCCCCCTCCCGCATAGCACGGGACAGTCCCCTTCACCAGAGGCGTTGACGTAAATACGGTGGAATATGCGACATCCTGCGTGTTGTAGGCGTAAGGATCACTCAAGGGATAGATCGGATTAAAGAATTGACCGTATTCTGCGCCCGGTTTTACATCCAAAGGTCCCTCCGCCTGATACATATAAAGCAAGCCGACGCCGATCCCTTTTCCGCGAATGCGCACTTGCCAATCGGTGCCGTGCTTTTTCATAGGAATAACCTGCACCGGCTTGGTCGCGTTTGCGATGCTGTATAACAATAAGTTAACCTGAGTCGCATCCGGTGAGAAAACGCTGAAACTCACCCAGCCGCCCGGGTCAATATGAGCACCGTATGGAGTATTTGTCGCTTCCTGGACTTCTGCGACACTGATCTCCTGGCCGTATAAGGCTCCGCATACGACCAATCCTACGGCAAAGACCGTTATCGACCGCTTCCAAGCGCAGATATTCATTTTCGTGACGTATTTATAGGTTGTTTACCTGTTTCTGCCAATTTCGAAAAGTCCCTGATTGGCGTAGTATACGACGCGTCTGCGCTTTGCATCCCCGAGAAGCGAACCGATTTCTCTTGCGGATGGTTGTGTATTCTGTCCTGTCTACGAAGGATCGGCAGTCGAGCCGCGCTCGTGAGGCAGTCCTTCCGGAACGCCGATGGAGAAAACCGCCCGCGTGACGGGTTGGAGGTGCTTTCAGGACGATTCTCTTGCATACACCGTCCCAGGGCCTTCAGCCCTGGGACTGGGGTTTGGACATGTCGGCGTCGCGCACGCGCAGCTGATCCGCGGACACAGTAAAGGAGCATACGCGTCTCGCGTGTAAGCCTTCCGAAGTAGAGGCTTGGCTGGCTCGAGCAGAGCTCAACTGGTCGAACCTACACGCGGGACCCGACTTCGCCAAGGCTTCGTCGAGGCAGGCTGCGTATGCTCCCGTACGCCGAGACGCTCATGCCGCGGTGGAAAAAGTTGACGGCTGGCTCCATACCAGCACCTTGCCATTTTCTAATTTCGAAGAATCTGTCTTGGACAATGGTGGCCCTTCGGGAGATTGTTTTTCTTACGCGTCCGGGTTATTGCGCAAGGTACCTAGCAGTCGCATAGTTGCGGCATTCCCGCCTCCTACGTTTTTAGCGGGGTAATATTCACGCGAAAAGAGAGCACACATCACTATGGCTGAAAGCAAACCAGAGGTTGCTAATAGTCCGTACCCGGAGGCGACAGGCAGCGACAACTCTCTGGTTCGAGTCCGGCGGCCGGACACGTTACAAAAAAAACTTCTGAACTGTCCAGACCGGTTAGATGAAGAAACGCGTCTATTGCTCCTGGTTGTATGTGGCTCGTTAGGCAGTCTTGTGCTCGGGCTACGATCCATCTACTGGTATCTCGGCAACCGAGAACTGGTTTGGAGTTGAGTTCCGAAATATTTGATCCAACCTTTCGGCGCTGCGGTCTTAGCGGTCGTCTTCTATCTGGTGATCCGGGGAGGGTTCTTTTCCGCCGAATCGAATCTGCAACATACCAGTCCATTCGGATTCATGGCGCTCAGCGCAATGGTTGGCATGTTCTCGGAACAGGCGGTGTTAAAACTAAAGGAAATTGCAGAGACACTCCTCAGCAAACCTCCCGCCGGAAAGGATTCCAAACCGCAATCCCAAGCCGAGGAGGGAAAAGTCGCGTAGTCGGTGAGCTGGAATATTTTCGCGAATTTGGGTGCGATCGCGATACTCCTCTTGGATTATCATAATCTCCACAAATCTCATTGACATTGTAAGCAGCGGGCTATATGCAACCCGGCGTACGAGGAAATACTATGACGAAGTATTTTTTCAAAAAAGACGATCAATACCTCCTGAATCGTTGCACAAAGTTCCTCAGTCGGTATAACACCGATGCCCGTCACTCCTATGGAGCCCCAGGTGAACAATCTCCTCGGGACCGGATCGCCGAAGCTTGGCGATTTCCCGTTATCGATACATACGGCGGCGGTGCGGATGGCGTAACCGATCCGGGGCAATTCGACGATTACAACGAAGTGACTTTCATCTATGCAGGTGCGGACACAAAATCACCGGTAAGTGTTTCCGTGATCGGCACATTTGCGACTCTCTATGAACCTGTTCCGCTCGCGCAGGTCGGATTCGAAGGTGAGCCTACTCGTTTCTGGTCTCTGACCTTCGTGATTCCCAAAGGTCAACGACATCTTTACCGGTACATCGTGGATGACGCGTTTCCCATAAATGATCCGGTGAACCCTCAGCTGGAACTGCAGGATAACGGGCAGAGCTGGTCCCGCTTTTTTACCGACAGTTTCTCATCGCCCGTTGAAATGGAGCCTTGGGAACTGGACATACTGTATCGGCTCGCAGCCGAGATACTGCCGTTTCAGACAGCCGATGCCACTAACTTTCTCGACAGGTTCTATAACTATCTCGACCGCGCCAGCAAGGAAAGCCTGTACAACAACGTTTATCGGATGGACGAGTCGGTAGGCGAGGTGAATTACGTGGACAACATCCTGGCCCGCGAAGAGCGCCATCACCTGGTCGACTACAAAATCTGTCTCCGCATTCTCGATCTTGTCCTGCGCCAGCGCAATCCTTACACGGAACCGGCGAAGATGAGCCGCGAAATTTATTTCGATCTTTACAATGAAATGACCACGGACAAGGTCGCCGGTTGGGATTATAGCCGGTATGCGAGTCCTAAGTTTTTTCTTTATCTGCTCCGGCGGCACGTTGTTACTGGCGCGTTCTGCCACCCCAAATACGGCGGGAATGCGGGGGCCGCGGGCTGGGCTTATCTTTCGGAACGCTATTCCATCAAGGCTGATACTCCTGGGCAGGCGCCGCAGACTCTGTTCGACTGGCGCCTTGGTATGGAACCGCCGCTGGGTGTGAACGCAGATTATCTGGGCTGATCTGCTCGACCGTTCAAAAAAACACTAATCCCGCCAAGAAAGCGAGACAGAATGCAAGACACTTTCGATCTCATCATTGTCGGTAGTGGCGGTGGGGGCGCCCCGATCGCCCACATTCTCGCGATGGCCGGCAAGACTGTGCTGGTCCTCGAAAAAGGACCGTTGTGCCGGCCCCAATACCAATCCCCAAACAGCCGCAGCGACTTTAAACGCGACGAATTGATTTCGGACGGCGCGGAGAAACGCGTTCAACTATCGGTCGCTAACAACGGACAGCCATTCTATTCAAGTCACGTTGAGCCGGATATTAACGATGAGCCGCATATTTACCGTGATCAGGACGGCTCCGATAAAGCAACGATTGAAGGTTACACCGCTCAGGTAGTTGGTGGGGGAACGCAGCTGTATGGCGGGGTTTCATTCCGCTATGCGCCTCTCGATTTCCGGCTGGCGAGTTTCAACGCCGGCCGAAGCGATATCCAGCAGGACCCGAATGGCGATATTAAGCGCGAAGCGCGCGACTGGCCCATTTCCTACGACGATCTCGAACCGTACTACACGAAGACCGAAGAACTGGTCGGAATCAACGGCGAGAGGCAGAACCAGCAGAAGCCATTCAGCCGCGATGTATACCAGCCGCCCCTCACTCCGAACGGCATTAGTGAATATGCCCGCCGTGGCATGGAGCTGCTGGCAAAAAAACTGAACCCGCAAAATCCGATTCTGCCCTATCGCACACCCTTGGCTGTGATCACCCGGGACCACGCGCCGAGCGGGCGCAAGGTACCGAATGATCCCGAAACTGAAAAGACCAGCTATGTGAATCGCTACGGCGACCCGCTGGGCTTGAAATCCAGTACGTGGGTCTCGCTTCTCTCGCCGATTAAAGATCTGTCGAACTTCACCATTCGCTGCAACTGCGTCGCAACTCGGCTGACTTACCAGAACAATAAAGTCGATCGCGTCTACTACATAGATCCAGCCGGCGTGGAGCGATCTGCCCAGGCCAAGATTGTTGTGGTGGCCTGTTCCGGGATTGAAACCATCCGGCTGCTGAAGCTTTCCGCTCAACTGGACAGCGGTTTTGACAAGGCAATCCATCAGAACGATCTGCTAGGCCGCTATTTCATGACGCACTGTTTCGGGGGCGCGAGCGCGATTCTTCCCGAGCGTTACGATAAGTCTCGTGCGCTCGACGCGGACTGGGCGACGGATTGCTGCGCCACCGAACAATTTCTGCATGACCACGGCCTCTGGGCAGCCGGAGCGCTCTATAACAATACCTCCGACGAAGCGCTGCCAATCTCTCTTTTCAGGACCATTGGCGCTCTTGATCTCGACAACCTGTGGGACGGCTTCATGTATGCGACAGACCTGAAAGCTCAGGCGCTGGTCGATTACCTCGATGCCCAGTTTGGCCGTGGCCTCTCCGTCAGCTTCATGGCTAACCAGGTTCCTCAACGCGACAACCGCATCGAGCTGCATCCGAC
>Ga0213877_10000021_pt1 | contig 15805 bp, 11 predicted proteins | sample VelepicoBEBS_R01_FD_160112 | JGI IMG/M metagenome (GOLD analysis project Ga0213877, IMG submission 160112) | Vellozia epidendroides bulk soil microbial communities from rupestrian grasslands, the National Park of Serra do Cipo, Brazil - BS_R01 | ecosystem: Environmental > Terrestrial > Soil >...
CCCTCGTAGTCGCCTTTAGCCTTTAATTCGGCTCGAAGGGCGGCATACTTCTGCACCGTCTTCAGCTTCCGTTTGTTCCTTTCAATCCAAGCTTTCTTCGCCATAAAGGAGTGAGGACAATACCGGGAAGCGCCCGCATTTCAACGGAAAAATTAAGGGAAAGGAGCTAGGAGTTAGAATCTAGGATCTAGGAAGGATGGTGGCTCTTCGCGGCGTAGGTCCGTTACTGCTCCTGAAACTCTGCCTTTGCACGGGCGAACGGTTGATTCAAATCCAACGGCCGGAAATCGTCGAACTGAGTTTGACCCCATTCCGCAGGTCCTAGATTCTAGCTCCTTTCCTATGGCATACGGCCGATCCAGGCAGGTACCTGAGCCGGGCTATTTGAACCGGAAAGATAATCTTGGGAATAGCTGGCCGGCGTGTATTCGCCGTGACCGGCGAGATAGACAAAGGCGAGCAGGTTGAGCGTTCCTACGACGACGAAGGCGATGGTTGGCAACCGGAATTTTTTCATGGACCGATCGTAGCGCCGATCCATGATTCTACTAAATCGATAGATTATTACATATTATTGATTCAATAGATAGTCATATTGCGACGACGGCCACATCGTCCTCGTCCTCGAGGGTTGGTTTCTTCCCGGCGTTGAGATCGAAGGCATCCTGCAGGCTGGGAACCGTTCATAGAATCCGATAGGGATGAGCGGGAGCTCGTCCCTATCGAAACCCCTCGAGGACGAGGACGACGACGAGGACGATTGAGGCTTGCGCCTCTTAGTGGTTCCAGAACTGGCGGAAGGCGTTGGACCAATTGCGGTCTTGGACCCGTTTGCGGGCGTTGTCGCCCATTTGGCCGCGGAGCACGGAGTCGGTGGCTAAGCGGCGGATCGCTTCCGCAAAATCATCCACATCTAGAGATCGCGTGATGAACCCTTCGACACCATCCGTGATGAGCTCAGCCGGACCGCCTTGATCGGAAACGACGCAGGGTAAACCGGCAGCCTGCGCTTCTAGAACGACATTCCCGAACGTGTCGGTAGTACTCGGGAAAATGAAAACGTCACTCGACGCGTAGGCAGCGCCTAGTTCTTTTCCCTTCAAATAACCCGTATAGCACGCTTCAGGCGCGATATGCCGCAATTCCTTAAGATAAGGGCCGTCACCGACGATCAATAAACGAACCGGGAGACCTTCTTTTCGTAATCCGTTTACAGCCCTCGCAGCGATATCGAGATTTTTCTCTTTGGAAATCCGTCCCACGTAAAGTAGCCCAATCTCTTCCGGAGCTTTACCGAAATGGCTCCAGAACTTCGGATCACGGAGGCCCGGGTTGAAGAGCCGGGTATCGATCCCGCGTGGGAAAATCTTTAATCGCTCGGGCGCGATCCCACGCGCAATCCACCGTTGTCGATAATACTCCGAGTTGACGAAAACCAGATCAAGTTGGGAGTAAAACCACTGCATGAAATTCCAGGCTAACGTTTCCATGTAGTTATCCTGGGTGAGGATCCGGACGTACTGAGGAAAGTCGGTGTGATAGATTCCTACAGCGCGGATATCGAGAATTTTAGCCGCAACCAAAGCGGTTAAACCGACGGGGCCCGGCGTACTGATAATCAACTCGGTGAATCGCTCACGCTGGATGTAGTCGATCATGTGCAACACCGGGGGAAAGCTCAACTTTTGCAACTCGTACTCCGGCAACTCGAACTCGCCGATCGGGACAAAGTTTTTGATGGGGATATCGGCAATTCCGATCTGCGGACGCGAAGTGACCACAATGAGATCTGCCCCGTTTTCCAGGCCAGCGGCCGTCATTTTTCGGATGGTGTTGGTAACCCCGTTGACGTCTTCCAAGGTATCGGTAAACCAAGCCCGCTTCGTGTTTTCGAGAACGTCTGGGACAAAATTTACGGTTCCTAAGCAGATATCTGTGAGACGGCTACGAGATGGCGCTTGGCTATGGTAGCCGTAGAAATAGGGACCCAGGAGCAACCCTAGCGGCATCAGAGAGCTCAGCGTTTGGACGGCGTCCATCACATTACCAGACGAGATCTGCTGGACGAATCGATCAAAGAAGCGAAACCCGAGCTGGTTAAAGACTGTGGCCACGAGCAGGAATGCCCGCCGTTCGGGTTCCTTAACTCCCTGAGTCTCTTTGGCGAGTTGAGCTTGGACGTCCTGATTACCGAAATAATTGGCGAGCTCAGGCCAAAGAGACAGGTTCACGGGCTTGGCTAACTCGAAGATCTTGCCGGAGACAATCCCGTTAAAAATCAGCCCTATCTTCTCACCAACGCTGAAATGCGTCGGGTTTTTGCCTTCCAAAAACCGCGAGATAACGACCTCCAAGAAGCCGAGATTCGGGCTGACCGCAGCAGAGAACTTGTCCTTGGCAAATTGGTACGCCGTGTTGTAAAGGCCGTGAGCAATCACTAGCGGAGTACCGCCGAATCCGCGAGTGACGCAGTTCCCCTGCTCCAAATCACGCAGGAAATCGTTGATCGATTCTGAATCTGCAGTTTCGGTGTAGGCGGAACCAGGAAAAATTCCCGCGTGATCATCAGAACCGCCCACCAGCACCTTTCGCCACGGCTCGGGATGGGTTGGCGCCAATTTTTGGCGTTCTGCAAAATAATCGATCCTCTCCGGCGTGAGCGAACGAAAAACGAAGCGGGCAACCTCGCTTAACAAGCTATCGCGCAGTCCGTTGACCCCTTCAAAATGTTTAAATAGCAGGATCAGCTTTTGGACATGATCGGCAGTCAGACGGCGATCTTTGTCGTAGAAGGGGTGGGCCACGGCATGGCAAATCCCATTACGGCTTAGATATTCTCTGAGCTCGAAAATATTCCGGCGCAATTCCTGGATCTCGGAGTGTTGCGATTCGGAGATGTTCCAAACGAGCAAATGTACGGCCACATGATCTTCGGGAAATTCGGCTCCGACTTCGACACTCACGAAGCTACCGGGTAGGTCAGCGATTTCCAGACAACCGTCGATGCGATTGTGGTCAGTAAACGTGACAAACGTCATCCCCTTTTCTTTGAGTCGACGATAAAGGCCCCGTGGAGCTGAATAGCTATCGGGAAAGTCGAATCGGCGAAAGAGCCACTCTGCGGATCGGTCGCTAAACTTGGAGTGAAGATGGAGATCGACTTTAGCTGCCATCCTAATTCCTGAGGAGAGGACACTAGCCCACGCCATAGCGCTGGCAAATGTTTAGATGTGGATATCGGCGCGGATGTAAAATGCAGCGAAAGCTGGGCTGAACCAGAAGCGCTACGGAGGGGCTTCGCATTCGTCTCGCCGCGCCGACCGTGTCCCGGACCTAAGATTGAGAGCAACGGCTGTTCGTGTGCTATAGCCGCGACGCCCCGGAAAACCTGTCGCGCCGTAGTCCGCGGAGGCGGACCGAGGCACGTCTGTTGAGGTTGCACGTTTTCTGGCCTCTAACGCGCTGCAGGGAGCCGCGGCTAGAACCCGAATCGGACGGAATGCACTGTACGTCGAATCATCACCCTGGGTTAGGGCACGCGGAATACGGCTCCCCTCCGACCTGGGTGTCGACTCCTGAACTCCGTTCTAACCCTTCGCAGCGGGCAAGCTACCTCGAGTCCCCCACCTCAACGCTCGCCTGTTTAAGGTGATTGGCGATAAACTTTTCGTAAGATAACGGTTGCCGGTCTTGAAGAGCCGCAGTGACCAAGCTCTTAACATGGGACCAAACCGCTGGAATTTCGCAGTCGGCTGGGTGAATCCCGATTCGGAGCAAAGGTTTATCTCGTAGCCGGGAAATCAGCCCTTGGTTCCAGGCCAGGCTGACCATCCGTCTCCACGGCGCTCGGGTGCTCCATACCAACGAGCGCGAGTAATAATTGTGAACACCATCAAAAACTTTAACTGATCCGACATTCGTGATGTAAGAGAACCCGACCTTGCGCACAGCAGCCTCAGCGTCGTAGCCCAAAAGCCAAGCCGGCGCGACGAACCCATTCAGCTTTCGTTCGAGAAATGCTAAATCTTCTATACCCATTTGCAGCCGGGAAATCGCCTCATCTCGATCGAGATCGAAGAATTCTCCTTCACCGGCCGTGTAAACTTGAGTTGTGAATTTGGTGATGCCGGCGTCGGTGGGCTTTGGCGTGCGTGAGTGATAATAGCCATGGAGTACGGGCTCGTAACCTTGCTGCACCCGATCCGATATCCAGTCTTTGAAAGCAGCGTCATCCCGGACCGGCGCCTTACTGTGATGGTTAGGGATAATCAGTAACGAGCACTCGGATACACCGAGGCCGCTCAAGGCCTTTATGATTTTGTCACAGTTCGCCTGCGTCAGCGGCGACACATCATGTACGGAAACGACGAGAGCTCTCATAGAAGTCAGACAAACGCTGCCGAAGGCCGAACACGAGACAGAGTGCACCACTCACGATCGGAAGCCAATCTCCAAACGAACCGTAGAGCGTCATATCATTCGCCAACGGAAAGTCGAGGTTATACGTCGACAGCAAACGCGTCCTCGGCGCAACCTCCTTTAACACTCTGCCGGCACCAGTTTGCATAAACGCTCCGGCGCGATCGGACGCAAAAATAATGGGCCTTCCCAGAGAGACGCCCCAAGAACGAAGGTTTTCGCTAAATTGTTGCTCTTCAATCGCCGTACCTTTTGGGTCGTCGACCAATACCACGAATCCTTGAGCCGGAGCCTTGAGACCGGCTTTGAGCGCCTGTAACGACATCGCTTCCCAGTTAATCAATGGCAGCAGCGAAATATCTCTGACCGTGACGCTGCGCAGATCTTTCGGAACCTGGTCTGCGAGGATTTGAAAACCGGGAGGGCGTTGAAACGAATTCACGCTGTTGACGGTCGTAGGCAGAAACACGGAATAACCAGAGATCGGTGCATTGTCGGCGGATGCTACCCCGGTGATGACTCCAACATCGGGCGCCGATGCTCGATCCAATCCCTTTGATCCAGTCCCTCCTGCAGTGGTCCGACGCCACACCAGCAGATCTGATTTCAAAGCCGCTATTCCAGGCAGCAAACTGTTAAGCTCGCTCGCGGTACTTGCCGGCGAAGCGGTGATGCTAATCCTGAGCTGGAGAGGTTGCGGCGCCGGCTGAGCAAATTGGAAGCCAGCAGCGGCAATGACGAATATCATCGCCAACGTAAAAACCACGTCGAAGCGCGCTGCCCAGCTCATCCGTCCCGGGCGCAATGCTAGCCTTCGAATCGCCAGATAAATAATCGCGTTGGCGAACACCGCGATGAAACTCAGGCCGTACGGCCCTGTGACTCTGACAACTTGGAGCAGTGGAAGATTCGATGCAATCGGCAGGCCGATCGGATTCCAGGCGGTCAGAATCATTCCACGACACCATTCCAAGAAGGTCCAAGAGCTAGCGATCAGGAGCGCCAGACGGAGATGTGCCGTGGAGACCCGCCACGCTTCGGCGCTCCCGGCTGCCCCCATAAAAATCGGCTGTAACCCTTTCTTGGCCTTCTTGCCATCCTCTTTAGGCAACTCCGGCAGCTTACAAAATCGCCACACGAACCAGCTCCAAACCATCCCTTGGAGACCAAACACGCCGAGGACGGTTCCGAATTCTTGATACCGATGCTCGTGCCAGAGCCAATGAAATGTGGTGAGCCCGAATGCACCGGAAAACAACACCCCTTGAAGGATCACCATAACCGCTGGGCCTCTAAGAGAAAGCAGGGAGAACAGGACCGGAATAAAAGCGACCCAGACAAGCCAGGAAAAGTTCCAGGGAGGCAAACCCAGGGCGATCAAAATGCCGCCGAGGGCACTCAACAGAAGCTGCCACAACCATGCTAATCTCATGACGCCACCTTTCGGCGGAGTTCGATGACGGTTCGCCAAAGCAACAGGACCACGAGCGGATAGATTGCAGGATGGAATCGTTGAGGAAGCCAAGGCGACGAAACCATAAAAACGAGGCCTTCTACCATGGCCAGGAACAGATAAAGGCGAAGTATCAATAGTTTATTGGCGGGAATAAAAATCAACCCGATCCCTGCAACTAAATGCGTGGGAACAAGCCACGCCACGTTCCAATTCTGGTAGGCTTCCCAATGCAGGGTGTTTGCCGCCAGCACAACCAAAAACAATCCGGTAAAACCGAACACGATATAGACTAAGGCGGAGATTAGTCGAGAAGCACTGCTTCCGCGTAAAGCCCACAAACCGATCCAGCCGATGAGGATCACCGAAAACACAATCTCCGGATCCAAGGCTCGAGGCACTCTCGGCAAAGGGCGGACTGGAAACAACCGAACCGGACTCTGGGCAAACGCACTATCACTTACCTTAGTTTGGCATATTGCGGACTCGAGGTTAGCCGGTAGAAAACAGGCTTCCCTCGGCTGCACTGATCGATCAACCCCAGCGCCTAGCAACAAGTAGATACCGAAACGAATCCACGGGATCCGATCGAGGTAAGGGTCCAACATCTCGCGGAAGGTCACTCCGGTGACGCTCTTGTCGGCCACAGAGGTCCCGATGATTTTCTCAAAAGCGTCTCGTACTCTGGTTGAGCAGTTATCTAGGAGAAAATCGTATCGATAATAGCGATTTTCCGGAGCAAGATTCGTTTCCAGGGCGGCGAATAAGCTCTGTTTTTGTTCCGTGGTCAAGTTGAGGTGTGCCTCGGTCACACCTTGCCCCAGAGCGCCGTGCTCCTCGATGTCGGCGTCTCCTTGATCGACCGAGAGCTGATACAGAAGATCTCCCCGCGCAAATCGGACGTAGAAATTACCGACCGTCATATCGAACGTCCCGAAGTTGTAGAGTCGATCGAATCCAAGCTCAGGATCCAGGATCCGGATCGCGCTATGTCCGAAAGCCGTATACAGCTCGTCGCCAGGCGAACACGTAACCAACGAAATTTTGGCGGCAGGACTGAGAATGGGCAGACCACGGGGTTCGTTCTCTTGAGCTGCGTGAGCGACTGTGCCGATCAGAAGTAGAATCGAGATCAGGCTGCAAAAAAAACGCTTCCAGTAAATAAACCCCTTCATTAACGGGGTCTGCGATATTTCAACGACCATCCGAACACCGGTTTCTCCAGCAAGGACCAAGACTCTGGCACGAGAAAATCTTCCGTCCAGTAATTTGGTAACGCGCGGGAACGCCGGGAACGCCCAGTGCAATACTGCCGGCAGGTTCTCAACAATTGTCCCGAAGGGACGAAAGGACTCAGCCAGGGGTTTCAACCCCTGGTGTCCATAAAGATTTAGCCGCCCCAAAGGGGCGGTAGAACTGGACCGCAGATCATTGGATGCCGGTCAAACGGAATGATCGGAATCTTCCGTCCCTTCAGGACGGGTGTTCTGTGGACATATTACCAGGGGTTAAAACCCCTGGCTGAGTCCTGTTGTCCCTTCGGGACAAAGACTAGCAAACCTTCCTACGCTACCCGTCGGTCCGCGTCAGTGTGTAACCACTCCCAGAGGCGTTTTAACGCTTGGTCCAATTCCGTTTTTATTGACGCAAGCGCCTCGCGGCTATCGACAGAGCGTCTGCCAAACAAATAAAACTTGATCTTAGGCTCAGTACCAGACGGCCGAACAGCGATTCGCCGCCCGTCAGCCAAATGAAACATGGTCATTTTTTCCTTCGGCAACACATCGCCTTCGACGTCTCGAATACCCCCCTCGCTAAAGTCCACCACCTCGGTTACCGGACTACCATCGATTTCTTTGGGTGGTGACGCCTTATATGATTCCGCTAACCGACGGATTTTTTCCGAGCCGGCCGCTCCCTCAAATACCAATGAATTGCCTTTTTCGAGGTAGTACCCGTACTCGCCATAGATGTCATCCAGAAGCTCATCCACCGTTTTGTTGAGCGACTTCGCATAGGCGCATACTTCCGCGAACATCAACGTCGCGCCGTTAGCGTCTTTGTCTCGAACGAAATCCGCGCCGCTGTAGCCATAGCTTTCTTCTCCGCCGAACACAAAGAAGCTCGAGTGTTCCAGCCTAGCCCGGCGAGTTTCCTCTTCGGTTAATGACCGGTAGCGCTGGCGAACGGCCTCCGGCAATGCTTTTTCATATTTGCCCAGTTTTTCACCGATATACTTAAAGCCGGTTAACGTTTCGACACAGCGCAGACCTTCTTTCGAAGCGATTGCTTTCTGCAGGTCCGTGGTAACGAGTGTCTTGATGATAACGCATCGCTCCTTATTCGCATCGGTTAGAATGCCGTTTGTGCGATAAGCCTGGATCCGATAGTAGGTCAGTAAAGAACCGATTTGATTTCCGGTTAGCAAAACCAATTCACCAGGCCGGTTCCGCACCGCAACTCCCATCCGGTCGCAGTCCGGATCCGTCCCGACTACTAAATCCGCGCCGGTCCGGTCGGCCAACTCCATTCCTTGAGCGAGCGCTTCCGCATTCTCCGGGTTCGGCGATTTAACGGTAGGAAACCCGCCATTTGGTTCCATTTGCTCGTCAACGGTAGTGACGTCGAACCCGATATCCCGGAGTACCGGCACTGAGATGATGGCTCCCGTGCCATGGATAGGCGTAAAAACAATTTTGAGATCTTTCTCCGCGCCTACGATCTCGGGTCTGAGTACCAACGTGCGGAGGCGAGTTTTATAGATCTCATCGAAATCAGCGCCCAACGGAATCACTTTGCCTTGTTCGGCTGCGGGAAGGACTTCGTAAGTTTCTCCGGCAATTTCTTGAAAACACTGGATAATCCCGGTGGCGTGGGGTTCGACAATCTGAGCGCCATCCGAGAAATAGACTTTGTAGCCGTTATCGTGCGGCGGGTTATGGCTTGCCGTTATCACGATTCCAGCCGTAGAGCCGGTGTGGCGGACCGCAAAAGAAAGCTCGGGCGTTGATCGGGCTGACTCGAACAGGAAAACGTTGCAACCGAGCTCCGAGGCAACGCGAGCGGCCAATTCAGCAAATTGGCGAGAGAAATAGCGAGTATCGTGAGCGATACAGATGCTTGCCCGCTCCGAGACTGCGCTCTTGGCCAAATGCGCCTTTAAATAGGTGACCAGCGCCTGAGTCGCCTTGCTGATATTAAAAAAATTCATTGCGTTCGTCCCGACGCAGGGGTGCTCCGGGCAACGCCCCGAATTGTGGGCGCCTTGCTCAGCTCCCGTCACTACTCGGCCAATTGACCGGCCACGAAGCCCACCGGTTCCAAACGCCAACGTCTTAAAGAAACGGTCATTCAGTTCTGCCCAAGCTTCGGCCGCTAGTAGCTCGGTTACAGAGCTCCGGTAGATCGGGTTATCTCCGGAGCCGAGAAGCTGCAGAATGTTGCCTGCACTCGACTGCAATAATGAACCGTTATTCACCGCTTGCTGAATCGTCTTATGCAAGTCGCTCATAGGTTAAAGCTAGCTGTATTACTTACGTTTGTGAACCAACACGCATATTGGGGGCGAGACAACTTCAAAGGAGCTATTGAAAGGAGCTAGGAGCTAGAATCTAGGAGCAAGAGGTTTTCGCAAAGAGGCTGACGGCAGACAAGCAGGAGGCGGCAAGTAATCCGAAAGACTTTGCGCTTTTCCCTACGGTTGGGTCCCTGCGAACAATTGCGGCTGCGGCTCCTAGCTCCTAGATTCTAGCTCCCTAGCTCCTAGCTCCTCACGATGCTGGACAGAATTAAAGCGGCTATTTCACGTCGGTCCGGCCTGAGGCCAACAGAAACCGATGCTTACCGTCTGGTCAACGGGGCCGGAGATGGGTTGGATGGACTTGTCATTGACGATTTCGCCGGGCGCTGGCTCATCTCGAGCAAAGAGGGAGAAGACTTCCCTCAGCTCGCCCCGGAACTTGGCTATCGTGCTTTGTATGCAAAAACGCTTTCTAGAGACGAGAGGTCGTCTCCCACTCACCTCGGAGGCGAAAAGGTAGCCGCGCGTTTCCCAGTTCAAGAACAACGGCTCTTCTACTGGATCGATTTTCAAAGCGGCTATTCGCAAGGCCTGTTCCTCGATCAACGCCTGAATCGCCAAAAGCTACGTGAACTCTGTCCCGGCAGAACGGTCCTGAATACTTTTGCTTATACGTGCAGCTTCGGCGTAGCGGCCGTCTCTGCCGGCGCAAGGGCGGTGAACTTGGACCTTTCCCGAAACTACCTCGAATGGGGCCAGGAAAACTACCGGCTAAACGGCCTGGAACCCGAAAAAAGCGATTTCATTTATGGCGATGTTTTTGATTGGCTAGGCCGCTTTGCCAAAAGAGGCCGTCGCTTCGACACCGTAATACTCGACCCTCCGACGTTTTCGCGTAGCCGAACCTCAGGTGTCTTTCGGGCGGAAAAAGATTACGGAGCGTTGTTAGAATGCGCCCTCCGCGTGATCGAGCCAGATGGGATCGTGCTCTGTTGCCTGAACGCTCATCACGTTTCCGCTAACGAGTTCAGATACATGCTCAAAGACAGCCTCCCACCGGCAGTCGATTTGCGTCAAATGCCAATGCCAGCGGATTTCCCGGGAAGCGATTATCTGAAGAGTTTCTGGGCACATTTGTAGTTCACGGTTCGCCGTTCGGCGTTCGGCGTTCGTAATCGTCCTCGTCGTCGTCCTCGAAAAGGCCGTTCCACCCCGAAACCCGCCTTTCCAGTCCTTGTTCTCACTTAGCGGGCGCTTCATCGTTTGTCGGAACTGGAACGCGAAACGACGGTCGAGGGCGAGGACGACGACGAGGACGATTACGATTGCGGTTAACGCCGCCCTCTTGCGCGATGACGCGCTTGACGTATATGATCCCGCGACCGTTTAAACCGTTCCCCTATGCTCAGATTGGCTTGCATCCTGATCGTGCCGCTCAGTCTTTTCTTGGCATCTTGCGACAACAACACCCAAGAAGATTCTCGTTGGGATGCTATCTATAAAGACTTAGATGCAACGGGCAAAGTTCAGCCGTGGAAAGACGCTCAAAAGAGCTGGAACAGCTCTGATCACGGTAAGAACTGGGATTAGAGCGTTGAGGGTTGGCTGTCTGCAGTTCGCGGTTAGCAGTTCCGGTTTTGGCTTTCGACGATACAGCCGCAATCAAGTCGCTCAAATGGGATCCGCCTAGGCCAAGCCTACGGAGCGAGAGGCTTTATGGGAATCACGAGACTTATGGGACCACCGCTCGATTAGGTAGTCGGGGGTTTCCCGAATTTGTTCTATGAGCCGAAACCTGGACTCGAATTCCGGGAAATACGCGTCCCCATCGTACTCGTTTTTGACGCGGGTAATCAAAAGTTCGCGGCACTGGTCAAGTAACCGGGCGTAAATCTCGGCGCCGCCGATAACATAAACTTCCGGCGAATACCGGTCCGGATCGAACCGGGAAAGATCCCGAATCATTTCGACTCCGGGCCAGGAACGGGTACGACTGACCACCAAGTTCTGACGACCGGGCAATGGCCGGCCAATTGACTCAAAAGTCCGTCTACCCATGAGGATCGGGTGACCAAGGGTCGCCTCTTTGAACCATTTCTGTTCGCCTGGAATGCGCCAAGGGATCTCACCTCTCTGACCGATCACCCGGGACGCAGTCATCGCGGCGATTGCAATCATAATGCGAGTCCATATAACGGCGATTACACACGATTTGTAGGCATTTTCAGGTGTAATCTTATTACTCCTAATCACTAATGCTTTGGCATGCTCTGAGCTGCAAGACGCGCGCTTTGGGACGCTTATGCAGCTAAAACGGGCCGGCTCCACCGATATCCGAAAATGATTCCAATCTTTTATTGACGGTGCTGCCTATTATTAATTAAGAGTTTATTTATAGCTTTTATAGTGCTACCACGCGAAGCACGGAGCGCTGCTGGGTAGAGCTCAGGTCCCCCAAAATGCCCACATTGCTCGCTAAAAACGCGGAAGTCCTTGTCACCATGGACGCCCAGCGCCGTGAATTGAAAGGCGCCGGTATTTACGCTGAGAACGGCTTTATCAAACAAATCGGCTCAACCGGAGAGCTCCCCGCCACCGCCGATACAGTGCTCGATCTTTCCGGTCAGATTGTCCTACCTGGGTTTGTAAATACCCATCACCATCTAAACCAAACGCTCACTCGCAATCTTCCTGCCGCCCAAAATAACAATTTGTTCCCTTGGCTACAGGCTCAATATCGCATCTGGGCGAATACGACAGAGGAAGCCTCACGAGCCAGCACCCTGATCGGGTTAGCAGAGCTTGCGCTCTCGGGCTGCACGACGGTCTTTGATCACACTTACGTTTTCAAGAACGGGAACAATGTAGATTGTCAGATCGAGGCGGCGAAAGCGCTCGGGGTTCGTTTCCATGCCAGTCGCGGTTCGATGTCACTTGGCCAATCACAGGGCGGACTGCCACCAGACGATTGTGTAGAAGACGAGAAATTCATTCTTCAGGACAGCGAACGGGTCATCAAAAGCTATCACGACTCGTCTGTTGGCTCGATGACGCAAGTCGCTCTCGCGCCCTGTTCACCCTTCTCCGTGACCATCTCGCTCTTGCGCGACTCCGCAGCCATGGCTCGCCAATACAAGGTTAAACTCCACACGCATCTTTGTGAAACCCGGGACGAAGAACGCTACACGCTGGAGCGATTCCAACTTCGGCCGGTCGATTGGATGGAAACGCACGGCTGGTTGGGAGACGATGTCTGGTTCGCGCACGCGATCCACGTCGATGACGACGAAATCAAAAAGTTTGCGCAGACCGGGTGCGGCGCGGCTCACTGTCCGTGTTCGAACATGCGGCTTGGGTCAGGGATTGCGCCGATTAAGAAATACATGGCTGCCGGCGTGAAGGTAGGTCTGGGCGTCGATGGATCAGCCAGCAACGACGCATCAAACATCTTGCTAGAAGCCCGTCAAGCCATGTTGCTGGCCCGGCTCCAAATAGGACTGTTGCCGCCGGAAGGCCCACGGAAATATTTCCTCCTTTCACAATCACATCCTGTCCGGGCCAACGAATGGATGACGGCGCGGGAAGCGCTCGAGCTTGCCACCTTAGGCGGCGCACGCGTGCTGGGCCGGACAGATATCGGTTCACTAGAGCCCGGGAAATGCGCGGACTTTTTCTCGCTCGATCTCCATACCATCGGCTACGCCGGCGCGCTCCACGACCCCGTGGCCGCTACTCTCTTCTGCGCACCGCAAGGCGCGAAATACACCGTCATCAACGGCAAAGCGATCGTTCGCGATGGCGAGATCATCACGATGGACATGAAACCGGTCATCGAAACGCACAACCGTTGGGCCTCTCAGATGGCCAACGGCTGACCGTTTCCAAGCACTTTCCTCTTATGGATCTGAACACCATCACAGAAGTCCTTCGGCCTGCTGAGCCGGAGGCTGTAAAAAATTGGCATAGCGGATATGCGTGGCTGGCCGGAGGGACCTGGCTATTCTCGGAACCCCAGATTGCGACGCATACATTGATTGATATCGAATCGTTCAACTGGCCGTCGCTGGTTGCTTCACCGGAAGGCTTGGAGATCGCAGCCACTTGTAAAGTTATCGAGTTGGATCGATTCACGCCTCCCCCCGAATGGAAAGCAGCACAGCTCTTCCGCAAATGCTGCCGGTCGTTCCTGGCTTCATTCAAGATCTGGAACGAAGCCACCGTGGGCGGGAATATCGTCATGTCGTTGCCGGCCGGGCCGATGATCTCCCTGACAGCGGCACTCGAAGGCATATGCAAACTCTGGCCGCGTAACGAGGCGTCCCGCGAAGTGCCGGTAGCAGATTTTGTTACCGGCAACCACGCGAACGCTCTCGCGCCGGGAGAATTGCTGCGCTCGATCTTTCTACCGGCCTCAGCGCTAAAGAAAAATTATGCATTCCGCCGCTTCACGCTGACCCACTTGGGACGTTCAGAGGCGCTCCTGATCGGTACTCGCTGCCCGGAGCGCGGTGAATTTGTGCTGACTGTCACCGCGTCGACTTTACGCCCTGTACAGCTGCGCTTCGAGACCGTGCCAGCCGCCGAAACGTTAAAGAATGCTTTGGATCAAGCAGCGCCGTTTGAGCTTTACCTCGACGATGTCCACGGATCACCAGGCCATCGCCAGCATTTGACCTACTACTTCGCCGAGCAAATCCGCCAAGAACTTTCCGCCTGAGATTTCTATGCATTACAAGATTAACGGAAAACTTTTTGATGCCGAGCCTCGGCCTGGGCAATGTCTGAGAACCTTCGTTCGCGACCTCGGTTGGTTCGGTGTCAAGAAGGGCTGCGATCAAGGCGATTGCGGTGCTTGCACTGTTTGGCTTGATGGCAAGCCGGTGCACAGCTGCTTGATCCCGGCGTTCCGCGCGGCGAACCGCGAAGTCACCACCATCGACGGGCTCTGCACAAACGGCCATTTGCATCCCATCCAACAGGCTTTCCTCGATGCCCAGGGGTTCCAGTGCGGCTATTGCACCGCGGGAATGATCATGACTTCCGCGAGTCTCTCCGAGGATGAGAAGCAGGATCTGCCATTTCGACTCAAAGGTAACCTTTGCCGATGCACCGGCTACCGCGCCATCGACGATGCTTTGCACGGTAGAAAAAACACCGAAGAAGATATTGCCGGGAAAGCCCATGGCGCCGGGATCGGGAATCCGTTCGGCCCCGCGATCGTCACAGGAAAGGCTCGCTACACGATGGATGTAGCGGTGGACAACCTCCTTTACATCAAGGTCGTGCGATCCCCCCACGCTCACGCCCGCATTCGCAGCATCGATACCAAAGCTGCGCTGGCCATTCCAGGAGTGATCAAGGTTTTTACCTGGGAAGACGTTCCAGAACGGCTTTTCAGCTCGGCAACGCATGAGGATCACCTGGTTGACCCGGACGACACTCGCCTTCTCGACAACGTGGCTCGCTTCGTTGGCCAGCGCGTCGTCGCCGTCGTTGCCGAAAGCGAAGCCCTTGCCGAAGCCGGCTGTCGCGCGGTTCAAGTCGATTACGAAGTTCTGCCTGCCGTATTCGATCCGGCTTCGGCGATGGAGCCGAATGCTCCCATCCTGCATGATAAACGGAACGAGACGAAAAGTAATATTTACGCAGAGATCCACGGAGAGGTCGGCAGCGTCAAAGAGGGATTCGCCGCGGCCGATGCGATCCATGAGATGACCTATTCAACGCCCCGGGTTCAGCATGTTCATCTCGAAACCCATGGCACGATCGCCTGGAGAGGTGACGACGGTCGGATTCATGTCCGCACCAGCTCACAGGCGCCGTTCATCGTGCAACAGAAGCTCGCTCATGTCTTCGGACTTACGGCCGGTCAGCTGCATGTCTTCACTGAGCGAGTCGGTGGCGGCTTTGGCGGCAAACAAGAGATGGTCACCGAGGACCTTTGTGTACTGGCAGTGCTGAAGATCGGCCGTCCCGTAAAATGGGAGTTCACCCGCGAGGAACAATTCACTACGGCCACTACGCGCCATCAGATGACGACTCATGTGAAGCTGGGCGCGAAAAGCGACGGAACTCTCACGGCGATCCAAGTGCGCGTCGTCTCGAACACCGGCGCGTACGGCGGCCATGGAGGCGAGACGCTGGCAGCGGCTTTAGGAAGTCCAATGAGCGCGTATCGATGTCAGAACAAGAAGGCGGACGGCTTTGCTGTTTACACCAACGTTGTTCCCGGGGGCGGCTTTCGTGGATACGGAGCTTCACAGTCAACTTACGCAATCGAGTGCGCGATTGATGAATTGGGGGAGTTGCTCGGGCTGGATCGGTTCGCTATCCGTCGAAAGAACATGATCCAGCCCGACGACTGGATCGAATCGGTCTGGAAGGATCCCAGCGATGTCGGTTTCGGCAGCTAC
>Ga0213877_10000022_pt1 | contig 15578 bp, 9 predicted proteins | sample VelepicoBEBS_R01_FD_160112 | JGI IMG/M metagenome (GOLD analysis project Ga0213877, IMG submission 160112) | Vellozia epidendroides bulk soil microbial communities from rupestrian grasslands, the National Park of Serra do Cipo, Brazil - BS_R01 | ecosystem: Environmental > Terrestrial > Soil >...
AAAGCAGCGCGGCGTGGGTCCCGTGCGTCGCAGGTCCGGAGATCTTGGTTGGATCGGCAGCATATCGCCGCCGCAACGGTGCCGGCAGAAAGCTCGCCGCCAACGTCAGACGCGACGGATGTGTCAGCTCATTGCGTTGCGCCATGATGCCAAAATAACAGCTAATCTGCCGGTCCCTGCACAAGCTCAATGTGCCGGCTCACCGCTCCAGAATAAGGCGCTACTTGCTGTTTGCCACTGGAATCGTCTATATTTCGATCGGTCTCCTCTTTGAAAACGGAAGATCATCTACGCGCAAAACTATCCCCGCGCGATGCGGAATTGACTCTCCCGTGCGAATAAAGCTATAAAAGACATGGGATTAGGCTGAATGGATGCTGCATCCGTTCCATTTTCGAAAGATTTACAGATCGCGCACGCCGCTCTGTCTGGCGACGAGGAGAAAGCTCGGCTTTTTGTGCAAGAATATCTACCCGATCTTGAATCTTACCTGGTAAGTCGCTGCCGTCATCATGATGCCAAATCCATCGAGAAGGCGAGAGAGATCGCAGCGGACGTCATCTCTGATTGCTTCGGCGCGAAGATTCGACCGCGGGGGGAAGACGTGCTTCTAAAGCTTTATCATGGACGAGCGCCGCTGAAGATATGGTTGCGACACGTGGCATACTCTCGGTTGAAAAGTTGGTGGCCCTCGCCTGATGGGAAGACCGTCTCGTTGGAGCCAATTCAGGAACCGCTAGCAGGCAGGGCCGAACCGTTTGTTCGAGATCCAGAAGCAGTGGAGATTCTTCGGATAGCTTTAGAGAACGCGTTTCGGCAGATCGAACCTTACCAGCTTCTCTTTCTGCGCTTGGTCTATATTCACTCGGTTAGACGAGACCAATTGGCACAGATCTGGGGTTGTCACCCTGCAAAGATTGGGCGCGATATAGCCGCGGCGGGAGAACGAATCCGGAATCTTACACTCGAGTACATGAAATTAATTCATCCTTCCGTCGATGTTGAATGGTCTGACCTCCAGGCAATTTGCGAAGAATATTCCGGTCTGTTGCATGGCTCGATCGAGGAACCGCGACCTTGACAGAAGCGTCGAGGTTCGATGCTGCTAAAAACGCTCGGGTTTGGCAATCCACAGCGAAAAATCGATTCAAACATCAAAAACTTCGCAATTAACGCTTTGTCATTCGTTAATACAATATAGGACTTTTGAGGAACAGGAGGCTTGAAAATTGGAAACCAGCGACATCGGGGCGATTCTGAGGTTTTACTTCGCGCAGACGGACGAAGTTACCGGCCGGGAGAGTACGGTGTTGGCGGATGAGTTGTTGAACGATCTTAAGAGGTTTGCTGCTGGCGGTCTTCCACGGGAAGAACTCGAGAGCATATCCGCGAAGATCGCTTCTAATACGCCGGCCATCGAGAGGCTCGCGCGTGAGATTAAGCTGCGTTGGGACCGCTCCCGCTTCTCGAGCTGAACTATGCGTTTCAATCTGCTCCCTGATCCGAAGTTCTTCGCGCAGGTCAGCGCGTTGGAGGATCGAATCCTCGCAGCGGTAGACCTGGTCAATCCCGACACATTTGTTGATTTTGTCGATAAGGTCGCCCTTGCCGCACTGGAACAGGGCTTCCGGATGGCGCGGGGAGATGAGGGTACGATATGGTTGGTGGATCGCATTGCAGAGACTCTTGTTCCAGTTTACAACAACGGTCCGGCGGCGGAAAAATGGGTCGGAAAGTTTCGCCAACCGTTGAGCGCTGGAATTGTCAGTATGGTTTACTCAACAGAGGAGCCGTTTTGCGAAAACGACGTGTACCGCAATGCAGCGCAGGATCCCACGTTGGATCGAATCCTAGCGGTTCGAACAGAATCGATGATCGCCGTGCCGTTATACTTTGCGCGCGAATGCCGGGGCGTCATCTCATGCGTAAGACTAGGCAATTCTGACAGCGTAACGACAATTCCCGAGGGATTCACTATGGAGTCCATGCATGAAATCATCCTGGCATCGACCGTACTCTCGTCTTTATTCGACTACAAACTTCTCTCAGGAGTATTGGGCTGGGAGCGATTTTAGGGGGCCGCGATTCTGCGCGCGCAATACGTGACTAGCTGGATCTCGCCGGACGAAGCCAAAGCCGCGATTCGGGACGCGACCGGCGAAGGTATTAAGGTCGCCATCCTCGACACTGGAGTTGAAGTCACGCATCCCGGCTTAACCCGGATGAAGCTCGTTGATGATATCGCAATAGTTTCTGAAGTTAACACGTTGCATGTGTGTGCAGGAGAAGGCCAAGACGTATACGGGCATGGTACGGCGATTGCAGGTATTATCCACAGCATTGCACCGGAAGCCGAGATTGGAAGTTTCCGGGTGCTCGGGCATCAGCTTGGTTCGCGTACACCGATTGTTTGCGAAGGCGTTCGCCAAGCGTTGGACAGGGGCTACAAGATTCTCAATTGCAGCATTGGATGTCCCGGTGTGAGCAAATACCTGATGGGATTCAAAGCATGGGTAGACGAAGCTTATCTCATGGGAGCTCACATCGTCACAGCGTGCAGCAACGAAAACTTTACGTTTCAAGAGTGGCCGAGCCATTTCCCATCGGTAATTAGCGTAAACATGGCTCGCACAAATCGTGTTGATACCCTGTTCTACCGGCGAGGCAACCTGGTTGAATTTGCAGCCCGCGGAGAAAATATTGATTTACTTTGGAAAGATGGTGGCAAAAAAACCAGTTCGGGAAGTAGTTTTGCAGCCCCCGTGGCCACCGCTATTCTTGCCAAGCTGCTCTCCGCTTATCCCGGATTGTCTCCTCTGGCCGCGAAAGAGTTGCTGCGCCAAACGTCCGAGCCGTGGTCAAAATCGCTCGTTGGCCTTGACGAACCAGCCGATCCGCGAAATCATCTTTAGCATGAGCTCGTCGCTTCGGCCTTTGCGTCATTTTGCGGGCTAGAGTGGAGCCGCTCTTTCTAAAGGATCGCAACGCAATTTAGCTCAACTACTTCGTCTAGCACAAAGAAGATTGCTCAGCGGATCCGCTTAGAACCGGCGCCGCGCACAAAAGTGGCGTGGAACCGATAAATTCGCAAGACAACCTATCCATCGCGAAATTTTAAGAGCCTCCCGGGATCTGCTTCTGAACTATCGCTTCGGGGTATAATTTGATGTCGACATCGCCGAAAGGACTCTAAAGCCATATGCCGATGAACCCGCCACCTGTCTGCTATCGGGTACGCCTCCGCCCGCCGCAACACGAACTGGAAATCGAGATTATAATCAACGGTCTTGCCACCGGAAAAGGTATTCAATTCGAAGTGCCCACCTGGGTTCCTGGCGATTATGAGTTCATGCCGTTTGTGCGCGACATGTTCGCAATCATGGCCGAGGATACGAAGACGGGGGCGCGGCTGCCGCTTTCGCGCCCTCGGCCGGAAGTGTTCTATGTTCACGATATAGAGAACGGTAATGGTATCCGGCTTTTATATCGAGCGTACGCCTACTCGATTGAATTTGGAGAGACTTGTGGAATTCTCGACAATGCGTACGGCGTCCTTCTCGGAACGCGATACCTGCGTCTAGCAAATTGGCTAGGACCGTGTCGCGTGACTTACGAGCTTCCTAGCGGATGGGCGGCGCATCATCCCGCTGGTGCGGTGCAGGTTGCCGGGGATGCTGCGTGGGATTATCCTAGCTACGAGATCCTGCTCGATTCGCCGGTCGTAGTGGGTAAGTTCGATCTGCGCGAGCGCAATGTGAACGGCACCATCTTCTACTTTGCTTTCGTGGACCGCGCCCTAGGTTACGACTCAAAGGTAGTTGCTTTTATCGACGGCGTCACTGCCGTCTGTGAGCAATTCTATAATATTTTCGGTTCGTTCCCATTTAAGAACTATACATTCGTCCTCTCGTGTAATCCGAGCTTCGAGTGGGGCCTCGAACATCTGACGAGCTCTATGTGCGGCCTCGGGCCCGACGTATTCATAGATGAACGGAAAAATGCAAGGGGAATTCGCGTCTGCGCGCACGAGCTATTTCACGCTTGGAACGTCCGCCGATTGCGGCCCGCGCCGCTCAAGCAGTTGGACTTGGAAAACGGAACATTCACGGGAGAATTATGGGTCGCTGAGGGTTTCACGCGTTATTATGAATTTCTTTCCTGTACCCGGACGGGCGTGTACACGGCAAACCAGTTCTTCAGTTCCGTAGTGAACTACTACACTCACCTCTCGATGACACCAGCCTACAGCCGGGTGACAGCGTTGGATTCATCGCTGGCGACCTACGCGAACCACAACAAGTATCCGGGCCGGTGCAATAACTCGATCGATTACTACGACAAGGGGATGCTGATCGCTTTCACCATTGATGCGGAGCTGCGCCTAAACAGTGCCGCCGACTCGCTCGATCAGGCTTTCCGCGGATTTTATGATGAGTTTGTCAACAGCGATATGGGTTACACCACGGATGATCTCGTGCGCTACTTTGGGCGGCGACAGACGAGCGTGGGCGACCTCATCGCGCGCCAGGCGTTGGGTCTTTCTCCTCTGGCCGTCGAGGATCAATTGGTCCGGTTGGGATTCCGTTTGGATCGGCAACGATCGCACTTTCTCGGACTGATGTTCCGGGATGAGATCAGCAAAGACCTCTATGGCGTTCTGGATGATAGCCCGGCTGCGGAAAGCGGAATTGCGCCGAATGATTTTCTGATCGCCGTAAATTCATATCCGTTCACTGAGAAAGCACTGAAATGGGCTACGCAACATTTGGACCGGGTGACGCTAGCGGTTCAGCGGGGGCTGCGTTCACTGTCCTTCGAAATGAGTCCACGCGAATATGCGCGGGTTGATACGCTCGTCTGGGTCGGCGACGATCATCAAGCGCAAAGAATACGGAGATGGTTGCAGCGCGATGATTTCCGGCCGAAACCGGGCCAAGCTTTTGAGCTCGACTTTTATGAGAATTTCCACGGGATCGAAATTGTAGTGTAGTAAACCTGGCTGAGCGGATTGCAAAACCAACCCTCGATGATCGGCCTCCCGGCATTCTCTCCCCTGCGCTAGTCCGGGGGCTAGTCCTAGTGTCCTTTCTTTTATAGCGTTCGTTTCTTTTAGAGCCTTTCGATTCCGCCACATCCCGAGCGGGGGCATCGGAGCCTTATCAGTGAGTTGTACCGCCTGGAAGAAGCCGCGGCGTGCATCCGGTCGGCACTCTTCTTGCCGTTCATTCCTGATTTTTTAACAACTCCAGAGAGCCCTCTTGAACTCGATGTTCGCAGCCTCGGCTGTCCTCATTAAAATCGTAGAACCATTTCGTCTCAACGTGTCGCAAGGTCTTGGACGCAAGTTACCTGAACAAGTTCGTCTACCAGAAAAGACATTTGTCAACGGACTTTGTCAGAAACCCACGCCGGCGTCGAAAAGCGGCGTGACCAAATTCGCAAAACAACCCCTGCTAATTAATCCGTGAAAAATAGCTCCACTTGGGCGGCGCTGCGAAACCCGGTATTCAGAAGACTGTGGTTTGCCGCGGTGATCTCCGGAACCTGTGTGGCCGCCCACGATAGCGCGGCGACCTGGACGATGAATTTTTTTACCGCGTCACCACTATTGCTATCGTTAATGTCGACCGTTGCCTCACTGCCGTTCTTTCTGTTCATACTGCCTGCCGGCGCTCTTGCCGATAAGGTGAACCGTCAGAAACTGGTATGCACGGTCAATGTTTGCCTAGCCGCCACGGCCTTCTCTTTGGCGGTGCTTGGTTGGCTCCATCTTCTCAATCCTTACCTTATCCTGGGTTGCGCATTTTTCCTCGGAGTTGGGTTTGCTGTTAACGCGCCGGCCTGGACGTCGATCGTGCCTCAAGTTGTCTCAGACACGGAGTTGCCCTCTGCAGCGACCTTGAGTGGTTTGCAATTCAACATCTCAGGAATTATTGGTCCGGCCATAGGTGGTTTGTTGATCCCGCCTGCCGGAGCGAGTTTTGTCTTTGCTCTGAATGCAGCCGGCTTCCTCTTGGTAGTTTTGGCAACTCGGCAGTGGAAACAACCAACCGTGGCGGCAAAACTTCCGTCTGAGAGCTATTTCGAATCTTTCGGGACAATGACTCGCTATGTTCGTAGAGCACCCGGGTTTCAGGTCGTACTGGTCCGAAATTTTCTCTTTGCTCTGTTCATTTCAGTGATTCCGGCATTGATGCCGGTTTTGGGCTTGAAAGTGTTACATCTCAGCTCGTCTAATCTGGGTCTGTCGTTCACAAGTATGGGAGCTGGGTCGGTTGTCGGCGCGGTGTTAATTATTCCCTGGCTGAGGGCCCGCTTCTCGCCCGACTCCGTTACCGTCCCCGCTAATTTGCTGCTTGTATCGGTTTACGTGTTAATGGCGCTTGTTCGCCACACAGAGGTATTCTTTCTTCTGGCGGCGCTTGCGGGCGTCGGATGGACAATATCGGCTTCCGAACTCTGGGTGGCGGCCCAGCGGACGATGCCGGGTTGCGCGCGAGGCCGCATGAATGCCACGCTGATCATGATCTCGCAGGGGGCGATGGCGCTTGGGGGAGTAATCTGGGGTTCGGTAGCTGCACTAGCCGGAACGAGTTACACCCTGCTTGGAGCAGCGGTTTTGTTCCTGACGAGCCTGTTTCTGGCCCGTCCGCTTTCGATTGACTTTGCAGGAAACCTAGAAGAGAAGGTCTCAGGCGTTTCATCTGTTCGTGTCAAACCCAAAGAGATAACGCGGATAGCGCTCACAAAAGAATTGCTCGCAGCCTAAATCACCGGCGCCTTTCGAAGCAATCGGACCCCGAGGTCAAATCGCCGCCAAAGGCGCCGAATCGACGACAGACGCAGGCGGAAATTTATGGACCTGTTACCACCAACGTAGGTAATTTGTTACCAGCACCTCTCGCTATGCCCTCGACCTATCCGATACAAGACACTGTATATAAATATGATACATGAACCTGGCGGAGGGAGTGGGATTCGAACCCACGGATCCTTGCGGATCTCCGGTTTTCAAGACCGGTGCAATAAACCACTCTACCATCCCTCCAATCCTTTACTGGACTTGATTCCCTTCCGGTTTTTATTTGGCAACGCTTGGCAACTCTTTCTCTGTTGCCATTTGTTGCCAATTTTTGGATAGAATGCGAACCATGAGCGCATGGGGATGCGTCAGTTACGCATACTTCCGTACACCGGCAAACGGGCGTACCAGTATTATATCGATGGGCTGAAAGTCAACGGGAAGAGGCAACGGCTATTTTTCAAAGACCAGAAGTCCGCGAGTTACGGGAGCATTCAGGGAGGCGAAAAATGTATTCAAGAACAACGAGATTGTCGTCGTTCGAAAAATCACTGCCACCGAACTCGTCCTGAACGATTGCCGCCGCATGCGACGTGATGGTGCACGCATCGATCAAGGCATCTGCATTACCTCCCACGCAAGTCAATGCCGTACGGTCGACCAGGTCGTCGCTTTGCCGGACGGCGCGGACGCGAAAAGCTGGTACGTAAGCTTGTCGCGTGCTCGACACGCGATTCACGTCTATACGCGAGATAAGACAGCGCTGCGTCAATCAGTGATGCATCCTGGCGAGCGCACCTCTGATGGTCTCGGATCTGGAAGCGAAGGAAATCGTGGACCGCGCTAACTGCCTCGGGGTCGTGAGTGGTAATTCGCAACTGCGACACCCTATTCGCCTTCCACTTGGTTTCAATGATCCGATTCCATCGACCTACGAACCGTTTTTACTACTCTGTTAAATGCAGTCGTACGACACGTCTTGAGCCAGGATCAGTCGTACCGCCTTGGCGGGAAGACCGAGAAACGGGACAGCGCTAGCGGAGTCGACGTTTTAAGTGAAATTCTAAACCAGAGAGAGGTCCACCAACTTGATACATGGCTCCGCCTTCGCGAAGTGAACCCAGGTCGACCGGAGCGAATCCGACTCCACTCAGTAGGTCAATAACCACGCGCTTCGCTTCCGGGTCATCCCCCGAAGTAAACAGAACCGTCTTTGGCTTGCTCTCGCTAAAATCGTCGATCCAAATCATTGGCATGTTGCTGATGGACTTCACTAGCCGAGCGCCTGGAGCTCACTCGGCGATAAGTTCGCTCGAGGTTCGGCCTGTCTTCGCCAACGCAACCCGCGACCTGGTGACGCCTTCAAGGCTGATGTCGGGCGGAGAATCGATATGCGCGTTGGTGACGTCCACGAGGATTTGGCCCTTCCAAGCAATGCCCTTAAGGGCCTCTTGAGCGTCCCTCCAGTTCACGCACAAGATGACAAGGTCGCTCCGGACCGCCTCTTCCTTGGTGCCAGCTTTGGCCCGCGGCCCGAGTTCGTCGACTAGGCCCTGCAGGCTTTCGGGACCTCGGGAATTTGAGAGGACGACTTGGTGGCCGGCATTGATGAGGTGACGCGCAATTGTCTTGCCAACTTTGCCGGCACCGATAAATCCAATTTCGTTACAACCGAGCTATATTTCGCACCTGAGTATCCCGAACGTTGTTATGGTTCCTATCGCCGAGAAGCTAGCCACTTGGAATCTATCCATCGTATGGCAGAGAGGAAGAATGTCCGACCCTTTACGTGCCTTGCTGGACGTTTTCAACTCAAGACCAGGTCTTGAGAGAATATCCGGTGCACTGTGAGACAAATGATCCGGTCGTAAGAGGGGTCAGGACACCAAATGCCAAAAATTCTACCCTAAGTGTAACGGCTCGAAAACATAGACGGCCCGGCTTAAAAACATCGCTCATTTGCCCCCCCGACCATCCCAGAAAGCAACTTGGCAGCGTATACCAGCTGCCTCATTGTCTGCTTTCGAGCGGCGGCAAGGACGTCGTCATCCAGGTCCAATGTGGTTCTCATGTCATATGTTAATGCGCCTACGTACGTCGCTGGTCCCCTTCAGTAACGAGAATTGACACAACCCTGTCGAATTGATAAAAGCAATCTTCGAGAATTCGTGGCAAGCGGTTATAGGTTTCACATGGGCGGAATGAAGTCCGCTGCCTTCCCGCTCGAGCTAGCAAGCCTCTACTTCAGAAGGCTTACACGCGAGACGCGTATGCTCCTATACTGTCTCGCGGCATCAGCTCGACGTGCGCAGGCCACACCCCTGTCCGCAGACAGAACCTCATCTCCAAGAGCCATTCCAGAGCGCCGCCAAAGCCCTTCAACACACCTGTCCATCTGACAGCCATTTTGGACAGCCCTGATCCGGGACCGAGCGCACTAGCCGATGTGTTCCCAAAACTAAAGGCTGATCCTCACCCCGCCGGTGACAGCGTTGGAGTCGTAACGGTCGCGGCCCAGTTGTCCATCATAGTTCACATAAGTTTCGATCATGGGCGTCCACTGCACCGAGACTCCAGCGCTAATAATCGCACTATCATGGCCCTCACTCGGTCCGTAAAAGGTATCCGATGGCCCGGGGATTCCGCTAAAGCCTGCCGTGATCGGAAGGGCCGAGTACTTGTACTCATGTTCCCAGGCCGCTCTCAAGTTCGGTTCCACCAGCACCTTTCCCACCGGCCAAAGGTAACTGGCGATCAGCCCAAAGTCGGTCCTTAAGGACTGCGCAGATTGCGAATGAATATCCAGTGGCGCAAGGGAACCGTGCTCGCTGAAGTTGCTGATATCGACGTTGGTGTATTGAAGCGCTGCCGCCGGGCCAACGGTCAGGCGCCCCAACTGAAAGTCATACCCCGCGCTCATAAAGGTGTTGAACTCCCCTCCTCCGGTGCCGCCGGAAGCCATCCCTCTCAGGGCTGCTCTGCTCGTACTGTAAACATTGTGGCCGCCATAGATCGCGCCATTCCAATAGAACCCTCGGGCGAACCAGGTGGCGTACACTCCCCCACGGCCGCTATTGACAGCAACATCGCCAGATGGTTTCAGGTTCGTCCAGGTATAGGCATATTCTCCCATCGCCCCGATTGCCAGCTGATCGGTGATGCGGTAGTCGACCCCTACACTCAACCCTCCGGTCGTAAAATCGTAGCCGTGCGCGTTGTAATCCTGGTCGACATTGGCGAAGTCGCCAAAGCCTGTGGCCCAGACTCCCCAGCGGTTTTCAGGCCCCGGCTGCAACGCCGCTTCGATCGGACCGGCGCCCCCTTTGCCGTCGGCAGCCGCTTTGTCTTCGAAATAGACCGCCGCTCCGTTGAGCTTCATATTGGAGCTGAACCCCCTGGAACCGGCCCGCAGATCCTCCAGCCGGCCCTCCAGGTTCAGTCTCTGGATGTTGGCGTTCGAAAAAGTGATTTCGTAGAGCGATGTCAGTCCGTCGGGAGAGATTTCTGCCAAGTCACGCGTCAGGTTTGAGAGCGGCTCCGTTTCGAGAAAAGCGAGCAGATTCCCCGCTTTTGGATCGAACTGGATCGCATTGAGCAGTCTGGCGGCGGCTTTCTGGTTCGGTGTCCGTGCGTAAGGGGTGAAATCCGAACTGAACGCTAATACCACAGTGTCCGGGCCGTAAATTAACCTTGGGCGCAGCAATGCGCTGAACGGATCAAGAACCGTTGCAAACACTCCTGAAACACCCCCACCGGCGATCACCAGGGTTAACCGGTCGGTGACCTTCGGCTGGAACCCGTTGAGCGCAAACAATTGCAGCGTGCCCCCCAGGGCGGCGCGGCCCCCCACACTCAGGAAGTCGTATTGACCAACACTGGCTCCACCCAGGGTTAGTTGCAAGGCACCTCCTGCGTTCTGCGTATAGTTACCCTTGACGTTGATCGGTTGGGGGTCGGCATTCAGAATCCCACCGTTGACCACCACGTTGCCAAGACCTAGAGCTTGTGAATTGTTAACCGTCAACGTACCGGCATTGATCGTTGTGCCGCCGCTGTAAGTGTTCGTACCGCTCAGGATCGTCGTACCGCTGCCATTCTGTTGGACAGCACCACTGCCGCTGATGACTCCGCCAAAGGTTACGGTGTCAGAGCGATTGAAGATGATCAGCCCGTTGTCGACCACATTTCCGACGATACTGCCGGATGTCCCTCCAGTGCCTAGTTGGAGAGTGGAGCCGCTGGTGATCGTTGTGCCGCCGCTATAGGTATCAGCTCCGGTCAGGATTAACAGACCGCTGCCGCTCTGGGTGAGGTCCCCAGGGCCGCTGATCGTTCCATTTAACACTGAGCGGGTACCGGCATCGGTCAGGAACGTCCCGCCTCCGGCATTGAGTATTAGCGCTTTGCTCGAAGCAATTCCGCCTCCAGAGGCAAGCGCTTCGAGGGTTCCCCCGTTAAAGCTCAGCGGCCCTGTTCCCAGGTTGGCATCGCTATTGGCTGCAACGATGCCACTGTTGAAGTTTGTGCCCCCGGAGTAAGTGTTAGCGCCGGTCAGCACCAACGTGCCGCTGCCGTTCTGCGTCAGGCTCCCGGTGCCGCTGATCGTTCCGTTAAAGTTCACGCGGTTCGACAGATCAAACACCAGCGCAGCGTTGTTAGTGATATTGCCCTGGATAGTGCCCGCAGAGCCACCATTCCCTATCTGCAGTGTTCCAGCACTGATCGTTGTGCCGCCGGTGTAGGTATCAGCCCCAGTCAGGATCAAGGTCCCGCTCCCGCTCTGCGTCAGGCTCCCGGTCCCACTGATCGTTCCGGCCAAAGTCAGGCTACCGGATCGATCAACCACCAGGCTGGCGTTGTCAGTCACATTTCCCACGATGCTGCCAGTCGCCCCCCCATTACCAATTTGCAGTGTCCCCTGACCGATCACGGTCCCGTCCGTATAAGTGTTTGTCCCCGTCAGAATCAATGTGCCCCCGTCATCCTTGACAATCTCCGTCGGGCTCGATCCATCCACGATCGGTGCGGCGATCGTCGCGGTGGCCCCCGGTCCAACCTGGAATATCGAGGTTGGTGATCCGATCAGCACCTGGTTCCCGGGCGCTACGATCATGTAGCCGCTGGTGACAAACTGCATCCCAAAAAACCGGATGTTATCCCCTAAAGTCACCGTCCCGGCTGTTCCGTCAAAAATCGCGAATCCGTTCTCCCACGGCGCGGTGACACTACCACTCGCATTCGTCCAGTCGGTGTTGGTTGGCACGTTGTTCCAGGTAGCGGTTCCTCCGTGAATCGTATGGTCGGCCACTGTTTGGGATCCATTCCAGTACTGGGTAGCGAAGGGTGTATCTGACACCAGCAGATCCACCTCCCCGGGCTGTGCCGTCTGCACAAGGAACTTGGCCGGGGTAAAACCGGCCGGCACGGTGCTTAAGGTCAGCACGTTGTTAGTGAGTGAACCGCTGTAATTGAACAACCGGTAGACACCCGCTCCGAAGCCACCGGCATTGGTCACGTTCAGCGTCCCGGCAAGGGTCAGATTGCCACCGACGGTGGTCAGGTCGTTCAGCGGCCCGCCGACCGTATATTGGCCTGGCCCAAGCGATAGGCCAGTGTCGAGCCGCTGCTGAGCGCTAAATTCCCGTTGATGGCCAGAGTTCCAGGCCCCGATGCGTCTCCCGGAGCCAGCGTGCCGCCACTGGCGATCGTCACACTGCCCCCAATGGTGCCCGAGCCGCTCAGTGTTCCGCCGCTCGAAACGCTTGTCAGGCCGCTCGCTCCAGATTGATTGCCGTCCACATACAGCGTACCCGCCGTTACGTTCGTCGACCCGCTGTAAGTATTTGTTCCCGTCAGCACCGTTGCGCCGGGGCCGATCTGGTTCACTCCGCCGCCGCCAGAGATTACTCCGTCAAAGGTCATCGTGGTCCCGATCGCGGGATCGAAGGCCAGTGTCCCGTTGTTAGCAACGTCACCGGCAATGGAGCCGTTGGTGGTGCCGTTACCCAATTGCAGTGTGCCGGCCGCAATCGTTGTCCCACCCGTATACGTGTTCGTTCCCGTAAGGATCAGGGTTCCCGAATCGGTCTTGGTTATCGCTGCAGGGGTTGCTCCATCCACGATCGCCGCCCCGATTGTTGCGCTCAGCCCGGGGCCAACATCGATCGTCGTTGCAGGGGCAGCGATCAGCGTCTGCGCTGCGGGCGCCACAATGAGATAACCTCCGGTCAGGAACGTCATCCCGCTGAACTGGATGTTAGCTCCCAAACTCACTGTCCCGGCTGTGCCCTCAAAGATCGCTACACCGCTTTGCCAGGGCGCATTGACACTCGCGTCCGCATTAGTCCAGTTAGTTGTCACAGTATCCCAGGTCGCCGTCCCCCCGTGGATCGTGCCATTGGCTACCAGATTGGTTCCATCCCAGTATTGGGCCGCAAAGCCGCTGGCCGATACCAAAAGATTGACCTGACCGGCCGCTGTAGTCTGAACAATAAAATCAGCCGGGGTAAAGCCGGCAGGCACCGTGCTCAAAGTGAGCCCGTTATCGGTCAGTGAACCCGTGTAATTGAACAGCCGGTAGACACCCGAAGCGAAGCCTCCGCCATTGGTAACGTTCAGCGTCCCGGCAAGGGTCAGGTTCCCGTTGACGTTCACCAGATCGTTGACCCCACTGCCCACCACGTTCGGAGTGCCCAGTTGGTAACTTGACACTGAACCCGAATTCAGTGTCAAGGTACCCGTCGTCAGCGTCCCGGGACTATCCCCGGGAGCCAGGATCCTGCCGTTCTCAATCGTTACCGGGCCGCCAATGGTTCCCGTGCCTCCCAGCGTCGCTCCCGAAGCTACGTCGACCGGGCCCCCTCCAAGAGATCCGTCTACCAGCAACTTGCCTGCGTTCACACTGGTAGCGCCGCTGTAGGTGTTTGCGCCGCTCAGAGTCATTGTTCCGGTACCGGTTTTGGTAAACCCAAGGCTGCTCGTCCCGTCCGTTAAGCTTCCGCTGAACGTGGTGCTCGTGTTGTCCCCGCCAGCTGTCAATGTCGCCGGACTTGCACCGTTGTTAGTTACCGTCCCTGTTCCCGACAGCGACCCAACAGTGTTGGTGAATCCGTTAAGGTCAAGCAGTGAAGTAATATTAAAGGCTGAATTGGAACTTAACCCTGTCGATGAGCCTGCCTTCAAAGTTCCTGATGCGACGCTTGTAGCGCCGCTGTACGTATTGGTGCCGGTCAAAATCAATGTGCCCGAGCCTGTCATGGTCAGCGAGCCCACGCCGCCGATGTTTCCGCTCAGGGTGGAGCTGGTACCCGCGTCGGCCAAAAACGTGCCTCCCCCTGCATTGAGCGTGATTGGTTTGTTCGAAACAATGCCGCCCCCGGCCGCAAGCGCTTCGAGTGTGCCGCCGTTGAAACTGAGCGGTCCGGTTCCCAGGTTGCCGTCGCCGTTTACTGCGAGCGTGCCTCCGTTGAGGTTCGTGCCCCCGCTGTATGTATTTGTGCCTGTCAGCGTTAGCGTGCCAGCACCGGTTTTTGTCAATGAACCTGAATTGATGATATTACCCGAGATGGTTGAATTGAACCCGTTCATATCGAACGTCCCTCTTAGAGCTAACAGCGACACCGTCCGCCCAGTAACTAGGCTATCGGTCGCTCGCACCGGAACTGACGGTCGACCAAGTGGTGAGCCCCGTGCAACCGGTCCAGTTCAGCGAAGTTGTATCACGCGTGTCGCTAGTCTTGGCCCCAAGTTAACGTAACCGCATGCGCAGTCGGGCGTTAAGATTTAAGCGCAAGACTGGTCGCCAGTGCCAAAAGAGCAGGCTTCCGTCTGAGAAACCGTCGCGCTGATCGTGTGTCCGCCCCTCGACCGCCGGTGCAATGATGATAATCCAACCAGTGCCAACCACCACCCGCCTGCAGATACCCGACAGGGGCGTCGTTGTTGCTCGCAGGTGAAATTGCCTCGGCTCATCGCCACACAGGAGTTCTAAGTCTATCGCGCAAGACTCTTCGAAGCCGGAATTAAATCCCAGAGATCGGTGAAGACCCGCTCAGGAAAGCCGAGAGCTCTCGTCAGTTCGATCTTTTTCTCCAGCGGATTACGGATAAGTCTTAGACGGTGCATTATTTCTTTACCGATCCAGCCTTTCAGCCAGGAAGGAAAAATCGCCGTGACCACCGGATAATCTGTTCCATGCAATAGGCGTTCCGGTTCGTCCCGCAAGCGCTCGAGTGATTTCAGATGTGTGATATGCGAAAGCGCGGATAGATCGCCGTAAAAATTCTGAAAGTCTTTCCGCATCTTTATGAATTCTCCGAAATGGTCCCCATCCCATGGGAGTGCACGCGTACCACAGTGCGCGGCAATGACAGTAACGCCGCACTCCAGAGGTAGTCTCAGACATAACGGAGACTTCAGATCGTTCCGACAACTCCGCACGAAGAATTCGCCGCCGGTGTGAGCCAGCAAGGGCATTCCAAGGTCCGCTAATTTTGTCCAGAACGTTTTATACTTCAGCAGATTACAATCCACGTTCTGAACGCACGGCAAAAGTTTCAGCAGCACTGCCCCCGCGGCTGCGCAACGTTCGAGTTCGTCCAAGGCATCAGGCCGAGCCGGATGGATCGAGACTCCAGCCAAAAGTTTGGGTGAGCGTTTCACCGCTGCAATTACCTCGTCGTTCGACACGAAAACGTCCGAGAGATCCTTCCTCACTGCTCCTTGATCGTCACGCACCCAATCCTCGGCCAGCAGCACGGCGGCTTCAAGCATCGAT
>Ga0213877_10000023_pt1 | contig 15491 bp, 10 predicted proteins | sample VelepicoBEBS_R01_FD_160112 | JGI IMG/M metagenome (GOLD analysis project Ga0213877, IMG submission 160112) | Vellozia epidendroides bulk soil microbial communities from rupestrian grasslands, the National Park of Serra do Cipo, Brazil - BS_R01 | ecosystem: Environmental > Terrestrial > Soil >...
GATTTCGGAGGCTCGTTTTCCTCCAAAAAGATATCCGCGCCGTGTCGCGGGCATTCTTGTCGAGCAGGCCTCCCTCGATCAGCGCCTCACGGATACGCATGATCTCCGCGCGCTCGATCTTCACCAGCGGCGGACGTACCACCCGCGGCAACGCAATCTCACGTGCGGATTCCCGCAACGATGCGAGTTCGTCCATGGCGCTCTATTTTAAAAGCCAAGTGATTATGCCAAATAGCGCGCAAAACTCTATGCTGTCACGGGTTGGATCAAAACCAGCCACTTAGGGTCGAATTAAAACCGGCCACTTTTTCCGTTTAAATCGATAGAAGAGATTTTGGCAAGGAATGATTCATGGCTTGTTTGGTTGGCGGCATTGAAAGATATTTTACAACATCTTTTAGATAAGTTTGCGACCGCGTCCGAATCTCGTAGTGACATCAATGCGAGTCGAGGATCTATTCGAGGATGTGATTAACGATACTACATCATTATAAGAGGCATGAATTTTGGGAGAAAAGACTTTCTCCCCGTCGAGCCACCAAGCTGTCTCTTCTTCCTCATTCTCTCAGGACGAATCTAAAACCATTCCTTTTGGAGTTACATCCGAGCTCCTCCGACGAGCTTGTGAAAGGCCCATTCTCGGAGCTGCGCTTTCGGGACGACACCCTCGCGCCTTCCGATTCGATAAAATCGAATCTCCAGGGGTATAACTCCACTTCTCCCGCTCAAGCGGGATCTACTTTCACACCCACGGATGGCCTCTGGCAAAAGAATACCGTCTACGGCTTAAACGGCCAGTCGCCTCATACTCCCCGCAAATCCGGGGCTCAGGGCAATTCCTGTCTTATGGCAGTCGAAACTCCTTCTTGGGGAGCTTGGCGAGATGCTGAAAGATCGCCACGTTACCAATAACGGCTCTATCCATGAAGTCTGTGCGAATGCGGTCAACCGGCCGGTGACAATAGAGTTCCTGCATGGGGGAATAGCCCACGGCAGGGATCTTATGCTTGCCGCACAGCAACGCGAGATCCGTGCCGAAGTTCCAGTAGCCGTAGTCGACCGGTTCGCCGAGCGAAGCGAGCGCGTCCGCGCACGCCTTAACGAAAGGATGCTCCTCTTCGATGCGCCAGCCTTGCTTGATGTTCGGGATCGTCACGGTCTTACCGGTATAGGTCTTGCGGGGCACGGCGGATATCTTGACGCTGGCATGGAAATCCAGATCCTCGGCTTCTAACCGGTCAATGATTTCTTGTATCTCCCGGACTGCGTCCTCCGGCATCTCAGTCGGTACGAGCCTGCGGTCAAACACGATATTGCAGCGGTCGGGCACGATGCACATGGCCCCCGGACTGCAGCTGATGATTGTAAGCGCGATGCTGGATTTGCCAAGCTTAGGATCCACGCGAATGTCGCCCGCGTACCTGGCCTCCACCGCATCAACGAACTTCGTAGCCTTGTTGACCGCGTTGAGGCCGAGCCAGGGAGCGCTGGCATGGGCCGTGACGCCGCAGATCTCCACATCGAGCTCTACCCGGCCACGGTGGCCGAGGTACAGCTTCAGGCTGGTCGATTCGCAGGACACCACGCCATCGACGGTATAACCCTGTTGCTGGAGCGTATGCTCGTACAACCCGATCATGCCAATCTGCTCAGCGGGCTCTTCCAGCACTGACGCAGTGAAGAGGTAGTTTCCCTTAATCGTGTATCCTTCCTTGATCAATCGGATCAGGATCGCGCCGCTGTAGATTTGGCAGGCCATGCCGCCTTTGGTGTCCGATGCTGCGCGGCCGTGGATGACCTCAGCCATCTCCATTCCGTCTCCGGTTTGGCTTTCCACTTCAGCGACATCGATTTGTCCGCCGTAGGGATCATAACCGCCCCATTCCGAAGGATCGCCGATGTCCACGTGATCCAGATGGGCATTGTACATGATTGTGGGGCCTTCCGCGTTGCCGCGAACCGTGCCCATGACGTTGCCCCAGTCGTCGACGCAGGTCGCTTCATAGCCCAGCGTCTGCAATTCTTTCAGCACGAGCTGGGCAAACGCCCTCTCTTCCCCTGGAAGGGAGGGACAACGAATGCCCCTCTGCGCGAAATCGATCATAGCGGGGCGCATTTCTGCCGCCAGTTCTCGTGCGCGTTCAATCATTTCCGTAAGATGAGCTCCTTTATCCATTCATATCATTTCAATAATTCGGCAGGAACAAGATTATGTCTGGGAATTTGGCTTCGCTAGCTGTGATTCGAATCCACGGGCGACCTCCAGCGCAAGAGTAGCGTCTACGGCTTAAACGGCCATCGAGCGCATTTTATAATAGCTTTATCTCTAGGAGCTTATGAGCATGCGATTTAGAAATCACGCAGATTTACCGCACTTTTCTCATCGACCCCAAACAGCTTGATACAAACAGATGTTGCGGATCGAGTTGACCCGAGAGCGGTTCGGGAATCTTGTTGCCTTTCGGATCGGCAGATCGCCGAAGCGTTTTTGGTGTTGGGAGCGTGCGATTCGGCAGAGGTCTTAAGAGATGCCGGATCAAGAATGGGGAATTCGCTGATCCGGCATCGACCATGAATATAACTCTTAACCTCTTACTCAATACTCAGGAAATGGCCGGGGTTGCTAGAATAATTTTAAAAGACGTTTCAGCCAGTTCAAAACCGCTCTTTTGGCTCCCGGCAGAGTGGCGGCACAGATTAGTTGCCAATCAGGGTCTTCCTCAAAGGCATTGCAACGAAACCCAAGGAATCGTCGGCGAGATTTGATGTAAGCCAACTCGAACCAACGGTCTTTGGTCGCTGTGAAACGAAGGAAAATCTCCTCTGGCGGTTCGGTGAGCATCTTGGTATCTGTTCCTCGAGATTCTTTTAACAAGTCCTTTTGCGAAGGCAGTTTCAAGCAGGTTCCATTTCCCTCGCTTCGATTGCAGTAATTTGCTCAGGCGCGTAAATAAACTTTCTGCCCGCTGGATCAAAGAGAACCACGCCAGGGCCGGGGCAGTCGGCTCGCTGCGAGCCTGCGGTAAACGAAAGCTAGCCTGCACGTCTGTCGCCCAAGTCGACGCTCACGCCACTCAGTTGCTTCAAGTCGCAAAGTCTGAAAAGAACCACCCGTTCGAGTGTTGACAATCTATACTACTTAAATAGGATATCCGGCTTTTGAGTTGAATAACACAATTCTAATTGTCGCAAACGGCTCAATCCAGATCCGCGGCCTGGTTCAGGGTCTGAAAGGGACTGGCTTTCATGCGCATCCGCTTCCGGATACTCGTTCCGCACTCTTCTTCTTGAAGGATCGCTTTCCACCTGCGGTCATTATCGATTGCCCGCTGCCCGACAAATCAGGTCTCCAGTTGTGCCGCGCATCAAGGACGATTCTCGCACTAAATCGGCTTTTGTTTTGCTCCTGCTCAATGACGCGACCGATCAACTCCAGGCATTCGAATTTGGGGCGGCAGATTGCATTACGAAACCATTCGACGTTCGGAAAGTCGTTCTGCAAGTCAGAAACCTTTTGCGATCCATCGGAGAATCGGCGCCTTCAGAATTTATACAAGTTGGGGATCTTATCTTGGATCGGGCAAGGCACGAAGTGAGGGCGGCCAACAAACCCGTACAGTGCACGCCCAAAGAATTCATTTTGCTGAACGTACTCATGGAGCGTTCAGGCCGGGTCCAAACCAGGGAAGAGCTTCTACGATCTCTTTCGCATACAAAACTTGATCGGTTTCGGCGGAAGCCTTTTTTACCGAGGTGACCGAGATGCCGCTCGAACGGTTGCGGCTAGAAAACCTCGGTGCCTATCTGCACGCGGCGATGAGGCTGGAAAGAACTCCAGCTCAGGAGACGGAGGCGGTCACTGCCTAGCCCGGTAGCGACTTCCAGTCCAATCTCATCTTACCTAGGCGCTAACGTTCAGTGCCTTTGCAGTGCCCGCCGGAAATTCCATACGGTGGTTCGGTGAAATTCTCTTCCGGTCCCGGTATCGTGAAAGAAGAACGCCAGATAGGGTCCGTCTAACGGACCCTGGAACCAGACTCTGAAGTTCTGCCGCTCGCGTTCATTCACCCGGTCACGCTCAGCGACCGCCGCTGTCTCTCCTGCGTTCCAGTAGATGTTCGCGATTCGCTGCGAAATACTGTCAAAATCGTGTGTCTCCATAACGATGCCTTTTTCCCGATATCGCTTATATGTTGCAGTCATGTACCACGTCGTGGTACGCTGCGCAAGACCCGAAATTTACCACTACGTGGTACAATCGGAAACCAGATGCCAGCGAAATCGAATTATCTTGCCCAACTACAGCGTTATTGTTCCGGTGGTCGCGGCCGCCAAGCACAAGTCGCAGAAGCTATTGGGGTTTCTCGGCAAAGGATAAATGATTGGATTGCGGGAAGGGTGCAGCCTACCGCTGACCAGATTCTTTCTTTACTGGCGTTCTTGGCGAGACCAGAAATGAAAATAGTCTTCGATCTCTCAGCGTTTCACGAGTATTTCGACCTACTCGAGAACAGCCGACTACGACAGCTAATCAACACTGCCAAGGTAACTGTTTATCACACCTCAGTCTTTCTAGACGAGACACTCCGTATGGCCGACTCGGACAAGCCGGGAGTTAAAGCGGAATTCAGGCGACTGTGGCCGTTTATACGATCGATTTGCAATGGAGGTTGGTTCAAACCGCTCCTGTTCGGCCAGCTTCCTCAACTAAAGTCCGTCTGTGACGAAGAATTGGAGGCAAGTGAGAAACACAGCAACTGGCCATGCATTCCGGAATGGCAGCGCAAAAAGGTCGAGGCAAAAATCACCAAAATGATCGAGACTTCCGACTCTCTTCAGGAATTCATTTATGCCCGGAAGGTTTACGAACAGAACGCAGAATTAAAGCAGAATAATCGCAAATTACGCTCTGGCCTTCGCCGTAAACGCACATTATTGAAAGGTGAGACATTCTCGGAGTATTACGATTCAATAGCTGAAGACGCCGGCGAACTTCTGATTCATCGGCCGCCCGGATTGCCGATGCCGCTCCCACCTCTTGATAAACCAGAGATCAAATTCGCAGCCTGGAGGCGAGCCCCCGCGAATTTTCCACACTTCACCACTTTTGTGAGACTGTGGATCTATAGCCTCTACGATGCCGAAAAGAATCAGAATTCGCGCTTGGATACCAACTGGCAGGCTGATGCGGAGCAACTGTGTTTTTTGGTTGACGTTGACGCAATGGTCTCGGCCGATCTCAGTTTCATGAAGCAGGCGTTCGAGGCCGTCTGGCAACCCAGTCAGAAAAGCTTTTTTACCCCAGAAGATTTTATTGCTTATCTTTCGCAGTGCTAAAGGTGCACAATGGATCGGCGTGGGCAGCTGTCCGGCAGACGCGTTCCTAGGCAAAAGAGACGGTAAGAGCAGGGGGAAGTTGTATTGGAGTGGTAAGAACTTAGAAAATCGAATCTTCGCAGATATGATCGAGGCAGAGACTAGCGAAACCCGCACGACATAGCACCTCCTCAGAGCTGAGTTGTGCATATCGCTGACTAACGTATTGTTGTCGCTTCCACGGGTGGACATATTGCGGCAAATTTTCGAGAACCTCGCACTAGGTGCCAAACAAACTTTCGAAGCCGATTCGACTGGATGCGCTTTTCCATCATAAATAAAGCCTACTACCCATATTCCAGCCCGAAAACCTCCCTTAAAGATCCGACGCGTTCTGAGTCGACAGTTCTGGGGGGCGTTCCACCTTTTCTCTGACGCTTCGTCCTTTCCTCAGGCCTGTAGTCGAAATCCACGTCCTGCTGATCCGCTAGCCTTTTGCCTGCGATATTCTGCGTAGGTTCCTTCGGCGCGTTTCTGTAACGAGACCGACTTTTGCTCCTTTGCGATTTTGATAGCTTCGCAGAACGAAATCTCAATCTGGGTCTCCTCAGAGCTGGCAGCCGCTAGAAACACACCACGGAGTCGGTGTAGTTCGGCACTCCACCAGCGTTCTTCTCGCCTTTCGGCGACCGCTTCCGCCTCGTTTATCGCCTCAATGGCCTCGGATGTGCGATTCGCAAGGTGCAACGCTTCAGCCTTTAGTCCCAGATAATATGGCACGGCCATTATGGCACCTGTCGCCAGCCAGCCCTGTATTCCACCCTCGATCCACGCGAGACCTTCCGAGGTGCCACCGCAAGAGCTGCGCACCCAACCGCGGAAAACCTCTCCTCCAGCAAGAAACTGCGCAAAATTCTGACGCGTTGTGAGTTCGATCAAATCCGATGCCAGGCCTTCCACTTGAGCAGGATCGCGTTCAAAGTGGGCGAGAATTGCGGCATTCCATAGAGCCACGGTTAAAGCATGCATATCATTCAGCTCTTTTGCTAATGCAATCGCTTCCGCCATTGTCGCCTGGCAGGAAGCGATTTCGCCGAGATGCCACTCGGATAGGGCCTCGTACATTAAACAAATGACGGCGGGCGCGATGGGGTCTTCGACCGGCGACAGCGCCCTTCCCGAACGCCAGATCTGAAGGCCGCGCATCGCGTGTTGCCGTGCGGATTCGAAATCGCCCAGATAGTGGTGCGTGACTGCCAAGGCGCGATAGGCTCCCATCAGTAGGGCAAGGTTATTCTGTTCTTGCGCCAGTGAATGAAGTCGCTGGGCAATCTGCATCGTTGCACTCAGCTTGTCGGTCTGGAGGGAATAGCGCCACTGACCTATGAGTGCCACGCAAAGGAGGAGTGGACGGTTAAGCAAACGGCACAAGGGCTCGGCTCGCTCGTAACAAATTCGGGCCTCGAGTGCTCCCAATCCTCTCGTCGCCGTTAGGTATAGCCCCGCCTGCGTGAGGATGAAGAGCTGATCTTCCGCAGTAAGACTCTGCCCCTCGATGCCCGTTTCCACCAGCGAACCCCAACGTCCATGTTCGAAGAAATGAACTAAGGCGGAGAGCAATGGCCCTCTCGCTCCAAGAACGTTAGCCGCAAAGTAGGCATTCCCCCGTTGAATCCGCGGAATGTAAACTTCATTCAGCGCTTCTCGAAACAGACCCGCATTGCAACCGCAGATCACTGCTGAGAAAAGTGGCTCCATTTCCCTGAAACTATTGGGCAGGTGCGGCGCAAGCGTTTGATAGTGGTGAAAGAGCCGCTTATTACATTCCTTCCAGGCGTCCGTTTGTTGACTCCGGAGCTGCTCCCCAAAATATTCGCGCACGAGAGGATGCGTATCCAGTTGCCTGGGATTATGCGGATCTTCTCGGGCGAGGAGTCTTGCCCTTCTCAACCTAGCAAGAATCGTTTGCCACTCGGCAGGGTGCAAATCAGTTAATGACTCTGTAAGGCCGGTAATCGCAGGTGATTTGAACAGAGCGTCAAAGGTTTGCCCGTCCGCGGGCCGATCAAATAGACCTAACATCCGGAGGATCGCCAGCTCAGGACCTTCGCCAAACCAGCTTTGATATGATTCCATTACCTTTCGGGCATGCGCTCCCTGACGTACATCGTGAGCAAGGCGCGCTGATACTTCTTCGCGGCGACGAATGTCTCCACCGTAAGCGTCTGTCAGATAACTGCCAAGTAGCGTGAGAGCCAGACAATGGCCATAGAACTCATCGCTGGCCCTTTGCAGCTCCGCCTCGTCTCCCTTGACCCCCAGTGCTCGGAGCAGCTTCGCCCCGGCATCACCGGGTAGTTGTTCCAGGTCACGACGAAGGGCCGAAGTGCGCTCGTGATCTGCAATATCAGCAATCGGGGTCCGCGTGGTAATCACGCAAAGCCCCGTATTGAAGGCAGCAAGCTCGCCCAAGAGTGCCTGGAGGGAAGGCTCACGCAACCGTCCTTCTTGTAGGCCAGGCGGATTTTGGAGCGGCTCCAGACCGTCCAGAACAAGCAAGGTTCGACGATGCGCGACGAGCTTCGCTAATCTTTCGCCCTTCTCCCAGGCGGTTCCGAGCCGTGGATCTGGGTCGCCAAACCAAGAGAGAGCGACATCAAGAAATTCATCTGCGGATGAAGAACCACCACTTGTCCCCTGCCTGTAGAAAGACCAGCCAAAAACAAGTTGGGCAAAGCGATACTGTTCAGCAGCCATCCGCCGGAGCCAATGGTTGACGAGCGTGGACTTTCCGACACCGGCCCAGGCAACGATCGTAACGACATTTATATCTTGATTTGCCCATGAATCATCCAGGAAAGCGATATCCTCCTCTCGACCAAAAACATCGCTTCCAGTAACCGGTAGCCTTGCCACCGAAATTTTCTCCGGTCGCAAGCCGCGCCATCCTAATGCTTTTGCCTTCTGGCTGCGGTATTCTGCGTAGCTTTCCTCAGCGCGCTTCGTTAGTGAAATCGATTTCTGTTCCCGTGCGATTCTAATGGCTTGGCAGAATGAAGCTTCGATTTGGGCTTCGTCGTTGCCGATAGCCGCCAGAAACACACCATGGAGCCGGTGTAGGTCGGCACACCACCAAGGCTCGTCCGATCGTCCCATCAGAGTTTCTGCGTCTTTGAGTGCCTCAAGGGCTTCGCAGGTACGACCGGAAAGGTGCAACGCTTCCGCCTTGAGGGCGAGCCAGAACGGCAGGAGCAGCCTTGAGCCGCTGGCTCGCCAGTCTCGTATCGCGACCTCAATGCACGCGATACCTTCCGCGCTATGGCCGGAAGCACTTCGTGCCCAGCCGCGCAAGATCTCTCCTCCAGTCAAGTAAAGCGCAAAGTTGTGACGCGTGCACACCTCAATCAGGCCCGAGGCCAAACGTTCCACTTCAGCAGCATTACGTTCGAAATGGCCGAGCATCGCTGCAAAAAACAGGGCTTCAGCCAACGCGTACGCGTCCCTGAGCTCCTTCGCCAAGCCGATGGCTTCCGCCATAGCCGTTTGGCAAGAGACGGTCTCTCCAAGGTGCCACTCGCATAGCGCCGCATAGCACAGACAAATGACCGCGGGAGGGTTGACTTGTTCAACCCGGGACTGTACGGCGCCCAAGCGCCAGAGCTGAGCGCCGCGCCTCGCGTATTGCTCCGCAGCCTCGAAATCGCCTAAATAGTACCGTGTGACGGCCAAAACGCGGTAACCTCCTATCATGAGCGCAGAGTCGTTTTGCTCCTGCGCGAGCTCGTAAACGCGTCGCGCAATCTGCATCGTGGCCTCCAGCTTGTCTGTGTGGAGAGAGAATAGCCACTGTCCCATCAGCGCGGAGTACAGGTGCAAGGGGCGATTTAGCAAGTGACACAAGGCCTCGGCGCGCTCGTAACAAAGGCGGGAATCGGGTGTCCCTATCCCTCGGGTGGCCGTGAGGTACATCCCGGCTTGCATGAGAACGAAGAGCTGATCTTCGGCCGTGAGGCTTTGACCCTCAACGCCCCCTCGCACCGGTGAGCCCCATCGGTCCTCTTCAAAGAAATGAACCAGGACCGATAGCAAGGCCCCTCGAGCACCAAGGATCTTGGCCGAATAAGCAGCATCGTCTCGTTGGATGCGCGGCAGGTACACCTCATGCAGCGCGTCACGAAACCGGCCAGCTTGGCAACCGCAAGCGACGGCTAAAAACAGCGGCTCCATGGCCCTCAAGGCATCCGGCCGCTCGGGCGCCAATGCCCGGTAATGCTCGTAGAGGCGCCAATTGCCCTCTTGCCAAGCCGCGGGCCGTTGGCTGCGTAGTTGTTCGCCAAAGTACTCACGCACGAGCGGGTGCGCATCGAGTTGTCCCGGCTGGAGTGGGTCTTCCTCTGCCAGGAGCCTGGCCCTTCGTAGCCGAGCCAATAGCGTTCGCCACGCGCTCGGGTTCAAACCCGTCAGCGACTCGGTCAAGCTCGGAATGGCGGGCGGTTTGAGCAGTGCCATCAGTGCCTTTTCATCCGCGGGTCGATCGAAGAAGCCGAGCAGGCGGAGCACCGATAGCTCCGGACCCTCGCCCCACCAGCGTTGATACGAGGCCATGACCTTGCGGGCGTGGCCGCCTTGCCGCACGTCATCTACAAGGTGGGTTGGCACTTTGTCGCGGCACCGGATGTCGCCGCCATATACGTCGCTCAAGTAGCTGCCTAACAGCGCCAACGCCAAACAATGGCCCTGGAATTCCTCGCTGGCACGGCACACCTCCGCCTCGGGCCCTCTCACTCCCAGCGCTCGCAGGAGCTGCGCCCCGGCTTGGCTGGAAAGGTGTTCCAGGTCGCGGCGCAGTACTGAGGTGCGCTCGTGATCTGCGATATCAGCAACGGGTAGCCGCGTGGTAATCACGCATAGCCCCCTATTGAAGGCTGCGAGCTCCCGCAGAAGCGCCTGGAGGGAAGGCTCACGTAGCCGTCCTTCTTGTGGACCGGGCGGATTCTGCAGCGGCTCCAAGCCGTCCAGAACCAGTAGCGTTCGACGATGCGCGACGAGCTTCGCTAGTCTCTCGCCTTTCTCCCATGCCGTTCCGAGCCGTGGATCTGGATCCCCAAACCAACTGAGTGCAGCCTCAAGAAATTCATCTGCCGACGAAGAACCTCGACTTGTTCCCTGCCTGTAGAAAGACCAACCAAAAACAAGTTGGGCAGAGCAATAATGATCAGTAGCCATCCGTCGGAGCCAATGGTTGACGAGCGTGGATTTTCCGACCCCGGCCCAGGCAACGATTGTAACGACGTTGACGTTCGTGCTTGCCCATGAACGGTCCAGAAAAGCGATATCCTGCTCTCGGCCAAAAATTTCGCTTCCTGTAACGGGCAATCTGGCTAACGAAATCTTGTCGGGTGCACGTCTCGCCGGCGACTTGCGAGTTCCGGCAGGCGAATCGACGGAGCGCGTCTCCCGGAGGTTCTGGCGAGTGATTCTACTTCTTGCGTCGACAGCGCCCGTTATCGTCGCCATCGCCTTCAGAAGTTCGGCCGGGTTCTGAAATCGGCGCGCCGGGTCTTTTTCGAGAAGCACCTCAAGCAGAAGGAGGACCGGTTGCGGGACATCTTCGAGCAGGTCGAGTGGTAACGGTACGTGTTGATGCTGATACATCACCTCGGCAGGCGAACCCCTGAACACCACATGGCCGGTCACCATCTTCCAGAGCACCACACCCAGCGAGTAGAGGTCCGAGCGGATGTCCACGCCAACGCCGGCGAACTGCTCCGGGCTCGCGAACTCCGGTGTACCCGCAAAAGCTCCTGGAGTTGAAATCGCAGCTTCAGCAGGCGCGTCGGGTGCAGGTTTTGCCAGCCCAAGGTCGATGATCTTTGCAGTTACAGCAGCTCCCTCCTCCAAGTTCACCATGATGTTACTCGGTTTGATATCTCGGTGAACGAGCTTCTGCTTATGGATTGCCGCCAGACCGGCGGCCACCTGCGTCGCGATTTCGAGCGCCAACTTTACTTCAAGCCGGCCTGAGCGTTTGATCAGATTCTCAAGCGTTTCTCCCTCTACGAACTCCATCGCGTAGAAGTAGCTGCTCCCGGTTTTGCCCAGGTGCAACACCGAGGCAACGTTTGAATGCCGCAGCCTCGCCGCCGTGCGGGCTTCGCGCAAGAAACGAAGCCGCGCCGATTCGTCGCCCAAGTATCGCTCGCTGATGACCTTCAGAGTCACGGGACAGCGCAGATTGATATCGAACGCCTTGTAAGTGACCCCCATCGCACCCCGACCCAACTCGACCGGTTCCCCGTCTGCGCCCCTCACCAATTCATAATGCTCGAATCGTTGCGGCGGTTGTTCCAATGTCGTCTTGACTGCTTTTTCGAAAGAAGAGTCGCCGGATTCAACCCCACCGGCAAGAGCGTGGCGGAGCATGCACACCGGACAGGATTCCATCGCCCCAGACATTTCGTTGCCGCAGCTCGGGCAGGCGCGTTTGAGCTCTGTGCTCATGTTCCTAACCGCCCTTCGGTTGCAATCTCAAGTGAGAGCCACACCACGCCCCCCCGGGTCGTCCGAAAACGACCAGCACGGTCCCTGACAAACCGTTGTCCTGTTCCACAAGCAATTGCGTATTACCTTACACTAGTGCATTAAACCGCATTTTCGGAACAAAATTCCTCCTCGCGTCCGGAGGCGTTTCGTGCTGACAACGACTTTCGGCGAGCCGCAACCGTGGGGTTAGTAAGACGTTAAGCGCTGGGGTTGCTCTGTCGATCGTCCCTGCCAGAAGCTCCAGCCTAAGCCCGTTGATCTTGAATTCAGAGTGTCCGATCCGTCGATAGAATCGCTTCAGGGAAAGAGGATCAAGAATACCGGGCTTATCGAGCTGCATCATGGGAAGCCAGAAATCAGGATTCTTTCACGAGACCAGATAGTCGAGGAGTAGCGGAAACGAGGGAGAATGCCTTGTGAACGGAATCGACGAAAATCGATGTCAGGCGGTCGCTGCCGGTTGAACATGAACATGAAAGGACGGGGCGACACATTCTCAGTGTTCGATCGAGACCTCTCCTGAAACAGTGTTGCGCCACCAGTTCCTGGCGAGGCTCCCTTACTCGGGTCAGCCAAGCACTAAATGTCGAACAGGCCGATTCAGAATGATCAGCAATTTCTCAAGATTACTTGGGGACTTTACCCGACGTCCCGGAATGTCTCGAAGCAAGAAAACCCTATAATGATCCGCGAGAACGGTCGGGCGAAACCCTCACAGCGGTTTATTCCTGAACTGACGAGGAAGTGTCTGCAGTCTGCACGATTCTTGCCGAATCCTTTTCGGTTTTGAGCGTTCTGCCCAGGTTGTCCCATCGCCGTCAGGGTGTCGGGGTGCTCTTTGCCGTTCAGACTCGTCCTGTGCCCAGCGCCGATAGCAATACTTCTCAACCAAGGTCGGCCTCCAAGCGCAAGAGTGCCGTCTACGGCTTAAACGGCCAAAGATCGTATTTTGCAATAGATTTATCTGTAGGAACTTGCAAACACGCGATTAGAAATCACGCAGTTTTACCGCACTTTTCTCGTAGGCCCCGGGCCCCGACGTTTCTTAAGCCGGGTTTGAAATCGACGCAGAAATGTCGGCTCACACTCCCCACAAATCCGGGGCTCCGGATAAACTGGGACACAGCGTTATGTCACCGAAGCCATCGCCCGATGGCACTGCGGCGAGGAACTCGCCGTCGTCAAATGGCTTAACAAAAAAGGCGATGGCGCCGTTCCGTATGAATTCGCCTCGTATGGAGTCTTTGTCGTTGGCCGTAATGATAATGATCTGCGTCTTGGGCGAAATCGCTCGAAGCTTCCTCTCGCCTTGGACATGTCCACACTGCTGCATTTCGGTACAACCTCTGGGTTCGCGAGGCTCGAATTAAACTGAAAGGAATGTTATGAAGACGATTTGTTTTGTAGTTGTGTGGGCCCTTATGGGCAGCATAGCTGCTTTTGCGCAGCGGGTTGAAATACTGTCTGCCAACAGGCTTGCATGGACCCCAGGCGGCATTAACATGCGATCTCTCACAGACTGAAATCGAAGGACACCATCATGTTACGTCTATTGTGTGCAGTGACAGCGGCGCTTACACTACCGTTTTCTAGCTCTCCAGCGCAGAATCTCGCATCTAATCCGGCTCAAACCGTCCACCCAAGCGACTGGCCGATGTACAACCACGACGTAATGGGAACCCGCTGCAATCCCGCAGAGGATAAACTCACCCGCGATTCTGTGAGAGGCTTAAAGGTAAAATGGGTTTTCCCGACCGCGGGAGACGTCTATGGCACCCCTTCCGTGGTCGATGGAATAGTGTACGTGGGCGATACTAGCGGCACATTCTATGCTTTGACGAGTTCAGGAGCCATCGTTTGGAAGACCAATGTGGGCAGTCCGATCACCGACAGCGCTCTCGTGACCAATCAGATGGTGATCTTTGGAGACCAAGCCGGATATATCCACGGGCTGAACCGAGTGGATGGCAGTAAAGCGTGGTCCGTTCAACCAAATTCTAACTCGGGTGCGGCTATTTTTGGATCGCCAATTCTAGTCGGCGGTCAAGTGGTGATTGGCATCTCCTCGAATGAGCGTTCGGGTAAGGAAACCTTTCGCGGCTCCGTCGTTCGACTTGACCCTAATACCGGCGCGATTGTTTGGCAGACGTATCTGATTACGGACGAAGAACAGGCCCGCGGCGCTTCCGGTGCGGGCATTTGGAGTACCCCGACCTATGATGTGGAAACCGACCGCGTGTACGTTACCACCGGCAATAACTACGCGGAACCTGCCACTGAGACGAGCGATGCGTTTATCGCGCTGCAGGGCGCTTCCGGCGTCATTCTTTGGAAACATCAGATGGTCCAGGATGACATTGGTACCATCGAGGCGGACATCGGCGATTCACCTCACGTCTACACGCTTCCCAGCGGCACGAAAGTCGTCGGGGCGGGCGAGAAAAAGACGGGCGTCTACTCTGTGCTCGACGCCCAAGATGGTCGGCTGATACAGCAGATCCGTGTAGTGCCCGATTGCACCGATTCCTTAGGCCTCTTTGCAAACAGCGCCATCAGTGATGGGGTGGTCTTTGTGAACGGCGTTAACTGCATGTTCCCAGCGAAGCCTCCTTTGGTTCCTCCGACCGGGATAGTGGCGGCCTTGAAGAGCGATGGCTCGACAAAGCTTTGGGAGTTTACGAGCTTATTTGCCCCGGTTCTCAGCGGCGTGGCCGTCGCCAACGGCGTGGTTTACGCGCACACCTCGGGCCTTTATGGCACGCTGTATGCGTTTGATGCCAAAACAGGCCGGGTATTGGCTGGGGTACTAACGAGCGGCGGGATCAGCGGACCTTCCGTTTCCCACGGTCAGATTTACGTCGGAACCGGGACAAAATTTGCTAGCGGGTTTGGGCTGCTCCCGCCGAACATAGTAGCAATCGGGTTATAGCAGAATTTCCGCTAACATCCGCCAAAAGTCTTTTCCGAAAATGGGCGACGGTGGCACCAAGGCTTTTCAGAAAAGATAGCGAAATCCCTTCGACTTTATTGATCAAAGGCTGCGCATCCTGAAGACCGATGCGCAGCACGCGCTCAGGGTGTAGTGCGTTGAAATTCCTCTCCTTTTCTTGTCAGTCGTCCGCAGCGCCCGCGAGGGTTTCTCCTTCACAACTAGCGCCCTCTTGATAGAAATGAGCGTTTAATGAAAGCCCTCGCGTCTTTGAGTATCGCGCTCTGCCTGATTGGCGTTTCTCGTGCAGGTATACAAGACCCGCCGAAATTCGAGAAGCTCGTTGTTTTTGGGGATAGTCTCTCGGATGACGGCAACCTGTTCGCTTTAACCGATGGGACGGATCCTCCGCCTCCCTATGGCGAAACGTTTGATGGCACCGGTCGATATTTTCCAGGCCGCTTTACCGACGGCGAGATCTGGGTCGATTATCTTTCATCGATCACGCAGCATTTCCCGCCGATCACGGCCTATTTCCAGGATCCGTTCAGTAAAACTGCAACAGATTTTGCGATCGGTGGCGCAACATCCGCCGATCTTCTGAAACCGGACCCGGCAGGGTTCCCAGCTGAAATTCTCACGTACCTGAGTGCGACAGGCGGCCGAGCTGCCGCCAACAACCTGTGTGTCATCTGGATCGGCA
>Ga0213877_10000024_pt1 | contig 15348 bp, 12 predicted proteins | sample VelepicoBEBS_R01_FD_160112 | JGI IMG/M metagenome (GOLD analysis project Ga0213877, IMG submission 160112) | Vellozia epidendroides bulk soil microbial communities from rupestrian grasslands, the National Park of Serra do Cipo, Brazil - BS_R01 | ecosystem: Environmental > Terrestrial > Soil >...
CCGGCAGCCGCCACGGTATTTCCGTCTTTTATCGCCTGGTTCCATCTCGATTTGAAGGTTTGATCTAACGGCAGGACTTGGAATTGTGCCTCAGCGAGAGCGTGATCGATCGCCTTGTCAATTTGAGGGTCGGTGCCATCCAGGTAGAGTCGTCCAATTTTGATCTGTTTTGCTGAAGGCTTAGCAGCCTCGGCTCTTTCGTATCGAGCGGCGAATCCTTGCTGCAAAAGGTCCATTCCTTGCACGACATGCGCCACATCTTTCCCCATCGGTCCAACCGTATCCAGGTGCTTCGGCTCGATTGGGAACACTCCCTGCAAAGAAATCAGGCCAAAGGTCGTCTTCAGACCGACGATGCCGCAGAACTGGTTTTAGCGACATATTCCGAGCCGGCAGTAGTTACCACGCCTTTCACATCGATGTTATCTTTCACTGCCAGACATAACTGCTGGTTGTGCTTTGGGGGCGGCCAGTATGCGATGAATGAGCGATGATGTAAGCCTCCTGCAGAACGGTTCTCATGAATCGTGCAGGCACCGAAAAGAAATATCAGCGAAAGGCCAGTTAGAAGGAATTGAGCGGCCGCTCGACGACACTTTTTCATACCGTTTGGGGTCTATATTTTCCTTATTCGGGCAAGAGCAGGTATCGATTCGCCAAGATCGGTCTATTTAGCCGCGCCGAAGGGTGGATCTTATTTTAGCAGTCCGACGCATGAGTGCGCGAGGAGATCTCGCGACGGGCCCAAAGTCGGGAAAATCACATCGCCTTACGAAACAAAGTCGGGCTGCGCGAGTTATGAGCGACCAAATTGCCAGTTCAAAATTGTTGCCCCGCCCGAAAACGAAACAGGAAGGGTCCCCTCTTCCAGTTTTTAAAGGTTACGACGCTGAAGAACTTTGCCTGGTTACCGTCCGGCAGGGATGTCAAACTCTGACCGGGGAGCGGTTATTTAACGTGGCGGTGCGGATGTATAACCGACGAGGCCCCCGACAAGTTGAAAGTCCGGACTATTGGGAAATCCAGTGGGCACGCGCTAAGCCGATACTGAGAGAAAACTTCTGGCGCTACATGCGAGAGCATTGCCCGGACGTCGAGCTGGTCCGAGAAGCGGTGGCTAATCTCAAGCTGCCCGAAGAGTTGAACGATTTGTTCGAGGGGACCAAAAGCTGAAGCTCGCCTCGCGCTCTAGTTGAGCCGCTTTTCGCAAATCACGCTTTGGCGAAATACCACCCCAAACGGGCTGGCCTTTTTTCAGGAATATTTCGCAGCCAGCCAGGTCTAGGTCTGTGGTGGTATGTGCTTCTTGTGCCACTGAACTCTGGAGGAAAAAATGTTAAACTATGCACTTGGCGATACGGCCATGCAGGTGACGAAAATTGCGCGTATAAGCGGCAGGGTGGCTGACACATTTGGGTCCGGCTTGCTGGCCGGGCAGAGAAATGAACCCCTTCGACGTCTGGCGCGCTACAGCCTCTTGGGAACAGCGATCGCGCTGTTGCCGATTACGCAAGCGTCGGTAGATGCCGCCGATGGGGCGCAGTTCGTTCCCATTCAGGTATCCACCGTTCCGGCCAACGGTGATACGAATCCTTACGGCGTAGCGTTTGTACCCTTTGGCTTTCCACCGGGCGGACCGCTCAAGCCTGGCGATATTTTGGTTTCGAACTTCAATAACTCTGCCGGTCTCTCGGGGACCGGAACCACGATTGTGAGAGTCACGCCGGCCGGCAAGCAAACGCTCTTCTTCAATGGCAATCCCACCAACCAACCCCCGCCCACGCTTGGCCTAACGACAGCGCTGGGCGTTTTGAGGGCTGGGTTCGTGCTGGTTGGCAACCTGCCTACGATTGACGGTACGTCCGCTACGATACAACCACCAGGTTCGCTTTTGGTTATCAACCGTCAAGGTCAGCAAGTAGCCACCATCAGCGACCCGCTCCTGCTTGACGGTCCCTGGGACTTGACCATTCTCGACGGAGGCACCTGGGCCAAGGTGTTTGTGTCGAATGTGCTCAACGGCACAGTAACGCGTCTTGACCTCGACGTAGACACCAACAATGTTTTTGTAGCACAAAAAGTCCAGATTGCATCGGGGTATAAGACTAGAACAGATCCAGTCGCGCTGGTTTTGGGTCCAACTGGCTTGGCTTTCGATCCGGTGACAGGGATCCTCTACGTCGCGTCTACCTTCGACAACGAAATTTTCGCGATCGCGAATGCAGCCTTTGCAAGCCCGCAGTCGGGTACGGGAAAAGTTGTCTCCATGGGTAAACAGCTTGATAATCACCTTCGCGGACCATTGGGGCTGGCGTTCACGCCGAATGGGCACTTGATCACGGCCAATGGTGACGCGCAGAATCCGTCGCCTACCCCGAGCCAGAATAGCGAAATCGTCGAATTCACGAAGGACGGCAATTTCGTTGCCCAGTTTTCAATCGATTCCGCGCTCGGCGCAGCGTTTGGAATCGCCGTTGGCCCCTTACCGGTGGTGTTGACCCGTTTAGCAGCCGTAGATGATACCAGGAACGACCTCACCGTGTTTACCTTGAGCGCGTTGAGTACACCGTAGAGAAATTTATCCCAAACCCGCGCCAGGTACCTTCCATGGATCAGGCGCTTGGTCTTGCCCTGAACGCTTTTGGGGCGACCTTTCTGTCTCATCACTGTTGCGGCTTCGATTGAAGAGTATAAATCCTGGTTCCACGACTTAGGAGCAGGGACCAGAGTTCATTGTGGCCGATCACTCTGGCGATTTCTCTGAATGCAAAAAACGGAATTAAGGCAACAAAGACAGTCACTCCCAAGGACAATATTCCCTGGGCACTTCCACCACCAACGTCCGGGAAGCTTTGAGCAATACTCTTCCCGTGCAAGACTCCGCCAATCACCCTCTCGACGATGTGAAAGCCGATAAGGAAGAGCGTAAATATAAAACACTTATACGAAATCGAATAGAGGAGCGGCTTGTCTTTGAATCTGCTTCCGAACTTCAAATCCTCGCCGGTAAGCAACACCTTTGCCAGCATTAGGGCGTTAAAGATTGCAAAACCGTAAGCTTGATAATCAGGTTCCGCCCGAGCGAGAACGACGCTCTGATTAATGATCAAAAGGACGAATAAAGCCCAAAGATAGATGGTAATTACCAAGAACTCCCTGAGTTGATGGGTGGCTTTCTCTTTTAGGCCGGGTTTGTGTTCACTCAGCCTACCTTTTTCAGCGGGGCTAGGGCCTCCTTCTGTCTGCATGGCAAATCCTCTCTTTCCGGTTGCATTGACGGGCGGAGTCTGGCCACCGGCTCGCACGGCTTCGTCTCTCCCCCCTCACTTTAGTGGTCGCAATTGCATCAGACGTTTCCACCGCGCCAGTCCAGGTTGCGCTGATCCGTACCTCGAGATCTATTTAGGCGATTTCGTCTGTTTCAGAAACTGCTTTTTCTGTGCAGCCGATGCCCGCTTGCCGTCGCGTTCCCGTAACAAGCATGACGAGGCACAGAACTCCCGAAAGTGATCAATAAACACGAATGGGTGGCTGAAAAGAGTAACCGGCCTGTTTGCCAGGGAACGAATTGTATCGTAGCGCGAGATAGCACAACGAAAATTTCAAGCGTCTTACCACTGCGCGATCACATCGAATCGAATCGGTGCGCACACCGATACCGACCATATCCACCTAGGCGAAGACGGTTCTTTGAGGTGGCGCTGTCCCAGGCACTTCGTGCCAAGCCGCCTTCGCAGACTATGGCGCGCCCGACAGCCAGGGGTTTGCGCAACCACCTTCTGCGGTCGCGACGTAGGACAAGGCTGGCGTATTTTTGAGAGGCTTGCGCGAAAGACTATGCTAGACTAATGCATAGGCGGCGCCATCGCGTCTCGCTCTCCGGAAAGAAGCATCCCCTGTTTAACCGCAAGGTATCTGCGGTGAGCTTTGAGCGTTAAGGACGACGCCCTCGCCCCCCCCAATCAACCAACACCGAGCTAAACGATTTCAAATGAAACCAGCAAAATTGGCACTGCTAACCCTCCTCCTGGGATGTACGCTGACCTTTGCCAAGCCAGCTTCTAACACCGGCGCGCCTGCTTCCCAACCAGGACAGGAGGGAACGAATCAGTCCCCGGCCCAAAACCCGGCAATGGGCGACGATGCTCAACAATATGAGGAGGCTTACAACAAGGGAGACGCAAAAGCGCTCGCCGGGTTCTACTCCGAGGATGTTGACTATACCGATCCGGACGGCGCAGAGGTTAAGGGACGGGATGCGATGGAAAAGCTGCTAGCTGACAATTTTGCCCAAAATCCGGGTGTAAAACTTTCAATCAGGACCGACGAGATCAAGCAGGTGACTCCGGACGTCAAGGTAAGTCGAGGGGTCGCTACAGTGACGCTGCCGAATGGCGCGGCGCAGGCAACGCGCTACACGGCTGTTAGAGTCAAAAAAGGGGATCATTGGGAGATCACGCAATTGACAGAAACGGACGCACCGGCTCCAAGCGCTTCCTCGCAACTCGAGACCCTTGACTGGCTGGTAGGGAGCTGGGAGGACAAGAGCGGTGATCAAGTGGTACAGACAAAAACGGTGTGGGCGGGAGACAAAAATTTCCTTGTCCGTACCTTCAAGGTTAAAGGAGCTGACCAGTCGGAGACCGATGGCTGGGAAATTGTCGGCTGGGATCCGATCCGGCAACAGATTCGCTCCTGGATTTTCGACAGCAATGGAGGGTTTGGAGAAGCCTCGTGGGTATACGACGGCGATGATTGGCTCATACGCGCGTCCAACGTATTGCCGGATGGCAGTCGCTCAACAGCTGAAAATCTGCTGACAAAGGTGGACGACAATAACTTCACCTGGCAATCGCAGAATCGAACGCTGAATGGCGAGCCGCAGCCTGCACTGGATACGATTGAGGTACGGCGGGCAAGCGGAAGCCAGTAAGCCAGGAGTTCGTTATGAAGCCCGCGATATTTCGGATTTTGGTCCTGGCAATTGGCGCCCTGTTCCTCCTTGCGCAAACTGAGCCGTTGGCGGCGCGGGGTGGACGCGGGGGTGGAGGGCGTGGCGGAGGCGGAGACCGTTCGTACAGCCGCGCGGGTGGGATGGGAGGTGGGGGACGCGGAGGCGGATACAGCCGGCCGTCGGTCTCGGGAGGAGGCTACCGTGGCGGAGGAGGAACCCGTACCGCGCAGAGGCCCAGTGGCAGCCGCAGCAACCGTGCCGGCGGAATGGCCCCGAACCGGAACGTGAACGGAGGGAACATCAATAGATCTCAAGCCTCTTCAAAGATCCAATCTCGTCCGAAAGGCTCCGCGTCGGCACTTCCTTCGGTTGGTCAAGGCAAGAATGCAGGGATCGCGGCGGGTGGCAACAAAGGGTTTCCCGATGTTGGTGGCAGAGGAGGCGCTGGGCAACTCGCAGGAAAGGGCCAAGGACCCGGCGCTGGTCAGCTAGGAGGAAGGGGGCAAGGAGCCGGAGGTGGTCAACTCGCAGGAAAGGGCCAAGGACCCGGCACTGGTCAGCTAGGAGGAAGGGGGCAAGGAGCCGGAGGTGGCCAGCTTGCCGGGAGAGGTCAGGGAGCCGGGGGTGGCAGACTCGAGGGCGCGCAAGGTGGGCAACTAGGCGGTAAGCTTCAGGGCGCCCAAGGCGGTCAGGTTTCCAACAGGATGCAAGGAATCGGCGCGGGTCTTGCCGGGGGAGCGGTTGCCGGCGGGATTGCGGGCGGCATCGCCGGCAATCTTGGCGGCGGCGATTTAGGGGGGAGACTCCAAGGCGGCGATTTGGGGGGCAGATTTCAAGGGGGCGAACGGGGTCAGCTCGGTAACAATCTCTCACCAGAGCGCAGGCAAGCGGTCGCGGACCGCCAGCAATATTGGAATAACTGGTCTAACCAGAATAGAGGAAAGGTTGATAATTTCCGGAACAACCGCACCAATGATTGGAACAATATCAACAACTTTCGTAAGAACGAAAACATAGGGAACAGATTCAATAGCGACCAGTGGAACAACTACAGGAATAACGTCAACAATTTCCGGAACAACCGTGCGACCGAAATAAATAACAGTATCCAGAACAACTTCGACGGTAATTTTGACGATAACTGGTGGGGGAATTGCGGCTGGTACGGAGGAGGTTATTGGGGCGGCAATCCCTGGTGGTGGTGGGGCGCTACTACCCTCGCAACCGCTGGGACCTTCTTAGCAATTGATGCGATGCAGGAGGCGACCTATCAGCCTTCGGTTTATGACTATGGCGTCAATGTGGTCTATCAAGGGGACGACGTGTACGTGGATGGCAAGCGAACAGCCGGCACCACGGAGTATACACAACAGGCGGTCGCGCTGGCAAATGAGCCGGCTACACAACCTCCTGCGCCCGCTCCCCCACAAACCGGCCAGCAGCCTGAATGGTTGCCGCTCGGGGTCTGGGCTCTCGCGCAAGAGGAGAAAGGCGACGCCTACATGTTCTTCCAGATTTCGATCAGTAAGGACGGCGTGGTAAGCGGCGCCTATCAAAACGTGCTCAGCGGCGAGAAGTCGCCCATCTCCGGCCAGGTAGATAAACAGACTCAGCGCGTAGCCTGGAAGATTGACACCAACGGCGGGACTAACAACACCGTGATTGAGACGGGTTTGCAGAATCTGACTCAGGATGTTGCCAGTTGCCTGGTGCACTTCGGCCCGAACTCGACGCAAACCTGGTTGCTGGTCCGCCAGAAACAGCCCGAGATGCCCAATGTTCCGCAGACGGCCGAAGCTGGAACGAAAGGATCCTAGCTAGCCTGCTCAAGCCAAGCTGATGCCGCGACACAGTAAAGGAGCATACGCGTCTCGCGTGTAAGCCTCCCGAACTAGAGGCTTGGCTGGCTCGAGCTGGGAAGGAAGCCGACTTCATTCCGCCGAGGTGCCACCGATGCCCGAGCAGAGCTCAATTGGTCGAACCTACACGCGAGACCCGACTTCGCCAAGGCTTCGTCGAGGCAGGCTGCGTATGCTCCCTTACACCGAGACGCTCATGCTGAAATGAAAAAATTAACGGCTGGCTCCATACCAGCGTCTTTCGATTTTCTAATTTCGAAGAATCTGTCTTGGACAGGAGTGCATTTTCCAGGAGTTTGGTCGATCCGTTCGGAAATGGTTGGCGGACTACTACGCTGAGGAGCAATTATTGAAAAATTCTGGTCAAGGGAGACGCCTATGTGGCATTATGTGAGACACGCACGGGGGAATTCACTGCATTGGTCCAGCAGATGTCCCGAATGTTACAGTTGCTCTGGTCGCGTGTGGAATGTGGAGCCATTTTTAGTGGCGGCTTGCTTCTTGTAACCATTGGATTTGCGTACGATTCTCCCGAGCCGCAAAAGGCGGTATTAATCCTTTACAGTGAGCGAGGCGATCTGCCGACGATTCAGGCAATCGAAGAGAGCCTGCGTGAGGTTTTTCACGCCGCAACCCCGCCGCACATCGATTTATATTCTGAATACCTGGACTTCACTCGCTTTCCTGCGGAGCAATACGAAACAAGTCTCGTACGCTATTCGCAAGAGCGGTACACGGGAAGACGAATCGACTTGGTTATTCCGGTGATTTGATCTCCCTGGTGTAACAAGGTGAATCCGACCCCATACTAAAAATGAAAAACAAAGAAATCATCGAAAGGTCTCAGAAGTTCGTAGCACCTTACCGCGTCACTAATGGCAAGAAGTTTCGGCTCAAGGATGTCGATCCAAATGATACCGGTGAGACCACGTCCGAAGACAAACCGCGGGCAAAAGAACTCCTGGAAAAAGGTGTTGAAGTACTCGCCGAACTTCAAGACGTACTCTACGCCCAGGATCAATGGTCGCTGCTCCTCATCTTTCAGGCGATGGACGCTGCGGGAAAAGACGGCGCGATCAAGCATGTGATGTCCGGCGTCAATCCGCAAGGGTGCCAGGTTCATTCATTCAAGAGCCCATCGGCGGAAGATCTAGACCATGACTTCCTTTGGCGGTGTCTGAAGTGTTTACCAGAACGAGGGCGGATCGGCATATTCAACCGCAGCTACTACGAAGAGACCCTTGTCGTCCGCGTACATCCCGAGCTGCTCGCGAAGCAAAAGATTCCGAAGCAGCTTGTGACTAAGAATGTATGGGACGACCGTTTCGAGGATATCCGTAATATCGAGCGCTACCTCTCGCGCAACGGCGTCATCATTCGAAAATTCTTCTTGCACGTATCTGAAGGCGAACAGAAGAAGCGCTTTCTTGAGCGCCTCGATAACCCGGCAAAAAACTGGAAATTTTCGGCCAACGATTCGCGGGAACGTAGTTTCTGGAAGGACTACATGAAAGCTTACGAGGATATGATTTGCAACACCGCGACCGATGACGCTCCATGGTACGTCGTGCCGGCAGACAACAAGTGGTTTACTCGAGTGGTGGTGGCGGGCGCTGTGATTGACGCACTTGCATCGCTGGATCTCCGATACCCGGAAGTCGGCGAGAGTGAGCGCCAGGCGTTGGCCGCCGCAAAGGAGGACCTCTTAGCAAACGACGCCTCAAAGAGAGTGTAAGAATTCGCGCACGATGAGCGCGGAAGCCACGAAGACAATGTCGGCGGCAGCCACGCGAGAGGGCCATCGTTGGTGGCTCTTTACCGCCTGCGTGCTGGTCAGCCTCACGAACGAAGTGAGCAGCGCCGTCACGAACATTTCGTTGGGCTCAATACGCCGGGATCTGGGCGCTTCCTCGGCGGTCATGCAGATGGCTGTCACACTCAGCAAGTTGATGCTCGGCGCCTTCATGCTGGCTGGTGGTGTGGCGGGTGACCTCTACGGCCGCCGTCGAGTCCTCGTTCTCGGCGCCCTCGGCATGGTGGGCGCATCCCTATTGGCAGCGGTTGCGCAGACAGGTGTAGTGCTCCTGATAGCGCGCGCAGTCGATGGTTTGGCTAGCGCCGCCATTGGGCCCATGGCTCTGGCGCTCGTCACCAGCGCGTTCAGCCAGGAGCAACAAGCACGAGTCATCGGGCTTTTTCTTGGGTTGTCCGGGCTCGGCGCTGCGCTCGGGCCGCTCGGCGCGAGTTTGGTGGTGCAAGCGCAGGGTTGGCGTGCCGGCTTCTGCTTTGCGCGGCGCTGGTTTGGTTCGGGCTAAAGACAATAAGCCATAAGGGGACATCGCCTCCATAGGGAGACATTGTTTTGCCAGTCCATGAATCGTCGAGTTGCCAGTAACCAAGCGGTCGCAAGGTCCGAGAAGTGGCCCGGCTTGATTCCTGCCGGGCGGTGGCTGCAGCACTACGATCCAGGGTGGTTTCGATCTGATCTGGCCGCGGGCGTGACGCTCGCGGCTTACGTTTTGCCGGCGGCGCTTGGGGACGCTTCGCTCGCGGGCCTGCCGCCGCAAGCGGGACTTTATGCGTGTCTATTTGGCGGGCTGGTATTCTGGCTTCTCTGCAGCTCGCGACACACGTGTATCAGCGTCACTTCGGCGATCTCACTGCTTGTCGGTTCGTCGCTCGGAAACTTGGCTGGCGGCGATCCAACTCGCCTCGGTCCCTTGGCTGCTTGCGCAGCGCTGCTGACTGCGACGATCGCTTTCTTCGCGTGGCTGGCGCGTGCAGGTTCGGTAGTCAACTTTATTTCGGAAACCGTCCTGATCGGTTTCAAGGCCGGCGTAGCGCTGCAACTCGCGAGTACGCAATTGCCAAAGCTGTTTGGCGTAAAGGCAGGACACGGAAATTTTTGGGAATGCATGCATGCCTTCTTTCGTCATATCGGTGAAACAAACGCCATTTCACTGATGCTAGGCTGTGCGGCGCTCGCACTACTGATACTTGGCAAAAAACTGCTGCCGAACAAGCCGGTCGCCTTGTTCGTGGTAATCGGCGGCGTCGCCGCAGCCACGTTCGTAAATATTGGCGCGCACGGCGTAAAACTCCTTGGCGAAGTGCCAGCCGGTCTGCCGACCCCGTCGCTTCCCGCGGTGCATTGGGAGGATTTCGCGGACCTTCTGCCGCTTGCGCTCGCCTGCTTCCTCCTCAGCGCGGTCGAGACCGCTGCAATTGGCCGGATGTTTGCCGAGAAACACGGCTATCGTTTCGACAGTAACCAGGAATTCCTTGCGCTCGCAGGCGCTAATCTTGCCTCCGGTCTCGGCTATGGCTTTCCCGTCAGTGGCGGCATGTCGCAATCGCTCGTTAATGAAAGCGGCGGCGCGCGCACGCCGCTTTCCGGATTGCTCTGCGCAATTTTCATTGCGCTCGTGGCGATCTTTTTCAGTGAGCTGCTGCGCAATCTGCCGCAGCCCGTGCTTGCGGCGGTTGTGCTGATGGCCGTCGCCGGTCTCGTGAAGGTCAGCGAACTGCGCCATCTGTGGAAGGTGCATCGAAGCGAGTTCCTCGTCGCAATGGTTGCGCTGCTCGGTGTTCTGTGGGCAGGGCTCCTGAAGGGGGTGCTCATCGGTGCAATCATTTCACTTGTACTGTTGATCCGGCGTGCGTCCTCGCCGCACGTCGCTTTCCTCGGTCGCATTCCGGGCGCGCGCCGCTACTCGGATCTCGAGCGACACCCGGACAACGAGGCAACACCCGGAGTGCTCGCCTTCCGAGTCGAGTCGGGGATTGTTTATTTTAACGCTGGACACGTCTTCGATACGGTGCTCGTGCGCCTCGAGGCCACAGGCGAACCGCTCAAGGCGGTAATCTGTGATCTCTCGACCTCGCCAAACGTCGACATGGCCGGCGCGCGGATGTTGTTGACGCTGCACGCAGAACTCGCCAAGCGCGGAATCGCATTTCGCCTTGTCGAAGCCAGGTCGACAGTACGCGACATGCTGCGCGTCGAGGGCGTAGAGAAAGCCGTCGGCCATATCGACCGCTTCACAGCGCTCGCGGACGCCATCGAGCATTTTCAACGCTGATAATGGCGCGATGCGCCTGGTTGTTAACTTCGACGTTGCGACCGATCCACTCCTGTCCAAGTCGCGGCACCAGTTGGGCGCGCGCAGGCCTCACGGCGGGAATGTCACTTCTCTCTTCCTTGTCAACCGGTGGGGCCTGGTTTATCAAAATGCCTTTCGGTCTAAGAACAATGAAGGTGCGTTTCATATTCGACCGCTATCTGCCGTTGGCACTAGCCGTCTTCGCCGCGTACGCCTTAGGGAGTTGCGCGACGTATTCCAGCGTGAGCGAAAGACGACCTCGTTTTATTCCATTTGCCGGCCGCGGCCCGCTCGCGAGTGCAGCGAAGTATATCGTCCAAGCGATGCGGATCGATCGCCGTGACCCGCTCGTAGCGCTCAGTGAATACATGAGTGCAGCAGAGACGGCCTTGGACCAATTGAAACGCAATCCCAGCGACGAGGCAGCACGCAACACATACAACTTTGCAGTTGGGCGCATCATCGCCACGATCCGCGACGCGAAGCTCGATCCGTGGACACGGCCGTTGCCAGTGCCGGCGAACGGCGGTGAGTTTGTATTAACGCACAGACCCGACCCGCGTCCCGAGTGGAATCCGGCGCTCTATGATTTCACTCCGGCGAATCAATTCGACGTGCACGGGACTTACGTTACCGAACGCACAACGCGGGACGGAATCGGAGCGCCGGTTGTCGCTGTTGGTCGGGAGGTGAATAAAGAAGCACGCGCGACTTTCTCTATGGATCGCATTTACTGCGGTGTCACCGCAATCGCGCGGTTTGAAGGCCACCGCTGCGTCCTGTCCTTCGAAGATCCCCTCGCGGTGGAAACCGTCAGGATTGATGGACGGATCTATCCGCTGGCCGCAGATTTCACCGTGCCGCTCGCCGTAGCGCTCGCGAGGACCAACCCCAAGAAATTCGAACTCACGCGCATGCTTAACCCGGCTAAGTATGCGGAGACGGCTCGTATCGTAAGGCTCCAACCCTACGATCCGAACAAAACTGTTGTACTGGTGATCCATGGGCTCATGGACACGCCTGCCACCTGGGCACCGATGCTCAACCGCCTCCGGAGCTACGAGGAAATCAGGCGCAACTACCAGTTTTGGTTCTATAGCTATCCCAGCGGTTATCCCTATCCCTATTCCGCTGCAATCCTGCGCCGCGAACTGGACGCTATTGAGAAGCGTTTCCCGCTACACAAGCCGATGGTCGTGATCGGGCACAGCATGGGAGGCTGCATCGCCCGGCTGCTCATCACCGACAGCGGCAATAAGCTGTGGATGGAGCTATTCAAGAAACCGCCGGAGCAGGTGCCTCTGTCTCCCGAAAGCAGGAAGATCTTTACCGACGCACTCATCTTTGAGCACCGTCCGGAAATCGGGCTGGTAATCTTCATCTCCGCGCCATTGCGCGGCAGCGAATTCGCGAGCAACTGGCTTGGGCGGATCGGATCGAGCTTAATAAGGTCACCGATCACGCTCCTCAAGGCCGGCAGGGAGATGTTTAAAATTGTTACCTTCCGATCGGGCGAGCTGCAACTCAAACGCATACCCAACAGCGTGGATACCCTTGCGCCGACAAACCGCTTCGTGATAGCGATCAACAAGATTCAGATCACGCCTGGTATCCCATATTACACGATCATGGGTGACCGGGGCAGAGGCGACGCTCCGAACTCCTCCGATGGTGTCGTGCCCTACTGGAGTTCGCACATGGAGGGCGCTCAATCTGAGCTTATCGTTCCCTCGGGTCACAACGCACACCAGAATCCCAAGGCCATTCAGGAAGTCCGTCGCATTCTCGTGACGAATCTGGGGCATATCCCGGGAGCGGCCGAATCAAGGTTCCGCAGCACGACATCGTACCAATCGAGGTAAATCCGCGCCTCTCGTTGAGTCGGCTGGCGTCCTTGTTAACTGAACTGAAGGGCATGCAGCTACAAACCAAAGCATCCATGATTTAGCGGGTCGAGCACGATTCCCCAACTTCGGCATCTGGGTTAAACCGCAGCGGCAAAGTTAGCCTGCCAGTGTGGTTTCTTTGATTGCCAGGAAATTTCGCGAAATCGACTTTCAGAGCTTCTTTTCCCTTACCCAGTTTTCATGTTTTACTCGTCTCTTGGACGCACATGCTCTCGGAACTTTTCTTTGCCTGGTGTCTGATGGCGCTCTGCGTGACGATCCACGCTATGGGCCTGACCGCGGCCGTTCACTGGATGAAGAGGCGACCGGCGACGATTGGAGAGCGCTTCTGGCCGTCCACATGGATGCTGATTTGCGTCGTGGGCTGGGCGGTCCTGGTGCACCTCCTACAGATCGTCATTTGGGGATTCTTTTACGCATGGACGCATGGGATGCCTGACCTGCGGTCGGCATTCTATTTCAGCGCGGTGACTTACACCACTACGGGCTATGGTGACCTCGTGTTGCCAAAGGAGTGGCGTCTGGTGGGCGGTGTCGAAGCGCTCACGGGGATCCTGATGTGCGGCTTGTCCACGGGACTTTTTTTTGCTGTCTTCACCAAAGTCTTTGGCCTAAACGGGGGAAGCACTCCCAATTGCTGAATCGATGATAGCTTTGCTGAAAGAAATCCGTCACGCAAGAATACAACCGGGTCAGCGCCCGATTACAGGCAGGGCTGCTCTTTCTATCCACGGTCGCGCTAAGGTTGGCAGCTGCGAGCCAAGTGTAGCATAGGCAGCCTGCCCGACGAGGCCTTGGCGAAGTCTGGTCTCGCCTGTGCCGCACTCCGGCCAGCCGCTCCCTGCGGGATCTAACTTCTGAGGAGCTTCGGGGGGTTGCCAAAGAGTGGGATGGGCGTCTCGCCCGTCAGCGCGTGGAACAGAAAAGACGGGCGAGACGCCCGTCCCACTCTTTCCAAGGAGCTTGCCACGCCTCAGAAAACGCTTTTTTCTGTAGCTGCGTTGCCAGAGAAAAAGACGATGAACCACCGATGCTCGCGCAGAGCTTAACTGGTCGAACCTACACGCGGGACCCGACTTCGCCAAGGCTTCGTCGAGGCAGGCTGCGTATGCTCCCTTACGCCGAGACGCTCATGCCGAGGTGGTAAAAGTTAACGGCTGGCTCCATACCAGCGCCTTCCCATTTTTCTAGGATCTGTCTTCGACAGGAGTGCCCCATCGTCGCATTTTTATAGCATTTCCTACCCCGTAGTCTAAACGACCTCGTAAGCTTCCAGCCCGCCTCGGACCAGCTCTGCGGGTATGTGCCTATCAAGAGAGGAGAATCTGCCATTGCGCCTGACTGCTAGACCCAATAGGTAGAGGTCCGTAATATGTTTATGTCCGGCTAATCGACTGAAATCAACCGTTCCATCGGCAATGCTGTAATCATCGGTCCAAAACTCATGGCCCTTGTGCTTCTGAAGTTCCTTTAGAAGCTTTGTGGCCGCAGATACATCGCCAGTTAACCCTGGGTAGTTAGGATTAGATAGAATTCGAATAAAGCCATTCTCAGTAATCGGGCATGAGACCCACGCTTTTCCGCCGGTCTCTTCAAACCAGACTGCGACATGCTGATGGTCGACGTGACTGGGATCGCAAAGCGAGATCAGCAAATTGATATCCAGGAGGCGTCGCAATTAGATCCCTTCGTCCTGGCGCAACCTGTCGATGAGTTCGTTTGTCACGATTACTCCTGGCCGGCGCGGCAGCAGGGGTATACCATTCGGCCCTTTTTTCAGCTTGGTTGCGAGACTTTGGCGTAGCAAATCGGACACAACCTTTCCCATCGTCTGCTTTCGGGCGGCGGCAATGGACCGAGCGGCAGCCAGGACGTCATCATCCAGGTCCAATGTAGTTCTCATGCCCCAATCATCAAACATCACGCATCAGATGTCAACGCGGCTCGGCGGTGAAGAATGGCACGCAAACTTGGGCCTAAGATCATCGCTCTCGCATTTCCCGATAGCTTCCAGAATGAGGTCGTCCGCAAGAACGCAAAGGAAAGCCGGGGAAACCCAGATTCCGAAGTTGGGGAATCTGACTCGTGCTCGTCGTCGTGCTCGTGCTGCCGGGCTTCTGCCACCAAAGGAGGGCATGACTCCTGCAATTATTTTGTTCCATCACTATGAACGGCCGGATATCAAGAATTCTCGAGCACGAGCACGAGCTGTCAACTTCGGTATTTCGGCTAAAAATTTTTCAGAATTTGCCCTCCAAGCTGCAACCTCCTCGTTCTATTCCAGTAATTCAATAGTGTGAACATTGAGACCATCACACTGGCTCCGTTTGCGCTTGCCTATTTTGTGATTCTCCCACAACTGCTGTGGAGTGGGATCCAACGACTGGTGCAGTGGTGCTCCGATTGGCGCGGCAAACCACAAAATCCAATCCTCCACCTCAAGGTACAGGCCAACGATCTGGACACCAATGGGCAGTCAGGCTTCTGATCGGCCAATCGGCATCCCAGGGCTGAAGCCCTGGGCT
>Ga0213877_10000025_pt1 | contig 15196 bp, 11 predicted proteins | sample VelepicoBEBS_R01_FD_160112 | JGI IMG/M metagenome (GOLD analysis project Ga0213877, IMG submission 160112) | Vellozia epidendroides bulk soil microbial communities from rupestrian grasslands, the National Park of Serra do Cipo, Brazil - BS_R01 | ecosystem: Environmental > Terrestrial > Soil >...
TCTGCCGGAGACACACGGCGATTCCCATGAGCATCACCATGGCCCGGTACACGATGCTCCGGCGGAACTGGATCGACCACTCGCAGACCAGGGGCAGTTTGACGGTCATTCCCACACTGGCCTCGGGGCCCACGAACACGGCGAACATACGCACCAGCATTTTCATGAGCATGACACTGGTTGGCAATCTTTCGTGCTCGAAAGCGATGAATTGCAAGGCGCAGAAAAATTGAAAGCAGCGGTGCGCGAAGTCACACTGCAGCAGCCAATTCTGCGGGCAAAGGGCTTTGCTTTAGTCGCGGGGAAGCATCATCGCCTGGTTGTGCAGGCGGTGCGCAACCGCGTACAAACGTACTTCGAGAACGAGGGATCCGGAGCGTCGCATTCGAGTCTGGTATTCATCGGCTACCACCCTCGCCGTGATGAAGTGTCAAGACTTATGACAGAATTGACGGGTACCGGATGGCGGTAGCGCCTACGAGGGATAAAGGCAGAAGGCAGAAGTACTCCTGGGGGCACAGGCTGGTTCGCCGATACGACGGCGCGCTTCCTCCTTCTCCTTCTGCCTTTCCCTCCCCCCACTTCTTCATTCTGCCTTCTTTCTTTCCCTACTCCTAGGCATCCTGCCTTCCGCCGCGGCGGATGCGCGCGGATGCACCGCAACGGCCGTAGCTGCCAAAAATGGCGTTTTTAGGCCGATGTCTTAGCCTTAGCCCCGACGGCTGTCGGCACTCTGAGCGCATTTCTCGCCGGGACGTGGGAATGCCTGGCTGGCAGGCAACCGTTATTCGTCTTCAAAAATCTCATCAATCCGTTTCGGTCCAAAGAATTTCCACTGAAGAAATTTAAATTCCTGAAACCGTTGTTCAATCGCGCAGCAGGCAACGGCTAAACACGCAAAACGGCTCCTGGAGCCGATCTGCGAGCGTTTATTAGGAGAAAAATATTGAGAACAAGGAGTCTAAAGCCGAGACATTTAATTAGAAGGAGCAAGCAATGAAGGCGCAAAACAGTAGCAATCAGCAGCATTTCTGAAGTTTACTGCCGCCGTCGGAATACTGAGATTTTGCATCGTTACCGCCTGTATCACGCCATGAACGTCTTAATCGGTCCACTCCCTTACCAACACGATGAATACTGGCTCGGAGAGCATCTGGTTAAGATACTGCTGGAAGCTTTCGAGCCGCGGCTCCGCTTTGCTATCTACATCGATGGAGAACTGAAAGATGACAATTGCCTCGAATGTCCGCACGTCCGGGCTCGTGATCTCACGTAATCTTGTAAACAAAGACTTTATGAACACGAAACGAATCAACAACATTAGGTTTCGGTTATTTTATGCCGCCCGCAATCCCCACCGGAGACACTAACATGACCGAAGCTGAAGCCAAATATTGGGACAAAGAGTTTACCGACGAGGAACTGGATGAGCAGGCCGATTGGGGTGACTACTACTTGCTGATCCGAGAGACACTCACTAGTTTAGTCGATGACGTATTACCCGCTCGCTCCTCAGCTAATGACCCTGGGAGTCGCTAAATTCTTGGGATCCAAACTCGCCGTTTGTGCGCAAATTCCCATTGATGCTCAACATCATCTCAGGGTCGACCTACGGCCCCGGGTTCAACATTTCATTGCGCTGAATTAGATCCACTCCTGTCCAGGACAGATTCTTCGAAATTATAAAAATGGAAACGCGCTGGTATGGAGCCAGCCGTTAATTTTTCCGCCTCGGCATGAACGTCTCGGCGTACGGGAGCATACGCAGCCTGCCCGACGAAGCCTTGGCGAAGTCTGGTCCCGCGTGTAGGTTCGACCAGTTGAGCTCTGCCCGGGCATCGGTGGTACATCGGCGGAATGAACTTGGCTTCCTTTCCGCTCGAGCTACTTTAGTCTAGCCTCTACTTCGGAAGGTTTACACGCGAGAGGCACCTTCGCCGAGCCTTCGTCGACCCAAGCGCGTATGCTCCGTTACTCTGTCGCGGCATCAGCCGGGCGTGCGCAGGCGCCCTCATTCGCACCTTCTCCAAAAGCCATTCCAGAGCGCTGCCAAGGCGCTTCAATAGTAAATCACCTGTTCAACTAACAATTACTTTGGACAGTAGTGAATCAGACCACGAGAAGTGTCAGAATTCAAAATCGCTCAATCCGGGAACATCGAGTCCAAAAAATTCGACGATCGCATCCCAACCAGAGACAAACTGAGAGCGGTTGCGCCAGTACCTGTCAATTGTATAACCGGTTGCTACTTTTTCCGGATCCCGCATGTTCCACGCGTCTTCCGCCAGTCGCGCTCTTTTGCTGGCAGAGGCCCTATCAAAGAGCGGAAGCGGCCAAGCTGACGGTGAGTGAAGATCTTGAGACATATCGCTTTGTTGCTCAAGCGGGGTTCAAATAAACCGGTCAAACATTCAAAAGAAGTTCTATTACTTTCTGATTAACGTTTTTATTGTATTTTGACTGATCTGCGGACCAGACAGTCCGCCAACCTGAGCAAACGCTATGCCAGGATGCAATAATTAAACTCAGCTTCCTCGTGCACGAGGAGTTACATCAGATCCGTTAGGCATGTTCGGAAACGGATTTTTGCGAGGTTTAGCAGGTTATCGTACAAAGAAAGTGCGAGGTTTCGTACTTCGCGCTCGCAATCGAAAGGCGCTGGCATGGAGCTAGCCGTTAATTTTTCCACCTCGGCATGAGCGTCTCGGCGTACGGGAGCATACGCGTCCCGCGTGTAGGGTGGACCAGTTGAGCTCTGCTCGAGCATGGGTGGTACATCGGCGGAATGAAGTTGGCCTGCTTCCCACTCGAGCTAGCCAAGCCCCTTCGGAAGGCTACACGCGAGACGCGTATGCTCCTTTACTTTGTCGCGGCATCAGCTGGGCGTATGCAGGCCACACCCCTCCTCGACAGACAGAACCTCGTCTCCAGAAGCCATTCCAGAGCTGCCAAGGCGCTTCAATCGCAGATGACTTGTTCAACCAACGGTTATTTTGGACAGCACTGCTTAAAGTTGTAAAATTCCGAACTCCCGATGCATTGGACGACGACACAACCTGGTTGCCTGGACGCCGAGCGGGAGTTGATCCTGATTGATCAGAGTCCTGGCGAGATCGTCTTCTTAAGCGCTGCCGACACTGACCTCCGGTGCGTCGCGTCCATCTGGAGCCAACATTTTGGGAAGCGGTTGCGAATCTCTCACGCGTTTGCGCTTCGGCAGCCTGTTGCCGCCGATCACTACATTGAAAACGTCGTACGCAAATCGAAGCTGGTTGTTGCCAGATTGCTCGGGGGCAAGGCCTATTTTGCCCATTTCATCCAGGGATTGTTGGACCTGAAGGAGGAAGGCGTCTCCCCAAAATGCCTGATATTCTCCGGGACAGGCTCCGACGAGGAAGAATTGACCGCACTGAGCGATTTTCCGCCGGCCATCTGCAAACGGATGTTCGAGTATTTTCAATACGGCGGCTCGGAAAACATCGCACGCGCCGCAAAGGCAGTGGATCAATTGCTCGAGAATCGCGACGAACTCGCCGAGCCTGTGTTCGTGCCGGAATTTGGGCTGTACAAAGCGTCCGCCAGACCCGGAGCTGCGACCATCTGGATTTGTTTCTATCGCGCATTGCTTCAGGCCGGTGATCTTGAAGTTGTAGACGCACTATTTTCTGTATTGGAGGAGAAGGGATTTGAGGTGAAGTGTTTTTATTCGGCGTCGCTGAGGAGCTCGGCGGCGCAGGCGGAATTGCTGGCCCACGCACGCAACCGCCAGCCGGATGTCGTTGTGATGATGCAGAGTTTTTCGATCTGCATAAATGACGGTGAACGTGTCTCTTTTCTCGAGGAACTTGATTGCCCCGTGTTACAAGTGCCCGCGGCACTCTGCAGCAGGGAGTCGTGGTTGAATAGCCTGAGCGGCCTGGCTCCAGCCGAGATTGCGATGAACGTCGCACTGCCCGAGATTGACGGGCGTTTGTTCGGCACAGTGACCGGCTTTAAGGAACAGGAGGGACGAGTCGCAGAAGTCGAGTTCACGCTCAAACGCTCAAAGCCTGACCACTCGCAGATAAGTCATGTTGCAGATTGGGTGAAGAATTGGGCAATGCTGCGTCGGGCACCTAACGCAAACAAAAAGATTGCGATCATACTATCCAATTATCCGAATCGAGACGGCCGGATCGGAAATGGCGTAGGATTGGATACACCAGCCAGCACTGTGAAGCTCCTGGGCAGGTTGCGTACCGCAGGGTATCTCGTCGAACCGTGTCCACACGATGGAGAAGAGTTGATGCGTTGGCTGCAATCGGGATTCACAAACGATCGCGAACGATCTTACGGAAAGCCGCATTATCAGAAAATGGATGGACAGAGGTTCAAGAATTTTTTCGATTCTTTGCCGCCCATGCGTCGAGATGAGCTTGAGCAGGCTTGGCCATGGGCTTCAGAGAGTGACATCCCTGTGGCTGGAATACAACTTGGCAATATTTTTGTTGGGATCCAACCGCCAAGGGGTTATTCTGAACGACCGCAAGCGATTTACCACAGTCCTACTTTGCCGCCGCCACCCGAATATCTGGCTTTTTATCTTTGGGTGCGTGAATCATTCAACGCGAACGCCATCGTGCACCTTGGCAAACATGGTAATCTGGAATGGTTGCCCGGTAGGAGTGTTGCTCTTGGCGGAGACGATTACCCCCGGCTTTGTCTTGGGCCTTTGCCCCATTTTTATCCGTTTATCGTCAATAATCCGGGCGAAGGAGCTCAAGCGAAACGGCGAACCGCTGCCGCTATCGTGGACCATCTGACTCCTCCATTGACCAGGGCCGGATTATACGGTGGTCTGGAAAAGGTGGAACGCTTGCTTGAGGAGCATGCCCATTCTCTGAGCCTTTACCCCGCCCGGGCTGCCGAACTCGAGCGTGAGATAATGCAAGAGTTGCAGAATTCGAACTGGAGAAACGACTTGCCGCATGGCGAAAGTTCTATCGAATCGATCGGTAACTTTCTCTGTGAAATAAAGGAGAGCCAGATCCGATCGGCTCTCCACGTTCTTGGAGAAAAACCGGAGGGCGAGCACGAGGTCGATTTTCTCCTGAGCCTTGTCCGTGTTCCCAGTGGTGACAGGCCAGGGCTCCTGCAAGCATTGGACGCCGATTCGAAGATCGACACCAGGTTGGGCGACCATGCAAGTGCAGTTCGCAATAGCGAACGAACCGGGCAGGGCGCCTCCGAGTTTGATTTGAAGAACCTGACCCCGGCCCAGCGCGATGCGCTTGACGCTAAAGCAAGAACGTGGTTGCGCGATGTTTTAAAGGGAAGAGGAGAAGCCGGCGCCATGTGCTGCCGGAGCGCAGATCTGGAACGATTGCGTACCTTTGTCCGCGGTCAGGTTATTCCGAAACTGTCGCAGTGTGAAAATGAGCTGGAGAACCTGGTCAAAGGCTTGAACGGGCAATTTGTTCCTCCGGGTCCAGCCGGGGCACCGACTCGAGGACGAATCGACGTGCTGCCAACTGGCAGAAATTTCTTCTCGATCGACCCTCGCGCAGTGCCGACCCAGACGGCGTGGCACTGTGGCAAGGCCATGGCGCAAAGGCTGATGGAACGGCATCAACAGGAACAGGGAGAATATCTGCGCAAACTCGCCCTGGTCGTATGGGGAACCTCTAATATGCGGACGGGCGGAGATGACATCGCGCAGGCTTTATGGTTGTGGGGATGCGAGCCCGTCTGGGAGGAATCGTCAGGACGCGTCGTTGATTTCCGTATCCTGCCGCTCGGTCTCCTTGGGCGGCCGCGAGTGGATGTCCTCTTACGCGTTTCAGGAATGTTCCGCGATGCTTTTGGCGAGACGATGCGCTTGCTTGCAACGGTTCCAAAAAGGTTAGCAGAGCAGGACGAACCTCTCGAGCTGAACCCAATCCGTGAATCGTGGCTGCGCGATCAACAGCTTGCACTCGAGCGGGGACTGGGAGGTGTGGAGGCGGCCACATATGCAGCCTTTCGTGTGTTCAGTTCGGAGCCCGGTGCGTATGGGACCGGATTGCTGCCACTCATCGATGCAGGCAACTGGGAATCCAAGCGCGATCTTGCCGAGGTGTTTTGCCGGTGGGGCGGGTTCGCCTTTGACACCGATGGTTCTGCACAAAAACAGATAGAGTTATTCCGTACCCGGCTCTCGGAAATCGAAGTCGTGCACCAGAACCAGGATAACCGCGAACATGACATTCTTGATTCGGATGACTATTTCCAGTTTCAAGGCGGGCTCCACGCTGCGATCGAACACTTTAGAGGGACCGCTCCCTCTGCCTATCACGGTGATTCCAGCCGTCCCGAGCAACCGCGCGTCCGCACCCTGGAAGAAGAGATCGTACGGGTGATTCATAGTCGCGTGTTAAATCCGCGCTGGGTCGAAGGGATGCGGCGACATGGTTATAAAGGAGCTTTCGAGATGGCAGCAACCGTTGATTATCTTTTTGGATATGGGGCGACGACTAATCTCGTCAAGGACGCGCATTATCAGGAGGTCGCAAGTGTGCTGCTCCTCGACCCTGCACAAAAGGAATTCTTCAAGCGCCATAATCCTGCGGCGCTGGAGGAAGCCACTGAACGATTGCTGGAGGCTGCAGAACGCGGTTTATGGGAGAAGCCTCAAAAAGATACGATTGCAGCGCTTGAGACGAACCTGCTGGAATTAAAAGGCCAGCTCGAGTGAGCGGGTTTGGCAGCGCTCTGGAATGGCTTTTGGAGACGAGGTTCTGTCTGCGGACGAGGGGTGTGGCCTGCGCACGCCCAGTTGATGCCGCGACATAGCAAAGGAGCATACGCGTCTCGCGTGTAAGGCCTCCGAAGTAGAGGCTTTGTTAGCTCGAGTGGGAAGCAAGCCAACTTCATTCCGCCGATGAACCACCGATGCTCGAGCAGAGCTCAAATTGTCGAACCTACACGCGGGACGCGTATGCTCCCGTACTCCGAGACGCTCATGCCGAGGTGAAAAAAATTAACGGCTGACTCCATGCCAGCGCCTTTGCATTTTTTTTGCGGGCTAGAAAGATGGGCTAGACCTAATCCGTCGTTATGCGCGTCGGTTCAAGCCGGTCGAAACCTTTGACGCGGTAGATGATGACGGACGCTATCCAGCATCTGCATTCTGCCGCCCAACACCTTCGCCTTGGCACGCAGCGTCGAATATTTCCGCAATTCCTCGCGTTGTCATCACCATCTGCCGCGCGATACTTTATGCAGCGAATCCAGAATCAAATCTACTCATGCCGACTGGAAACAAGACCGGGCGCGCGGCGCTTTTGCAGACAATCTTCGGGAAGTATCGTGGCCGCCTTTTGGTAACTTACGTCGTTACTCTGCTCGAGAATGTTTTCGAGCTGTTTTATCCTTCACTGACAGGATTGGCAGTCAACGGCCTGCTTAAGAATCACCTCACTGGTCTGGGGCTCCTTCTTGCTGTCTGGCTGATTCATACGGCGACGGGCGTCTTTCGTCAACGCTACGACACTCGGGTATTTACGTCGATCTACACGGATCTTGCTACGCGGACGGTCGGCGAGCAGCGATCGATGGGGGTCTCGACCTCGCAGATCGTCGCCCGCTCAGCGCTCTCGAGAGAGTTCGTAACATTTTTCGAGCGTGACGTGCCGGCGACAGTGAATTCAGTATTCGGCTTGTTTGGAGCGCTTGTTCTACTTTTCTTTTATGATGTCTGGAGCGCGATATTCTGCCTTATGCTCTTGATTCCACTTGCGATTTTGAACAGACGCTACTCCAGGCGCACGCTGCAGCTCAACAGACGCTTGAACAATCAATTCGAGCGCGAGGTTTCAGTGCTGACGCGCCCCGGTCCGAGTCGGGTTCTTGGACATTACCGTTTGCTGGGACGCTGGCGAATCCGGCTATCGGATGCCGAAGCGATGAACTGGGGTGTGATGGAACTCTTCAACATAGGTTTATCTGCAGCGGTGATTCTTCGGGTCGCTTCACTGCATCGTATCCAGCCGGGTACGATCTATGCCATGTTAGCCTATCTCTGGAATTTCATAGCGAGCCTGAACAACGTCCCGATGCTCGTGCAGCAGCTGAGCCGGCTGAAAGACATCGCAACCAGAATGGAACAAAGCATTGTTAGTCACAAGCCGGTAAACGGTCCCCAGACTTGATTTGAAGACACTAATAACCGCTCGGTCTCATCGGCAAGCCCACCCACAGTCGCTCGCGGGCGCGACTCGGCCGAAAGGCGGCCCGTGTGATCTACGCCAGCTGGCTGGCCGCCGATGCAAGCACCCTTTCGTCAATGCTCGTGATGGTGGTGTTCGTCGTGATCGTGCGCGTGGGAATGCGTCTGGGCTGGATGGATGTGTGAGTGCGTATGTACCTCATGCTCGTTGGCTGGTTTGTCGCCTTGAGCAGGTTCGTGCTGGTGGCCTCGCCCCGGCCAAACGGTTGAGAATCAGGCGACCATTGACACGAAGAGTCTCCCTGCGACTATTTATGACTTGCACCATGGCCCTGCCTCACACGAGAAAGCCGGTTAAACGATCGGAAAATCCGGCCGAGAGTATTCGGCAGATGCACGACGCAGCCAACTCTGCGGCGGCGATCATTCTCCTAGGCCGCAAGAGGCCTTTAACAAAGGCGGAAAAAAAGCGCCTCACTGAATTCTCGGAGAAAACCGAAGACCGGCTCATCGAACAGGCGTTATATTCTGCCGGCCTGACTGAGAAGGACCTGGACGAAATGGCGAAGTAGCGCCCCAGCCAAACTGCCACCCATGGCATGAGCACATGGAAAAACTGGCCCTGGAAGGCGGAAATCGACTGGAATAGTCCGCCGGCCAAAACGCTTGATGTATTCGCAAAATTTCTGGCCGCGGATCCCGACTTCCGCGAAGCGACGATAACCGTCTTCGGATCTGCCCCCCTCGAGATGTGCCTGCGCTTGCCAGTAAACAGCGCTGACGTGGACACTATGAGCGACCAATTTCAGGACCTCATACAAGTTACCCTTCAAAGGCGAAATCCAACTCTCGGCATGGAGCCTCACATACAATTTGTGATGCCTGGAATTTTCCGCCCCGCACAAAGTTGGGCTCTCCGGCTCGAACGGCAAACCCGCAATGGCATCCAGCTCCTTCTACCACATCCCATCGACCTATTGTTCGGGAAGCTCCATCGGCTTGCCCAGAAAGATATCCTCGCCTTTGACCTCCTTAGAGAGCGTTTTCAACGGCCAACCCGCGACGACATTGATCAATACTGCAAAGAAAACCTCGACATCTTTCTTTCCAGCCGCGACGAAGTCATCAACCTCTGCAACAACATCGAAATTCTCTGCAGCTATTACGACTGGGCACCAATTCCTGTACGGGATTATGCCGCGAAGGCCATTCAAGAACTACAGAAAATCAGAACGGAAGGCGAAAAGGTACGCTGGATACGAGACAAGATTATCAGAGACAATCCACCGGATAAGAAATACGGTCCGAAGCCGCCTGATCGGTAGACAACGCAAGGTAGTTGCCCCGGGGTAAAAGACGACCAAAGCGATCATCACACTACGCAGACAAGAGATGTTTCAATTCCCTTTCACAGCCATCGTCGGAATGGAGGACGCGAAGAAATCGTTGCTTTACCATGCGATCGACCCACGCATTGGAGGTGCTCTATTCCTCGGCCATCGCGGGTGCGCGAAGAGCACGTTGGTCCGGTCATTCGCCGAAGTTCTGCGATCCGTTTCAAACGAGGGCGCGCCTTTTGTTGAGGTCCCGCTTGGAACAACAGAAGACCGCCTGCTTGGCTCTGTTAACGCCGAAATGCTGGTGGAAGAACGAAGATGGACAGGGCGAACCGGGTTAATCGAGGAGGCACATGGCGGCGTCCTCTATATCGACGAGATCAATTTGCTGCCTGATCATCTCGCCGACTACATTCTCGATTCGGCTGCTTCCGGTCGATACCGCATGGAACGGGATGGTATGACGCGCTCGGTCGAGAGCCGTTATATTCTTGTTGGCACGATGAACCCGGATGAAGGGGATCTGCGACCTCAGCTCTCCGACCGGTTCGCACACGGCGTCCTCATTCAAGATAATTTCAGCGATCCACAACGCATCGAGATCGTGAAACGGCGAATAGCATTTGACGATGATCCCGAGACGTTTGTGGCATGGTTCTCTCCATCGATGTGTGAGTTAGGAGACCGGGTCCGACTGGCGCGACGGCGAATCACTGAGGTTGTAGTTTCCGACGAACATCGAATAACTGTGGCTGCGAAAGCGAGGCAGCTAAAGCTCGAAGGGCTTCGCGCCGAACTCGCCGTTGTGCGCACGGCGCGGTGCGCTGCGGCTTGGGATGACCGGTTGTCAGTTCAAGAGAGCGATCTTCAGGAAGCCTGGCGTTTATGCCTCGGGCATCGGCATCTTGATCAATCCAGGACGCCCAACTCTCCACCGTCGCCGCCAACGACCCGCAAGCCTTCCTTCGGGAACGCAGCAAACACAACTTCAATCGCACCGCTCGATGCGCGGCCGGACTCAAAGGTCCTGGGAATGCTCCGTCCCCGTTTGCATGATCGGTTTCTGAATTGGGTTCGAACCGGCCTGCCGGACATTGCCGCTGCGTCGAACTCGCTAAAGAACACCGGAGTCAGCCTGCGACAAGGAGGTCCGATTGCATGGCTCGAGAGTCTCATGATCTCGATCCGCAACGGCTGGCTTGATACTGGCTCTCTGACCGTTCTTCTACGTCGCCCGCCGTCAATGAAGCAAAACATATGGTGCTTCCTGGATGCCAGTCGCTCAACCGGCATGAATCAGTTTCTGGATGCTGCGCGTGACGTACTTGCCGGTTTGCCCGTACGCGCGAAATCGGGGCGATTTCACTTTCTCATTCTCGCAGGGGGAGAGATCCGCTGGGCCGCACGCAGTTCGAGCTCGACAGCTTTTCTACCAGCGTTGGGCAAGCTGCAGGAAGCCAGCGGCAAAAGCCTTATTATCGAAGCTATAACGCGTTTACATCGCGCAAAATTGCGCAAAAGGAGTTCCTCCAAGGATCGGGTTTTGATCCTTTCAGACGGACTGGCTAGCCCCTCCCCAGGCGAAGATTCGGGCCGAACTCTGGCCAGATTACGCCAAATTCTGCGACGGCTTACACGAACCGGCACTCCAAGCGCCTGGCTTCATCCCTCTCCCAGTCGTGGCCTGAAACGTTGGGTGCCTGAACTCCTTCGCGGATTGCCCTTTGCCCGCTTTGAGCTGATCGGACGCAAAACGTAAGAAGTCAAGCACGCGGTAGCGTCGGCATTCTGCCTGCGCCGCGCGGCGCGTGGATGCACCGCAACGGATGTAGCTGCCGAAATGCCGCTCTTGCGATACTTCGTCACTCGTGTGCAAAATGACTATCGAACCTGGATAGGTCTCATAGGACCTATAGGACCTATACGATGGATGGGGCTACGCTTGACGCTTACGCTCTTGCGCAGTCAGCTTCGCTCCGAACTGGAGGAAGAGAACGTGGCAAGCCGTGTGGTAGCTATGGCACTTGGCTGTAGCGGGTCGCGCCATGTGCGCAGGCAGAATGCCTACGCTACCTTGTGCGCAAATTTCCATCGTCGTTTTCGCGTCCGGAGTTTACCTTTTGCCAGGAATCGATTTGGTAAGTGGATTGTTGTCCTGCGTTGGACTTGTAAAGCGTCATTAGGAACCGGCGTTAGGCACAATCAGGGCCGGATCCAGTTTCCCGTCGATACCATCCAGGCAGTTCCTGGCTGCCACTTCGTCCATTCTCTGCGCGCATTCTCGGGTGAGCGAAGCCGCGTGTGGCGAGACGATAACATTTTCCAATCCAAGCAACGGATGATTTGCAGGGGGCGGCTCCTCTTTAAAGACGTCTAAACCGGCTCCTCGAATTCGTCCCGTTCGCAAGGCCTTTACCAGCGCATCCTCGTCCACCACTCCGCCGCGCGCGTTAGAAATTACGTAGGCGGTAGACTTCATTGTCGCGAGTTCCTTTTCGCCGATCAAACCCGCGGTTTCGGGGACCAACGGCACATGCACACTCAAAAAATCGCAGATGGCTAATCCATCCGGAAGATTGTTGATCAGCTCAACGCGAAGTTCATCGAACACGGTCTTCAGGACGAACGGATCATATACTAACGTCCGCATACCAAAGGCTGCTGCCAGAACGGCGACTGCGCGGCCAACTCGACCGAAGCCTACCAATAATAACGTCTTTCCATGCAGATCCACTGCCGAGAGACTTTCGCGAAATCGCCAGTTACCGGCCCGGGTTGCGCGGTCGTAGGCAATTGTCTGTCTGGCCAGAGCAAGAATTAACGACAAGGTATGCTCCGCGACAGTAGAAGCATTGGCAGAGCCAACGATCGTAAGTGGAATATTGCGCCGTCGCAAAGCGGCTAAATCGATATTATCATAACCGACACCACGCCGCGAAACTACCTTCAGTACGCGCGCAGCGTCTATAATCCTCTGAGTAATCGGTGTTGAGCCCACCAGAATGGCATCGACTTCAGCGACGCGGTCAATCAGTTCCGCCTCAGTCGGTCGATCCCGGCAAAAATCAACCACGATATCGCCGCGTTGAGTCAGGATATCGAGTCCGGACTGTTGAATCCGATCGGTTATAAGAACGCTAGGCATTGTAGTGGAAGACACACCAAATCAGAACGACCTGTCAAAGGTGGATTTCACTGCTTTGGCGGAAGGTAGCGTAGGCATTCTGCCTGCGCACGCACGGCGCGCGGATGCACCGCAATGGATGTAGCTGCCGAAATGCCGCTCTTTTGCGCAGTCAGCTTCGCTCCCAAGAGGAAGAGAACATGGCAAGCGTTGCGGTAGCTATATTACACTTGGGTGTAGCGAGTCGCAGCCTGTGCGCAGGCAGGATGCCTACGCTACCTTGTGCGCAAATTTCCATCAATGCTCGGCTTAATCGTCGAGGGGGCGAGTGCATTCACCGGACGCAGTATTGTCAAAAATGCACCATGCCACGTCTTGGAGGGGCGTTGCTTGCGACGCCCCTCCAGGGGCTTTTTTAGCCGAATCAAGATTCTTCAAAGAGCATCACATGGGCGGAACGTTCAGCGAATAACCGGCCAACACGCCGGTTATGACTGGATGCGACTCTCCCGGGCTTAGAAGAGAGACTGCGTGCCCTCGATCTGGACTGCACGGAGTTCGTCAGGGTCGAGACCGAGCAACTCCAGGATCGTCGGGGCTATTTGTGTCGTCTCTACCGGTGCCGTGACCGCAGTACCGCCATCCGCCCCGGGCCGCACCACCAGAATCGGGACATTCCGGTCTTCGAGGTGATCACCGCCATGCTCAGCAATTTTGCTCTTGTGACTGGTATATACGACTCCGTACTGGGCGATTCCGATAACATCGGGCACCCGGGGATCCTTCGGATCGACACCAATGAGGCGCGCCGCATCGGCGCCCGTGTACACCTGATAAAGACCGGCAGAAGTAACTGGTTTGCCGTCAACGCTTGCCGTTGGATCGCTGTAGCTCATGAGGAACTGCTTCGCGTAGCTGGTGGCGGTGGCGGACCGGTCGTTTAGCCAAAGGAGCATGCCGTCGTCATCGGTCCCCAAGGCCACCAAGGGTGTAGCGTTCGGATTTCCGCCCTGGTGGGAGCTGTTCCACATAGCGTTGAGAGCGTCGATTATCTTGCCGTCATTGATCCGGTTGAGAGCGGCGAGATTCATTGGCGACTGGCCGTGTTTGGCCGACACGATGATCGCGGTTCGGTCGAAAAGCCCGCGCTGCATGAGGGCTCTTACCATACTTCCAAGGGATTGATCGACGAAGTCGAGCGCGTTAGTCAAGACCAAGCCGGGAGTCGCGCCGTCGACGAGGTAGCCGCCTGCTGCGGCTCCCGAAAGGTCACCTTCCGTTCTAGAATTTGGCAGCTTCTGAGCAGTTGAGACGGTCTGAAAGTTCATACCAAAGATCACGGGCGTTCCAGGGTGACCGGAGCCGTCGTGATGCTGGCCATTGATCCAGTTAATGACGGCCTGAACCTTGTAGCCGTCATACTGCTGGGTAAAAAGGTTGTCCGTAGTCCAATCCGGCTGGGTCGAGTCTGTTGGAGCAGCCGAGTTGGCGCTGCTGTTAATCTCGGGAGTAAAGAAATCGTCGACTCCTTCCCCATCCTCGGACGGACCGGACAGGATCAAGTAGGCGGGGTGCTTGTCGGACCACGCAGTCAGCAGATGGTGCCGATGGGCCACTTGGAAAATCGTGTTCACATGCAGATAATCGTTTGGGTAGATCGGCATGCAGGTCGAGGGATCAACGGGCAATTTATGCGGGTCGATCACGTCCACGGGGTTACTGGTCATTTTAAGAATATTCGCCCAGGGATCAGGGTTGCCGACGGCCGGCACAATGCCCTGACCAGCGTCGAGAGCACCCTGGTTCTTGTCGAGAGCCTCGAAATAGGTGACCTCCGTTCCCGGCGCGGCGCCGGTGCAGTTCGTGGTGCCTGGCGGGAACACATCATGGTTCCAGGTGTCGTCATAGTAAATGCCAGTCGTGGCAGGGTTGCCTCCTGTAACCTGCCCAACCATCCCAGGGAACGAGTCCGATGGGAATGGCGTGCTCGCATTCGAGTAGTCGACTCCGCGTGCCATGAGCGTTGCCAATGTGGATCCTGGGTGGGTCTCGACGTACCAGGCCAGGTCCGACTGATGCAACCCGTCGACTGATATCAATAGGACGTGATCGACCTTTTTGTGGTCATCGCGGTCATCGCGATCTCCGGCCACTGCTGATCCTGCCAACAGAACGCCGGCAGCGGCGACGCCGAGCACCGCAGTTGTACACAGTAATTTTTGTTGTCGCGATCGGTTGACATGCGATTCGGCTTTAGGGGAGATTTTGCTTCTCATATTTCTGTTTCGTCTATCTCGAGTCGTTAGTGTTTCTGGGCTCGCTCTTTCCCTGACGGCTCGTATTACGTATTGAATTCGGAGGGAAATTGCGAAGCGACGAGATCAAACCCTGCGCCGCAAGGCAATGTGACAATTGTAACAAAATCATCACAAAGAAGAGTGGGATGGGCGTCTCGCCCGTCAGCGGCGTGGAACAGAAAAGACGGGCGAGACGCCCGTGCCACTCTTACAGTGAAACTCGGGTCTTACCCTTCTGAGAAAGGGGCAAAGC
>Ga0213877_10000026_pt1 | contig 15077 bp, 17 predicted proteins | sample VelepicoBEBS_R01_FD_160112 | JGI IMG/M metagenome (GOLD analysis project Ga0213877, IMG submission 160112) | Vellozia epidendroides bulk soil microbial communities from rupestrian grasslands, the National Park of Serra do Cipo, Brazil - BS_R01 | ecosystem: Environmental > Terrestrial > Soil >...
GAAACCAGCTTCTTGGAGAGCGCGCGAAAGTTGTAACGACCGTCGGCGCAAGTGTGGCAACTGCGGATCAGGCCAACGAGCTCAGGCGAATTGATGAGGAGTTGGATCAGATCAATCAGGGGCTAAACGCCAGCGAGAGTAAAGGCTTCCTTATTGACATACTAAGCAATGCCGATGGGCCGACCATCTATCGATTGCAGGCAGTAGTTTGGACGATTGTGTTGGGTGTCATATTTGTGGTGCAGACTTATTGAGAGCTTTCGATGCCCGAGTTTTCGGCAACGCTATTGGGATTAATGGGAATCAGCAGTGGGACCTACTTAGGGTTCAAATTGCCTGACCCACCTGCGTCCACCAAGGCCTCAGCCTAAGCTGCTCAACGATATGCTATTTACGCCCTTACTCACGTTCAGCCTACGATCAGGCCACGGACGAGTCTCGAATTGTCGGAGCACTCGGCGCTGTTTGGGATGATAACTTCACCACGGCCTTTAGATGGGGATTGCGAAGATATTGGAATTCTGAGCCTGCAGGGCCCCGTCCTTCTCTTTGCATGCTTCTCCGTGGCCTTCAGGACCTGTTTCACTTTTCCTTATGATCCGCTCGCTATATTGCCCAAATCCATTCTTATGGTGTCTTTGGGCATCGAATTCGGCAGTAACCGAGTCGCAAATTCAGCATCATTCCAGGACTGCCTTGTTGGAAATGGAATTATTTGTCGCGAAGACAAAATAGGTGACGATCTAGACTTCTCGGGTGCGCGGTTGCACCCTTCCGATGACCTGTGCGCCGAGCGACTGGCCGGCCCATGTTTCAAGCTTGGCGCGTGCAGCACGGGTTCCGGCAGGGACAAACAAGGTGTCGAGGAATGTGGTCTACCGCCAGAGCATGCGGCTATCGCCGGAAGATTTTAGGGTCATGCACCCAGCCATCCAAGTACATGCAATCTCCGTACTGATCATTCCCATATATGGGAAACGACAACGAATTGTTTTTCGTCCAATCGATAGGCAGACTGACCGCTGGGAAGGAGCCAGCGAGTCTGAATCGACGGGTTGGGTGACCCATCTTCATCGCATGCCGGTCTTTGAAGTGGGCAAAGCGGCCAAGCTTCGGCAACCAGACACGCTTGGTGGTGGCAGTATAGTGTTTTGCGTTCGTCATGGTTATATTAACATTTTTTGGGGAATTCCGCTCGGCTCAGTGTTTGCGTCTTCCTTTGAACAGATCCATATTTTGTTTTAAAGGCTTTTCTCTGTGAAGGGTTAACCGAATACCTACACCGACCGACGTTTGGTACGGCACCGTTCGCGCGGGAAGGGGAGTCGGGCAAAAAGCGGTTGTACGAATACCGCGATTGCCATTAGACTAGTACAATGCCCGGGCTGCAAGACAAAAATCTGATAGTTACCCAAAAGGGTAATATTCACCAGTTAGTGCTCTCCGAGCCCGCGGGCGTATATCGTTGGGAAGGACCCGTTGAAAATCGAGATGGCCGTTCAAAATTGCCGTGGACGAAGGGCAACTCGACCGCTGCCGTACGAACCATGCGAATTAGAGCGCCTAGGAAAGGCGTTTTCTCGCCTGATCAGATCGGGCAACTGATAGATGCGGCGAAGGGTGATTGGAAAGGCCTGATTCTCACCGGCTATTACACGGGAGGCCGTTTTGGCGACATGGAAACTGGCCGAGTGTCGATTTCGGCGATCGCACAATCTCGTTCCCACAAAAGAAAACGGAGAACCCGGTTTGCGCCGTCTCGGTCATCGCTGGCTCAAAAATCATTTACAAAATGTGGGTCGACCGAACTACGACCCCAATCCGTGGGCATCCACCAGACGGGGTTAGTCTTCTCTCCGTACCTTCTGAGGATTCGTTGGGCATTCGTTATAGGTAAAGATACGCATTGACTTCTGGCCTGACTTTTGATCAGAATCACGCTACGTGAACACTGAGGATATTGGACAGATTGTCGTCGCCTCCGTGCGGCAAATGCCGACTGCGGGAAAATATCTCATTGGCGACATAGTAACAAAGAATTTGACTAAGGCTTTTGAAATCCGAAATGGGAAACTCACGGTCATGCCTGAGATCGCAGAACCGAGCTATTGCAGCAGCGCTACCTACATCGCTTTTGTGCAGACGCTCTTAACCCCCGAACTAAACCTCGAACTCGACGCGCATACACTTTCCGCACTAAAACCCAAAGGAGAGGTCGACGGTGACGGATTTTGGGGCAGATGGAACGCTAACGGGCCTGGTACGCCGTGCCTCTTTCACGAGCTCAATCTCGGAATAAACTTTACTGATATAGGCAAGGCAACACCGGGGGATTTTATTAAGATCTCTTGGAATGGAATTATTGGCGTGGATCCGAAAAAGAGCGCGGACCAAAACGAGAAGGGTCATTCCGCGATCTTCCTTGGCTCTCGTAAAGATAATTCTGGAGCTCTTTGGATCGACTTTTGGACCAGCAACGAAGCCAATTACCTCTATCCTGATTATTGGCATGACCGAGAACATTATGTCAAAGTAGCGGATCGCCCAGACCTCACAGGTTATAGTTATCGCACCATCCGGACCAACGATTATCCAGAATTATTCATGATATTCTCCAGACTTCAGCATCCGGAGAATATTTTGCGCCACCTGCCCCCCAGAAATCAGTATCTTCACGACCTCATGAGCCGACAGTCCAGCCGGGAAGAAGAAGCTATGCAATGCGGCCTGACTCCGTGAATTCAGAGCGCGACACTCGAGGCGTTGACGAAACTCCCACCATGGTTAAAGCCGTGGGTATTGTTTTCGTCTAACAACTCTCGCTTCAGCTAAACGTCAATGATGGGTGGTTTGTGGAGTATGCGATGTGGAGTTCCCGCCGTAGTACCCGCGACGTCAGGCCGGGGTGATGGGCGCGACCTCTCGCCATCGGATTCGCCTTGACATTTCATACGACCATCCCGGCGAATCCTCTGAACAATGCGAGCCGAAGTGGATATTCGCGTTTGAAAAATGTGATTTGTGGGCGTCGCGACCCCGGACTTGAAGCACTATGCCAACTATGCCGAGACCGATCGCCACGTAACGTGAGCAAGCACCGGTGGCGTGAGCGCAAGGGCCGCGCACGTATCAGGATTCATGTCGATTCGTTGCGAGTAGTGCGGGAGTGTGTCTTTAATGAGCGCCGTCACCGTCTTGCCATTGCCCGGATTGGTGATGAGGACCGACTGCAAATGTGCGGCAGCTACACTGCCCCATGTGGCGGCCATCCATTCGGGCGAGAGTGCGCACGAAGCGCCGCTGCCCTGCTTAGTGTCGTCAGTAGCCGATGCCGTTATCCCCGATTTTCAAGCAATACTCCTCGCTGCCGCCGTTGGCTTTGCATCGCTCGTACGTGGCGACGTCCGCCGGATCGGCGAAGCTACTGCCGGTGGCGTTGTGCACCACGGACCCTGAGACAGACGGCCCGAGTGATGCCGGACCGAGTCGCGCCAAAGGGTCTGGAGAAAGCAGACCGCTAGGAGGGAATAGCGGCGGAGCACTAGTTACGGATGGAACGGTGTCTAGTAACTCAGCTGAGGCGAGTAGACGGATAGGAAGGTGGGCCAGGGTGAGGGAAAATGCTCCGAAATTTGCGTTGGCAGTGCAGAATTCGTAATCTTTCAACTGACACACTGGACCGGTCGCGACGGACTGGAGTACGTCACATTTGTTTTTGTAATCCGAGTACCCGTCCCAACCAGTCGATTCTGCTAGCCAGGAATACTTGGCGAGATTCTTGCCTTCTTTTACCATGCTGCATACACTGCCAGAGCCGTAAACGCCGACCTCATAGTCGAGTTGTCCGCCGCTACTGCTCTGCTGAAGAATCGTGTCCCGTACAGCTGTGAAGTAATCCGCGACTCCTTGTAGATCCGTCGTGTTTGTATAATCAAAGTCGACTGCGAAATAGATCGCCGAGCCGCGGGGTTGGTGAATCACGTCACTGGCAAATTCGTACGCGTTCTGTGCATGGCGCATGCCTCGGGCGGCTGTGAAGTAGCCGCGAGTTTGACCCGCGATCGGCCCATCTTCATAGACAACCGCTAGTTTCAGACCCGCCTGGCTCAACGCGGCGGCCTCGGGAACTTCCATCCGCTTCCAAGCGGCGGCGCTGTAGTAGCGGAAAACGAACTCGACACCCTCCCCTCTGAGACAGGCTCCAATTTTTGCGACATTCTGATCGGTGGATATTCCTTTGGACATGATCTTATTCTCAAGTTAATAGTTCGTCGGGAATCAATTCTGGACTCGCTTCCCATGACTTTACGTTCGGCAGATTGAGCTTTGATACTTCGCCGGATGCGCCGGTTTTCCCGGCTGGCTGCCGGCGGCAATCGATGGACACTGCCGATTGGCGGCGGCTTCGGTAAAATTGTCAAGTTCGGTAAGCTGCCGGTCAATTTTCAGTTACAGGCCTATGACAACGTAGTGACACCGCAACGGGGCGGCGCAGACTCGCGGAAGCAGATCGCTAAGACACATTCCTCCCGCGAATAAAGTAAACTTAACACAAAGTTCTTGCTCCGTGGTGAGTTCTTTGATAAAAAGTTGATTGCCTTTCATAAAAGGGCGGGGGCATTTCTGTTCTAGTTCTCGCACGGACGAGATATTCAGCGCGAAGGAAAGCGCTTACTAATAAGAGTCTTTCAAACGAATAGAAATTAAATCGTCAGCTGATGGATATGTTTTGATAAAAACAGGACGTTAAACCCAATTTTTACCTGCGAAAATCCCTGGAAAAATATGTGAGAACGTCATTTTTCTGACGTTTAGGTGATCTCCTTGTGAGATATTCGGTAAAATGATATCCCCCGTTCTAAGTTCAGTGACTAGAATAGGCTGCGAAAGCTACATTACTGGTACTGGTCAGGCAGAAGCCTGCCAGCGAGCCTCGTTGCTCTGTATAGGCGAACAAATCGCCAGACCCTTACTGCTAATTATCTGCGTTATTGTTATGGGATCGGGAATCGGTAGAGCCGACGAAAAGAAACCAACAGACGCAAGAGGTGGTGACGTAGGCACGGAACCGCCGCTCCCATATCAGGTCAAAGTTCTATCGCCAGGGATTGTTGAAATCGGTCAGATCCGTGTTGATCGGTGTTTACGGCTCCTTCGCGGAGGAGTTATCGAAAAACGGCTTGGATACGGATCCCGAAACGGTACGCAAAAACCTGAAGCTTTACCTCAATGGTGTGGCCATGGATGGACTGCTGCCCGTCGTCCTGCCCCCGGAGGCCGCGGTCGGCTTAAAGACGACGGACCCAAAACCGGCGCTGGTTCTGCGGTTCGTCCTAGACAGAGATTCGAACAACGATCTGAACAGAAAGGCCTGGGACAGCTTTCTTTCGCAATTGCAGTCCTTCCCTCAGCGACTACAAGCAGGCGTTGGGTTGAACGGCAAGGTCCCGCATTTAAGTCCCGCTCAAGACTTGCAATTCCAAGTCCGTGACGACGCTTTGATCAATTCTGTTATTGTAGTCGGAAGCGTCCTTTTAGCTGTCGGAATGCTTGCGGTTATCTTTTCCGGAATGGTCCGGGAGGCCGGTCCTGGCACACCCTACAGCCTTGGCAAGACTCAGATGGCGTTTTGGGGACTCTTGGTAGCAGTTTCATTCCTGGGGGTCTGGCTCATCGGGCATCGGATGGAACGAATTCCTCCCCAAGTCTTGGTTCTAATGGGCATCAGCGGCGCCACCGGTCTGGGTTCTGTGCTGACAAACATCAAACCTACACAACCGGCACAACCCGTACCACCGCCACAACCTGCACAGCCCATACAGGCGGCACTACCTGTACGGACCGCGCAAACCAACCGGCTGCAATGGTTCTTTCAAACTCTTTCACGATGGCTCAATGAATCAGTAACGGCCTATATCTTGGATTCAAATTTACGGAGACGCCCAAGTCATGAATGACCGGACCAAATCCATCCTGACGAGCGCATACGAAACGTTGGCTAAGCGGTGCAGTGTAGCGCAACAGTCAGCTAGAGAGAGAATGGCGGCTACCCGCGGCCCCGCTCGCTCACTGCCCACACTGAGCCGATTGCTGTAGACGGTTGGGAGGACCTGGTGCCCTTGCGGTGGCGCACAACTTTACCGTGTCCACAACGCCACATGCGCCATTTGTAAATACGCAAAATACCGTATTGCTTAACTCGCTAGTTTTTGATAATCTCAGTCAGAAGGATTGAGTTAGGTTGGGGCTAGTCCGCATGAAGCTCATTCATGTCATCATTTTAGCGCTGTGTTCCTGTTTGCTGCTTGGCTCTGGCTGCATTCAATTCGCGGCCAAATCGGACCAAAAATTGCAGGATGAAGCCGTTACTCTGTACCAAAACACGCAAACCTTTTTTGAAAGTTTCTTTAGCCTCGACAGGGCAGCGCGCGACAAGTTCTATGTTGACACGTTTGGGACGCTGAAAGTAATGGAACTTCAAGCCCAGGTAGATACAGAGGCAACTCCACGGGATCCAAGTGTTATCAACATAGTCAACGACCTGGAGAGGAACTACACTGACCTCCGAAAGTCCGATATGCAAGGACAAATAAAGAATCAGAAGGGACTCGAGTTTCTCGAAAAGCCCATTACTTCGACGTTTTACTCGCTTCTTGTACGCGAGCAAAGCGGGTCGGTTCCTACCGGGGGCCCACCTGGCAGTTAATCTTAATCATCCGGAACAACAGGCACAATGGCCCCCAAGCCGACAAAGACAGAGAAAGAACCTGAATGAGCGCTTTCAGCAATATTGATATATCGGCTGCGCTTCAACAAGTGCTTACAGCATTTTCTCAGAATGCTGGTGTAGCCATTTCTGCAACCGCGTTGGTTCAACATCAGTTCTCGCAATATATCGAAGATTTAGAAAACTTGCAGGATAGTATCAACGACGGAACAGTTTCGCCAGCGCTTGCCCAGAATGTGGTCGATTCTGAGAAGGCATCTCTCGACGCCGCAATTCAGGCGGCAACTGGCTTGCGCTTGGTAGCGGTGCAAAACGCTGTCAACACCGCCCTTAAAGTATTGGAACAAATTCTGGGTACTGCCTTAAGTTCGGCGCTGAAATTGTAGTGTAAACTGTTCCAAACAGCGGCACTCTGAAAACCAAGGCATCGGCTAAACCGTTTACCGCCCTCGATGTCGAATAGAGTCTCCATACTTGCGCAGACAGCGGGCCAGAAGGTAATGATCTCTCCGCTGCTTGGCGTGCCGCGTTGCACGGAATAAAAATTGCCGCGCTTCCTTGGCAGAGCTGGAACCTTCCAATCAGATGAAAACGAAATACGAAAGTTGAAACTGTTAAGATGGGTCGCTTCTGCAAGCATTGCAGCAGGAAACGCTCTAACTGCAAGCATCTGCTACGCGCAGCAGGCAACGCCGGTTCCGAACTCGGCGCTCGCGGCCGCAGCCGACGGCAAGGAGGCCAAGAAACCCGTTGCGCAGCCTTCGCCGACACCACTGGCGCCGCGTTTTAAGATCTCTGGCTGGATAGAAGGCGGTTTCATCGGCAATCCACAAAATCCAATCGATAACCATAATTTCGGACAACTTTATACTGATCGCGCCAATCAACCGGTTTTGAACCAGGTCTCAGTCGTCGCAGAACGGGACCTGGACTGTAGTGTTACCGGATTTGACTGGGGTTTAAAGCGTGGTTCATGTATGGCAGTGACACGCGCTACTCGAAAGCGCTTGGCTTTTTGGATACGACCTCGGATTATATACTGCAACCCGATTTCCCGGAGGTCTTCGCCAGTGTGCACATCCCCATTCCAGGAACGAACGGCATGGATGTAAAGGGCGGAAAATATGAGGATCCGATGTCGGCTGAGACGCTTGAACCGGGGACCAACGTTTTCTACACCCACAGTTACATTTACAACTTTGGCGTGCCGGAGAGCGACACGGGCGGTTTGGCGAGATTGCATGTGGATAGCTACGTCGACTTGTATGCAGGTATTAACCGCGGGGAAAACGTCAGCTTGGCCGACAACAATGCCTCCATCGCATTCGAAGGCGGAATCGGCCTAAATTTAATGGGAAGGAATCTAACGACGGTAGCCCTTGCGCACTTCGGCCCGGAAAACCCGGGCAACAACCATGATTATCGTTATCTGAACGACATCACGACAACCTGGAAAATCACGCAGGAATTTACCTCCATTACGGATATGAACCTGGTCGTTGACAACTCCCTCGGCGGCAAATGGGGCGGTGGCGTCGCGCAGTATTTTACCTATGCGCTCAACAGTTGCCTCCAATTGGGGCTTCGCACTGAAATATTCCGTGATTCAGGCGGCTTCTATGTTGCCCAGTTTCGAGCAAATAACGACTATCTCCACATCTCGCTTCAAGGCAGAGCGGTTCCATTTGATCCGAGCAACCTTGGCGGCGGCGATACAACCTACCTCGAAATTACCTGGGGAGTGACCTTGCAACCACCTTTGCCGAAACCGTTCGCTGGTTTACTGATCCGACCGGAGGTTCGCTTTGACCGAGCACTGACGAGTCAGTTCGCGCCCTTCGATCAAAATACCAGACGGAGCCAGGTGACAATCGGCCTCGACGCCGTGGTTAAATTCTAGCCCGCATTCGTTCAGAAGTGAAAGTGAAGCCCCTGAGGCTCATTGAGCCAACAAAAACCGCGCAGTTAGTCTTTCCTTTAGATGTTGCGAGATAAACAGTCGGGGCAAAGATGGCCAAGTCTGATGAGATAGTAAAAGACTTATCAGTACGAGTTGCCGTTTGTCGGCCAGTTCGAGGCCGAACAGGGGAACGCGGTCAGGCATGATGGTCGCGTTTTGAATCTTGAAGAAATTGAAACCTTCGAGGAGGGCCTGGCCGTCCTTTGAAGAAGCAAGCGCCAAAAGTTCGTAGGGAAACTGGATATTTGCGGTTGAGAGCCAGTTGGTTTTGACGTGGCAAAACGTATCGGGGTGTCGGGGCAACAGGGTATCGGAGTTGAGCTAATACTATGATAGGAAAATTCTTTATCGAGACGAGACCCCTACAGGCTAGGGAACCTTAACTCCACGTAATCATCGGGGTGAAGCGTTTTAATGGCAGCCACAATGCTCGATTCGTGACCTTGGAGTTTCCGCCAACTCGCGAACGGCAAGACAAGAATAGCCAGCCTTCGGTCCGCCGGCGGCCTGCGACTCCATGCATCTGGCAATCCCTGCAATTGCTATTGCAATCAGCCATGAAAGAATCGCGACGATAGATCCCAAGAGTGGCGCCGGAAAGACAACGACGAGACGGGCGCTTGTGGAGTCAACGTCAACACTCGATTTGTTGGAATTGAGCAGCTCACCGAAATGTGGCCAAGAGTCAGAGAGGTCGGAGTTCCGACGGCGCCACACACGACAACTCTTCAAAAACTGCGAAATCCGTCGCATTCAACGTCAGAATCGACGTGACACCTGCCGCGCGGTACGTCGCTGCAAGCAATGTGTCAAGTACGCGTTTCCGCCCAAGCTGATAGCGCCGCATCCACCTGCGGCGCGATCGCTACCCGATCACCTCTCGCGACTAGCTCTTCGAGCAAGCGCAGAGCTTCGAGGTGATGAACGTGCTCCACGATTTCGACTGCGAGGAGAAAGCTTGTGTCCACGCCATGCGTCACACTCGGCCTTCCAGCATCTCGCTATACCATTCGTCACGTGTCCCAATCGGTTTGAGAATCGTGCCGACGCTGACTGGGTCCGTCTCTCGCAGGCTGGGTCTCTGGGCCTGCTCCTTTTGGCGCCGTGCTTCTCGGATGATCTCCTCCAACTTCGACAATTCCTGCGCGGAAAACTGCGCAATGGATTTTTCGATGTCGGCAAGTGTGCTCACAGAAAAGAAATAGCACCCGGATGGATCCAGAACTTCGCACTGCTGCGTTCTCGTTCCCTGCTCCGTGAATGGCGAGTGGCGTTTTGTTCTCGGCGAGCAGGGTTGTCACCACTCTCGTGTGATCTCCGGTCTAGCAAGCCCGCCACAATCGGCGGCGTTACGTTGCCCGTTTACGTCTTTGAACTGGTCCGGCCATTGGCCGGCGGCCTTCGGATCGTGGAAGGAAGCAGAGGATAAGGCTCCAACGCCAACGTCGCGACGCCTTGGAGCATCGTCATTGTTGGCGACGGGTGCTTCAATCAAGCTGGTGCTCGCGCCCGGATAGAACCGAACTGGCGAGGGCGACATTGATCGCCTCCCAGAAACGCACCAAATTCCCGTCGGAATTCCCCTGTCTGCCCCTGAATGGGATCTGACGCAAGCTTCTTGCCACTGTACGGCGATGTCTGACAGTTGCCAAGCCAACGAGCGAATAGGTGGTGGAGGGCAGTCACGACCCGAACGTGCCCAAGTGCCAATTCTATTCATCCTGAAAAGCAAGGCGTCGTGGTCTCACACAACAGAACGACTTTGTACCTGTCTTTTGGAAACTCGACCTGTGAGCCGCTGACCGTGAAAGAAGATTTAAGGGTAGGATGGGGCCTTGTCATCAGCCTAAAAGCGCTCGACCAAGCCGGCGGGTTTTGATAAAACATCGATCCCCTGACGACTGAACGCAGCTTGGCGGCATTCCAAGTCTAAACTTCAATGGCAGAGTGAACAGCGCACTTCGAACCGCGTAAAAGGTTAAAAGACAACGAGAGCAATCATAACTCGCCGATGCGCAATCTAGTTTATATCGGATATAGCCAATGCGACAAGGAATGGCATTCGCGGCTGAGGCAGATCCTTGATCATGATCAGCGAATCCGACTTTGGGACGATACTATGATTCCAGCGGGCTCGGATGTGAAGGAGGCAATTGACCAACACGTGGCGTTGGCGAGCATCATGGTCATGCTGGTAAGCGACGACTATTTGGCCGGCAATTCAAACGCTTCCGATCGTGAAATCAAACCGGCTCTCGAAGCCGCCAGCGCAGGCGAATTGACAATCGTGCCGATTCCGGTTCGGACGAGTTCATACGGTGATTCCCAGTTAAAAGATATTATGCCGGCGTTGGAACTGGCTCGTCCATTAGCAGAAATGACGCGGGAGGAACAGCAAGCGGCTCTCGAAGGCGTCTATCATCAAATTCTTCGCATTCTGGCCCTCGATCCTCGTGATTTTGACGTTTTTTTAAGCCACAACAGTAAAGACAAATCAGCTGTACGAGAGTTGGCCCAATGCCTACGTGGTCGCGGCTTGAAAGTTTGGTTAGATGAATGGGAACTGCCTCCGGGTCGCCCTTGGCAGAAAGAGATTGAGGGAATAATCAAGTCAACCGCATCGGCGGCTGTACTGGTGGGCAGGGATGGCGTGGGTCCTTGGGAGGAACCTGAGATGCGCGCGTGTTTGGATGAGTATGCCAAGCGCAAGTTACCCATTATTCCGGTTCTATTACCCGGAGCGCCGGAAAAACCAGAGCTCCCTTTGTTTCTCAGCAATTTCACTTGGGTCGACCTAAGAGCGGGGTTGTCCGGCGAGGAATTGAGCCGACTGGAATGGGGTATCACAGGTAAAAAGCGAGAGGACAGCCTGCAAAGCCAACGCCAAGTTCACCACGACCTGCTGAGCGCGTTCCGACGTCTCCCGACAGCCTACCGAAACCGCATCGGTGTTGGGCTTACCTTCTCTGCCGGCGGCATTGCCCTTACCGCGATCTACGCGACGGGAGTTTTCTTTTTGACGAACGCTGTTCTCCCCAAGTGGGAAGCGGCCTTCGAACCGAGGTTCTGGCCAGTGCTTGCCCCGCTTCTTTTTCCGTTAGTTGCATTGGTTGTTGCGGTTTTGTCCAAAAAGGGCAAGGCCTTTCTAACATCGTTGGTTTCTGGCGTATTAAGCTGGAGGGGAAGTCTCCTATTTTGCGGCGTCTCACTGGCCTTCGCGCTGGTTCTCCTTTCGTACACAACGTTTGTGATTTGTTCCGAGACGAACTTGGAAGATTTGGCGGAAGCGTCGGGACCTTACGCTTATGTCTGGAGACGATGGGCGTTGGACACGGACTTTGATGTGTTTGCAAATGGTCGCTTAGCGAAGTCAGCGCAAGCGAACAATTGGAAGGCTTACCTTAGAACGCTTGCGGCACTTAATGAGCCGACGCCGCACGACCTCGCGCTCGAGGGGGAAGTGAGGAAAATGTGCGAACCGGGGTCGGCCGTCATAACTCGGGCTTTTGGTGAGCTTGGGTGGGCGGGCCTCGCTCTGGCTCATGATGATTTCTCGTTGCTTGACTCGGAATTGGATATTGCCAAGAAGACAGTGGAGAGGTTGGGCTCGGTCGAGCTGCGGAGGGTGATTCTGGAACGCTCGGTGACCTTACGAGTAGGCGCTGCCCAGAAGTTGAAGGGACCGGAAGCGAGTAAACTTCAAGATGGTGATCCTGCGCGAAAGGAGTTAGAAGAGGCCGTTAAGCTTTGTGATGAATTATCGAATCTAATTCCTCAGGAATCCGTGGTTGAGCGGATTGTCTTTGGGGAGATACGGGGAGTTGCAATGGCTATGGACTCGAATTTCCAGGGTGCGGCCCTGGAATGGCAGCATTGCATCGACCTTGTCCAGGCGTTACCAGGTGGCGGGTTCGCTCACGAGAAACTTCAGCCAGTCACTGCCGATCTTTACAATAATTTAGGCGTGGCTCGCATGGTGTTGGGATTGTGGGGAGGTGCCGTGGTCGTGTTGGAACAAGCGCGATCAATACCCTTTGGGGATCAGCGAACCACCGTCATCAATCTTGCGATCAGTTACTTGCGGTTGGGCGATAAGGCTAAGGGAAGGGAGGTGGTGAAAGGATCCACAATAGCCGACTGGCGCGACGCGGATCACGCTATTTTAGGCTTACTCGAAGATGGGCAAGAAAGACTGAAGCAGTTCTCTCTTGCAATCCACGTGCCGCTACAGAGTGCAGAGGAAGTAACAAAAGAAGTAAGTCGGCGGCTGGCGGAACTTTGCAGGAAGCAATATCTTGGGTTGGATTTCTCCGAGGATGAATGGCTGAAAATTTTCCAAGGATAGTCTGCGGCTTTTGGAGCGCGCGCAGGCACTGGTTACACCGGCATTTTTCAGCATGGAGGTTGTGGTGGCCGCAAGATGTGAAAGCAGAGGGCGTGGACGATCCGGCGTTTGATCCTGTGGCTTGGAAGTTGCTGGCTTGGCGAACCCTTATCATGGAAAGCGCTATACATCCTAGCGGAAAATAGTGAAATCAGTCTGGCGCAAACGCACTCGCAATGCGACAGTAGCGTTATTGGTCCTGCGTCGTGAGCACTGGCACGCATCAATATGTTTTGATTTTTAGGAGGAGTAAACAATGAAAACACGCTTACTAGGTGCCCTAGTTGCATTGGCAATCGTAGCCGTTGGCGCAGAATGGTGTGTGAAACTCTTGTATCCGTAACACCAACTTTATCCTGCTAGCAAAACATTTGGTTTAAAGCACGAGTATATCAAACCCCCTGGAGATACAATGTCATGGCCCTCGAATACTATAGGGAAGAAATTCTGAAGATATTCGGCATAACGAATACGATGATATATAGCGTCCAAGAACCCAAGAAGGTTGTATGGGAGACGCTTGAGGCGTTGGTAAAAGAATGGTGGAGAGATTATCAAGCGTGGGAGAAGGAAGATACATTGGCGAAAGCCTATAATGAGCAACGGCTAACGGTCAAAGGCGCGGAATTGGCCACAAAGGGAGAGGATAATAAGCTTGGAGTTGTGGAGTGGGATAAGAAGGGAGAAGCATTTTCGGCAGAGAAGCAATTTTTCGAGATGCCTAAAACGGATAAGAAGGTAGCGAACGTAAACTGGGAAGCTGTGACACCAGCAAAGTACTACCCAGTTGCAAGAGGTGTGCAAGGGGTCATGCAGCACCTCGAGCCGACGTCGTTTGTGCCCAAAATGGTGGGGCAAACGCGGGGGCCTAGCAAAAAAACCGAACTAGGCTTACATGACCTAAGCGTCGGGCTCATGTGCCCCGGGAAGAAGATCAGCGATCAACAGTATAAGGACGTCAAAGACAACAAGATCTATTTTATATTCATGCCGTTGTCCCACCCGGGAGACCAAGCGGTGTTTCAAAACATAAATAGGTTGGCGAATACATATAAAGAAGATCATGCGCAGTTCTATGATTTCGTAAGGCAGATCCGGAGCCAAATGACACGAGTTAAACTGGCGGCAGAACACGACCTGGGTACCACCCTTGTATGCATCGGGCGGACGTCCGCAAACAGGCCCAAGTTCGAGTTAAGACCAGCGTCTACAACTTCTGCCAGTATTCTAGACAAAGTGCCTGAGGTCGGCACACAAGAATTTAAGAACATGGCAATAAAACTTGGAGTAAGTGAGGCGCAATTAGAAAAACGCCGTAAAATCGGCCGTCAAGACTTAGAGGACCAAAAACAGAAGGCTTGGCGCGACTTCAAGATTGAGGAAGGGAAGGCTATCGCGGAGGGTATCAAAGTAGATGCACATGGGGAATATCCAGATGGGGACATTTTGGCCGCAAGACGCACTGCTACACTGAACTTTCAAAGTCTCATACTGAAGATATACAGTTACGGGGAAGTAGTACGCGCATTTCGGAAGCACGCGGGCCAGTTTCCGAAACTGGCGAAATTCGACCCGAACAAGAACCTGTGGAAAGTGGGAGAACTTGTGAACGGTAATCAGTGGAAATTCAAGAGTCCGGCAGAAACCTTCCCCGACCAGCCGACGTAAGAACTACGAGATTGGGCGACAAGTAACACCTCGTGTCGCAAACACAAGAAGCGACAGGTTTCATCCCTGCCCTTTTTTGCTGTCAAAACCCACCTCCTAACAGCGTTAAAAGAAAGCGCCGCTTAAGCTTCCTTTCCAAATGCGCAGCGCCATGAGAGGGTTACTAGTGCGACGCTTTTGTGTCGATGGCCAGCGAGCGATATTGAGCAGCCACCGGAGATCTTGACCACCACGAGATCTGTCTCTGGGCTAAGGGCGGCGATCCCTTCGATGTCATATTTCGTGTTCTCGCCCACCAGCTTCGCATATCCCCTCGTTGCACCAGCAATGACGTGGAT
>Ga0213877_10000028_pt1 | contig 14960 bp, 12 predicted proteins | sample VelepicoBEBS_R01_FD_160112 | JGI IMG/M metagenome (GOLD analysis project Ga0213877, IMG submission 160112) | Vellozia epidendroides bulk soil microbial communities from rupestrian grasslands, the National Park of Serra do Cipo, Brazil - BS_R01 | ecosystem: Environmental > Terrestrial > Soil >...
AGCGTAAACCCAGCATCGTCTTCGTTCACGGACTATGGGCCGACGGCTCATGCTTCGCCAAGTTGATCCCGACACTTCAAAACGAAGGCTTCGAGGTAATCGCATCCCAGCACGGTTTGGACTCACTTGCTGGAGATGTCGCCAATGTCAAGAGGACTCTCGCTCGAGTCAGCGAGCCCGCAATCCTGGTCGGTCACTCCTATGGAGGGTCCGTCATCACTGCCGCCGGGGCCGACGCCCGTGTTGCAGCGCTCGTCTACATCGCGGCCTTCGCGCCAGATGCTGATGAGACTACACAAAGTCTGCAAGAAAAGTTTCCGGCCACAGATATCTTCTCGCATATAGAAGTGGCAGATGGACGTGTTTGGCTGAAACCAACCGGTATTCCTTCTTTTGCGGGTGATTTGCCAGAGCATGAGCAGAAACTCCTCTGGGCAGCACATGCGGCGCCCACTGCGGATCTCTTCAATCAAAAAGTTGAAGGAACCGCTTGGAGATCCAAGCCAAGCTGGTACATCGTAGCCACGAAAGACCGAACCATCCAACCCGATTTGGAACGTTTCGTCGCCAAGCGCATGGGGGCAACAACCTTCGAAACGGACAGCAGTCATGTCCCAATGCTATCTCAACCCGAGTTTGTGCTCGACGTTATCCGAAAAGCTGCAACAGCTGTCATGAAGAAGACCGAAAGCTAGGCGTTATTCATCGCATGCGGGAGAGATCACCGCGAAGATGGTCTCCCTCGTTCTAAGCTCGGTGTAACATCCGCTTCACGCCTGTTCGTTTTCCCTGCCGCTGACAGAGGGTGCTAGGCGTACAGCTTACGCTTAAACGGCCTGCGCCTCGTGCTCTAAATGAGTTCCCTCTATCATTACCTTCGAGCTTTTCCTTGGCGGCAGTCTCTTTCAGCCCAGAAATGAATCGGAGTTACCTCAAAAACGTCCGCCGCTTCTTCTGATACTCTATAACATCCTTCAGCCTGCTCGACGGCGCGTTCCAAATGCTCGGAGGCCGCAGCGTGATTCTGCTTTTGGCGCTCCAGATCGCCGAGGCAATCGAGTATGTGACCCCAATTGACTCGTTTGTTTCCAAAGCTCAATGGAGATCGACCTGGGCCACGGCGATTTGATTCTTTTTCCGCGTTGCGCGCTTCTTATGAGTAAATCCAGCGAAGTGCAGGCAAATCCGCACTAATCCTTGCGGACAATGGCGGACAACGATGGACATGTTATCATACCTGTTATCATCCAATAGCTGTAAGTAATTGATTACAAGGTACTTGGAGGCGAGGGGAGTCGAACCCCTGTTTCCTACGCCATCGTCCGCTAAGATCCAGGAACGGCTTTATCCGAGAGGATTCGGAGAGAGTAAGCAGTCATGGAAATGCCTGGATGGCGCTGGATGTTATTAGTTTTGTTATTAGGTGGCGAAGCGTTTAGAGACGTGCGGCATCGCAATATTGAACGGACGACAATTCTAGAAGCGGTCCCAATCGCGCTTCTCTAGTTGGAGACCCCGTGTCGGACGCGAGCTTTGCAGCTTGACCTTCATGCGTGCCCGAACTCGAAGTGTTGGTTACGTTCCTTCAAATCCGTTCAGGATTGGATTACTTTGCTGCAACAATTTTTCGTTTGCGGGATTCAAGGTTTAACAGGTGCGCTTTTGCCTCGAGGCCGCCGGCGAATCCTGTAAGTTTACCGTCTGCACCGATGACACGGTGGCAGGGGACGACAATTGCCGCCGGGTTTCGCCCGTTCGCGGCTCCGACTGCTCGGATCGCCTTGGGATTTCCGAGCTCTCTCGCTATCTGACCATAGGTGCGGGTTTCCCCGAAGGGTATCTTGACCAGAGCGTCCCAGACACTCTTCTGAAATTTCGTCCCATGCATATCCAGAGCGACGGAGAATGCATTGCGTCTTCCAGTAAAATACTCTCCAAGCTCCTTTTCAGTCTTGAGTAAGATGGAATGTGTAGGGTTCTCGATGACCTCTTTAAGACGAACTCGTCGCGGATTGTCATTCTCCCAAAGAATTGCCACTAGCCCTCTGACGCTTGCGACAAGTTTGAGCTTACCAATCGGGGAATCGATGATTTTAAACGACATATTCATAGAGTCTTTGAAATTTAATTGAGCCCATCCTGACACGCCTTGGACCAGAAAGGAGAAAAACTCCCTCGGCGTATGTCGGAGAAGCGGTGCGCGGACGCATCGCGCCGTCAGTACTTATTTGGTGAATAGGTCCTGTAACTTCGAGTAGGACATGCCGCCGTTAACAACGACTTCTGAATCTCCGGATTGGAGGAACCTCTTCGCCAATTCGGAGGCATGGTTCCATATCACCTGAGAAATGGCTCCTCCCGCACTTAAACGCCGGACTCCCAGCTTCGCCAACACCTTGGCCTCAGGCAGACCTGACCGAGCCATAACGTTCAGTGGAATCTTGATAGCGTCTGCTATCGATTCGATCTCTGGTGCGTCGACGATCCCAGGCACGAATAATCCGTCCGCTCCGGCAGCTTGGTAGAGAGTCGCACGGGAAATGACTTCCTCGACCCAGCTCTCGGTTGGTTCAACTTGGTTCAGATAAACGTCAGTTCTCGCATTGATAAACAACTCCACGCCCACACTGTCAGCAGCTTTCCGAACCTGCTCAATTTTGCGGGCGAGCAATTCCGCCGCGCCTTCGCCATCTTCGATATTGATACCAACAGCTCCTGCTTCGATTATCGGTTTCAGATTTGCCGGCACCTTTTTTGGATCATCCGTGTACCCGGCTTCGACGTCGACAGAGAGAGGTACGTGAATGGCGCGTCGAATGGTTTCAACTAACGCTGCCAACCTCTCCGGTGGAAGAACGTTGCCGTCAGGATATCCCAGGGCCCATCCTACCCCAGCGCTCGTTGTAGCAATTGCTTTAGCACCTGCGTCTTCGAATAGTCGAGCGCTTCCCGCGTCCCATGCGTTGGGCAGAATGAGAAGCTCGGAAGAGCTGTGTAGATCACGAAATTGCTTGGCCAAATTGGACATAAACTTATTGTTCTTCTTCGTAGTTAGGATCGAAAGCACTTGTAAATTCTCTCGAATTGCGACGAACTTACAACATGATCTACAACGAACAAGTAGGCACAATTTATGTAAGTAGTATCAAATTTGTGCCTATAAACCTAACGGGAACTAACATAGAACTACCTCAGAGCATCTCTCGGCATTCCAGATCGGGAATTTATTGTGTCTTCCGATGCTCTGTGTGGCATTTTGGCGTAATTTGATCTCTTTATGTCATATCTTTCGTCTTTTATAGAGGCCTAGTAGCAATCCGCAAAAGCGCACAAACACCTAACCCGACGGAGTCATATTATGTTCGTATTCAAACATCGGAACCCTGAGATGCAGTTGGAGAAGAGGCACACCGCCTTAGTGGTGGCCGACATGCAGAACGAGTTTCTCGAAGAGAAGACCGGCACCTATTACGAGTTGATCGCCGACGCACTCAAAGAGCGCAATGTTATCGCGAATTTAGAGTTGCTTCTCAGGACTGCCCAGGAGCTGGGCTACTACATCATTCACTCGCCGCACTGGTACTATCCGACCGACTTACAATGGAACGTGCCTGGCGGCGCAATCGGCGACTATCTCGCTGGGATCGGGTTCTGTGGCCGCAAGGATCCTGTCGATCTCGAAGGGTTCAAGGGTTCTCGGTCCGATTACTATGAGCCTTTCAAGAAATACCTGATGGATGGGCACACCTGCAACACATCCCCGCATAAACACTTCGGGTGCACGTCGAATGACGTGATCAAGCAACTGCATATGCGCAAGGTCCAGAAGGTCATCATGGCCGGCCCTGTCGCCAATGTCTGTCTAGAATCTCACATGCGAGACATCATCGAGGCAGGCTTCGAGGTCGCGATGGTGCGGGATGCTGTCGCAGCGGGTGTAAATGAAGAGGGCAGTGGCTACGAGGCCGCGATGGTCAACTACCGCTTCATGGCCAACGCGGTCTGGACCACCGAGGAAGCCGTCAAGCGCATGAAAGCGGTAGCCACCAAGTAGACTACCGTTTTCGGATTCCTTACTGGCGTCTAGGTAGCGAACGCTTTCACGGTCTTCGGTAACGGAGTCACATCAGTCTCATCGATCCAATCTAGGTCGATGGAGGAAGATTCGATTGCGCGCGTTTACCAACGTACGTGACCTCCCCCAGCAACAAAACACAAAAACAAGTCAATCGATTGAAAGTGAAGTTTAATGAGCACACAGAACAAAGAACGTAAAGTCCTTGTCGTCACCGGAGCGTCACAAGGATTGGGGGAAGGATTCGTGAAAGCCTACCGGGAACGTGGATGGCGTGTGGTCGGAAATTCGCGTACGATCAAACCCTCCAATGATCCTGATTACATCACAATCCCCGGAGATGTTGGTGACCCGGCAATTGCCAGGAAAGTCGTCGAGACCGCCATCAATGACTTCGGGCGCGTGGATACTTTGATCAACAACGCGGGTATCTGGCGCCCGGGCCCGATCGAGAAGATCTCCGAAGAACTTTATCGGCGGGTGATGGCGACCAATCTCGATAGTGTTTTCTTCGCCAGCCAAGTCGCTGTGCCGGCGATGAAAAAGCAGGGCAGCGGCCACATTATCCAGGTCACCACGAGCCTGGTCGAACACGCTCTGACCACTGTCCCCGCGGTCCTTGCCTCCCTTTCGAAGGGCGCCTGTGTCGCCGCAACCCGCGGCCTGGCGATGGAATTGGCCCCGGCAAACATTCGCGTCAACGCGGTGTCGCTCGGCATCATCAGAACGCCGCTTCATGAGCCGGACTCGCTCGAGGGGAAAAAATCGTTCGCTCCGCTCAATCGGTACGGCGAGATATCCGACGTCGTTCGAGCGGTCCTCTATCTCGAGGATTCAGACTTCGTCACGGGCGAGATCTCGTATATCGACGGAGGCCGCACCGCAGGACACTAAACCTATCACGCGGGAAGGGGACTAACTCTTCCCGCTTAGAATCTCGCAAACCAAGAAGGAACTTCCCATGAAGAGCATCCAACTCACCGGCTACGGCAAACCCCACGAGGTTGTAAAACTCATTGACGTCCAGGACGTCGGGACGCCAGGGCCAGACGAGATCATCATCGATGTCGAAGCGGCACCGATCGAGCCAAGCGACTTGTATATGATTGCTGGCGTCTACGGCAATCTTCCTCCCTTGCCCCATATTTTGGGTATCCAAGGCGTGGGCCGAGTGGCGGCGAAAGGTCGCAGCGTCAAACACCTCAAGGAAGGCGACAGGACGATGACCCCGCTTTTTGTGCCTTCGTGGGTGGATCGAGTCAAAACGACCGCCTCCTACCTCCGCCCGTTGCCGGAAGGAGACGTCAATCAGCTTGCAATGCTTGGGATCAACCCGGCGACGGCTTATTTGTTGGTAACGGAGTATGTTCAACTCAAGCCCGGTGAGTGGTTACTCCAGAACGCGGCAAACTCATCGGTTGGCCGGGCCGTGATCGCGATTGCGAAAGCACGAGGTATCAAGACCGTAAACATTGTGCGACGCGCCGAATTGATCGATGAGATCAAAGCGCTCGGTGGCGATGTTGTCCTGGTTGACGGTCCAGACCTTCCTAAACGCGTAGCCGAAGCAACTGACAAGGCACCCATCCGGCTTGCATTGGACGGAGTGGGTGATTCTGCTACACAGGATCTTCTCAACTGCATCGCTTTATACGGGACACTTGTCATCTGGAGCGGCATGAGCGGTAAGCCATTCACCGCCTCAGGTCCTCAACTCCTTTTTCACGAGCAGACCATTCGTGGAATGTGGATCTTCAACTACTTCAGGACCCCGAACATTGAAAAGGTCGCCGCAATGTACCAAGAGCTGGCGGTAATGGCCGCATCCGGCGCCATCTTTTTCCCAGTCGCAGGTCAATTTAGTTTCAACCAATTCGCCGATGCCATCGCTGTCGCGGAAAAATTCAGCGGCAAGGCCATTCTGACGCCTAAAATTTAACCCAATATCCAAATTTAAGATCCACAGATTACACAGATTATCAGAGGGTTATGGACGACTTTCCCGATATTTCGATGTAATCCGCAACGGCGCGACTCGGTAACCTACTGAATCTGTGTAATCCGCGAAATCTGTGGATTTTTCCTTCTTCGGAATCTGGGTTCAAGGCTAACCGGCGACTTCGGATCAACCGTGACCAGTTAAGTTTTGGAACAAATACGCATGAGCAAGAAACCTACCCAACCGGACGAGGCTTTTGGTGCCTCGAGTTCGAAATTAAGCCAGGTAAACTGGAAGATTTTCTTTCTGTTGCCCGTGACTTGATGGATACAATGGACGAAGAGCCAGGCACCCTGGATTACGAATACTATTTGAGTGCGGACAAGACCGTCTGCCACATCCACGAGCGTTACCGCGATTCCGAGGGCTTGATTACTCACGCCGAAAATTTCGGCCGTGTCTTTTCCGAACGCTTCATGCAGGCCTGTAGCCCAACGCGGTTCAATGTTTACGGAGCGCCGAATGATGCTGCAAAAGCTGTTCTGGCTCAGTATGGCCCGACCTACTTCACAAAATTTCGCTGATTCAGTCTCTCACATCGGAAGTTGGTCTTTTGAGGTTTGAACGTGCGTAAGCGCGTTCAAGATGCCACGGTCGTCTTGGCGGGGCTTCTACCCTGCATCTGTTGGCGGTAGTTGCGCGGCGAAAGCCCGAAATGAGCCGCAAAAGCCCTTCGCAGATTTAGTTCATCTCGAAAGCCCGTTGAGGCCGCAATTTGCTTTAGCCCTTCAGAAGTTGACTCGAGGCGGTCACGAGCCGCTTCGACGCGTAAGGATCTAATCCAAAGCGCAGGGCTCGTGTTGAATTGCTTTCGAAAGCGACGAACAAAGGTTCTAGGACTCATCGACGTGAATCTAGCGAGCGTCTCGACATCGAGCTTCTGATGAAGATTGGCCATAGCCCAAGCTGGCAGATTTCTAAATCCAGGCTCCGACACTTTCTCCTGCTCACGCAACAGCGTGCTGTATTGAGCTTGGTCTCCACCGCGTCGCATAAAGAGCACCAATCGGCGGGCAACCGAGTTTGCGGCCTTGAAGCCTCGATCTTCTTCGATCAGAGCCAGGGAGAGGTCAATTCCCGCGCTGACGCCAGCGCTGGTATAGACGTTCCCCTCTTTGATAAAAATCGGATTCATTTCGACCTTCAGGTCCGGGTAGCGCCGCGATAGCTCTGAACAGTACAGCCAGTGCGTGACCGCACGATGGTTCTTAAGAAGCCCTGCTCCAGCAAGGATGAAAGCGCCGACACAGACTGATCCGATTCGGCGGACTCGCTTCGCCCGTTGACCTAACCATGCGCAGAGCGAAGGCGTGACTGGCTTTAAAGCACCCGTTCCGGCTATGACCAAGAGCGTGTCTAAGTGATCCTCAAATTTGGTGTAGTGTGTCGCTGGCCCCATCGAACTTCCATCGGCACTTGTCAGATAGCGGCCTTTCTCCGCTGAAATGAGCTTGATCTCGTAGAGGCATCGGTTTTCTTCGACGGCATTTGCGTTGGAAAAGACCGCGATCGGCCCTGCCAAATCAAGTAGCTCAAAGGGCTGCACTACCAGAAAGCCGATTGTTCGTTTCGGGTTTTTCATGGAGAAGGAGATTAGGTCAGTGGCGGGTTTTGATCGGTTAATGACATTTCTGCCTACGAACGTCTATGGCAACATTTTCTCCTGATCAACCCATAGGAAAGCAGCTCCACATGGCCGTAACGTCAAAAGATACAGCAAGCAGGTCGAATATTCCCTCACCAAACGAGGTAAAGATTTCAAACCGCTGATCGACGAAATGTACCTTTGGGGCAAAGCCTTCCTCGCCGCTCCTCCCCGGAACGAGGCCACCAAGCACAATCCGAAGTGGCCAAAGTCTCATCAACCAGCTTACGAAACGGAGAGAAGCAATGAAGAATGGAAACGACGCCCGACTCTTTCAGTCGCAGGATCGCAGATATACCAAACGTGAATACGTCGAGCCCTCGCGCAGTGACCGTCTAGACGGAGATTCCATTCAACAGGAGACGGTCGAACAGACCAATTCCAATCCGCGAGAGGCTACCCGGAAGCGTCATGTCGGCGCCTGGGTCGGGGTTGCGGTCTTGATCGGCCTAGCGGTTGGCATGGCCTACTTCGGCCCCAACGTTTTCCCCGCTACGAAAACGCCGGCGGCCGCTACTGCTCTGGCGCCGTCAGTGGTTGTTAGTGCGCCCGTGACGAAGGATGTCGAACCCCAGCTTCAATTCCTCGGCCAGTTCTCAGCCGTTGATCGCGTTGAGCTGCGCGCTCAGGCTGGTGGCACTCTCACGAACATCGGTTTCAAAGACGGCGATGTGGTCAAGCAAGGCGACCTTCTTTTCCAAATCGATCCTACCCCTTATCAGATCAAACTAAACGAAGGGATCGCTCAGCTTGAGAGTGCTAATGCCCGCTTGGAGCTAGCGGTGCGTGAGCTCAATCGCGCCAATCAATTAAGACTGAAAAACGTCATTCCGCCTCAAGATCTCGATCAGAAAGTGGCCGAAAAACAAGCTGCAGAAGCCGCGGTAGACAATGCCAAGGCCGCAATTGCTGACGCCAAGTTCGATTTGGACCACTGTCAAATCACCTCGCCTTTCACGGGCAAGATCGGCACGCACCTGGTTTCAGTCGGCAACCTGATTGCTGGTAGCCGCGCCGAAACCAGCCCTACGACGCTGCTGGCGACGATCGTCTCGATCGATCCCATCTACTTGAACTTTGACATGAGCGAGTCGGATTACCTGCTTTTCCTCCGGCAGCGGACCAAACAGAGCGGACAGCTTGCCAACAAGGTCACGATCGCCCTGAGCGACGAAAACACCTTCACTCGGCAGGGGACGTTGGACTTCGTTGACAACACGCTCGATCGATCAAGCGGCACGATCCACGCCCGGGCCACGATCCGGAACAAAGATCTCCTGCTAACGCCAGGCGAGTTCGCCCGTATCCGCGTTGACTTGGGGGCGCCTGAACCCTCTCTCCTTGTCCCCGATGCCTCGATCCTCAATGACCAATCAAACCACATCGTCATGATAGTGGATGATAACAACATCGTGGTCCCGAAGGTGGTCGAGCTGGGCGATATCCGACGTGGTCTGCGCGTGATCCGCTCCGGTCTCGCTCCAACGGACCGAGTTATTATCGAAGGAGTCCTCTTGGCCGCGCCTGGCGCGAAGGTCAATCCGTCCAACGGCACGATACAGGAAAAGTCCGATCAACTCGCCGTTTTAAAGCCGTAACGAGAATGAGTCTCAACCTCGGAGCATCACTGTGAAACTGGCCCACTTCTTCATCGATCACCCGCGTTTCGCAACGGTGATCAACATCTTCGTCGTCGTGTTTGGCTTGGCGACAATGTCTTTCTTGCCGGTTGCCCAATATCCAAACATCGTGCCGACCACCATCCAAATCACGACGTCTTATCCCGGCGCTTCGGCGCAAACCATCGCGCGTACCGTTGCCACACCGCTGGAGCAGGCGATCAACGGCGTCGAGAACATGGACTACATCAGCAGCCAGTCCACTGGCAACGGGCAACTGACCATCACGGTCATCTTTAAAGTTGGTACCGATCCTAACACTTCGCTGCTGCTCACCCAGAGCCGCGTACAGGACACGCTGTCTCGACTGCCGCAGGAAGTACAGGCCCAGGGCGTTCAGGTCAAGAAGACCATCGAGGCGCTCCTTCTCGGCGTGCACGTGTATTCTCCGGACGGCTCCCGCAGCCCTGAATACATGTCCAACTATATGCTTAAGATCCGCGATCAGATCGCCCGGCTGCCCGGGGTGGCGGATTTCCAGCTGTTCGGCGAACGCGATTACGCGATGCGAATTTGGGTCGACCCAGACAAGGCCGCCGCGGACGGCATCAGTGCCAGCGACATCCTGAACGCGCTACGCGCCCAGAATGCCCAGGTTTCGGCCGGTGTGCTCAACCAGCCACCGATCGCGACCAACGCGGCCTATCAGATCAATGTCGAGGCGCTTGGCCGTCTCTCTACGCCCGATCAGTTCGGCCGCATCATCGTCAAGTCTGACGACCTGGGGCGCGTCACCCGCATTCGCGACATCGGCCGTGTCGAGCTCGGGTCGCTGGATTACGGCTCCATCGCCTATGCGGATAAGCACGCGTCCGCTCCCTGGTTCGTCATTGCCACGCCGGGGGCGAACGTGGTGCAGGTCGAGCATGAGGTCTGGGCGAAGATGGCGGAGCTTAAAAAGAGCTTCCCACCGGGTCTCGACTACATCGATATCTATGACCCGACGACCTTCGTGGGTCAGTCTATCCACGAAGTCATCGCAACGATTTTCATCGCGATTGCCCTCGTGGTCGGCGTCGTCTTCCTATTCTTGCAGACTTGGCGGGCGACGATCATTCCCGTGGTGGCCATCCCGATATCGCTCATTGGCACGTTCACGATCCTCTCCGTGTTTGGCATCTCGATCAATAACCTGTCGATGTTCGGTCTGATCTTGGCCGTGGGCATCGTCGTCGACGACGCAATCGTCGTGGTCGAGAACGTCGAACGAAACATTGCGTTGGGCATGGCGCCCCGGCAAGCAGCACACAAGACCATGGACGAAGTGTCCGCGGCGCTCATCGCCATCGCGCTAACACTGTGCGCGGTCTTCGTTCCCTCGGTCTTCATTAGCGGTATATCGGGCCTGTTCTTCACCCAGTTCGCGGTGACCATCTCTGCGTCGACGATCATCTCGGTTATCGTCTCCCTGACGCTCAGCCCGGCGCTCTGCGCGGTGCTGTTGAAGCCGCACCACGTTCGCGCCGAGTCGCGCGGAATTAACCGGATCCTACGGGGCGCTTTCGGTCGCTTCAACGCCGGTTTCGAGTGGTTGTCGTCGAGCTACGGCAAGATGACCGCCCGCTTAGTCAGGGCGACCGTCATAGTCGGCCCGCTCTATCTTGGTTTGATCGGTCTCACGGGTCTCCAGATGTCGCGGCTACCCACCGGCTTCATTCCGGATCAGGACATCGGATACCAAGCCGTGATCGTCTTGCTACCGCCGGGTTCAAGCCTGGAACGCACCGACGCGGTCGTCCGCGAGGTGAACGACATCGTCCTGAAAGTGGTGCCTGGCCCCACCCACACTTCTCCGGTGGCCGGGCTCGACGTGACGACATCGACCATCGCGCCCAACGTCGGAACGATCTTCTACGGCCTGCCATCGCTTTATGGCCATCACATCCCGGGTATTAATGCCGCGACCATGTTGCCGAGGGTCCGAGCGGCCTTGGCTGGCATCAAGGACGCCGTCGTCATCGTCGTCAACCCGCCGCCCGTACAAGGCCTGGGCGCTGCGGGTGGCTTCAAGCTGATGGTCGAGGATCGCGGCGACCATACGCCACAGGAACTGGCTGCCGCGGCCAACAAGCTGGTTGCGGCAGCCAATGAAGATCCGGATTTCGCGAGAGTCTTCACCCTCTACAATGCCGGTGCTCCTTCGCTGTACGCGGACATCGACCGCGAAAAAGCGGAAAAGGTTGGTCTCACCCCGAACGACGTGTTCTCGACCGTGCAGCTATACCTCGGTTCGCAGTACGTGAACGACTTCAATTATCTCGGTCGCACCTACGAAGTGCTTGCCCAGGCCGACGAGCAGTTCCGGAAGACGCCCGAGGACATTAGCCGTCTCAAGGTCCGCAATGCGAGCGGCGAGATGGTGCCGATTGGCACGGTGGCGACCTTCAAGGACCAGACCGCGCCTTATCGACAGCCACGCTACAACCTCTACCCCGCGGCTGATGTCCTCGGCACTGCAGCTCCAGGCGTCGCCTCAGGTACGGCCATAGCGCGCATGGCGGTGCTTGCCAAGCAGGTGCTACCCCCAGGCTTCGCCATCGAATGGACCGAGTTGTCCCATCAGCAGGAACAGCAGGGTATCCCCACTATCGCGATCTTTGCCGCCTCCGCGCTCTTCGTCTTCCTCGTATTGGCCGCGCAGTACGAGAGTTGGAAACTGCCGCTGGCGATCGTGCTGATTTTGCCGATGTGCTTACTGGCATCGGCTACGGCCCTCGACTTCAGACGCATGCCTATCGACATCCTCGCTCAGATCGGCTTCGTAGTGCTGGTAGGGTTGGCCGCGAAGAATGCAATTCTCATCGTGGAGTTCGCGAGACAGAGACAAGACCAGGATGGTCACGAACCCGAAGCCGCTGCAACTGAGGCTGCGCAAACGCGTCTTCGTCCGATCCTAATGACCTCTTTTGCCTTCATCCTTGGAGTCGCTCCTCTGGCTGTGGCAACTGGAGCGGGATCAGAGATGCGGCAATCCCTCGGGACAGCCGTGTTATTTGGAATGCTTGGAGTAACAGTCTTCGGTTTGCTGTTCACTCCCGCCTTCTACACCATCGTCCGTAAGTTCAAAAAAGACCCCATCAAGTCTGCGAATATCAGTCTCCCGGAGACATCAAAGTCGCCAGCGCTGTCGACTAAGCCATAACCGGAGGCCCAAAATGCGTCACATGAATTACGATGGACCTGGTTGCCCGGTCGAGGCCTGTACCGAGGTGATTGCTGGCAAATGGAAGGGAGAAATCCTCTACCTACTGCTCAGTGGTTCGAAACGTCACGGAGAGCTGCGCCGCCTAATCCCCAACATCACGCAAAGGATGCTAACGAACCAGTTACGCGAGTTGGAGGCGGCCGGAATCGTCCAGCGCTGCGTTATGGAAGGGATATCGCTGCGGGTGGAATATTCGCTGACTGCGAGCGGAAAGGACCTGGAACCCGTGATCAAAGCCGCATGGCAATGGGGGCGATCGTTCCTGGAAGGCCGTGCCACGCTCCTTACTTCAAATCGCTCCCTGGTACCCACCGACACTTAACACGTTTCCTGATCCCAAATCGTATGAACACGCAATCTACTACCACGGCAGCTAGCCAATCTGTAGCAGTCACGCAACGGGCTCCCGTACTTCTCTTCACCATTACCGTCGCGGTCCTGATCACCAATCTTTTCGGGCCCCAAACTCTCGTGGGTCTGATGGCTTCCTCTTTCGGACTCTCAACCGCTGCGAGCGGAACGATGGCAATGATCTCAACTATTGGCTACTCGGTTGGCCTTTTTTTTGTGGTCCCGCTCGCTGACCTGATTGAAAACCGACGCTTGATAACTTGGATGCTCACGAGCGCTAGTCTGTGTGCTGCGGGCGTTGTTCTGGCACCGAACGCGATGATGCTGTTTCCCTTACTGTTCCTCTTGGGAGCTTCCTGTACGGTAATTCAAATCTTGATGCCGACGGCTGCCGCCATGACTGAACCCGCACAACGAGGCCGCGTCCTCGGCGATATTATGAGCGGTCTGATGGTAGGAATTCTTCTTTCGCGTCCAGCGGCGAGCTTTCTCGCAGGAACCTGGAGTTGGAAGGGTTTTTTCGTAGCGAGCGCCATTGGCAGCACGCTGCTCTGCGCGACTCTCACCATACGCGTTCCGAAACGGCGTCCATCGACGAATCTAGCCTACGGGGCTCTGATTGGATCGTTGTGGGAACTTATTCGCAATGAACCAGTGCTGCTCAAGCGGTCCATCATGGCTGCCGTCGTAATGGCAGCATTCAATATATTCTGGACTTCAATTGTCTTCGTGCTCGGAGCAGCTCCATTTCATCTTGAACAGCATGGCATAGCCGTCTTCGCCTTGGTCGGCGCCGGCGGTGCTGTTGTTACTCCCTTGGTGGGTAGAATGGCCGACAAGGGCATGGGACAGCGCGCGACTAACATTGCCCATGTTGTCTTGTTCCTCGGATTCGGTGTGGCCGCGATCGGCGGGCTTGCCTTTTCACTGCCGACTTTCTTGCTGCTTGGTTTACTTGGCCTGAGCGCGATCACGCTCGATGTCGGCGTGTTGGGAAACCAGACCGTTGGCCGCTACATGATCAACCTCCTCCGTCCGGAAGCCAGAGGCCGCATCAATGCGATCTATGTGGGGGTATTTTTCGTCGGGGGCGCGATTGGTTCGACGGCTGCCGGCATGCTCTGGGCTACCGGCGGGTGGGCCGCGATTTGTTTGGGCGGTGCCGTGTGCGGCTTATTTTCCTTTATCGCGGATTGTGTCTTCCGCCCCGGAAGTCCACTAGCTAAGCTAGGAAACTGACGGCTCGAATGGAGGTTTTTATGCTCGAGATGAAAGAGAAATGCGAGAACTGCGGAGCCCCTTTGCCAATGGATTCAGACAAAGCCATGATTTGCTCCTACGAATGTACCTTTTGCGAAGACTGTACGGAGAAAACCCTTCATGGTGTTTGTCCTAACTGCGAAGGGGATCTCAGGCCCAGGCCAGCGCGCATCGTGAAGACATAGTGGGCGCAACGTTTTACGGAATTTAAGTCCTCTAGAGGCAGCAGTGATCCCGAAAGCTCCGAGGGCTCGCATCACGCTTTGCGTCTCTTTTCTTTTCTTCTCTTTCTGTGCCGTGACACAGGGCGTGACGGGCCGGATTGCAAGAAGCTTGTACTGAGCGGATTGCACAAGACCGCCTGAGAATCACGCGTGATGGTAAATGCGACGTGAACGTGATGCAGTGTGACGGCAGAAACTCATCGTGCCGGACGTCCTCCGAGAGTGAATAACTACGGCGTCTATCTATCTGAAGTTCGACGAAACTCGAGAATAAAACGACTCAATCCGATCGTCCCTTTTACGTAGATCGTACACGATCTTCAGCCATTCACGGGTAAATTCCAGGGAAGTGCAGGCACATCTGCGTGAACCCTGGCGGATACTAGTGAGCAACGGTGGAAATGTTATTACCTTTAGTCTATACTATATACGTAAGTACTTGATGTTAAAGCACTTGGAGGCGAGGGGAGTTGAACCCCTGTTTCCTACGCCTATGTCCACGAAGATCCAGCAAAGGCTTTA
>Ga0213877_10000031_pt1 | contig 14811 bp, 14 predicted proteins | sample VelepicoBEBS_R01_FD_160112 | JGI IMG/M metagenome (GOLD analysis project Ga0213877, IMG submission 160112) | Vellozia epidendroides bulk soil microbial communities from rupestrian grasslands, the National Park of Serra do Cipo, Brazil - BS_R01 | ecosystem: Environmental > Terrestrial > Soil >...
CTTTTTTGCGGGTGCAGTGGAAAATCCGGCATTCGTTTCCGCCGACCATTGCATCGGGGTCCGCACGCTGTTGCGTTCGGCTTGGCTCAAGTCGTCTCCCATTCCGATTTCGTCCCCATACCAGATAATGGGAGTGCCAGGAATCGTAAAGATCAAACTGAACGCAAGCATTTGGCGTTGCACGTTACCGGAAAACATCGGTGCCAGCCGGCGTCGGATCCCTCTCGCGTACAATTGCATAGTTTTATCCGGGCCGAACACCTCGAAGCAGCGCGCTCGCTCCAGTTCAGTCAGTCGACTGAGATCAAGTTCGTCGTGATTCCGCAGGAAATAACCCCATTGGCTGTCATTAGGAATTGTTGGAATTTGCAAAAGACTCCGAAGCAGCGGTTCCGGCGACTCATTGGCAATCGCGAGGAATAAGTGCGGATTTACAAAGAAATTAAAAACCATGTTCATCCGATCGCCTCGCTTGCCGAAATATTGGAGCATCTGATCTGGAGCAACGTTCGCTTCTGCTAGGAACAGTGCGTCTCCACGTCTCCAGGAGAGGAATTCCCGAAACTCGTTAATATAATCAAACGATTCGTGCGGCTGCTTTTCCACTTCTGGGCCCTTCTGTGCAATCACAAAGGGAGCCGCATCGACACGAAATCCCGAAACTCCTGAAGCGAGCCAGAAACCCATAATCTTCTTGATCTCAGCTCGCACTGCCGGATTGGCGGTGTTTAGATCAGGCTGATACTCATAGAATCGGTGAAAGTAATAGGCTTTCGCGGTCCGCGAGTATTGCCATACCCCGCTTTGCCGGCCCGGAAATACGACTTGGTCTTTCGTGTCTGGCGGCTTTTCTTTGCGCCAGACATAGTAGCTGTAATATTTTGGATGCCGCCGCTGGGCTGCTTTGAACCAAGGGTGTTCATTCGAAGTGTGGTTAACGACCAGATCGATGATGACTCTGATGCCACAATTGGCGGCTTCATCCATAAATTCGGCAAAGTCGCCAAGGTCTCCTAAAGCGGGATGTACTGACAGATAATCGGTGATGTCGTAGCCATTATCTCTGTCCGGGGAGGGATAAAAGGGTAGCAGCCAGATACAAGTCACTCCCAACCCGGCAAGGTAGCTGAGACTCTGTCGCAGTCCCACGAAGTCGCCGATGCCGTCTCCATTTCCATCTTTGAAAGTATCGACATCGATACAGTATATGACTGCATTCTTGAACCACTGAATCGCCATCTAAACAAATAATCGCGACCGGAATGACTCCGGGATGTGTCTTGGTTACCGGGCAGATCCCAATTTTACCAACTTCACTCCACGAGCGCATTGTGCCGGTGAAACGAGACCTGACCTTTTATTGGACGAGTTCTTTCTTCTTAAGTGAAGCGCGGCCAATGATTGAGACGCGAAATGAGAGAGTAGCCTATGTTGCCTCACCAAGAGCATCGCCATTATGGAGCCAACTAGCCCCTCGAAGCATTTGCTACCCTCACGGCAATTTTCGGGGTCGTCTTTTTTTCCCTCTGGGCTATCGGCGGACGGCCTGCAAAAAAATCGCGATTCGAAGATGCCGCGTTGCTCGCAATCGCTAGGCATAAGCTTACCGGGATTTTTGGCCCGCGGCAGGGTGCTGGCGCCGTTTCGAGCGCCCTTCACTCGATTTGAGAAATCCGCCGGAGGCGACGCATCAATGTGAACGTTTCTGGCAGTGCAGTTCTGCCGCTCGACAGTCTCCCTATTGTTAGGTTGCATGATTTGAGTGCAGGCACCTGAGATCGCGTGCGTGCCCTTTTTTAGATTCGGAGATTGCCGAAATTGTCTTGTGCTGCGGAGCATCCATTGGCGTCGGACGATGCGAACCCGAGGAGTGAACACACCGAAGAGAAACAAGAAGATTGAAACCGAGGAAGATGGGGATATTCGCGACGAAAAAGATCCGAAACCGAAAGCGGCCTCAGAAGACGTCGAAGAAGCAGAAGAGCCAGAGGATAAAAAAGGCAATCTTCCGCCGGCGATGCCGCCCGGAGCCTGACAGACTTAGCTTGGAGCCCGCCTGATCCAACGAGGGAGGTCGCCTTTTAGAAAGGATTCGCTTTTCAGACAAGAAATGGCCGTACGTGGACTAATGTTCTAGCTTCGTTTTAAAACCGTGATGCCAGGAATGGAACCACAGCCACAGAACGGGAATAAAACCTTCCGGTGGCGACGTGCGAACTACAGAGAATGCACGCAATTTTGTTGGTCATGCCAGGGTGCTTGTTCATCCTCATGCTGCTCATTATTTCGCTACATGTTCCCACCTATTTGACGGCGATTTTCATAAATTTTCTGATATCCTTCCTACCGATAGTCGTATTCCTGCTAATGTTGATGATCTTCATCTCTAGCGAACTGCGAACCTAAACGAATCCATGGCGGTAGCGACGCGCGAAATATTGTGGATATAGAAACAGAGCGAGACCGGCGTGGCTGTCTTGGCGCGAGCAGTCTACCTGCGCAGCATTGACGGCCCGGAATTCAATAGTCTTTGCAATAGAGCCAGTGTTACGGTCGAGGCCTTCCTTTTGCCGGGCCTCGCGAATCCAGAACAGTGTACGATGCCCGCTAAAGACGTCATTGTAATTGGGACTTCCACCGGAGGAATCGAGGCCACAAAGATTCTGGTCAGGGACCTGCCGCGGGATTTCAAAGCTTCCCTGTTCATCGTTCTTCAAATTGGCGCTGATGGCCTCGGTATCTTACCGGAGATTCTTGGGCAGGCCGGTTCCTTGCCGGCCTCAAATGCCAAAGACGGAGAAATGTTTGAACCGGGACACATCTATGTGGCGCCGCCGGATCATCATCTTCTTCTGGAACGCCCACGCCATCTTCGCGTCAGTCGTGGCCCCAAAGAAAATCGCTCTCGTCCCGCCGTAGATCCATTGTTTCGTTCTGCCGCCTATGCCTTTGGTCCACGGGTAATCGGAGTGATTCTCACCTGCGGGCTTGACGACGGCACGGCCGGTCTATGGTCAATCAAGGCGCGAGGCGGGACCGCCGTCGTACAGGACCCCGAGGAGGCGATCGCGGCCTCCATGCCGCTTAGCGCACTGAAACATGTTTCAGTCGATCACTGTATGCGGCTGGAAGAAATCGCATCTTTGCTGGTCAAACTGAGCCGCATGCCTGTGGAAGAGAAGGAAGCCTTACCTATGCCTAAACAGATGGAGGCCGAAATTAACATCGCTAAAGAAGCCAATGCCATGGAGTCTGGCATTATGGATTGGGGCGAGCCGTCCTATTATGTCTGCCCGGAATGTCATGGAGTTTTGCTGCAACTGAAGGAAGAGAGTAGTCTCCGCTTCCGATGACACACGGGACATGCCTATGCGATGGAGTCGCTGTTAGCTGAGTTTAATGACCGAATCGAGGAAAGCCCTTTGGAGCGCTATGCGTTCCCTGGAGGAAAAGGCATTTTTGATGCGTCACATGGCGGCACATTTTTCGGAACATGACCGGCAAGCTGCCGCCGAACAGTTGCTGAAAAAAGCGAAGGGCGCCGAGCAGCGGAGCGAATCAATCCGGAAAATCGTGATGACAGAGAGGGACGTTTTTTCGGGTCTTTTGTAGTCATATTCGATTTTATTCCGCTCGTTCGGAGTCGATCGTTTGGCCGCATAACGCCTCGGATTCGATTATGACGGCAACCCGGGCGAGGCTCCGGTAGCAGAGCACTCGTCACCGAAATCATCTTCGTAAGTTAGCCAAAGGGCGGTTAACGGGCAGCTTCCGCTAACGACGTCACAAACTCTATTGCCCGCTGCCGTGGCGTATGATCTCGAAGGAAACGTTGTCGAGCGCGGGCACCGATCTGGACACATTCCCGATGTGGAAGTTCCCGCAGAATATAAACCATTTCGTCCGTAGTCCGAACGAGCATAATCTCTTTGTCGGGTTCAAAGAACATCTCGATACCATCCCAGACGTCGCTAATGATCGGTACGCCGCAAGCAGCTGCCTCAAAAAGGCGCACGCTAGGCGAAAAACCGAGCCGACGCATCGACGCTCTGGTGACATTGAGGGTAAAGCGCTGCTCATTGTAAAATCGTCGATGTTGATCGGGAGGAAGATGTTCAGTCCGGTCGACATTCGGCGGCCATGCTATTTCTTGCGGGTAACCTGGTCCGAATACCGCGAAGCGGACCGTTGGCAATCGCAAGGCTGCTTGCACCAAATATCTGTTCAGGGCCGGCTGTCGATCATCGCTGTAGGTGCCAAGGTATCCAAGCGTCCACGTTTTTTGGAACTCCTGCGGGTAGTAGAGTTCCGGATCCGCTGAGCAATACAGCGCGCGCGCTGCGGGAGAACCATATTCTTTTTCCAACCGCCTCAAGCTTGCTCCGCCCGCGAAAGAAAAATAGATTCGATATCTGGGAATCAAATCCGGCGAGAGATATTCAAAGTCCGCTTGTTCAAGCTTTGCTAATGTTACTGGAGTATCAATGTCGTAAAATGCCGTTACGCCTCTGGCAGTAGCGAGCACCCATTCGCCTATGGTCACCCCGTCCGGTACATAAGATCCAACGATCACTGCATCAGCTGAGCGCACGACTTCGACGAATCGCCGGCGTAAATCCTCCGGATCGCGATATAGCTCAACGGCGCAAAATGCGGGGGCGATCATGTCGCGATGTGGGGCGTACCAGGGAACATCTCGTTCAAGAAACACGACGTGATGTCCTAGCTTGCTCAGTTCACGCAGCAAAGCTCGATAAGTGGTGGCGTGCCCATTCCCCCAAGACGACGTAATCGAGAGCCCAAAAACGACGAGATTCATTCTACTATCATCCTCCCAACGCCAAACCCAGGACTCTTTCCACCTCCGTAGCTCGGCGACCATAGGTATGGTCGGCTAACACTCTTCTCCGTGCCGCGCTTCCAATCCGGTGCGCTCGCTTCTCGTCAAGATCGCCGACGATAGCCGCGACCTCTGCGCCGTTTCCCGCAACCAGCACTTCCCTCTGCGGTTCGAGAAAGCCGTCCAAACCTTCCCAATTATCCGTTACCAGGCAAGCACCGGCGCCTGCTGCCTCAAACACTCTGGTCGGCGGAGAGAACCCATACCGGGCCATGCTCTCTCGGCATACATTAAGTACCGCGCGCGGGGAACAATTGAAGACGTTATGGTCTTTTGTGAAGAGGTGACCTACATATCGTATATTATCCGGAAGCGACTTGTCCTGCCAACCGCTTCCCGCCAAGAGGAATCGATGTCGCGGCGCAAGCACAGCGGCCTGAACAAAAAATTCGTCGACTCGGGCTTCACGGTCCGGCAGTCGGTTTCCGGCAAAGGAAAGGTCGGATGCGAAGCTCGGGCGCCCCTCCACGGGGAAGTGAGTTAGTGAGTCGAGGGCGTTGTAAATTGGAGTACACGCGCGCGCCCCAAAAAGCAGGTAAGCTTTTACTACGGGGTTCCCGCCACCATACGTCAACACGAGGTCAAAATGCGGGACCAAGGCGCGAAATGAATCTGTGGCATTGTGAATCAACCTGTCGAGGGTTGCCGGTGCGTCAACGTCCCAATAGACGACAATGTTGTCCCGCCGCTTTAAGCTGACGACGCCGATTTCCAATTCAGTGTCGAAGACCCCGACCCCGCTCGCCTTTATGATAACATCTGCATCTCGCGCTTGCGTCAGAGCCGACTGCATCGCTGAGACGGTTGCCGGATAAACTACAATCTGCGCCCAGCTTGGATCTGGAAGATCCCGGTGTTGCTGTCGTTCAAGGGCGTCTGGTTCAAAGAATACAATTCGGTGTCCTAATTCATGGAGAGCCCGGATGATGCCGCGGTAGTAGGTCGCAGCTCCATTCCAGTACGCAGAAACGAGGCTCGATCCAAAGAAGGCGATATTCATTGATCTTTTCATATTGCAAGTGCAGCGTGAATCTCTAGCAACTCGTCGACGCGATGAGCACAGGTGTGACGCGACCGTATGGTTTCAAATCCTTGGGCCGCAAGGTCGGCAGCCAAACCGGCATCTTCAAGAAGTGTACAAAGATGTTTGCGCATCTCCTCTCCGTTGCGGGCGACGAGATAGTCTCGGCCGGCTGAGAACAGACCTTCCGCGTCATCCCAGAAAGCGCTCACTAAAGGAATTCCGCAAGCCATTGCTTCGAACGGCCGAATCGTTGGAATACCGGGTAATGCCTGAACATAAGGACGTCTTGGAACATGGAGAGTTAATCGAGCAGTCGCCAAGGCGCTCGGGACGTCAAAATTGGCGATCCATCCTCGATATTCGATGCCGGCATTAGCCAAAGCCGTGCGCACATCTCCAGGGTAACGCACGCCATGGACGACGGCCCGGAGGCCCAATTTCTTAACAGGCTCTATAAGGTATTCGCTGAGTTCTGCAGCGCGCTCATCGTCGCCCCAATTACCGATCCAAATTATATCCTCAGTCTTTGCACCCGGCATCGGATGAAACACGCGGATGTCAGCCGCTTCGTGCCAGGTCCACGCACGACGGGTCCAGCCTGCTTTCAAGTATGTTTCTGTAAGACTCCGTCCGTAGGCAAGTACGCCATCGTAATATCGGAGATCATAAGTTTCCATTTTTTGGCGCGCGGTAACCGACCGATGGTGTGTGTCGTGAAAAAATAGGGTGAACCGACCGGAACGCTGACGCTCAGTTCCGATTCGCGCCACGAGTTCCGGATCATTCCATTCGTGGACTACCACAATGTCGGCGTCCGCCAGGATTTTTTCGAGATCAGGCCTCTCATACAGATTGGCAGACAGCTGCGGGTAGGCTCGCGCAAAAGCGATGAGAGGCGCCTCACCATGCTCGGCTCGGAGGTGAGCAAGGCTCCAGCCGTTGGCAGGTTCATAAACTTTGACGTCGTGTCCTCGGTCCAATAGCTCAGTGGCGATGCCTCTGAGAAAATGGGCGTTCCCGTGGTTCCAGTCTGAAAGCAGCGAATGATAGAAAAAAACGAAGTTCATAGCTACTCTCTGCTGCAGTTGACAAGCTTTTCACTCGAGTGACAAAGCTGCTCGTAAAGTTCAAGATAGGCCCTTGTCATCTTTTCGAGACTGAAAGCCTGCGCCCGCCTAAACGCGGACCGCGCCAGCTGAATGCGAGTATTAGCATTTTCGATCAGGCGTAAGAGGGTCCGCACTAAACCGGATTGATCGCGTGGATCTACGAAGATTGCTGCGTCATTCCATAGTTCACGAAGCGAAGGGATGTCACCGAGAACCAGGGCGCAGCCAGAGAGTGCCGCTTCCAGAACAGAAAGTCCAAAAGGCTCGTAGAATGAAGGGAAACAATAAATCGAAGCAATCGCCATATACTCCGCGACCTTTTGAGGAGGAACTCTCCCAAGCAGCGAAAGGTTCTCTTTCTCTGCGAACTTTGACGCACCGTCGCCGGCAATGACAACTCGCCACGGCAAGTCACCCGCACTTTGCATAACCACCTCCAAATTTTTTGCAGGATCCCAGAGACGGCCCGCCGCAAAAATCATTGGCTGCTTAAGCCCGGGAGAGAAAAGCTTCGGCGAGACTCCGTTGCATATAACAGATCGTGCAGGCAACTTTGGATAGCATCGAGCCAATGCTTCCAGCATCGCACGCGTCGGCGCTACAAGATGCCGGGCATTCCGAAGGCCGGCCGATACGGCGGCTCGATAACGCGTCCATTCGGCAGGCGCCTTTTCTCGGTGAACGGCTTCCCACCAGCTCAATACGCATGAATGTGCAACCATGCAGGTCGGAGCCGCCCACGGCAAGACCCCGTGCGCGTATCCATTCAAATGCACAATCTCAGGCTTAACCTGCTTTTCGAGTCCGAGCAGCCAACCGCCTGCTCGATCGACATCCTCCCAGGGGTTCTCCATCCACTCGAGACGATAACTGCTCTCGTGCAGAGTGACGTTTGAGATTTTCTTCAGGTCCTGCTGCTGAAGTTCCGATGGGCGAGGGCCCATAGTTGCTAGATGGACATCCACATTGTGGCCAGCCAGTGTGCCAGCCAACGCGAGACTATAGCTCCACACGCCTCCAACCGTATCGCTAGTCATTAAAATGCGCTTGGGCGGCATCAAGATTGATACATTAGAAGTGCTTTCATGAATCCGTCCGGACGGCTGGCTGCGGTCGCAAACGCATCTCCGATTTGCTCCAGTGAGTAACAGTGCGTGTAGAGCGGCTCAGGATTTAGGTCTCCGCTCGCCACTAACTTGACCGCAGATTGCATTCCTTGCAGGTATACCTCGGGATCGCGCTCGTGTGCGTTGATAACATCCAGTCCGCGCCAGTTCCAAAGCTGCATATTGACTTGTCGTGGACCACCCTGGTGGTAGCCCGCTACGACCAAGCGACCTCGCTCAGCGGTTATTTCTGCCGAAATATCGAGCGGCCATTGTTGACCTGTAGCCTCTACCACAACATCGCAAAAGCGCCCACTGGTTAGCAATTTCACCCGCTCGATGATTTCCCAGTGATCGCTCATCAGGGTGCACCCGTGCGCGCCATATTGCTTTGCCAGCTCGAGACTCTCTGGCCGACGCGCTATTGCAATTACTTGGGCACCAGCCAGGACAGCTAAACGAAGAACGATGGTGCCAAGGAAACCGATGCCAACTATTGCGACCGTCGTCCTTCTTGAAATGTTCGCTCGGCGGAAAACGTTCACTCCGCAACCGAGAGGCTCCGCCGGAAAAGGTTTACTCTGCAGGGATTCAGGGAGCTCGACTACCAGATTTTCGTCCACGAGGTCAAATTCCGCAAATGCGTGCTGGGAAAGCACTCCGACCCGGGCGCCGCGGCGAAATCGTGTTACGGCCGATCCTGAACTGTAAACTCGACCCCAGGCTTCGTGTCCGGGAGCCCCGGCATCCATAGGATAGGAAAACCATGGTGCTCCTTCCCAAGGAGAGAGATTGGACGCGCAAACACCGCAGCCCTCGAGCCGAACACACACTTGTCGCGGTCCGGGTTCCGGGCGTACGACATCGGTAATTTCGAATGTCCGCGGGGCGGCCAGGACTGCAGCTCGCATCATATCTCTAGACATATTGGTTTCAGCAGCGGGAAAGGTAGCCTCGACCATTCCGCGTTACCGGGCACACGCATATCCTGACGAATTTCTCAGGCGGCCAATCCGCGGATAGTGAGTTCGTTGTGAGCTTGCGCGAATCGGTCTATGGCGGTCTGCCCTTCCAGCCACTGTGCAAGCCCGAGGAGCCCAGCCTTTAGGGTGACCTTTGGCTCGTAGCCAAGCAGGCTTCGGGCCAGCGATGTATCGGCAAAACAATGCCTGATATCGCCTTTCCGATAACGACCGGTAACGCTTTTCCCAATATGAGGTTTCTCCAACAGATGGACGAGCTCGTCAGCGAGTTCGATCACCGACACGGGTTTGCCGCTTCCAATATTGATAGCATGGCCGGCTGCTTCGGGAACCTCGAGTGCGAGGCGACTCGCAAGCGCGATGTCATTGACGCTGACAAAGTCTCGTTTTTGCCTGCCATCTTCGTTAATGAGCGGCGGTCGATTGTTTAGCAGCCGTGACGCGAAAATTGCGAGAACGCCGGTATAGGGATTCGATAACGATTGGCGAGTGCCATAGACATTGAAAAATCGGAGTGCGACGGTCGGTATGTCATAGGCTTTTCCGACCATGAGACACATTCGTTCCTGGTCATACTTGGAGAGTGCGTAAATTGATGAGAGCGCCGGAGACTTTCCTTCTGGAGTCGGTACAGGGGTTAAGACCGTTCCGTCTGCCGCTAAAAGTTCCCATTGACGCTTTTTTAGCTGTTCAGCAGATCGTTCGCGTGGTACGAGCACGTGCCCGTTAATGTCCTGATAGAGGCCTTCGCCGTAGATACTCATGCTCGAGGCGACGATAAGACGTTCAACGGGTTTGCGGGCCAATGCCTCGAGCAGAACCGCCGTGCCGCCGTTATTCATGCTGGTGTAGTTTGTGATTTGGTACATGCTCTGGCCGACACCTACGGCGGCAGCAAAATGATAAACAGCGTCAATTCCAATGAGAGCCCGTTCGACAACGGCGAAATCACGGACGTCTCCTTGTATTAACTCGATGTCTCGGTCCAGGTATTCCGGTCGTCGGCGCTGTTCTCCGTGTACCTGCGGAGATAAAACATCGAGTGCGCGAATCTGATATCCGTACTGCAATAGTTCGTCCGCGACGTGGGAGCCGATAAAGCCTGCCCCGCCGGTAATCAAAACTTTCTTCTTCATTTTGTATATACTTGCAGCCGTAGAATTGTTATCCGCTGCGCGATTACAACTTAATCGCTTTAATCAGTAAAAATGGGCGTATCGAGATGCTCGAAAATTCGGCTTTTTATAAAGCCCTAGGCTCATTTGCTTGCGAACACCCTGCGTGCAACCGTCAGGAGAGGCTCCCCCTCTGAACGATATCCACGATCGAATCGGCCTTTGCCAATGGTTTCATTTTGAAGACAAAGGCTTGTTGCAGGCCACGCTTAATGATTTGGCCGAACTCGGTATTCGCCACTTGCGCACGGGAATATCCTGGGCCGACTACCATCGCTCAAATGGCGAAAGGTGGTACGATTACCAGATGGATGCCTTGGCAGATGCTGGTCTCGAGGTGCTGCTCTCAATATGGCACGTACCGCCATCTCTTTCGGAAAATGGTCGCTGCTCTGGTCCGCCTAAACGCCTCCGCGATTACGCTGATTTTGTGGGACAGATAATCGACCGATACGAAGGAAAGTTTCAATACTTGGAGCTCTGGAATGAGCCGAATAATCGCATCAAATGGGATTTTGTGCATTGCGACCCTGATTGGTCCAAGTTTGCAGAGATGATTTCCGCCGCTGCGCACTGGGCCAAATGTTGTGGCCAGACAACGGTTCTGGGAGGGCTCGTTCCGGTAGACCACTACTGGCTTGAGAATTTTGCTATGCGAGGTGCCTTGCAATGCATCGATATTGTCGGAATACATGGTTTCCCCGGAATGTGGACAGGCGACAGTTATTGGTGGGACTGGCCGGATCAATGGTCGGGCTGGGGTTCCAAGATCCTTGGAATTGAGCACCACACCGGCAATCGCCCCGTCTGGGTAACAGAAACCGGCTATGCCACCTGTAACGGAAATTCGCCACTCATTGGTGGTTTTAAGGAGCAGGCATACCGGCTTTTGGACGCCGTACGTGCTCCTGCGAAACGTCTGTATTGGTACTGCGTTCGGGACATGTCGTACGATTGTCCCTGCATCGAAATGACCGAAGATGGCGGTCGGATCGATTATCGCGAGTACCATCTGGGGCTGACTACATCGCAGGGACGACGGAAGCCCGCGTGGTATTTGCTCTACCAGTTGTTGCGGAGAACATCGGTCCCCTGCGTCTCGATCGCAGCTATCTGACAGATGTAGACCTCATCTTCCGGGTGTTCAACAATTTGAAATCCAGCCGCTCGTAGCATCGCTTCAAGGCAGGCCCGATTCGGAATCCACCAATTGGTGGGGTCGCTGGCATATCGGTTTTCTACAAAGTGAAGTTTTGGGAATTCGGCGCGGAAAAAAACTTCTGTCTCCCAGAACGAATAATCCTCCTTCAACGCCCCTGCCCGCGAACTGCCGCGAAGCATGGATTGGGCAACGAGCAAGCCGCGCGTGACGTGGCGACGTAACAAATCGAGAGCCAGCAACGGGTATCGCAGGTGGTAGAGGACTCCAAGGAAAAGAACGAGATCGAATTGCTCCTGCAATTCCTCGACCTTGTAAACAGATAACTGCCGAAATTCTACGTCCAGGTTCAACCGGTTGCGGATAAACTCTGCTTGTTGCAGATAGTGCGGGTCCGTATCGATCCCCACGACGCGTTTCGCTCTCCGCTTTTTCATTTCAAACGCATAGAACCCGGCATTGCATCCAACCTCAAGGACGGACATGCCTCTCAGATCCTGCGGAATTGCCCAGCTGAACCGGTCCCATTTTATTCTGGGATAATCACCAAGTGGGTGATTAGGAGCAGTCTTTACATCGCCCAAGTCAAAATTCTGAAACCACACATTCAGCGAGCGAACCTGTCGCTCTAGATCGTCATTGTTATTCATATATTCTGAAAAACAAGCTCATGATTAGAAGCGAAGCGTCTGTTTACGAGGTACCTAGACCGCAACCTTCGTACGCGCGCATATTTTTGCGGACTAGCTATCCGCGTTTTCGTAAATAGCGTCAAGCGCCTGCGATACTGCCAGAATGTGCTCAATTTCAGGGTCGTAGCCGCTGCACGCTGTCAGGCGCCGCACCCAATCCACGGCGGCTCGTCCGCCCCAGTCATCCGGTGGTGCGCAGAGTAAAACTCGCGAGGTCCCGGTAAATTTTTCCGCAAAAAAATCCAGAAAGGAGCCGTCCTTGTTTTCCATAGCAACCGCGCCTTCGGTGCCATAGAAAGCGCCCCGAATTACTGCATTCCGCCCGGCATGGAGGTGCCAGGAGCAGGCAATATCGACCAGTGCGTTGTTAGCAAAGTGAATCCGGGCAGTCGCATAGTCTTCACACACATTTCCACGCCCGGAGATTCTTTTTCCGCGATGAAAGAGACGGCTCTCAACATGAGTGATTGGCAATTGCAGGACCCACAATGCCGCATCGACTAAATGAATCCCAAGATCCATGACGCAGCCGCCGCCGGATGATATTGGATCGTAGAACCAAGGTTTCTGTGGTCCGTAGGCATTGTGAAACACAAGCTCTGCGGCGAAGACCTCGCCCAATCCACCCGACTGTACGAGTTTGCGAATGTGCTGCATCGCCGCCGTGAAGCGATAGGAGAGATCGACCCCCAGCAACCGATTCGCGGCCTTCGCCGCTTCGACCGCGTAGCTTGCCTCCTCAAGGTCGCGGCCGAGGGGCTTTTGACAAAAAACTGCCGTTCCGCGATTCAAAACAGTCACCGCCTGCGAGGCATGCAGCGCACTGGGTGTGGCAATGACTACTCCATCCAGTTCATTTCGCAGCAATTCCTCAAGCGTCTGCATCTGCGCTGCCTTCGGGGCCAATTCAGCGGCCCTTGCGACCAACTCTTGGACCGGATCGGCAAGGGCCACAATTTCTGCTCCTTCCGCAGCGGCAATAGCCGCCATGCGCTGCAGACCAATCCAGCCGAGACCAAGAAATCCCAAACGAGGTTTCTGGCGGGAGAATTTGGCTCGCAGCGAATCGGCAGGCACTACAAAGGCACGCGAATCCTTTCTAATCCGCGATGTGACAGATCGGTGACGATAATTCACTGCTAAAGTGCACCTCCCGCCAATACTATGAGAAAGCGAAACATTCGGTCATTGGTTTATGAATTAAAATTCATTCGTTTGCGCTGCCGCCCCTAAAAAAAAGCGGTCGCTGCGACTGGCAAATTACCAAGGCGGCTCCTATTTTCATGAACACACGCGCAGTTCGCGTCTCGCCCTCCTGTTGGTTCAACAAAATAGTGCAAAAGCCACCACGGCGGATGAGATATCCGGGCTTAACTTTTTCTCGCTGGCGCGAGACACACACCGGACGTCGATGCTTTTACTTAAAACGGCACTTTGATTCTGGAATGAAGATTAGCTGCCTCATTTCGAAACTCTGCTAGATCCAAGCGTTCTACCAGCAGCGATTGACTGCGGTGTAACCGTAAAGACGAATGTCTATCTCAATAGAGCACCTGCCTTTTTGGCTGCATGCGCCGGTGTTCGAGAAAAAAAGATGTGCCAAGGCGACCCGTAATATGAAGAATATTGACCTGACGAGTGTAAAGTTAGCGATCCTGGTTGCGAACGGTTTTGAACAGGAGCAGGTGACGGCCCCGATAGAATTTCTCCGTAGAGCCGGTGCGACCCCAATAATCGTGTCGCCGGAAAAGGAAAAAGTCACGCCTGCCGGGTACGGTAACGAGGGCGCATTGCCGGTGGACGTCCTTCTCGAAGCCGCAGATGAGACCGGTTTCGACGCATTGCTATTGCCCGGGGGCCATAAGAACGCGGAAACTCTGGTAGCTAATGCGAAGGCAGCGAAGTTTGTGCGGTCTTTTGCTTTAGGCAACAAGCCGATTGCCGCCATTTCTCATGGCGTCAAATTGCTGATTGATGTAAACGCCGTGTCGGGTCGTAAAGTCGCGGCTCCCTCTTCCATGCGAGAGCTATCCAAACCTCTCCGGGCTGAAACCTCTGAGAAGCCTGTGGTCGTTGTTGATAATAGTCTCGTCACAACTCTGGGCACGGACTCGATTGTGTCGTTCAACGAAGCCTTTGCGCAAATCTGTTCCCAACATAAAAAGAGCACCGGCGGGAGCTTGCACACAGACTAAATCAAAAAAGGTCATGCGCGGATAGCGGAGCCCGCCACCGATCAGGCCTGGTTTATGTCGAGCAACGTGAGACTCTTCCGGGATTCACCCGCAAATGGTTTCGAGGAAGTTCGTTTACTTCGACATCAATGGCGCGCCAATTCGAGACTACAAGATAATAACGCTTATCAGGGCACTGGCGATCCCGCCTGCGTGGACTAAAGTCTGGATCTGTTCGCTCACAAACGGTCATCTTCAGGCGACGGGATGCGATGGCCGGGCCGAACTTTTGCGCTGGCGCTGTTGTCACGTCGGGATTCTCCTATCAGCAAGAGGCAGGCGCAGAGAGGGAGATTGGAGTGCAATCAACAGGTGTCGAAGGTCTTGAGCAATACGCCGGCCGTCAGCCGCAGAAGCTATATTTATCCGTCCATCCTGGAAGAGTAGGATTAAATTCCTGCACATGAAAGACCTTTTGTGGTGCTCTGT
>Ga0213877_10000033_pt1 | contig 14604 bp, 12 predicted proteins | sample VelepicoBEBS_R01_FD_160112 | JGI IMG/M metagenome (GOLD analysis project Ga0213877, IMG submission 160112) | Vellozia epidendroides bulk soil microbial communities from rupestrian grasslands, the National Park of Serra do Cipo, Brazil - BS_R01 | ecosystem: Environmental > Terrestrial > Soil >...
AACCCGGCAGCGTTCTACTCCGTCGTCATAGGTGCCGATGCCGCGAACATGCGTCGAATGGGCTAGGACGCCCCATGGATTGTCCTTAAACCTGTCCCACTGCTTCAGGAAATAATCCCGGCAATGATACCCGATCTTCCGAATGAGCCGTCCATGCGTCACCGATATTTCGTGAATGTGAGGCGCGTAAATGATGAGTTCGCCGCCGTCTGCAACCACCGGTTCCAGTTTGTACATGCACTTGCCGCCGACCCAAAGTTCGTCGTACATCGCAGGTGCGCACGAGAGCACGGTGTGGAAGGGATGTTCTTTATAGGTAACGTGGAGAATGCGGGACAGGTCGCTGGCTCGATCCCAGGCGTTCTCAGGCGAACCGGCAAAAAGCCCCGCTAACTGCGCATGCTCAACGACCATACAGAAGCAGAGCTTGGGCACTGCCACCATCGAGGCTGCATAGTTGACCACTTTGCGTACAGGCGTGTACTTGTTACCAATTATCATCGGGTTCGTCACAACGGCCCCAAGCCAATGAAAGAAGTGGAGCACTTCCGGGCCGCTCACGCCTGGAAAGAGGTATTTGTTACCGCCAGAAAAGCCTACCACTTCATGCGGAAATACCGGTCCGGCGATAATAATCTGATCGTACTCAAATAAACGGCCATTGACCGTGACGGGCACGTCCATTGCGAACAGACCGCCGCTGAGATCGTTGATCTCACGCGCGGAAATAGTGCCGATATACTTCAAGGTCGACGGGTTGTCCCACTCGTGATTAAAGAGGCGCACCGAACGATATTTTTGCGTGCGCTCTTCAGCCGAGATTTCGAGCCGACGGCAGATCGCTGCCTCGCTCATGGGCTGATGCGTCCCGAGCGCGATCATTACGTCGAGTGCAGCTGCTTCGGCGCCGATCTGATTGAAAATGCCTTTAAAGAGCATTCCCAGAGGACAGGTCCGGGTTGCATCCGGCACGATCAAAAGCACTTTCTTGCCTTTATATTCCGAGACCGGGCAAGCTTCATTAATCACCTCAAGCACTTGCTGGTTCGTGAGGTAGGTGCCGGGCGGACTAGTCCGGGCGATAGTTTCAAAGGACATTGGTTTCGTCGATTGCGATGGTCAGATTGCTTCCATTGAAGCGACAGGCGAGTTGCCGTTCCAGTCGCCGGAAATCCGATGCGAAATTTTGCTTTGTCTGGTTGTGCGGTCCAGATCCCGAGCCCAACGATTATGCGACTTTTGGAAGTGGAGTCGTATCGCTTTGCGGGCGTTCTCTGGATCATGCCCAGCCAGCGCCGCCACGATCCCACGGTATTCAGTCAAAACTGCAGCCCAGGTTTTCGCGTTGTCAAAATCGATTGCGAACTGCTTCGCCAACGGGGTGTCTCGTTGGTCAAACAACGCGGTTACTACCCGCAACAGCACCTTGTTCCCAAGCTTTGCAGCAATATAGCGATGAAACTGACGATCAGCCTCCACGCGCCCTGCCTCATCCTTCATCGAAGCGAGGATCTGTTCCAGTGCGTCAATGTCCTTCTGTTTCATCAGCGGGGCAGCTTCCGCCGCGATCTCCCCCTCGATGAGCATGCGCGCGCGAAAAATTTCCAGCGGGCCTTCGTCGCCTGGAGCATCAGAGCTTGTTCGCTTCTGCGCTGTGACGATGATCCCTGACCCTGGGCGCACATCGACGTAGCCTTCAACTTCCAAAGCAATCAGCGCTTCCCGGAAGGTCGGACGGGAGACTCCAAATCGCTTGGCAAGCTCTCGTTCGGCAGGAAGACGACTGCCGACTGGAAACTCTCCGTCTGCAATCAGCGACCGCACCTGATCGGCGATCTGCAGGTAAAGGCGGCGTGGTTCGATGGGCTGTATCGGCATCAGGAGCCAGCATAACTTCGACAGAGTAAAAAGCAAGGCCTGACCACTTGACCGAAATTCTTCCCTGCATTATGGCTTCCTTGCAAGCCCTTACCTCCCGCCTATCGAATGGATAATTCTTTTCTTGCCGAGAATTTTCTCCTCTCCAACCCGACGAGCGAAAAGCTTTACTTCGAGTTCGCCCACGCGCAGCCCATTTTCGATTACCATTGCCACATCCCTCCCGCAGACATCGCGGCGAACAGGCGGTTCGAAAATCTTACGCAGATCTGGCTCGCTGAGGGCCGCTACGGTGATCATTATAAATGGAGGGCAATGCGCGCCAACGGCGTGCCGGAACACTTCATCACCGGAAGCGCGAGCGACTACGAAAAGTTCCTGGCCTTCGCACGAACTGTGCCGGCCACGATTCGAAACCCGCTATATCATTGGACCCATTTGGAATTGCGGCGCTACTTCGGAATCACAGATCTGTTAAATGAAGAGTCAGCGCCGCGAGTCTGGGCTCAGGCAAACGAGCAACTTCAGGCGTCGACGGTACATCAGATCCTCCAGAAATTCAGAGTCTCGGTCATTTGCACGACGGATGACCCGGCGGATGATCTCGCACATCACAAGGCCCTTCGGGACGGTTCTTTGTCAACCCGTGTTTACCCGGCGTTCCGCCCGGACAAAGTGTTCACGATCGATCAGTGGGACGGTTTGCGGGATTGGGTTGAACGGCTGGAAAACGCGAGCGGGCAAAGGGCCTCAGACCTGCCGGGTCTGCTCGATGCCCTGCGAGCTCGGCACCACTTTTTCGGATCAATCGGTGCGAAGCTCTCCGACCATGGCATACCCTTTACCTATTCGGAACCATGTGACGAAGCCGAAGCAGACGCGATCTATGAACGTACACGGTCCGGTGTTACACCGAGCGCCGCGGAAACTCTTAAGTTTCGAAGCTTCATGCTTCGCTTTTTTGGTGAACTGGATGCCGATGCCGGGTGGACCAAGCAGCTGCATCTGGGCGCGTTGCGGAATACGAATCGTCGCCGCCTGGTGGAAACTGGCCCCGATACTGGCTACGATTCCATCGGCGACTGGCCTCAAGCCGAACCCCTGGCTCGTTACCTCGATACGCTGGAATCGGCTGGCAAATTGCCGAAAATGATCCTGTATAATGTTAATCCGGCCGATAATTACGTTCTGGCTACGATGATCGGTAATTTTCAGGACGGCTCAATTCCCGGCAAGCTGCAGTTTGGAAGCGGATGGTGGTTTCTGGACCAAAAAGAGGGGATGGAGTGGCAACTGAACGCTCTTGCGAGCGTCGGCCTGCTGAGCCGGTTTGTAGGGATGTTAACCGATTCGCGAAGTTTTATGTCGTACCCGCGTCACGAATACTTCCGGCGACTGCTTTGCAATCTGATCGGGTCGGATGTGGAACGGGGGGAGATTCCGAATGATCTGGACCTCCTTGGAGGTCTGGTCCGTGGCATTTGCTTTGAGAACGCCAAGGCCTATTTCGGGTTGGAGTGCGGGGCCGTATAGATAGCAACGCGGCGAAGCCGCAACCACAAGGCCCGCCGATTTCACACTTTCCTCTACGCACCAGCATCAATGGAAACTTGCACAGAACGTAGCGCAGGCATTCTGCCTTCCGCCGCGGCGGATGCGGTTGGCCACACCGGAGCGTCTTGAAACCGCGCGATGAGTCAAGGCAGCGGAAATAATCGTGTCCTGAAGAACAGATTTTCCGAAAGACGTCTTACCTTTGCTACCTTTGTTAACTTCTGTTCAAATTTCGTTTGTTTCCTTCTGTTCAGATTTTATTTGCGGCCTTCTGTGAATCTGTTCGTGACGATCGGGAAGATGCACCTAACAACTCGCCTTTCGGCCTGCATGAAATCCTCGCAAAATTGCGCGAACTGCAACCTCAGTAGCACAAAAAATCAGGATATCCGAGTCGGCGGCTTAAAGCAGCTGAGATTCGTCAGATAGTTTGTGAGAGGAATCCGCCGTCCACCCGGAGGTCGATTCCAGTGACGAAGCTGCTGGCTTTTTCGCTTGCGAGATAGATTGCTGCGCCAACCAGTTCAGGTGGGGTTCCGAAGCGGCCCATTGGAGTATGGCCCAAGATGACTTGTCCGCGCGGTGTGGCGGTTCCATCCTCATTGAATAATAGACGCCGATTTTGCTCGCCTGGGAAAAACCCCGGTGTGATGGAATTGACCCGGACGTTATAAGGAGCCCATTCCCGCGCAAGGAACAGCGTAAGGTTCAGCACTGCTGCCTTCGCTGCCGAGTAGGCAACGACGCGAGAGAGAGGCAAATGGGCGGAGACGCTGGCGATGTTGATGATGCTGCCTTTGCGATTCTGTTTCATCGCGGGACCGAAAACCTGGCATGGAACCAGCGCGCCACCGACCAGATTCATATCGAAATTTTCCCGCCAGTCGACGAGTTTGATCTCCTCGACGGAATGGTCGGGGGCAACTGTCGCGCGCGGGTCGGTCCCACCTGCGGCGTTTACCAGGATGGTCAGAGAGCCGAATCGGTGGAACAAAGCATCGCGCGCGGTTTGCAGCGAGTATTGATCCAAGGCGTCGGCAGGAAAAAAGCCCGCTTCGCCCCCTTTTTGCTGGATCGAGCGAACTCTCGCTTCTCCGCGCTCTGTATTACGGCCTAGCACCGCTACCTTGGCGCCCGCTGCTGCCAAGCCTTCTGCCATTGCGCCGCCAAGGACGCCGGTGGCCCCGAGGACCACCGCAGTCTCTCCGGTGAGATCAAATAAGTTCATTGTATCGGTCTTTCATTTTGGACGTTTTTGTCCGCCGCGGCGGAAAACAGAACAGCCCAGGCCTTCAGGCCTGGGAACCTACCCGAAGAGACTCGCCCTGAAAGGGCGGCCGACTGTCGGCGTTATTCCCAAAGAAAACGTTCGTCAAAACCAAGTTGATGGCCTTTCAGAAGCTTACAAATCTCTTCCCGGTAGGAAAATCTGCGGTGGTGTTCGGCCTGATTGGAAGTCTAGGCGCTATACATAGTAACTTCAATCCCGATTCGGCCGCCCTTGCAGGGCGATTCTATTTTGCGTGGTTCCCAGGCCTGAAGGCCTGGCTATCCTCTTTTCGCCCTTCGGGCGATTGAAACACGCTCGAGGGATGTCTAGCTAGCGCAACAATTCTTCTGGCAGGCCCTTGACAAAATCTCTGAAGTTGCCTAATGGTCAAGTGGTAAGACCGAAATTCGGCTTTGCCTTTCCCAGATCAAATCAAACCCCCGCTCCTGACCTTTCCTCCCTGATCGACCGTGAAAATCCAGAAATACACTCTCGGTACCGGTGATAGGTTTGCACACCAAGGAGAGGCCCAGCTCCGGGCCATCCTGAAAGCTCGTGAGGCTGGAATCGACGTTCATCCGGTTTGGAACAAATCCCATCGCGAACATTCGATCATCAAAAGCAAACCCGATGACGTTCGGGCCGAGGCGGACGCTGCGGTGGCCAAGCTAGGCTTCACGGGCGCTTACTACGTCGACGCTGATCATATCGGATTGAAAACGGTGGACGCGTTTATGTCGGCAAGCGATTTTTTCACTATTGACGTAGCGGATTTTACTGGCAAAGCGGCCGACACCGGCGCAATCGAGTCATTCTTGAAGAACGCGCGTCGCTACACCGGCTCGCTTCTAATTCCGGGAATCGAGCGGCCTTTCGAGCTCACTGAAAAAACCGTGCGCGCGGCCGCCGGAAAGTTCTTGCTTGCAGTACAAGAGGCGGGACGCATTTACCGGCACATCAAAGAAAGAAAAGGAGACGAGGGCTTTATCACTGAAGTTTCCGTGGATGAGACCGATACGCCCCAGAATCCGGTCGAGATGTTGCTCATCTTGGCGATGATCGCTCAGGAAGGTATCCCGGTCCAAACGATCGCCCCAAAATTCACCGGCAGATTTAATAAAGGAGTCGACTATGTAGGAGATCTCGCGCAATTCGAAAGGGAATTCGACGAGGATCTGAGCGTCATTGCTTTTGCTATCGACGAATTCAGCCTCCCGGACACTCTCAAGCTCAGCGTCCATTCTGGTAGCGATAAATTTTCGATTTACCCGGTTATTAATCGTCTGATCAGGAAACATAGCGCTGGCCTCCATGTCAAAACGGCGGGCACCACCTGGCTCGAAGAAGTCCTTGGACTTGCTGAGTCGGGAGGCGAGGGACTGATGCTAGTCAAGGAAATTTACGCTCAGGCCCGCGAGCATTTTTCTGAGCTCGTGGCTCCCTATAGCACCGTAATCGACATCGTGCCAGAGAAACTGCCAGACCCAAAATCGGTTAATGACTGGAGTTCCGCACAATACGCCGATGCGCTCCGCCACGATGAAGCATCCCCCCATTACAACCCAAACTTCCGCCAGTTGCTGCATGTTGGCTTCAAGATCGCGGCGGGGATGGGAAAGCGGTTTACCGACGCACTCGGATCTAACCGGGAGATTGTCGGGAGAAACGTCACCGAAAACCTTTTTGACCGTCACTTGAAACCGATCTTCACGTCAATCTGATGCGGTGGCAAGACCGCCAGGCGTAAGCTGCCGTTTCCGCGGTTTTCATCCATGAATCGGGGATTAAGCGCCCCAGGGCAATTGAGGTTCCAGAGAGGCTACGCCGTTTTGTTCGTCATCTGCGCGTTTGCGTATCTGGTGGCGTTCGCGCTCAACCACCTGTGCGCGCCGAGATTTGACGAAATTTCCGCTCCTGAGTTGAACAGATGATAGCCTCAGATTTTTAAGCGATGCAGATTCAGGCAGCAGAATCCTGCGGCTGGGATTTCATAAATCGAATCGCTTGCCGAACGGCTCCAGGCATAAATCCCAAGATTGAGCGTTGCTCCCTAGTTTCTCAGCGCTGTAGTGGAAAGAGGCCGGCGTGATTGATTCGTACCGCCGGCGCCAGCCGTTAATTTTTTCACCTCAGCCTGAGCGTCTCGGCGTTCGGGAGCATACGCGTCCCGCGTGTAAGTTCGGGCAGTTGAGCTCCGCTCGCGCATTGGTGGTAGATCGGCGGTATGAAATTGGCTTCCTTCCCGCTCGACTAGCCAAGCCCTCTTCGGAAGGCTTACACGCGAGAGGCACCTTCGCCGAGCCTTCGTCGACCCAAGCGCGTATGTTCCTTTACTGCACCCTCACGCCCACAACGCTTCGCGCGCGCGGCGGGCGGGGAGGTGTGCCGGGCCCCTTCTAATTTTGGCCTCCGCCTTGGTCTCCCGTGTCCGTGACAACCGGATCGCCGTCGTGAAACCGCAGAACGAAATCTGTCCCGCCGCCAAAATTGCCCACCGGTTTCGCCATGTGCATCAGTTCGTCAGCCGTATCCTTGATGAGGGGATCCACACGGCTGATCCTCGGTCTTTGGTCCTTTTGTACTGTATTCATAATCTTGATCCTCCCTGATGAGGATCGCGCCAGCAACTGCCTCGTCAGGCGTTTCATGTTTATCGTATTACGATATACAATAACAATAAAAGCGGTCTCTGCAAGCTTTCCTTCGTTAAACGAAGTTATTTGACAGAAAGAGGCAGCTAAGCTACATGATCGATCACGTGATCCATCATGTACTGCAAGGTGATCACCTACATTCATCCCCCAAAATCTCGGTGATATTGCTCGTGAATCATGAAAACTCGACGGTTACCCGACAATCGCACATTTGTGCGCACCCTCCTGCCCGCAATATTGGTCGCGATACTGGCGACCCCCTTTTCCACTCAAGCCGCAGAACACGTCGCCCTTCAATTCTGGGATATGATCTGGGGTCCGCCGGAGTACATCGACACGGGTAAAGCCCTCGTTGCGCAGTTTAATCAGGAGCACCCGGACATTACGGTCACTTATCGTTCCGTGCCTTGGACAAATTGGTATCAAACATTTGTCACGGCTATCGGGTCGGGAACCGCCCCGGATATCAGCACGGGAGCAGGTTATCAAGCTGTCCAGCTCTACGACCAAGGCGCTATCTTGCCGATCGATGATGTCATTAACGAATGGAAGAGCGGCGGTAAACTGGACGATTTCCTTCCTGGAACGGTCGATATTTTAAAGTATGATAACCATTATGTTGCTTTACCGTGGGCAATCGATATCCGGGTGTGGTACTACCGGAAGGACCTTTTCCAAGCCACAAATGCCAAACCGCCAACCAGCTGGGAGGAATTTAAGGCTGCTGCACAGGCATTAACAAAGCCGAATAACGATCAATATGGCCTCGTTGCGTGCGGGGACACCCTGGGTTCTCATTATATTTATACCCTGATCCTCAATAACGACGGCGGTCTATTCACGCCGGACCGTAAACCTGATCTTGGGTCCGCGCGCAATATTGAGGCGTTGCAATTCTTGTCCGATCTGGTGAAGAATCAGTTGGTCTACCCAGCCAGCGCTGGCTACCATGACGAAGACGAGGTGAGCGCTTTTACCCAAGGAAAGGGAGCAATGACGTTGCACGCTCCCGGGTTAGGCACCCGTCTGTCTAAAATCAGCGATAAAATCGGAATATTGCCACCTCTTGTCGGACCCCATGGGGATCGGGGCACGATTTTCTGGGTTAACAACATCATGCTCTACAAGCAAACCAAGCACCCGGCCGAAACGAAAGTGTTCTTGCAATGGTGGTCCGAACGCGAGAAAGACCTTTGGACTAAGGGGCATGTGACACAACTCCCGGTCCGCAAGTCCTTTGCCTCTGATCCCTATTTCCAGTCCAATGCGGAAACAAAGTTCATTTTAGCGAACTATATCCCGGTCGGAAAGACAACCGCAACCCACGCGAACGAGATTTTTCCAAAGCTGAACGAGGTAGAAGGGGAGGGAGTCATGCAGACTTTGATGCAGAACCTGCTCCAAGGCAAAGACGTGAATGCGTCTGTAAAGGAAGCGTCGCACCGGTTGCAGTCGATTATGGAGGAATAGCCCGGGCGCGCAAACCGCCGGGCGGCGCAGGATGCATAAATGAGAGATGTAAATTGGCCTGTCCGGGCATAACAATCGCGGCGGGTGAGTCGTCCCAGGCTTGTTAGCGGCGACGGGTTGCTATCGGGCTTATAACGCGAACGGGCGAGGTAAAACAGTGAGGCTCGTTAGTGATGCACTTTCTAGAAAGACTGTTGATGGGGTCAAGGGGAAGCCGGGCCTGTCCTTCCCGACATTGCCGTACCTCCTTTTGCTGCCTTCGATTTTCCTGATTTTCATCATCGAACTTTATCCATTCATCACCGGGATGTTGTACAGCCTGCATAAAGGAACGTTACTAAATACCGGCGCCTTTGTCGGGTTGGACAACTATGTGCGTCTATTCAATTCATCGGATTTCTATAATTCGCTCTATTTCAGCTTCGCTTTTGCGTTCTTTAATGTTCTGTTCAGCTACTTGATCGGTCTGGCGCTGGCGTTGTTTCTGAATCTAGATTTTCCTGGAAGAGGTTTTTGCCGAGTTGCGCTCCTTGTACCCTGGATTGTACCGGCGATTGTCTCAATCGTAAGCTGGAAATGGCTTATTGCCGACAGGGGAGGACTTGTGAACATCATGCTACAAGCACTCGGGGTCCGTCCGATTTATTTCTTGAGCGAGAGCGGGTGGGCGGTGGTCGCCGTAACCGTGATCAAGATCTGGCGAAGCTTTCCATTCATGATGCTGACCTTGCTGGCTGCGCTCCAGATTATCGACAGGAATTTATATGAAGCGGCCAAGCTGGACGGAGCAAATTCCTGGCGTCTATTCTGGCACATTACCTTGCCTCACCTCAGAAATATTTCGATTGTTCAAGCGATTCTGATGGTGATCTGGAGTATTAACGACTTCGAGACTCCGTACCTGTTAACACAGGGTGGTCCGTCAAACGCCACGGAAAACCTGATCCTGCTCTCTTATCGATACACCTTTGGCCGCGATGACGTCGGCCGCGGTTCGGCGGTTGCTCTGCTTACGCTGGTCCTGCTGATGGCACTGGCTACTCTGATTATGCGCCAACAGCGGAAGGCAATGTGATTGCGCAGAAATGAAAATGGAGCGCAAGCGGCTGCTTTTGATAACTGGTCTCGCGATCGTATTTGTCGTCGATTTTCCTATCCTGACCGTGGCGCTCAATTCGTTTCGGACCACCGAGAACATTTTGTCTTCACAGAATATTCTTCCAACAGAGCCTACCTTAGCTAACTATGTCTACATCAATTCGCGAACAAATTTTTGGACCTTTTTGCTAAATAGCGGAATCGTCGCGCTGGGCAGCACGGTACTGGGAATTGTCCTGGCGGCGCTTGCCGGTTTCAGCATGTCCCGGTTCCGGAGTCCACTCCTTGGCTCTTATAACCAAGCGCTGTTGATCGTTCAGATGTTTCCACTGATCCTGGCTATCATTCCGCTGTTTATCTTTTTTCGGAAGCTGGACATGGTGAATAATTTTGTTCCGGTCGTTCTCGTGTATACCGTCACCCAGTTGCCGTTTTCCACCTGGATGCTGCGATCTTATTTCGACAGTATCCCGAGAGATCTGGACGAAGCCGCAAAAGTGGATGGTTGCTCGCCGCTACGCTGTTTTGTACAGGTTATTCTTCCGTTGGCGAGTCCGGGTATCGCCGCGGTCGCGATCTTCTCCTTCTTGTTCTCTTACAACGAGTTCTTCATCTCCAGCGTGTTCCTTCGAGATGAAAACCGGATGACGATACCGGTCGGGATTCAATCCTTTATGCAGCAATATTCAACGGACTGGGGGAGTCTGATGGCGTCAGCCACGTTGGCCATGGTGCCGACGTTGATCCTGTTCTTATTTATCCAGAAATACCTGATCTCCGGCGCACTTGCCGGTGCAGTGAAGGGATAGGGACGAGGAGATAAAGAATGGCCACAGCAGCACAGAAACAAGAAAACGTGGTGGACCGGAACATGCCGCAGAGAAAGATCAGGATAGGAATAGTGGGCTGCGGTGAGGTAACGCAGATAATGCATTGGCCGAGTTTGCAGCAGTTAGCCGACTGCTACGAAGTCGTAGGGTTGTGCGATATTAGCCCGTTGGTTCTGGAGTCCCTGGGTAAACGATGGAACATCGGAATTCTGACTACTGATCATCGAGAGTTAGTAAACCGCGATGAGGTTGAGGCGGTGTTGGTCGCTAATCCCAACTCTTATCATGCGGAAGTGACAATGGGTGCTATTGCCGCCGGCAAACATGTCCTGGTCGAAAAGCCCATGTGTATAAACCGCCGGGAAGCGGAGCAGATTGTTACTGCGCAGAAGAGCAGCCGCGTAGTGGTGCAAGTAGGGTACATGCGACGGTACGCGCCGGCTTTTCTCGATGCGTGCAAAGCCGTCAAAGAAATAGAAGAGATTAGATTTGCACGAGTCCGTGATTTTCTCGGTTCGAACTCGCTCATAATAGAGCCCACTTCTCGCGTCCTTCGTGATGAACATCTACAGGAAAGCTTGAAGAAGGAGGAGGAGCTTCGTGATCAAAGTCTGGTCGACGAAGCGCTAGGCGCAAGAGCGAGCAGGAACCTGAGGAACGCATACCGGCTGTTGTTAGGGCTCAGCAGTCATGATCTTTCCGCGATGCGTGAACTGCTCGGCAGGCCGAAGCGAGTACTTTTCGCCGCTGAGCGAGCCAACGGCCGTTATTTGGCAGCCACGTTCGATTATGGAGCTTACGTCTGCCAGTTTGAGACGGGCATTGATGAGATCGCACGTTTTGACGCCCACCTGGAGTTATATAGCGCGAGCAGGGTGATACGGGTTCAATATGATACGCCATACGTCCGGAACCTGCCGGTCCGGATCTTTATTATAGAGAGCCATGGTCGGCATGGGGTAAGAGAGATCAGTACACACCCGGCGTGGGGAGATCCTTTCGTGGCAGAATGGAGAGCCTTCCATTCAAATATCACACAGAGCCGGACGCCGAAATCCGACCCGAGTGACTTCTTACAAGACCTTGAGCTATTTGCTGAAATGGCGCAGTTGATGCGGGAATCGTAGGGTATCCCCTGTTGTGGCAATGCTTCCATCGGATAAGGCCAATAATCAAGTGATCGCTACGAATCGGGTTAACCACGAGGAAGACTCTCGTGCACGGCGTCGATTCTAAATTTGTCTCCGAAGCGCTGATTTTTTCAATATGGCTAGGCGTCTAAAGGTGACGATGGACGACGTGGCCCGGGCGGCTCGCGTCTCCAAGCAAACGGTCTCTGCGGTCATCAACAATAAGTCCGGTATCTCGGCGAGGACACGAGTCCGGGTCCGGCAGGTTATTGCGAAACTGGATTACCACCCTAATCTCCTGGCTGGTAGTCTACGCGCACAGCGAAGCCTGACTGTCGGGGTAGTGATACCGAGTATTACCAATCCGTTTTATCCGGAGCTAGTGCGGGGGATCGAAGATGAAGCGCAGCGGCATGGCTATTCCGTTTTTTTGTGCAACGCAGATGAGAATGCGGAGAAAGAGGTCCAATATCTACACTTGTTGCGGCGGCATCGCGTTGCTGGTTTGATCGCTGCTACGATCAAGGTTAACCGTGCTTGGACCGAGGCATTGAAAGGTTTCGTGGCACAAGATGTTCCAGTGGTTTTTGTGCCGGGAACACAGCGGTTCAACAAAAAGGTTGTCTGCGTTATGGTCGATGATGAGGTGGGCTTTGTAAAAGGGACATCCCATCTGCTGGATCTTGGCCATCGCCGCATCGGCATGATCACGCCGCCGCCTGATCCCGATCACGACAGCCCGCGGGTTTCCGGCTTTCTGAAAGCTCATTTGCTGCGAGGAAAGAGAGTCGCTCCTGAATTATTGGTCGCAGGTGGGTGGCATGTAGCGGACGGTCAACTGGCCACAGCGCGGCTGATGGGGCTATCCCGGCCGCCGACAGCGATAGTCGCGCCTAACGATATGGCTGCGATTGGAGCAATCATGAAGCTGAAAGAAATCGGACGACGGGTGCCGGAGGATGTTGCTGTGGTCGGTTACGATAACATTGCCATTGCTGAATGGTATGACCCGGCCCTTACGACGGTCGATCAGCCGCATTATCAGATGGGTCAAAGAGCGATGCAGGCTGTCCTTGAACGCCTTGAGAAACCATGTGAACCGGCGACAGTTATCAAATTCGACACCACCCTTATTGTCAGACGGTCTTCGGGAGAACCCAGGGCGAAATGGTGCAGTTGATGCGAGACTTCTGATCTGAAAATCAGAGAAAAGGAAAAACCTCATGAAACTCCCCCAAGTTGGTGCGCAGATTTACACGGTGCGGGAGCACCTCAAAACCCCAAGACAGTTCGCGCAGACGATAGACCGCCTCAAAAGTATCGGATATTGCGCGGTCGAACTGATTCATTCGGACAACGTGACCGACCATGAGATCGCAAAAATTTGCGATGCTGCGGGGGTTGCGGTTGCAGCGGCGCATGTACGCGAAACGTCAATTATCGAACAACCGGAGTCGGTGGCAGAAAAGCTAAAAATCCTGGGAACCAAAATTGGCGTGTACGCTTTCCCCAGAGGAGTTGATTTGGCGTCGAGTCTGGAAGTTGAGAAGCTAGCAGATGGGCTAGAGCGCAGCGCCGCAGTTTTGAATCGGCACGGATCAGTTTTGGCCTATCACAATCACGCCCTGGAATTTGCACGCGTCGGCAAGGAACGGGTCTATGACGTGATTCGCTCACGGGCGCCGGGATTGTCTTTCGAGCTGGACGCATATTGGGCGCAATACGGTGGGATGAACCCCGAGAGCCTCGTTCGAAGCCTTGGAGACAGGCTCCTCGCTCTGCATTTGAAGGACTTCGGAGTGACCTCAGAGCACGGTGGCGCGCCATTCATGGCAGAAGTTGGTTACGGAAACCTGGACTTCAGGAGCCTGATTGCGGAGGCCGAGCGCGGCGGTTGCCATTGGTTCATCGTAGAACAAGATGTCACGCCCGGCGACCCTTTCGATTCGCTCGAGCGAAGCTTCCGGTATATTCGCGACGAACTGGTAGCCTAAAAAGTGAGAAATATGAAGGCAGAGGGAGGGAGGCAGGGAAGGAGCGCAGGTTCGCTCTTTCTTCGATAATTCCCGCGACTTCTGGACGGGAGCTGCTTGCAGCTCCCGCGGGCTTAGCAATTCCCCTTATCGCCCGAAGAGCGAAAACAGAACAGCCAGGCCGCCTTCGCTACGCTACGGCGCGCCGCAACCTTCACCCGATTCGGCCGCCCTCGTGAGGCAGTCCTTCCGGAATACCGATGCAGAAAAGCGACCGCGTGGCGGGCTGGAGGTGCTTTCAGGGCGATTTCCTTTGTACGTTGTTCCCAGGCCTGAAGGCCTGGGCTGTTTTCTTTTCGCCCTCCGGGCGATCGGAACACGCTCGAGAAAACGTCCATAAGTCCTATGGTCCGATAAGTCCCATAGGACCTATGGGACTTATGGTCCTAGGACGACCACCAGGAGGCGTTGCAAGCAAACACCCCTCCAACACACCCGACGAGATCGCGCAAGGGTTTCTGGATGCGCTCGTTTGCTTTTCGTTGCACTGTTTCAGTGAATTCATGCCTCGTCATATCCTGATCCTCTTTGCACATCCAGCGCTTCATAAATCGCGCATCAATCGCCGTCTCATTGCCGCCGTTCGCGGCTTGGAGAATGTAACAATTAATGATCTTTACGAAGAGTATCCGAATTTCGATATTCATGTTCGACGCGAACAGGAACTATTGCTGGCGCATGACGTGA
>Ga0213877_10000034_pt1 | contig 14459 bp, 11 predicted proteins | sample VelepicoBEBS_R01_FD_160112 | JGI IMG/M metagenome (GOLD analysis project Ga0213877, IMG submission 160112) | Vellozia epidendroides bulk soil microbial communities from rupestrian grasslands, the National Park of Serra do Cipo, Brazil - BS_R01 | ecosystem: Environmental > Terrestrial > Soil >...
TCAAAAGATACCATGTCAAACAGCGCGATGGATAGCAGTTACAGCTTATCAACAAAGTCCTAAGCCGATAGATCGACACCTTCTTCGTTGTCGGGAATCTCCCCGTTGAGCGATGAGATTAGTAAGGCAGCAAAGACATGAAATACTAGTTTTCCTGCTGGCGAGCCGATCTTTTCGGTCAGCGACTCTAAATCGACATCGTTAGACCGAAGCTCGGTCGTGAGATTTATTAGATCCAACAAGCCAAACTAAATAGAATCGGCTTTCGAGAAGTCGCGCTCGTTGCCAGTCTGATCCGACGTCACTCTATCCGCCGCCGTGCTTTGGCGTTCGACGATTTTGAACCCAAGGTCGAGTTGCAGATCAGGTGACGGTTGCCCTTGTAATTGCTTGACGAGCATCTGTGCCGCTGCTTGCCCGATTTCACGCCGTGGCGTCGCGACCGAAGTGATGGCTGGGACGGTCAACCCGGCAATTTCCTGATCGTTGAATCCCATGATTGCCAAATCGTCCGGAACCCGAATGTCGCGGCGCCGGCATTCAAATAGTGCGCCTGCGGCAAGATCATCGTTGGCGAAGAACACCGCCTCCACGTTGGGGTACTGCCGCAGCAGTCCATCCAGTAATTTGGCGCCTAACCCAATCGAAAAAGGTTCGTTGATTCGTTGGATGAAGTGATGGGGTAACCCGTAATCCTTCAGTGTTTGTTGAAAGCCGGCAATTCGTTTGATGCTCCGGAAGTCGATTTCGGTCAGGGTTCCGGCGTATGAGATCCTTTGGTATCCTTTCTGGTAAAAGTATCGGGCAACGGCTACCCCTACCTCATAATGGGAGAACCCAATGTTCATGGTAAGCGGACGGTCTGTAAGGTCCATGACTTCCACAACGGGAAGATGCGCCCGTTTGAGCAATTTGATCGTCTTGGCGGAATGCTCGACCCCGGATAAGATTAACCCGGCCGGGGAGGAGCCAAGAAAGGCCTTTACCAATTGTTCTTCTGCGGTAATCAGGTACTCCGTAGTGCCAAGGATGATTTGGTAGCCGTGCCGCGCTAAGACCGAATAAACTCCCTCTAGCATGGGGATGTAGACGGAGTGAAGCAATGTGGGGATGGCGACCGGTATGATCCGCGAGGTTCCGGAGGCTAGTCCGCTGGCGACGCGATTTTGAACATAACCCAGTTCGTCTACGGCTTTGAGGATTTTGGTCCGAAGGGGCAGCGAAACCTTCTCGGGCTTGTTAAGCGCACGCGAGACGGTCATCGTGCCAACACCGAGGTGACGCGCGACGTCGCTAAGGGTCACGGCTTTGCGTCCGGGTTCTAAGGCTTCAGCCGGTCTATTGAGCGGACCTGGCGATGCAAACGTGGGCTTCATAAAGAGTTAAGCAAAGGGATCGGAAACTTTTCAGTTTTCAAGGCGGTAAGATAGCGCTATCATCACTGTGCGGCTGACTTCAGTGGCCTGCAACCTTTTTTATCCTTTCCAAACGTATGCTAAAGAACCTCTTTGACCTGCGCGGACGCCGTATCCTGGTGACCGGTTCCAACGGCGGACTCGGTTACAGCTTGGCGCTTGGCTTAGCGCAGCATGGTGCCACCATAATCTTAAACGGAAGAAGCGCCGAAAAGCTTGAGGCGGCGGCACAGCGCCTTCGCAGCCAGGGTCTAAGCGCCGAGCAAGCGCGATTTGACGTGACCAATGAATCGGAAGTGGCCAGCGGCGTTGCCCTGCTGGATTCGCGGGGCGGCGTGGATGTCCTGGTGAACAACGCCGGCATCCAGCGCCGGGTGAGCCTGGAAAAGGTAGACCTGGAAACCTGGAATGAGGTGCTAAAGACAAACCTTACCAGCGCGATGCTGGTCTCCCGCGAAGTTGCCAAACGCATGATTGAGAAGCGGGCTGGCAAAATCATCAACGTCTGTTCGCTGATGAGCGACTTCGGCCGGGTCACCACCGGGCCTTATACCTCTGCAAAGGGCGGCCTGAAAATGCTAACCAAAGCCATGTGTGCCGACTGGGCGCAATACAACCTCCAAATCAATGCAATTGGTCCGGGCTATTTCATCACTGAAATGACTCAGGTACTGGCGGACAATCCGGAGTTTGATGGCTGGGTGAAAGCGCGCACACCCGCCCAGCGATGGGGCAGACCCGAAGAATTAGTCGGCCCGGCGGTTTTCCTGAGTTCGGACGCCTCCGACTTTGTTAACGGCCAGATCCTTTATGTCGATGGGGGGATGAGTTCTGTGCTCTAGCCCGCATTTTGACACATGAAAAGTGCGGTTCAGGCTGCAATTGCGGAGTTTCTTGAGCCAGAGACTATAAGAGGAATCAAAGAGCTCTGGCTTGAGGAAGAAGACTTTCTGCGGCGAGCCACAGGATTGGCGTCATGTGGTATCGGTACCATATGCTCTGTGGAGATTTCTGCGGATTTTCGTTCGTAAACTAAACCATAGAACGAAGAAAAAGCAAAAAAGTTGAAAAAAGAGTTGCGCCGGTTTGTGATAGCGCTACCATACGAGAAGCCAATCTCACCCCGGAACGAGCGGCACCCAGAATTGGCTAGAATGAATCCCCGAAAGCCCATGAAGCCCGAAATTTTGATGGTAGGTCCCATGATGCCGGCCTGCATGGCCGCGCTGGAGCGCGACTACGTAGTACATCGATTATGGCAGGCACCTGAACCTGACGCCTTGCTGACGAAAATTGGGTCTCAGGTCAGGGCGATTGTCACCAACGGCTCGCTGGGCGCTGGCGCCTCGCTGATCAATGCCTTGCCTAAGCTGGAGATTATCGTGTCTTACGGCGTGGGCGTTGACGCGATCGACCTTCCGCTTGCCAAAAAGCGAGGGATACCGGTTACCACGACCCCCGACGTTTTAACCGAGGATGTCGCAGATATGGCGCTGGCGCTCTTATTGGCGACCTCACGCCGGATCGTTGCCGGAGATGAATACGTCCGCAGCGGGCGATGGGCGAGCGGTGAAATGGCGCTGACGGGCCGGGTAAGTGGAAAAGCGATCGGGATCTTTGGTTTGGGGCGCGTGGGCCGTGCGGTGGCCAGACGTGTAGAGGCGATGAACATGAAAATCTCTTACAACGGTCGCCGGGATTTGGGCGTTCCATACACATTCTACCCAGCATTAACGAACCTGGCTGCGGACGTTGATTTTTTGGTGATTACCGCGGCGGGAGGTGATTCGACCCGCAAAGTCGTCAACCGTCCGGTGCTCGAGGCGCTGGGGCCTGAGGGGATTCTAATCAACGTGTCGCGCGGTTCCGTTGTGGATGAGGAAGCCCTCGTCCAGACGCTTGAGGAAGGGAAGTTAGGCGGCGCGGGTCTTGACGTCTTTGCAAACGAACCAAACGTACCCGAACAATTAAGGGCCATGCCCAACGTGGTGCTCCAACCTCACCACGCCAGCGGCACCATCGAAACCCGATCGGCCATGGGCGACCTTGTCGTCCGGAACTTGGAAGAGCACTTCGCTGGGAAGCCGCTTCTCACACCCTTCAACTACTAGAGAACCAGTCGTTTATGCTTGCATGCGTCATACACGAAGCCAAAGGGCTAAAGATTGAGAATCGCCCGGAACCACAACCGCAGGAAGGCGAGGTTTTGATACGGTTTGGTGCTGGAGGAATTTGTGGATCCGATCTGCATTACTATCACGAAGGTCGAGTCGGTGATTTTGCCCTGCGCGAACCGATGGTGCTCGGTCACGAGGTTGCTGGAGAGGTCGTCGTTCTGGGCTCGAATGTAAGAAAAATTCAGGTCGGTCAACGCGTCGCTGTAAACCCAACCAGAGCGTGCATGAGGTGCGACTACTGTTTGTCCGGTCGATCCAACTTGTGCAGAAACGTCCGTTTTTTCGGAAGCGCAGCGCGTTTTCCTCATGTGCAAGGTGCATTTGCTGAGCTCTTTACCGCTTCAGAACAACAATGTGTCCCTATTCCACAGTCTCTTTCTTATCGTGTCGCGGCCTGTGCGGAGCCATTAGCCGTGACGCTGCACGCAGTGTCTCGGGGAGGAAAAGTTCTCGGTCGTCGAGTTTTAGTCACTGGAGCTGGCCCGATCGGAGTACTCGTAGTAGCAGCCGCGCGGCTCGCAGGCGCCGCTGAAATTGTCGTGACCGATCTGTTCGACGAAGCGTTGGCGGTCGCCGAACGCATGGGTGCGACTCGCGTAGTGAATGTTAAATCGGCGAGTTCAGAACTGGAAGCATTCGCAAAAGAAGGTGGACGCTTTGACGTAGCAATCGAGGTCTCGGGCAACCCCCGAGCTTTGCAGAACTGTATTGATGCGACCAGACCTGGTGGCCGCATTGTGCAAGTCGGTCTGTTGGCAGCCGCTAATTCGGACGTGGCGGTTAACAAAATCACCGCGAAAGAGCTGGAATTGGTTGGCACTTTCCGTTTCCACGAGGAGTTCCAGTGGGCCGTCGACGGGTTGGTTGCACGCAGGATCGATGTGGATCCGATCCTAAGCCGGGAATTTACGTTTTCGGAGGCGATTAGTGCCTTCGAACTGGCATCTGACCGTCGAAAAGCGATGAAAGTGTCGTTGGTTGCTCAAAATTAAAAACAGGTCGATTCCATCCAAGCATCACAGCATTACTTAGCTTACTCGCCCCCAGAATGAATGTTATTGCAAACACTGAAACTTCCGGCCACACCCAGAGTCGGAATAATCAACCGCTGCTGCGCTTCGAGCATGTCGTCAAACAATTTGGGGGCACGCTCGCGGTTAACGATGTGACATTGGACCTCTATAGTCACGAGGTCCTTGCTTTGCTCGGTGGTAACGGCGCCGGCAAGTCCACGCTGATAAAGATGCTGGCAGGTGTCTATACTCCGACCTCCGGCCAGATATTTTTTCGGGACCAGCCTGTGAGCCATATTGGGGGAAAGCCTCCCATCGCGTTCATCCACCAGGACCTCGGCCTCATCGAATGGATGACAGTCGCCGAGAACCTCGCTTTCGGGCTCGGATTTCCCCGCCGAGCTGGTCTGATTCAATGGAAAAATGTCTCGGATCAGGCGGAGGAAGCTCTGGCCCGCGTAGGCGGCGGAATTTCGCCAAGTACCCGCATCCATCGGCTTTCGAGAACGGACCGTTCTCTCGTCGCGATTGCCCGCGCGCTGGCTGCGAACGCGGAGCTCTTGGTCTTGGATGAACCGACCTCGAGTTTACCGGCGGCTGATGTCGACCGGCTTTTTGTTGTGCTTGACGGACTGCGCGCGCGGGGGATCGGAATGCTGTACGTCTCCCATCGGTTGGACGAGATCTTCCGGCAGACCGACCGAACGGCTGTCATGAGGGACGGTCGTCTGGTCGCCGTCTTTCCAACACGACAAACTACACCTCAGGAACTGGTCACACTAATCGTCGGACATAAGATTGCTGAGATTTACCCGCGTGCGCCGCAGCCGGATAAAGGTGAGCCGATGCTCGAAACGCGGGATTTATCCTTAAGCCACCTCGCCCCTGTTACATTCGAGCTCAAGCGCGGGGAAATGTTGGGGCTGACCGGGCTCAAGGGAGCCGGTCAGGCGGAAGTCGGGCGGGCTTTGTTCGGATTGGATCAGCCCGAACATGGCGAGATCCGACTGGAAGGCCACCTTGTCGCCCTTAATTCACCCCGGCTTGCGATGCAGAAAGGCATTGGTTTTGTTTCATCAAACCGCCAGGTAGAAGGTTTGGCGATGAACCTGACTGTCCGGGAAAACTTTTTTCTCAATCCGCAGAACCGAGGCTGCAAGTGGTATCAGCCAATTGATCCTAAACAAGAAAAAGCCGAGGCAGAGGTTTGGGTAGGACGATACGACGTCCGACCAAAGGCGCCTGAGCAGACGATCGAAACCCTCAGTGGCGGGAACCAGCAGAAGGTGGTCGTGGGAAGGTGGCTTGAGTTTGCCACCAAGGTCTTAATCCTCGACGAACCCACAGTTGGCATTGATGTGGGCTCTAAAGCCGAAATTTACGCATTCCTTATAGAGGTCTTGAAGCGGGGTGTATCGGTTCTCATGATTTCGACCGACTTTGAGGAGATAGCAAACGTTTGTCATCGCGCGCTGGTTTTCAACCGCGGACGGATTGTCGCGGAGATACTGCAAGGCCAGCTTAGTGTTTCACAATTACTTCACGCTGCAGCCGGAGAATAATGAGCCATGGCCACACAATCCATCAAATCTGACGCTCTCGAACCGGATCTGAGTGATCTGCGAGGAAAGGGTGCAAAAGGTCTTCTAGCCGGGGCATTGAGACTCTTACCGGTGTACGGGTTAGTTTTCGTCACGCTGTTCCTCATAGTGCTCTTCTCCATTCTGTTACCGGACACCTTTTTCACTTGGATGAACGCTCGGTTGATTCTCAGTAACCAGTCTGGAACCGCATTGCTGGCCCTGGCCGCAATGATTCCGATGGTTGCAGGAAAAATCGATTTATCAATCGGTTACGGGGTCGTGCTTTGGGAAGTCTTAGCAATTAGTCTGCAAACGACCTACCACCTGCCGTGGCTCCTCGTCATGGTGATACTGCTTTTGCTCGGAGGGATGTTCGGGCTGATTAACGCTCTGCTGGTTGAACTTGCGCGTATTGATGCATTCATTGCCACTCTCGGCACCGGAACGGTAGTGTACGCTTTGGCATTATGGCATACCAACGGTCAGCAGGTTATTGGGGAACTCTCGGATAGTTTTCTCCAACTTGCCAATGGCAGTGTATTCGACATTCCGCTGCCGGCAATTTACGTCCTGATTCTTAGTCTTTTCTTTTGGGTTGTACTGGATTATCTCCCTTTGGGTCGGTGCCTCTATGCGGTCGGTGCCAACCCGGAAGCCGCGCGACTGAACGGCATCCCTAACCGTCTGTACATTGCCCTGGCGTTCGTAACTTCGGGAGTTGTAACCGCCTTTGCCGGTGTCATCCTGGCTTCGAAGCTGCGAATCGGTCAGATCGGAGTCGGACTAGATTATCTATTACCTGCCTTAGTTGCCGCATTTCTGGGATCCACTACGATTAAGCCGGGTCGAGTCAACGTTTGGGGCACGATCGTTGCCGTGGTCATCCTTGCGATTGGCATTTCCGGGCTGCAACAGCTTGGTGGCGCATTTTACGTCGAGCCCCTCTTTAATGGGCTTTGCCTGCTTATGGCGATCGGACTAGCCGGGTTTGCCGGCCGGAGACGCGTTGCACTTCGGAAGAAAGAGGAATTGGTCCAACGCGATGCGCTGCCTTCAGCGCCAATAGTTACACCTCCCACCGATTAGCCACAACATTTTATTACTGATCCATAACCGATTAAAAGACACATGAATACACTGTTTCCCCAGCCTTATCCGTTAATTCGGCTCGCCGCAGCCGGTCTCATCTTACTGGTTTTTCCGGGTCCATCCGTCCGTGCCGAAGATGACATCGTTGCGAAAGCAAAAGAGTATGTGCAGCAGGCAACTGCGCGTGCGAACAAATGGAACGGCCCTACCACAGGACCGAAAGCTCAGGCCAACAAAACGGTTATTTGTGTCTCATCTGATTCGCGCAACGGTGGCGTGAAAGGGGTCGCCGACGGACTGGCCGAAGCTGCCAAAGCGATCGGTTGGAATCTTCGAGTCATCGACGGCCGTGGCGAAGTGGAGGGTCGTGGCCAGGCGCTAGGACAGGCGATAGCGCTCAAACCGCAAGGAATTGTAATCAATGGCTTCGACGCGAAAGAGCAGCAATCATTGGTGGACCAGGCCAACGGGCTAGGCATTGCGATAGTGGGTTGGCATGCAGGCCCCATGCCCGGCCCACTTGAAAATCCGAAGCTGTTCGTAAACGTGACCACGCCGGCCGAACAGAGCGCTCAAGCTGCGGCTTACCTAGCAATCGCGAATTCTGACGGCAAAGCCGGCGTGGTCATTTTTACGGATTCCGCATTTACCATTGCTCTGGCGAAATCGAACGCGATGGCAGAACTGATTAAACAATGCAAAAGCTGCCAGCTTTTGGAGACACGGATACAGTCCTTAGGTTCTGCTACAAGAGAGATGCCTCAGGTGACCGCTTCGCTCCTGCAAAAATATGGAAAGAAGTGGACCTACTCGCTCGCTATCAATGATCTTTATTTCGACGGTATGGTTCCAGCTTTGACAGCCGCTGGGATCAAGCCCAGCGGACAACTATTTAATATCTCCGCTGGCGACGGCAGCACTTCGGCTTATCAGCGTATTCGTTCAAACCAATACCAATATGCTACGATTCCTGAACCTTTGAACCTGCAAGGATGGCAGTTGATCGACGAGCTTAACCGGGCGTTTGCTGGTGAAAAGCCGAGTGGGTTCACTTCTCCGGTGCACATCGTTACGCATGAAAATGTGGAGTTCGACGGGGGTAAGAACAGTCTGTTTGATCCAGACAATGGTTACCGAGAAGAATACAAGAAAATTTGGGGGAAGTGATAGGAGGCGTTCAATGGGTGTGTGAGCAGGCGGCTCTTCTTGTTCTCAGAAACTTCAGTAATTACGTTCCTCGCCTGAAAAGCCGTTTGACGTGCGAGGCAGAGGACTGCCACACCCGACCACTAATACTATCCGCGGCAGCGACCGCGTTGGAGCCGACAATATGTCCTACTTTATAGATTTCGATCCTCGATTTCGCGATCTTCTAAAACCTGACGCGAAGCTGGAACAATTAGTGACAGGCGCCCTCTGGAGCGAAGGTCCTGTCTATTTTCACGAAGATGACAGCGTGATCTGGAGCGATATCCCGAACAACCGGCTCCTTCGGTGGACGGCAAAGGACGGGATGACGGTCTGGCGCCAGCCATCCAATTTCGAAAATGGACATTATCGTGATCTTGAAGGGCGACTGCTGAGCTGCGAGCATGGTGGTCGCTGCATAAGCCGGACCGAGCCCGATGGCCATAAAATAACGATTGTCGATCGTTATCAGGGAAAGCGCTTGAATTCCCCGAATGACCTGGTCGTGAAGTCAGATGGCACAATCTGGTTTACGGACCCGCCCTATGGGATTCTCAGCGATCGTGAAGGTTATAAAGGAGAAAGCGAACTGGGCGATTGCTACGTTTTCCGTTTCGACCCAAGAACTAAGGACCTGACCATTGTCACAGATGAAGTTGTAGAACCGAACGGCTTAGCTTTTTCTCCCGACGAAAGCCTCCTGTACGTTGCAGACACTTCGGCAGCGTTCGATCCGAACGGGAATCATCACATTGTAGCCTTCGATGTGGTCGAGGAGCGGAGAGTGAAGAATGCTCGAATTTTTGCCGTCATTAGTCCCGGACTTGCCGACGGATTTCGGGTAGATGTCAATGGTAACATCTTCACGAGCTCGGCTGATAGCGTGCAGGCTTTTGCCCCCGATGGGACGCATTTGGGTAAGATCCTGATCCCAGAAAAGGTTGGCAATCTCACCTTTGGCGGTCCGCGTAGAGATCGCCTTTATATCGCAGCTAGTTCGTCCCTATACTCCCTCGATCTAAATACAAGAGGCGTTCAGCGACCATGAACTTGCATCCTCCCGGCCCAATCGGTTTTATTGGTACTGGCTTGATGGGGAGCCCGATGGCAATCAATCTCGCGAAAGCTGGATTTGAGGTCAAAGTGTGGAATCGGACACCGGAAAAAACGCAGCCCGCCGTCGAAGCCGGGGCGCGCCGTGTGAACACTGTCGAGGAAGCCGCAAAAAATAGCTGTGCCGTTATCTTCATGCTCCAGGACGGCCCCGCGGTCACCGCCCAGCTGGTTTCCACCAGCCTGCTGAAAACCTGCGCTCCCGGCACGCTCATCATTGACATGAGTTCGATCTCGCCCATCGTTACCCGGGATCACGCAGCCATCGTCCTGGGCGAGGGATTGCGATACCTCGACGCGCCTGTTTCAGGTGGCACCATCGGCGCCGCCGCTGGAACCCTTACCATCATGGTCGGCAGCGATCCTGCTGATTTTGTGGCTGCCGAGCCGATCTTCCGCGCCCTCGGCAAGCCTCACTTGCTCGGTCCCCCAGGTCGCGGTCAACTCTGCAAACTCGCCAACCTCACCCTTGTCGCAGTAACCGTCGGCGCCGTGGCGGAGGCTCTCACGTTGGTCAAAGCCGGCGGCGGCGATCCTGCGGCAGCACGGGAAGTATTGCTCGGCGGTTTTAGTCAGAGCCGCATCCTGGAAGTACAAGGCGAACGCATGATCAGGCGCGATTTCACTCCGGGCGGCCACATCAAGAACCAGATCAAAGACCTGGATACGATTCTCGCCACTGCAGCCCGTTACGGAGTTTCCATGCCGCTAACCGCGCGGATACGCGAGCTCTTTGTCGCTCTGCGCGATACTCACGGTGAAAATCTCGACCACAGCGCAATTATTCTTCAGATCGAAAAGATGATGCAGCCGGTTCCAGGCATCGACGAGCGATCTAATCCATCCTAAACCTATCTTAGCTTAGCAGTCTACTATTTAGCCGAATTTCACGAAGTTGAATTGGAAGTTGAATTGTAGGGCGGCTGGCTCAGCCGCCGGAACTTCGGATTTTACGTTTAGCTACCCCAGCACCGTATGAGTTCAGATTCTGAACCCCACGCACGATCGCGAGTACCGCTTCGTGAAAATTCGCCAGACAAGAACATCCCGAACGGTCGATGGTTCCACATCATCTTTCCAATCATGGTGCTGTGCATTGTTTCTTACATGGATCGAACTGCTATCAGCTTCGCCATCGCTGGCGGTATGAGCAAAGAGCTGGGTATGTCAGCTTCCTTTACCGGATTTGCGGCCGGTATTTTCTTCATAGGTTATCTAGTCCTTCAGGTGCCAGGTGGACACCTGGCCTCGCGCGGTATCGCCAAGAAATTCCTGACCTGGTCGATGGTAGCCTGGGGCGTCATCTCGATCGCAACCGCTTACAGTAAAAACGAGATGCAGTTGATTGCGCTACGCTTCGTACTCGGCGTAGCCGAAGGTGGAATGTTGCCCGTCGTTCTAACCATGATCAGTAATTGGTTCCCAGACAAGGAGCGGGGACGGGCGACAGCCATCGTCATCATGTTCGTGCCAATCGCCAACATTATTTCGGGGCCAATCTCCGGTCAGGTCATCCAAAGTTTCGGCTGGCGAGGATTGTTCCTGTTCGAAGGCTTGGCCTCCTTCTTCCTGATCATTCCTTGGGTGCTCATGGTCGAAGAAGACCCTGAGAAGGCCAAATGGATTTCTCCGATAGAGCGGGATTATATTCTTGGTAATTTGCAGACCGAACAGGAACAAATCGCCAAGACTCCGGCGATGAAGAATGCGTCCTTTCTTCAGGTTATGCGCGATTGGGCAATGTGGAAGTTGATAGTCATCAACTTCTTTTATCAGACGGCCATATATGCCTTTGTGATCTGGCTGCCAACCGTGATCAAGAACCTTACGCAGACGAATATTGCCAATGTTGGCCTGCTTTCGGCGTTGCCCTATATCGGTACAATGATCGGAATGTACGCGATCGGCCGGTTGTCCGATCAATCAGGCAAGCGTAAGCGCTTTGTCATTGTCCCCCTGCTGGGTCTCGCTCTCAGCCTGCTGTTTTCCGTTGTGCTCAAAAATGAAATCTGGCTGTCGTTCTGCTGCCTGGTCCTGGCGGGTGCTTTCCTGCAAGCCGCGGCCCCGGTCTTCTGGACAATCCCGCCGCTCCTCTTCACTGCCTCGGTGGCCGGGGCTGCTCGTGGCGCGATCAACGCACTGGGCAACTTGGGCGGCTTCCTCGGTCCGTTTCTGATGGGCTGGCTGAAAGACGTCTTCGGCGGCACCGACTACGGCGTACTAGCGCTCGTTGCATTCTTGGTGATCTCCATCGTCATCACAACGACCCTGCCGAATACAGAGCAGAAATAAATCTTGCCCCGCAAGGTCAAAAGGAGCATGTCTACTACTCGCTGTGTGAGAGCGTGCGAGTCAGCGGCAAGCGGACAATTCAGCGCCGTCCCCTTAATCTAGGCCAAAGAGGTAGGGAGATTCTTGTAGCGCGGTCGAGTTCTTAGCCAAATGACTATTACCTGAACGGTTATTTAATAGCCGTTAGTCCGCAGGCATCCCGTAGAGGCCTACAAGCTCTAAAAATACACCATTTGTCCATCCAAAGCCGTCCTGGTCTGGGTATTCGCCGCCCCCAGCCGGTTTCGACAAGTCCGTCACATCGTATTTCTCCATGAGCTTTCCAGTCGCCTTATAAACTTTCAGGTTCAATTTCATCCAGCGTTCAGCGAGATCCTTCGCGAGGTCGTCCTGCCCATAGTTTCGCAAACCCTGAATCGTAAGCCACTGGAGCGGAGCCCAGCCATTTGGAGAATCCCATTGTTGGCCCGTTCTCTTCAAACTAGTCACGGCGCCGCCGGGCTGAACAAATTTGTCTTTCAGCGTTTTCACGATGGCATCCACGCGATCTGGAGGCGCGACTTTGAAGAATAGAGGCGCCACCCCGGCCAGGGTAATTTCTTTGCTGGGTTGGCCCTGAAGATCGACATCCACGTACCAGTTTTTGTCAGACAACCAACAATATTGATTGATAGCGTTCTTTCGTTTTTCCGCCTTCGCTGCAAAGTCTGACGCCTGAGCTGCGTCATTCTTATCGGCATCATTTCTTGCGCGGTGGGCCCGGCCCAGAACGACTTCTAGATGGTAAAGCAGACAGTTCAAGTCGACTGGGATCAGATTAGTGGTTTGGATTGTCCCAAGAAGGTGACCGTCGGCAAACCATCGGCTGCTGAAATCCCATCCGCTTTCTGCTGCTGAACGGATATTCCGGTACAGCACCTTCGGGTCCTCCTTCGATGTTTTGCTCGTGGCCACATCCTGCGAGTAGGACTCCTGACGAGGAATATCGAGTTGGTCATAATACCGGTCCAAACTGGTATCGTTCGCCAATTGCACCAGATGCTTAGTCGGCGCCGTCTGATCTGTCCAGTAGGCGTATTCTTTCTCCAATGCTGACAGGTTGTCCACGTAAACGCTGTCGCCCTTCAGACCCGCGAGTACTTCGACCATCATGGAGAAGTAGGGTGGTTGAGAACGGCTCAGATAATAGGTGCGATTTCCGTTCGGGATAAAGCCATACCGATCGATCAGCGACGCGAAGTTCTTGACAATGTCCTCGATCAGGTCGACCTCACCGCTTTCCTTCAGACCCAACATGGTGAAATAGGAATCCCAGTAATAGACTTCGCGGAATCGGCCGCCGGGCACGATGTAAGGATTGGGCAAAGGAAGCAGAGAGCTCCCTTCCACGGGAGGGGCTGGATCCCGGCGCAACACGCACCAAAGTCTCTTGATGTGCGTCAAAATGTCTTCCGTGTTTGCCGGGGTGGTGAAGTTGTTCGCTACGAACGCCTCGAGGTCAAATTTTGGGCCCCTTGACAGTTTGTTATAGGCCGTCATGATTTGGGCGGGATCGCGTTTTGGCACGCAGTCGACAAAGGTTTTCTCATCCGGAAACACCTTTTTCAGTTGGACATCCCGAAACAGTTGGCCGTAAATCGCATCCGGGGTTTGCGGTTGCAGCGCAAACGTCGTCGTCAACGCAGCGACGATTAGGAGTATTAAGGGGAGCGTTTTCAAATTGATCCTATCTGGCGGCTGGTTACATTACCCAAAAGATCGCTCGTGGTTTGGCGAGCAATGATAAAGAGATCGTGATCACTCGGGACGGGCGAGACAAGCTTGGACTGGAAGTCCGGAGCGGGCATCTATTTTTATTTGCTAATGCCAGAAGGAACAGACTCAAGATTATTCCGCCGCACGCTGTTTCGGGAAACGGGATATACGATAATTACGGAACAGGTGAGAAAATTTCCGTTCGGTGGGTGAAGTAAACGAACTTGTGGTTGCATAGGCGGGTTCCTGGCCACGGAAGGGCGACCTTGCGCAATTGGGACAAGTTAACCCGGGCGTAGATGGCAGTCGTATCGAGATGCTGATGACCCAGAACGTCGGCCACCTCTTTGAGTGAAGCTCCCCGTGCATGTAACCTCGTGGCAAAGCTCTGGCGTGGCCGACGTGGTCCACCGCTTTTCAGACCACTGCGACCCATGATCCGACGAACCGCGCCGCGAAGCCGCTCCACACTCATGGGCTGGCCCACCGGTAACCGATGACAAAGAAACAACCGTCGGCTCGAGGAAGAGGGCCTGCCCGTACGCAAATAGCTCAAGATCGCCTTTGCAACTAATCGTGGCAGGGGCAGTAGGCGTTCTCTTCGCTGCTTGTTCTTTCGGACTACCAAGGTACCTGCGCGCCAATCAATATCCTCGATGCACAGTCCGATGATCTCCTCACTTCGTAGCCCCAAATCCGTCATAAGCCGAAGAATAGCGAAGTCTCGTTGTCCTGAGGGGCAATGACCTAGTGTGCTGTCCCTTAAAAGCGTGACAATAACTGAGTTGCTGCTATCATATATGAATGGCGCGTCCGATTTTGCAGCTGCAGGCA
>Ga0213877_10000035_pt1 | contig 14422 bp, 10 predicted proteins | sample VelepicoBEBS_R01_FD_160112 | JGI IMG/M metagenome (GOLD analysis project Ga0213877, IMG submission 160112) | Vellozia epidendroides bulk soil microbial communities from rupestrian grasslands, the National Park of Serra do Cipo, Brazil - BS_R01 | ecosystem: Environmental > Terrestrial > Soil >...
TCTACCCGGGTCGCCGCGTGCTTGCCGTCTGCGGCGACGGCGGATTCCTGATGAACGCGCACGAGATGGAAACGGCGGTCCGGCTCAACCTGAATCTCGTGGTCCTGATTGTCCAGGATAACGCCTATGGCATGATTCGCTGGAAACAAGCTGTCGACGCTTACGCCGATTGGGGATTGACATTCGATAATCCGGACTTCGTCAAGCACGCGGAATCCTATGGAGCAAAGGGCGCACGTATCGACAGCGCAGACGGGCTCGTCCCCGCTTTGGAATCGGCTTTTTCGGCGGGAGGCGTTCATCTGATCGCGGTGCCCGTGGACTATTCGGAAAACAAGCGTGTACTGGTGGACGAATTGCGGACTCGGGTCGGCTCTGGGGGTTGAGGTAGGCAGCCGTACGCGAAGCATGCCCGCTTTGCATTTAGCATGAGCCGGCAATCTTTTAAATGAGCCGTTGGTGAAAATGCGGCTCGTTTGCGAGCAAGGTAGAACAGGAGTCTCTGCCTGTTCCTGGCCAGGGTTGGCTGCAGCAAGTACGTCCGCTGACGCGTGGCAATGCCCTTGGTAGCTATTTTGCGGTGGTCAGGGCTGCCCCCCAGCCTGACACAGGCAGAGACGCCTGTGCTACCTTCGCCGGCTACCACCCGGGAGCCACGAGTTCGCTTTTAACTCAGTATGTAGCCGACGGGAGTTGATTCCCGAACATATCTACCCGATCCCGAAATGAATCCACAAACTGATCGAGGGCGTGACCACTTGACTTCGAAACGAGGATGTAATTGCACTTTGAGCTGCTCCAGGTGGAAACGTGGTATCCCTGGATGATATAAGCCCGGTCCAACACCGGACGCCGGTTGGCGGGCCAACAAAACAAGGTAACAACTTCTTGCTCATGTCCGTAGACACAGACCGCTACCGGGTCGTTTCGGAGGACGCCCACCCGTCCACCAATCAGTGAATAGCCCGGAGCAGGGAGGACAATCAGTGGCGGAGAGAAATCGAGTTTCGCATCGAACCAAGGCCTGACAACGTGCGTGTCTGCTGAGGAGACGTCTACCAGGTGATTATCGACGAGCGATCGCGCATGCTCAGCGACGGCCAGGCGACAAATCTCTTTCTCATTGTCTGGTAAAAGAAGACTCGATGCCAGAAGCGAGCTGAGGACAATCACCGCCACAGCATAGATCATCGGCTGCCGCGACAACAAAAACGATAGAAACGTTTGCTTTGGGGACAGCGAATGGACTGCGGCCAAGATCCTGTGTCTGAGCTCCGGAGGAGGTCTATATCTTGGGGCCGCCGCCGCAAAGAAGGATCGAAACTCCCGAGATTCCCGTGCGACAGAACGGCACGCCGAACAGCGCTTCAGATGTTCTTCGACTTCGAGGTGCTTTTTCGCTTCAAGCTCACGATCCAGAAACGCTTCCAGGTAGTGACTGGCTTCTTCACAATTCATTTTGTACCTTCGCATCTTGAGCTCCGGCGAGCTCTTCCCGGAGACGCCGGCGTGCCCGACTCAGCCGGGACATAACGGTTCCTGCCGGCAAATTCAGCGCAGAAGCCATTTGTTTGTAAGACCATCCTTCGATTTCATAGAGCACCAAAACTTCGCGAAATTCCGCTGGTAATCTTTTCAAAGCTTCGTGGAGTTGTCGCTTCCGTTCTTCATAGAAAGATTCGGGCACCGGCTCATCGACCGGCATAGAATGAAGTGCTTCGTCGAACGGGATCACGTTCGAAAGATGGGAATACTTCCTGACGCAGGTGTAAGCTGTATTCCGGACGATAGTCAGCAGCCAGGCTCGCGCATCGGCTCCTCGAAAGCCTTTGAACGCCTTCAGTGCGCGCATATAAGCTTCTTGCACGACATCCTGCGCGTCGTGATCTCGCGACACTATCCAGCGCGCAAGGTTGAAGGCCGCGTCTAAATGAGGCAGGCAAAGCTCTTCAAAGAGCGAGCGCTCGTTTCTCATCTAGGAACAAGACGGGGTACGCCTACATTTATTCCCCGAAACGAGTCTCGACTCAAGCAGTCTCAGCGATAACTTTCAATTGGAGACTTGCATGTTAGTCGAGGCGCGAGACCGAAACGCACAAATCATTGAGAAAGTGTTGGCACAGCTTCGAAGCTGGGAGCCAGAGATAGACATCCAGGCTGAGACATTTGTTCGCCAATATTACAGCCAGGTCGATCCGGAAGACTTCGAGGAGCGCACTATTTCCAATCTCTGCGGCGCGGCGTTGGCTCACCTGAAATTCATCACAGAGTTCAAGACCGGCGCCCCAAAACTACGCGTTTACAATCCGCAAAGGGAAAAAGATGGATGGGAATCCACTCACACGATTATTGAGATCGTCAATGACGACATGCCGTTTCTGGTAGACTCCGTGACTATGGAGGTCAACCGGCAGGGGCTGACTCTCCATCTAAACGTTTATCCGGTAATCCGGACGCATCGGGACGCAAATGGTAGCCTGATCGAAATTTTGCCGCGCGACGTCGCCGGGACCGGTACTCCCGAATCGGTAATGCATGTTGAAGTCGACCGGCAAACCGATCCAGGGAGACTAATTGAGCTAGAATCAGGACTTCTGCACATTCTCGGCGATGTGCGCAAGGCGGTTGAGGATTATCCTGAAATGAAGGCCAACCTGAATCGACTTGTTGCCGACCTGAAGGAGCCTTATCCCGAAACGCTTAACGCTGAAACTGTCGAAGAAGAGAAGGCTTTCTTGAACTGGCTCAGGAGGAGCCATTTCGCTTTTTTGGGTTATTGCAAATACGAGGTCGCCAAGGAAGGCGAGGAGGACGTTTTGCGTGTCGTACCGGGATCCGGTCTCGGCATATTGCGCGAGAGCAGCCAAGTTTCGGAGGACTTTGCCGCAGCGACTCTGGAAATACGTAAACTCGCAGGCGCTCCGCAACTGCTGGTGTTGACCAAGGCAAATTCGCGATCCACGGTCCACCGCGCAGGATACTTGGACTATGTGGGCGTAAAGCGGTTGGACGCAAAAGGCCGGACCTCAGGTGAAGAGCGATTTCTAGGGCTGTATACTTCCACCGCTTATCATTCACTTCGTGAGAACATCCCGCTGGTGCGCCGGAAGGTGAAAAACGTCGTGACGCGCGCAGGCTTCGATCCCAACGGCCACTCCGGAAAAGCGCTGGCCATGATTCTGGAAGAGCATACGCTCGAAGAGCTGGTCCAGATACCGGAGGAGGCGCTCTTCGACCAGGCTATGGGGATACTCCGACTGGGCGAACGCCAACGCACCCGGCTTTTCGTGTGGAGCGACATCTACGGCCGGTTCCTTTCGTGCCTGACTTACGTCCCGCGTGAAAACCACAGCACCGAGTTGCGCGAACGTTTACAACAGATCCTCCTGCAGGCGTTTAATGGGATCAGCTCGGAGTCCACGGTATATCTGTCCGACTCGGTTTTGGCGCGAGTAAAGATTGTCGTTCGCACCAAGCCCGGAAGCGTTCCCGAATTCGACGTTCGCGAGATCGAGGAGCAGGTTGTCACTGCGGCGCGGCTCTGGCAGGACGACCTGCACGATGCCCTAAACGCTCATTTTGGCGAAGAACGGGGCAACGCGCTATATCACCGCTTCGGAAACGCGTTCCCGGCAGGCTATCGCGAAGAGCGTTCAGTCACCGAGGCCGTCACCGACGCGGCGATCATGGATACGCTTCGGGCTGAGAAAAGGCTCGCGATGGATCTTTATGCCGGCAACCAGGCGAGCGCCACGCCTCTTCGCCTGAAAATTTTCCACTCGGCCGAGCCTATCCCTCTATCTTCCAGCCTGCCCATGCTCGAACACATGGGCGTCAAGGTGCTCGAACAGTTTGAATATAAGGTCGAGCCCGAAGGACGGCCGGCAGTTTATCTGCATGACTTCGGGATGAGCCATCCCGGAGTCGCTGAGGTCGACATTAATAAGGTGAAAAGCGGTTTCGAAGAGGCGTTCGCACGTGCCTGGCACGGCGAGATAGAGAACGACGACTTCAATCGGCTGGTGCTGCGCGCCAATCTCAACTGGCGCGAAATCACGATCTTGCGGGCCTACTGCAAGTACTTGCGGCAAACCGGATTCACGTTCAGCCAAACATACATGGAACAGGCGTTGTCCGGAAACGCGGCAATCGCAAAGAGGCTCTTTCAACTCTTCGAAGCACGTTTTGATCCTGCAGCTACGGCCGACGCCGGGGTCAAAATCCTGGTGTTGACGGACGAAATTGAGAACGCTTTGGACTCAGTCGAAAGTGCGGACGAAGATCGCATCATCCGGCGTTTTCTTGCCGTGATTCGCGCGACCCTGCGCACAAATTATTTTCAGAGAGACGCCAAAGGTGCGATCAAACCGTACATCTCGTTCAAGTTCAATCCCGCCTTGTTGCCGGGTTTGCCTGAGCCTAAACCCATGTTCGAAATCTACGTTTATTCGAGGCGCGTGGAAGGAGTGCATTTGAGGGGCGGAAAAGTAGCCCGCGGTGGATTGCGGTGGTCCGATCGCATGGAGGACTTCCGTACCGAAATCCTCGGTCTGATGAAAGCGCAGATGGTCAAAAACGTTGTGATCGTCCCGGTCGGCTCCAAGGGGGGCTTTGTGGTCAAGCAACCTCCCGCGGAGCGCGAAGCATTGGCGAAAGAGGGGGTTGCGTGCTATCAGACTTTCCTGCGCGGACTGCTGGATCTAACCGATAATCGGGTCGCAGGCAAAGTCGTTCCGCCAAAAGATGTTGTCCGGTACGATGGGGACGATCCCTATCTGGTGGTCGCTGCGGACAAAGGGACAGCGACGTTTTCCGACATAGCGAACAACATAGCAAAGGAATACAGCTTCTGGCTGGATGATGCATTTGCGTCCGGCGGCTCCGCCGGCTACGACCATAAGAAGATGGGAATCACCGCGCGGGGCGCCTGGGAATCGGTCAAGAGGCACTTCCGCGAACTGGGCATCAACACCCAGATTACCGATTTTACTGTGATTGGGATCGGAGACATGTCCGGAGACGTATTCGGAAACGGAATGTTGCTCTCCCGCCATATCAAGCTTATCGGAGCTTTCGATCACCGGCACATTTTTCTCGATCCCGATCCCGACCCAGAAGCCAGCTTCAAAGAACGTGAGCGATTGTTTAAGATGACCCGTTCTTCGTGGGCTGACTATGATTCGAAGGTGCTATCAAAAGGCGGCGGGATCTACTCGCGCAAAGCGAAATCAATCGAACTCAGCCCTGAGATAAGAAGAGTCCTGGAAGTCACGGTCTACTCTCTCAGCCCGGCCGACTTGATCCGTACACTACTCAAGGCGCCAGTAGACCTGCTCTATAACGGCGGGATTGGCACTTATGTCAAAGCGACACACCAGACCCACGCGGAGGTTGGAGACCGCGCGAATGACACGATCAGAGTAAATGGCCGGGAACTTCGCTGCAAAGTAGCCGTCGAAGGTGGAAATCTCGGCTTCACTCAGCTCGGACGCATCGAATACGCGTTAAGCGACGGCAGGATCAATACCGATGCGATTGACAATTCCGCCGGCGTGGACTGTTCGGATCACGAGGTCAACATTAAGGTCCTGCTCAACGCGGTGGTTACAGAAGGGCGCATGAGCACCGAGCAGCGCAACAGCCTTCTCGCAGAAATGACCGATGAAGTCGCCGCGCTCGTTCTGCGCGACAATTATTTCCAGACGCAATCCTTGAGCTTGCGAAAAAGCATGCCCCCGGATTCTCAATCGCGCTTCATCAAGTATCTGGAAAAGGCTGGCAGGCTGAACCGCGAAATTGAATTCTTGCCGTCTGAGGAGGAACTGGCAGCGCGCAAGGCGGCAAAGATCGGCCTGACTTCACCCGAACGCGCGGTGCTGATAGCCTACAGCAAGATCACGCTCTACGACGAGTTGCTCGCTTCCACAGTGCCGAACGATCCCTATATCTCGGCCGAGTTGACACACTACTTCCCTGCCCCACTTCAGGAGCGGTATTTTGAGCAAATCGAGCGTCACCCGCTGAAACGTGAGATCATCGCAACGGTTGTGACCAATGAAATGATCAACCGGGCGGGAAGCACATATGTACACCGTTTGCAGGAGGAAACCGGCGCCACAGCCCCTGATGTGGTCCGGGCCTATCTCCTGACACGCGAGATTTTCGATTTTGCCTCCTTCTGGCAGGGACTGGAAGCTCTCGACGACTTCATCCCACATGCACTGCAGTCCGAGATGTTGGTTGAATCCGAAAAATTGATGGTTCGCGCGACCCTTTGGTTCCTCCGCTATCGGAATCTGAAAGAAGAGATCGCCAAGACCGTTGAGCATTTTGCTTCCGGAGTAAAAGCCGTCGTAGCAGGTCTTGACACACTCTTGTCTCCTGATGTGCGTACTGGTTTGTGGCAGGCGGCGGAACGCCTAACGCAAAGCAAGGTTCCAAAGGACCTCGCCATGCGAGTGGTAAGTTTTGATCCGCTTTACGCTGCGCTCGACATTATTGAGATTGCGACCGAAACCAAGCGCAGTGTGGCGGAGGTGGCGGGTGTGTATTTTAGCTTGGGCGGAAAGCTGGCGCTTGGCTGGCTGCGCAAACAAATCGGCGCCTTACCCGCGGACTCGCATTGGCAGACCCTTGCCAAAGCGGGTCTGATAAGCGACATCTCCAATTTGCAAAGGGAGCTTGCCGCCCTTGTGCTGAAACTGAGCCCTCAAGTGAAGGAGCGGGACGCAATTATCAGGGAGTGGGAAGGGCATAATAAGAGTACCCTGGGCCACGCCCGACAGGTGCTCGCCGACCTTCAGTCTGCAGGCAATCTCGATCTTTCTATGCTGTCCGTCGCGTTGCGGGAACTGAAAAGTCTGGTGTAAGATGCGCGCCGGGCTGCAAAAATCACTCAAGAGTCCCAAGCAGTGCTGTCCAAAATAACTGTTGGTTGAGCAGGTGACCTACTATTGTGCGACTTGCGCGCTCTGGAATAGCTTTTGGAGAGGAGGTTCTGTCTGCGGAAGACGGACTTGGCCTGCGCATGCCCAGTTGATGCTGCGACGCAGTACAGGAGCATACGCGCTTGGGTCGACGAAGGCTCGGCGAAGGTGCCTCTCGCGTGTAAGCCTTCCGAAGTAGAGGCAGGCAGTCTTGAGCCAGTTGGAAATCAACTTAAGTCCCGTTTAGCGAACGGATCGCTCGGACGGGAAAGCGGTTGCCTCGGAGAGGCTACCCTACCTGCGCCGCTATACAAGTACAGCGATTTATCGGCGGCAGGAGTTCCGAACCTACACGCGGGACGCGTATGCTCCCTTACGCCGAGACGCTCAGACCGAGGTTGAAAATCAACTCGTGATTCCCCACCGAAGCCATTCCATTTCCGATTTTTAAGGATCCGTCTTGGCCCGCACTCTTTCAAGGCTAGCATGTGACATGCAGGATCGCGTTAGTCTTATCGGCGGTTTCCTGCAGCTCGTTGATAGCTCTAGCCGTCGGCAAAATGTCCAATTTGACCTTCCTGCGATCAGCTTCGCGCTTTACTTCCTCCATCACCGGCAAGTCACCGGTACCGGTGCCGATCACGAGTCGTTCACATTTCCAGGGGATATCTTCCTCCATCGAGACCGGTGTGTGTCCAAAAATGTCGCGGAACTTTTTGGACGGTTTTTTATTGCGCTTCCGGATGCGCCCCCTGTCGATCACGACATCATGCTCATAGGTCGTACCGCTAATGCGGATCGAACCAAAGGAAAATCCCTCGAATTGTAGAGGAGCCGGTTTGCTCATAGTTGCTCTTTAAATTGCGATAGTGGAACCTCGGGCCTTCTTAGTGCGAACGCAAATTGTTGGGATAAAGACGAGCAACTCTCCTTTGGTTAATCTTTATAGACAGCTGCTGGACCGGAATCCGACTTCCCGAAACGCTTCTGCCTGGCCCACAAAAATCACTGGATAGCCCCGAAAGCCTTCGGGACCAGGCGGGCGGGTAAGTGTGCGCATTTTGATCAGGTGTAAAACCTGGCGGACTTGACGCGAACTAAATTGACAAATTGTCGATACTCTTAATAGAAAAGGAATAGCATCAGCTGTGAGTGGCACCGATAGGTTCAGGGCAGCGCGGGACTTTCTCCTCGCAAACCGTAGCAATTACGACGTTGCCCATAGAGACTTTCAATGGCCCGAGGTGGATCAGTTTAATTGGGCTCTGGATTGGTTCGACAGCATCGCCGCGGGCCAAAGATCTAATCAGACAGCGATCTGGGTTGTCTTCGAGGATGGGACAGAAACCAAGCTGTCCTTCCGCCAGCTTTCGAATCGGTCGTCACAGGTAGCAAACTATTTCCGCGAGCTAGGTATCGGTCGAGGGGATCGCGTCATGGTTATGCTTGGTAATATTGCTCCGCTTTGGGAGACGGTTCTGGCCCTGATCAAGCTCGGCGCCGTCATCTCGCCCGCGACAACTCTTCTCAGCGTAGCCGATGTCACGGACCGAATTGAAAGAGGACGTGTGCGCCACATCGTATGCGGCATGGAGTGTGTACCCAGGTTTGAGCATCTGGGCAGGCGTTGCACTCGCATCGTTGTAGGTGGATCGGTGCCGGAATGGCACGCGTACGAAGATGGATACAATGCCTCAGCGGAATTTGAGCCGGAGGGAGAAACGCGAGCCAGCGATCCAATGCAGCTTTATTTCACGTCTGGCACGACATCCAAGCCAAAGCTCGTGATGCACACGCACGCGACGTATCCGATCGGGCATCTCTCGACGATGTATTGGATTGGGTTGCAGCCGGGTGACGTTCATTGCAATATTTCTTCTCCTGGTTGGGCGAAACACGCCTGGAGCTGCGTGTTCGCGCCCTGGAATGCTGAGGCTACAGTTTTTGTGCCGAATCAGTCACGATTCAACGCGAAGGGCTTGCTCGAGTCAATTACTGCTGCGAAAGTGACCACCTTTTGTGCCCCGCCCACGGTGTGGCGTATGCTCGTCACGCACCAGCTTACTGATTACCAGACGAGCATTCGCGAAGCAGTGAGCGCAGGCGAGCCACTCAACCCTGAAATCATTGATCACGTTCGGCGTGTCTGGGGGCTAACGATACGCGACGGATACGGCCAGACCGAGACAAGCGCCGTGACTGGGAATCCTCCTGGCCAGTTAGTCAAGCCGGGATCCCTCGCCAGAGCGTTGCCTGGTTTTGAAATCGTTCTGCTGGACAGCAATAACCAAGAGAAAAATGAAGGCGAAGTCTCCATACGGCTTGATCCTCGGCCCGTGGGATTGATGCGTGGGTATCAGGAAGAGGATGGTAGAGTAGCGCCGCTCGAAGGGGAGTTTTACCAGACGGGGGACGTTATGTCACGCGATGCCGAAGGCTATCTTACCTTCGTTGGCCGGCTCGATGACATTTTCAAGTCTTCCGATTATCGAATCAGCCCGTTTGAGCTTGAGAGCGCTTTGATCGAGCACGCTGACGTTGTCGAATGCGCCGTAATTCCGTCCCCGGACCCGATCCGAGGCGCCGTGCCGAAGGCATTCATCATTCTTCAATCCGGCGTAGAACCTTCGCGCGAGACAGCTCTTTCGATCTTCCAACACATCCGGAAAGTGTTGGCGCCATTCCAGCGGGTCCGACGAATCGAATTTGCAGATCTCCCAAAGACCATTTCAGGCAAAATTCGCCGAGTGGATCTGCGTGAACGCGAAGCAGAGAATGTCGCGAGCGGTACACGGCCGGAATTTGAGTTTCGAGAAGACGACTTTGCCGAGCTGAGGTAGGCGCGCCGGAGCCATAAGTCCGACGGCCTATAGGACCTATGGGGCATATGGGGAGAAATAACCGGAATTGACACTTCGGGCTTTCTATGTTCCGATAGTCCCGGTTTTTTGACAGACGTTACCCGCGGATTAATGGAAGACCGTGAGACTCGGTCACAGTTGCGCTGCGGTATCAAGTTACGATGCTTCACCTGAGAATTGATTCTCAGAGAGTGCCAATCAACCGAACAGGTTGGTGAAGGCTGGAGCAGAGGTGCCCTCCGCTGGAGGCAGAAACTTGGAGTCCGAATACTTAGCCGCGGGGATCTTGTTGCTGTTCCGGTCACTGCCGGACTGCGAGAAACTTCATCGCCCAAATGGAGAGAGACATATCGGCCTTGGCGCTGGATAAGATGCACCGGAAGACGAAACCTCCGGGGTCTCTCGGCATCCTCGAGGTCCTTGCAGTGCGCCTGGCGAACCTGCAGCAAACTCTGGAACCAAAGCTCAGCAAGAAGAGGATCTGCGTGTACGCCGCTACTCATGGTGTTACCGCAGAAGGAGTCAGTGCTTATCCGAGTGAGGTGACCGGCCAGATGGTCTTAAATTATCTTAGCGGGGGAGCCGCAATTAATGTCCTGGCTCGCCACGGCGGAATGGACGTTTGTGTCATCGACACAGGTGTCGCCGCTGAATGGCCGGAAGCTCTGCTGTGCCAGCCTAATTTTTATTTCCGGTCCATCCGCCCGGGCACATCGAATTTTTTCAGAGAACCCGCGATGAGCTCGGGGGAACTTGGTCAGGCGCTCGAGATCGGGCGGGAACAAGTTCGCGTCGCTCTCGATCACGGAGTCGATCTTCTCGGGGTCGGAGAGATGGGCATCGGCAACACGACAGCCGCATCTGCTCTGCTTGTCGCCTTATGCGGTCTCAAGCCCGAAGAGGCTGTTGGCCGCGGAACCGGTATCGGGGATGCAACCCTTCAACGCAAAATAGAAGTCGTTGCGGGAGCGTTCGAAAAATACTTTCCCCTCGCCTGCGAACCCTCAGGACTCTATTGGCTGCAGGTTGTCGGTGGATTTGAAATAGCGGCTATCACCGGTACAATCCTTGAGGCGACAACCGCTCGTCTGCCGATTGTAGTCGACGGTTTTATTGCCACCGCAGCGGCTGCAGCCGCCTTCAATATCGATCCGGGATCTCGCGAAGTCTGTTTTTTCAGTCATCGCTCAGACGAACGGGCGCATCGAAACGTGCTAGAGATTCTGGGGATCGAACCACTCCTGGATCTCCGAATGCGATTAGGGGAGGGCACGGGAGCGGCTTTGGCGATGCCGATTTTGGAGGCTGCGGCGAAGATTTTGTGCGAAATGGCCACCTTTGAATCGGCAGGCATTTCGGGGTCGCTTGACGCGAGGGAATAGCAGCAATGATCGGCCAATCTCTGGCAAGCCATATTCGGCGTGAGGTGAACAGTTTCATTGGCGCATTGATGTTTCTGACTCGGGTCCCGGTCTCAAGATACTACGTGTTTCGGGCGGAAGATTTGCCCCGCTCAGCAACCTATTTCCCAATTGTCGGCCTCCTAATTGGTTTGCTGGCTGGACTTGTTCTATTTTGTGCAGAGCTACTCGTCCCGCCGATTCTCGCAGTGCTCTTCTGTATGGGTATTACCGTGCTAATCACGGGCGCACTCCACGAAGACGGCCTCGCAGACGCAGCGGACGGGTTGATCGGCGGCCGGGAGCCAATCCAGCGTCTCGAAATCATGAAGGACAGCCGGATTGGAAGTTATGGAATGATAGTCCTCTGGTTCTCGCTGACGGCCAAGTTGCTTCTCCTGAATGTCCTCCTGGAAAGAGGCGTCTATCTGGCCGTGTGTGCGCTCGTCGTTGCACACGGCCTTGGCCGTGCGGGCACGGTAGCGCTTCTCTTCGCATGTAAGTATGTCCGAAATAAGGAGTCAAAAGGGAGTGCTTTTGGGAATTGCGTAAGACTTAAAGAATTGGCAGCGGCACTACCTATTCCGGTGGTTATATCAATCCTGCTTTTGGGGAAAAGAGCGGTCTTATCCCTCGTTTTAGCGGCAGGCGCAACCTGGGCAGCCGGTACGTATTTTAGAAAGAGTATTGGCGGAATAACCGGCGATTGCCTCGGTGCGGCCAATCAATTGATCGAACTGGTCTGTTATGTTTCACTCGTAGCCGGCTCTCCCCGGTGGCTCATTGAATGATGGCGCTGAATTTTTGGACATTTTCTTGTGTGTGTTTTCAATCGCCCGAAGGGCGAAAAGAGAACAGCCCAGGGCTTCAGCCCTGGGAACGAGACGAACAACGAAATCGCCCTGAAAGCACCCCCAGCCCGCCATGCGGGCGCTTTTCTGCATCGGCATTCGGGAAGGACTGCCTCACGAGGGCGTCCGAATTGGGTTCGGCGGGCAACGAAGAACATGTCGTTATTAGATTTGATGGCCCGGTCTCTTTCACACCTAACTGTGCGCGCAGCCTTCCTCGGGAAATGCCATCGATTCGCTTTCGAAAAACGTTGCCTCTGGAAATAACGCCGGGTAGTCGGCCGCCCTTTCAGGGCGATTCTCTTTCTGTGCGCATTCCCAGGGCTGAAGCCCTGGGCTATTCTCTCTTCGCCCTTCGGGCGGTTGAAAATGCCAGTCCAAAGTGGAGCGGGACCTCGGGAGCTGCGAGGCAGCTCCCCTGCAGCAACTTCCCTCCAGCAACTCCCCTTCAGAGGTCGTTAGCCAAATTATTAAACACGCCATGATCGTGACATTGATGCGTCATCCAGCCATTGATACGACTGGCGAACGTTGCATTGGACAGGCAAACGTCGAGCTCTCGCCGGATGGGCAGGCGACGTTGATGTCACTGGCCAAGAAAGCTTGCCACCAAAAACCGGATAGAATTCTGTGCAGCGACTTGCAACGGTCCCGCCTCTTGGCGGAAGCGATCGCGACCCGGCTTGGACTCTGTTTGGAGCCGGATCCGATTTGGCGAGAAGTGAACTTCGGGAGATGGGAAAATCGAACGTGGAGCGATATTCAGGCCGAAGAACCTCGAACGTTCAGTGAATGGGTTGCAAATTTTGAGACGGTCGCCCCTCCAGGCGGCGAATCGTTTCAACAATTGCAGGCGCGGGTGATTTCTGCGATCTGGAGCCGGCTGAGCGACGTACAGAAACGGACTTGCGACGGACATACTCTTGTCGTTACACATGCCGGCGTAATACGTGCAGCTGTTTCGGCTTTCTTAAACCTACCCTTGCGCTGCGCATTTGAGTACGCGGTCCCGTACGGCGGACAGACCAGTTTTCATTGGAAAGGAAACCGCTGGAACATACTCAATGTTGCCGAAGTCAGGAATTCGCAGCCACGCATGCAATGAACTCTTTTCTACACTTTGTAATCGGTGGCTGCCGTAGCGGGAAAAGTCGACATGCGGAATCGTTGGCGACCGCTTCCGGGATGCCGGTTTGTTTTGTGGCAACGTACGCCACGGAGATGATGGATGACGAGATGCGCGTCCGAATCGCGGAGCACCGGAGTCGCCGTCCGAGCCATTGGAGCACATTGGAAGATCGTTTTGATCTGACAAATCAAGTCGTTGAAAGTGAAAATGCTCTTCTCCTGGTGGACAGCATTACTCTCTGGCTCTCGCACCATCTGATGAAGCGACGCCCTTCCGCTAATATCCTGATGGATCTTGAAGAGGCGCTTCGGACAGCCCGCCAACTTGGACGCGCTCTGGTGCTCGTAAGTGACGAGGTCGGGATGGGGCTCGCACCCGAATCGCACGATGGAATCATATTTCGCGATTTATGTGGTTCGGCTAACCAGTTGATTAGCCGGTACGCCACTAAAGTAGAGCTGATTGTGGCCGGTTTGCCTTGGGTCCTGAAAGGAGGTGGGTAGCCATGGCTCAAGCTTTTCATGGTGGCCAGGTAGCGGCTGCGGCAAAAGAATTTGGCTTGTCGCACGATTCCATTCTCGATTTCAGTTCAAACCTGAATGTATTCGCGCCGAGTATTCCTGCCGCCGCATGGGACCAATGGGCGGCAGACATCACCCAGTATCCCGAACCGGACGCTGGAGCTCTCGGGGATCAGTTAGCACGGCTCTACGGGCTGGACAGCGATCATATTGTTGCGACGGCGGGTGCGATCGAAGGTCTCTACCTCGCGGCCAGGCTCTTTTCGGGATCCAGGATAGGTATCGTAGAGCCCGGATTCAGCGACTATAGTCGATCTTTCGAAACCGTTGATTGCCAACTGCAGCACATTCTTCTGCCACAGGAGTTCTGGCACGCGCCAGCCCATAAATGGGCTCATTTGCTCGAACCGTTCGACGTCGTTGTTCTCGGCAATCCAAATAATCCGACGGGATCGATGCAGCCGCGCAACGAGTTGCGTCAGATCTTCGAAATGGAATGGAGACGGTCGAAGCACTGGATTGTCGACGAAGCATTTATGGAGTTCGTTGCCAGCCACGAGGAGCAAACACTTCTTTCATCTATCAAGATATTCCCAACATTAATCGTACTACGGTCGCTGACAAAGAGTTGGCGGATTCCGGGGCTACGGTTGGGATTTCTCGCTACAGCCGGACCTGTCGAATACATCCGCAAGATGCAACCGCCCTGGAGCATCAACGCTGTTTCGTTGGCC
>Ga0213877_10000036_pt1 | contig 14332 bp, 14 predicted proteins | sample VelepicoBEBS_R01_FD_160112 | JGI IMG/M metagenome (GOLD analysis project Ga0213877, IMG submission 160112) | Vellozia epidendroides bulk soil microbial communities from rupestrian grasslands, the National Park of Serra do Cipo, Brazil - BS_R01 | ecosystem: Environmental > Terrestrial > Soil >...
GAGCGCCCGCATGGGGCCATCTCGCAGACCGTCGCAGGCTGCACCGGGAGGTTCTTGCTGCTCGGCATTGTCGCAACTCTAGCGCCGTTGGCGCTGATGCCGGCGCAGCTCAGCCTGCCTGTCAAAGTCGTTCTCGCGGCGGCTCTCGGGGCTGGCTTCGCCGCAGCGAATACTGTGGCGAACATGTTCATATTGGAAGTCCGTCCGAAGGAGGAATGGGATGCGCGCATTGGGGCGCTGCAGGCCCTCAGCGGCGTGGGTCAGGTAACGGGCCTGTTGTTGGCTGGGTTCATCGGTGGTCGGTACGCGCCGCGCTGGTTGCAGCGGCGGCGCCGGTGGCTTGGCTGACGCTGCGGGGTGTTCAGGTTCCGGTTCCACGCTTCGCGGTGACTGCGCACGCGCCGCTTGGTGGCGAGGGATGGGCCGGTGCGCCGCAGCGGATGTTTCACCTTCCGACATTACGCGGCCTTGCGGCACTGCTGCGCGAGCTGGAATTACCCTTTGCGAAACTCCTGATCGTCTGGTTCGTCGCCTTCGTCGCGATCAGCGCGATCATGACGATGTTTCCGCTTGCGATCATTCAGGCATTCAATGTCTCAGCCGGGGCGCCTGCCAGCACATACGCTTTCGCGGCGGCGGCCAGTCTGGGATGCTATCCGCTCGCTGCGAGCGTTGCCGCACAACACGGCCCGCTTCCCGTGCTGCGAGCGGGGTTTGCTGCACGCACGACCGCAATTGCGATCATCGGCGCCGCCTTCCTCTTGCCGGCGGGGGGACTGCCGATCGCGCTGTTCGGATTCGTGGTTCTGATATTGGCTTGGCCGATGCTAGGCGTTGCTGGCACGGCGCTCACGGCGGAGCTTGCGCCAGGCGAAAAAGGCGAGGCTCTAGGCCTGTTCAACGCCTCCTCCTCATTCGCCGGCGCGGTCGGCGCGTTACTCGGCGGCTGCGGGATGGAACAGGTCGGCTTTGGCGCGATGTGCGTGGCGGCCGCATTGACTGTGGCAACAACAGGGTTGTGCACAGTCAGCCGGAAGGCGCGACACTGACGGGCCGACCGGAAAGACACCATCGGGCGGCGACGGCGGATTGCCGCTCGGCAACCAGCCTCAGACGAACGGGATCGTCATGCTCTATCGGCCGTTCGTCCAAACGGCGGTCGATTTCTGAAATCGCCGCTGCGCTGTCACGTGCCATCAGATTTTCGATTTCTGGCGCGCGAACGACCAGCGCCTCAAGCGTTGAAGAACTGCCGTTTCGGAGCCTTCCAGAGGTCGCGGTAAAATCGAAGGAAAAGGATCAGAGCCCCGCCATGCCGCAAGCCCATAAGCTCGGCGGGGCCGTTTTCGAAGCGGTTCCGTCCGAAGCGATCGACCGCAAAGGAGGAATGAGAATGGCTCAGGACGAAAATCTCGCGGCTCTCGGAAAACTTGCCGAGGCGGTTTCCAGCGGAAACCTTGCTGCTCTTGACGCAGTGTTCGCAGCGAATGTCGTCGATCATGATCCTGCTCCCGGTCAGGGACCGGGGCCGGACGGGTACAAGCGGTTTTTTTCGGGATTGCGGGCCGCTTTCCCCGACCTGACGGTGACGGTCGATCGCCTCGTTCAAACCGAGACCGACATCGCCATAGCCTATACGTTCCACGGCACCCATCGCGGCGAGTTCGCCGGGATCGCGCCCACCGGTAGGCCCATCACGGCTCGCGGAATGCAGATTGCGCGGTTCGAGGACGGCAAGATCGCGGAGCGCTGGGGCAGTTCCGACGAATTGGGGATACTGCTGAAGCTGGGCGCGAAAGTGAGCCCCGGCTGAGGCGTGGACGGCGAGCGCCCGACGACCGTGGCAAGGGCAAAGAGTCGCCGCCCTTCTGTTGTCGGCAACCTTCGGAGGTAGTCGATGGACGAAAACGGACTGGTCACGATCCGGAGCGCTCATGCACCCAAGGAGACGATGCTGAGACTGGAGACCGCGGTGAAATCGAAGGGGATGACGGTCTTCGCCCATGTCGACCATGCGGCGGCCGCTGCGGAGGTTGGATTGGCGCTGCGCGCCACCGATCTCTTGATCTTCGGCAGCCCGAAGGCCGGCACGCCGCTGATGCAATCGGCGCAGCCCATCGGCATCGATTTGCCGCTCAAGACTCTCGTTTGGCAGGACGCCGAAGGAAGCTCATGGGTTTCCTACAACGATCCCGCTTGGCTCGCGCGACGTCATGGCCTCCCCGGCGCGCTTCAGCCACAGGTCGAGGCAATGGCGGGGGCTCTCGCTCATATTGCGCAGCAGGCAACCACATCCCCTTAGCAGGAAAGGACGGAAGACATGGCCATGACAGACGCCAAGGAATTACGCGCTGCGGCGCTGCACACGCCGACCGATCTCAAGGCCAGGGCGGTCAAGGACATCTCCGGCGCGCTGAACATCCTGCTCGCCGACATGTTTGCGCTTTATGTGAAGACCAAGAACTTCCACTGGCACATGTCCGGTCCACATTTTCGCGACTATCATCTCTTGCTGGACGAGCAGGGCGATCAGATTTTCGCCGCCACCGACGCCATGGCGGAGCGGGTGCGCAAGATCGGCGGGACCACCTTGCGGTCGATCGGTCACATTGGCCGCCTGCAACGCGTGCTCGACAATGACGAGGATTTCGTGACAGCCCCCGATATGCTCGCGGAGCTGCGCGACGACAACAGGCAGCTTGCGGCGAGGATGCGCGAGACCCATGGGCTCTGCGACGAGCATGGCGACGTCGCCAGCGCAAGCCTGCTCGAAGTCTGGATCGACGAAGCGGAGCGGCGCGCGTGGTTCCTGTTCGAGGCGTCTCGACCGGCGGAGTAGCCGAAGCCTGATGAGGCGACGCGGCAAGCGGCGCGCGGCGCAGATGCCAGACGAGAACGTGCATTTCAAGCGCCTGCTGGCGGCGAAGGCGGTCGATCCTGTTCGAGGCGCATCCAAGCGCGGCATGATCTGCGTCTACCAGCACTGCGGCGAGCAGCACCTTCACCGCTACCTCGCCGAGTTCGATTTCCAGTGCGTGAACTATTTCGCTAACTCCGGCTATCGTTCCGTCTAAGCGAGTCGCGCTCTGGCGGCCCGCAGCGAGGAGCGCGCTTCGATCCAAGAGTGGGGTGACGCGGGGATTGGCGACGGCAGCACGTCAATGCGCTTGATTCTGCGGCGTAAGAGCTTGGAGCACGTCCGCGGGGCGGATGGGGATGTGGCGGAGCCGGACCCCGACCGCGGCGAAGATTGCATTGGCGATGGCGGGAGCGACGACAGTTGTCGGAGGTTCGCCCAGGCCGACCGGCGCCTCGACGCTGTCGACGAAGCTGATATCCATTTCCGGCGCGTCTCCGATCCGCAAGGGCGAGTACGTATCGAGGTTCGTATCCTTCACCTGACCCTGGACGAACTCGGTGCCCTCGTACAACGCCATGCTGAGCCCCCAGAGCGCGCCGCCTTCCGCCTGCGCGCGGGCGCTGTCGGGTTCGACGACCGTTCCGGCGTCGATCGCCATCGTGAGCTTTTCCACCGCCACGACGCCCGTCGCCCGATCGACGCGAACCTGGGCGACGCAAGCGACCCAGGTTGGCATGTCGCGCTCTTGGCCGAAGCTGGTGGCGAGACCGAGGCCTGTATCGGGCGGCAGCGTTGCGCTCCAATTTGCGCGCGCGGCTGCGCGCCGCACGACTTCCGCCTGCCGCAGCGCGCCGCCAATCGCGTTTGGCGCGGAGCCGGCGTTGTGGCCTGCGCCAGTGAGAAGTTTCAGGCGGAACGCGACCGGGTCACTCTGCGCGTGATGCGCCGCCTCGTCCATGAAACTCTCGAGCGCCCAATTGATCCAGCCCGATCCCACCGACCGCAGCCAGCCGGGACGGAACGTGGCGTTTGCGAGGTCGTTGGAAATCACGCGGACCTTGTGAGGGCCGACGTCGTACCAATGATCCGCGCCGGAACTCGAGAAAGGATCAACAGGCGCGCCCCCTACGCCTTTGATCATGAACATTGGGGCCACGACCTGCGTCGGCCAGCCGGCCGCCGCGTGATGCTCCATCGCCGTCACCTGGCCGCCCTCGCCGAACGCCATGCGCAGCGTTTGAACCGAAGGCGAGCGAACCGAGTCGAATCGCGCGTCGTCGGCGCGGGTCAGCACCATCTTCACAGGTCTGCCGAGGGCCTTCGCCGCGAGCGCGGCGGGGACCATATAATCACCGTTCAGTCGACGGCCGAAGCCGCCGCCGAGCATATAGCTGCGGATCACGATGCTGGTCTGCGGCCGGTCCAGAGCCTTGGCGAGCATCGGAAGGATCAAGGTCTGCCATTGATTGCCGGCGTGGACCTCGAAGACGCCGTCCTTCTCGAACGCAAGGGCGTTCACCGGTTCAAGCTGGAAGTGCAGCACGCTTGCGGTGGTGTAGGTTTGTTCCAGCGTCGATTTGGCGGCGCGAAAGGCGGCCGCCGTGTCGTAGTCGCCCGTATCGCTGAGAAGCGCGCCGGCGTCCGGCTGCGCGATCAGTTGGGCGGCGCGATCCTGGATATCCTTCTCGGATACATTCGCTGTCGGCCCGGGCGTCCAGTCGACCTTGACCAGGTCGGCGGCCCGGATCGCCGCGGGATAGGTCTCGGCGATCACCATGACCCAGCCCGGCACGGTGTCGGACGGGTCCTCGAGCACGAGACTTTGGAGATAGCCCTTGACCTTGCGTGCGGCGCCATCGTCGACCGAATTGACTTTCGACCCGTTGCGCGTCGGCGGAATCTTCGGCCTGGCGTAGACCATGTTCGGCGTCTTCGCGTCGATGCCGTAGCGCGCGTCGCCGTTGGTCTTCATGGGTATGTCCAGGGCGGCCGCAGGCCGGCCGACAAGGCGCCGTTCGGAGGCCGGCTTTATCGGCAGCTGGGCCAATTCCTCGGGCGGATACCGCCGATCGACGCGGCCGCGGCTGACAATCTCGCCATAGGAAATTCTTTGTTCGCCCGCGACCACGGCGCCCGTGCGCGCCGTGCAGGCCGCTGGCGTCACGCCAAGCAGCTTGGCGCCCTCCTCGATCAGCGCCAGGCGTCCCGCCGCGCCGGCCCGAGTGAAAACCGGCCAAGTCTGCGAGACCGACCAGCTTCCGCCGGTGACCATCAGACCCCACTTAGGGTCGGAATCGACGTGGACGATCCGGACCTTGTCCCAATCCGCTTCGAGCTCATCGGCAAGGATGCGAGCAAGCGCGGTGCCGACGTGCTGACCCATTTCGGCGCGAATGATATTGACCGTGACGAAGCCGTCAGCGTCGATCGAGAACCAAATGGTTGGCTCAAAAAGCGGACTTACTTCGGGAGGCGGCGCGCCAGTGGGCGTCGCGGGATCGATCGCCGGGTTGGCGGCGCGCGGGAACCCGAACAACGCGGCGCCGCCGACCATCGCAATCAGAAAGCTGCGGCGAGATGGCGAGAGAGCTTGATCGGCGGTCCGGCGCGCGAGCTTAGTCATTCGTGGCGGCCTTTCGGAGTTCGGCTGAAGCCTTCTTGATCGCAGCGCGGATACGGAGATAGGTCATGCAGCGACACAGGTTGCCGGCCATGACGGCGTCGATGTCCTGGTCGGTGGGCGTCGGGAAGTCGTTCAGCAGGGACGCGGCCTGCATGATCTGGCCGGACTGGCAGTACCCGCACTGCGGCGCCTGAAGGTCAATCCAGGCCCTCTGCAGCGGATGCTGGCCGGTCGGATCGAGGCCTTCGATCGTCGTGACATCGGCGTCGGCGACGCTGCCCAGAGGCGTGATGCACGAGCGCGTCGGACGCCCGCCCACATGCACCGTGCAGGCGCCGCACATCCCGACGCCACAGCCGAACTTCGTGCCGGTGAGTCCGATGACGTCGCGGATGACCCAGAGCAGCGGCGTATCGGCTTCCACGTCGACGGCAACCTCGCGGCCATTGATGCGGAACGTGGTCATGATCAGGAGCTCCGAACGGCTGTTTTCATGGCGCCGCGTCGATCTGCCCGCGTATCGCGGCGACCTTCGTGTCGAGGTCGGTCCAGGGAGGCAAGCTGGTGCGGGTGTGTCGCAGGTAGGCGGCGATATGAGCGATGTCGCTATCGCTGAGCGCCGGGGCAAAGCTCGGCATGACAACTCCGGGAATGCCTTCATGGGCGCCGACGCCACGCAAGACGACTTGGATCAGGTTGGTTGGGTCGGGCAGGCTCAGCGCGCTGTTGAGGGCGAGATCCGGCCGCACCGCGAGCGGCGCCTGCCCCGAATTGTAATGACACGACGCGCAGGCGGCAGTGTAGAGGCGTGCATCGGCGTCGAATTCCCGCCCGACTCCCCTGGGCGCATAGGACATCGCTTGCGCCACAGCCGGACTGACGGACGCCAAACGATCGTCCGAGCGGTCGATGTCGGCGAAATAAGCGGCAATGGCCCGAACGTCGGCATCCGGCAGCGTCGCGAGACCGTGCACAACGGGTGACATCGGCCCCGCCGCGATCCCGTGCAACGCCGTCGCGCCATTGCGCAAATAGCTATGGAGCTCATCCAGCGTCCAGGGCGCGGGAACGGGGTTTGCGGCGGTCAGCGGCGGGGCGATCCAACCGTCGACAGCTCCGCCCGCGAACGCATCCCGTGTCTCTTCTGCGCCGAGCAGGTTGCGGGGCGTGTGACATGCGCCGCAATGGCTTAAGGCGCCCGCAAGGTAAGCCCCGCGATTCCATTCGGCGCTCTTGTCGGCCACGGGCTGGAAACGACCGGGCCTGAAGAACAGCAGCTTCCATCCTGCCTGCAGATAGCGAACGTTCAAGGGGAACGGCAGTCCGTTGGTCCGCGCCGGGGCGTGCGCCGGCGCCCGCGTCATGAAATAGGCGTAGAGCGCATGAATGTCGTCGTCGGAAAGCAGCGTGAAATGGTCGAAGGGAAAGGCTGGAAAAAGGTGCGAGCCGTCCCGCGCTACGCCTTCCCGCATGGCGCGCGCGAAGGCCGCCTCCGACCAGGCGCCGATGCCGGTCTCGGGATCGGGCGTGATGTTGGTCGAGTAGACCACGCCAAACGGGGTCGGCATCGCGTAGCCGCCGGCGAAGTTCTGTCCGCCTTTGGCGGTGTGGCACTCCCCGCAAAACCCGGCGCCAGCGAGGACCTCGCCCTTTGACACGAGTTCCGCCGGAAAGCTTGCGGCCGAGGGGCGCGCGATCGGAGCGATCTCCGGCCGCCGGGCCAGCGCGGCGAAGGCCAGGACGCCAAGAAATCCAAGCCCGAGAAAGGCAAGAAGTAGCCGTTTCAAGACACCCCATCCTCTGAACGCTCGCTGGCTGCGAGGCTGGCTCCGGTTCGTTCGAACATCGCCTCTGAGATTGCGCTTCTTGAATCGCCGAACGTCACCACTTCGCGCGGTTCCTCGATGACCCGGCCGTTCTGTTCGGCTCGCAGCTTTTTGGCCATTTCATAGACTTGCTTTCGCGAGCGCATGATTCCACCAAGCGGACGATGAGCGGCCAGTCCGTGCCAGGGCGAGAATGACATTCCGTCGTCGACGCGCGACGATCGCGCCTCGCTCCATGCCACTTGCGGTTTGACCTTGATCCGCGCGATCGACCGGTAGGGGCTCTTCTCCTCCGGCCACACAACCGCGGCGTTTTCGATCGGCATCAGCGCGAGGTCGGTGCACAGTTGGGCCCGGACCTCCCACTCACCGCCATTTGTCTTGAAGAACGCAACCACCGCCTCTCGGAGTCCGTTCGGCGCTCGGCTAAGGTTCAAAGGCGCTTGATTGAGAGCCGCCAGCTCCGCCGATATTGGCGCCACTGCTATTTTCGCAATGAAGTCGCCAAAACGCAGCGCGGCCTCACTGTAGAAGGTTTCGCCCAGAAGGTGAGTTTCGGGATGCCCCCCGAAGGTCGCGACGGTGGCACTCAACTTGCCCGTGATGGCGACGATTGTCCGCTGCAGCGGCCGCATGACGGACGACAGAAATTTCTTGAGCCATTGAACCCTGTTGGTGGTTCCCGCCAAGAGCTTAACACCCGAGAGAAATTTCTTCGGAGTGGGCGAGCGGAAGGCCGGACCATTGATCAAAAGGAAGTCCTGCGTCACATCCCGCTCGGATCCGTCAAGCCGTTCGCCTTCCACGCCAATGACCTTTATCGCCAATCCGCGCGGCACGGACACGCTGTCGTCGAGGATGTCTCCCGGAATCGTGGAAAACCGCATCACCACCGGGTAGCGTCCGGGCTTCGCAAACAGTCCCTGAGCGAGCTCGCTTGGAAGTCCCGAGTCGACTTCGAGATACCCCTCGAGGATGCCGTGGCACTTGGCGTGAACGGGGCGAATCGCATGGCCGCCGTCTGCGAAGGTCCTGTCCGAGATGTACCGCATGGTTCCGATCAGACCTGTTACCGTTGCGGCCTCATCAACGACCGGCCGCTCGACATCCGGGCTAAATCGGACGGGAGCTTCGATGAGACTGTTTGAGATTTTCGATGACGCGTTCATGGAGACCTCGATGGTTGCCGAGCGTCCTCGGACGGTTTCGTGAAAACGTCTCATCCACTCCGACGTCTGCCCGCTCAGTTCGCGCTACATCGCGCGGCGTCATTTGCGATCCTTGCTGCCGAAACGCGCCCTGACGCGCTTGGCGCTCGCGCTCGCCCACTTGTAGGCGATCTGCGCCGCCAGCGCCGACGAACCGTCCGAACTTGGCGTCCGGCAGCGACTATTGAGCGATCAAGATACGAGCCGCCTCGCCGTATCCGGAACGACTTCCGCCGGCTTAGCCGCGAATCGAGCCGCGGCCGCGGGGGCGAATTTCTTGAATTGGGCTTCAGCCTCGGCGACGATTCGATTGATCAAGTCACCCGCCTTTGGAAGGTCGTGCACGAGACCAATGGCCTCGCCGACAGTTATGTTCGCGGTGTCGAAATCGTCGGCCTGCACGGCTTCCTCGACCTTTCTAAGCTCGTCCCCATGCACGTGCGCGAGCTCTGCTTCGTGTCCAGTCCATTTCTCGACGAACGCATTGCGCATGAGGCGAGCGGTGTAGCCTGGCGGCCAGAATCGCTGGCGTACGATGTCGTAGGCGCTTGTACGAATCGTCTCCTCGCCAGTCGCGGCCACAACTCTCAACTTGGCGGCGTTTGACAGAAGGGCTTCCTGCGTCGCGCAGAACCGCGTTCCCATGAGCGCGCCGTCCGCGCCGAGCATCAGCGAAGCCGCAAGACCGCGTCCATCGGCAATGCCGCCGGCGGCCAGAACCAGAACATCAGGCGCCCGCTTCGCCAGGGCGTCGACGACCATAGGCACCAGCGGCATTGTCGACAACACCGACCACCCGTGGCCGCCGGCCTCAGTTCCCTGCGCAACCACGACGTCCGCCCCGACATCAGCGACCCGGAACGCGTGCTCAAGGGTGTGGATCTGGCAAATCAGCGGCACGCCGGCCTTCTTGATCCGAGGGGCGTAGGGCGCCGGATCCGAGAACGACAGCATCATCGCACGGGGATGCTTTTCAAGCGCGTAGTCAAGCAAGCCCGGATCGTCTGGAATCGTCCAGGTGATGAAGCCCGCGCCCACGTCCGGTCGAGTGACCTTCGCCGATATTCCTTCGAACCGGACACGGTCGACATAACCGCCGCCCAGCAGTCCGAGTCCGCCAGCAGCTGCGACCGCTGAAGCGAGTTCTCCCCCTGCGGTTGGGACCATCGGCGCGAGGACGATCGGATGCTTGAGCTTGAAGCGCTCGGTCAGTCTTGTTGTGATCGTCATGCCGCCCTCCTGCCGGAGGCGAGTTCTCCTGTCAGGTATTGCGCGCGCCCGTACCCGAAGGACCAATCCTCGTCGGAATTCGTGACGATCGAGACCATGACGTCGGAGGGCGCGATGCCGCACGCGGTCTCCAATTCACGGACGAGAATCTTGTAGAAGCTCTCTTTCGCCTCCCGCTCATGCGGCCTCGTCGTCACTTGGAAGACGACGCAGTTCTGCGTCCGCGGGATGCCGAGTCCCGTGTCTTCCATGATGAAGTGCGACGCTTCATACTCGTTAACAATTTGGTAGCGGTCGCGCAGCGGAACCTTGAAGGCCGCGAGCGCGGCGCGATGAGCGGCGTCGAGCAGCGCCTTGATCGCCTCGGGGCTGCGTCCTTTGATCATATCGACTCGAATGAGCGGCATAGCCATCCTCCTTCCAGGCGCTGCCGGCTGACGTGCCAGCGCGACAGTGGCTAGATGGGCAACGGCGCGAAGAATCTCTTGTACGAATCAACTGAACATTTGCCGCCGCTTCAGAGAGGACTTTGGGGGCCGGCTTCACGCCACGCTCCACGCCATTCCATGCACGGTCATGTTGCAGTGATGGGGTAGGCCTGAACGGCGTCAGCGTCGTCCGGCCGACGATTCCGTCAAACGGCAGTCGATTCTTGAAATCGCCGCCCGCTCTCATGTGAGACATGCAGCGACTGCGGCGGGGGAAAAACCGCCTTTTCAAAAGTCCTCAACGCCACAAAGCCCCCTTTTCAGGAGTTAGAGCATGGATATCTCAAATGAGGTCTTTGGCGTGTTCGACTACATCCTGATTGGCGCAGGCAGCGCCGGCTGCTTGCTCACGAACCGCCTCTCTGCCGACACCCGCAACAAGGTTCTGCTGCTCGAGGCGGGCGGCCAGGATGACTATATCTGGATTCATATCCCCGTCGGCTACCTCTACACCATGGGGAATCCTCGCACGGATTGGTGTTTCAAAACCGAACCGGAAGCCCATGTCGGGCACAAGCGGATGGACTATCCGCGGGGTCGGGTGCTGGGCGGCTCGTCGTCACTCAACGGCATGATCTACATGCGTGGCCAAAGCGCCAATTATGACGACTGGCGTCAGGCGGGGAATGTCGGTTGGGGCTGGGACGATGTTTTGCCCTATTTCATCAAGTCTGAAGATCATTTCGCCGGCGCCAGCAAATTTCATGGCGCGGGAGGCGAGCTGCGCGTCGAGCAGCAACGGCTTCACTGGGACCTGCTCGACGCCTTCCGCGATGCGGCGGAACAGTATGGCATCTCGAAAATCGATGATTTCAATCGTGGCGACAATACTGGCTCGTCGTATTTTCAGGTCACTCAGAAGAGCGGCTGGCGATGGAGCGCGGCAGACGCCTTCCTGCATCCCGTTCTGCACCGGCCAAACCTCCGCCTGCAGATTCATGCCCTCGTGCGTCGCATCGTGATCGAGAACGGCCGCGCCGTCGGCGTGGAGTTCGATGTCGATGGACGGGGGTACATCGCCCGCGCGCGTCGCGAGATCGTGCTGTCGGGGGGCGTGATCGGATCGCCGGCAATCCTCGAGCGGTCCGGCGTCGGCAACGGCGAGCGCCTGAAGACTCTGGGGATCGAGACGGTCCGGCACCTGCCCGGCGTCGGCGAAAACCTCCAGGATCACCTGCAGATCCGCTGCGCCTACAAGGTCGAGGGCGTGGAAACGCTGAACACCGAAGCCCACTCCTTGTGGGGCAAGGCCAGGATCGGCCTTCAGTACGCTCTCAGTCGCTCCGGGCCGATGTCCATGGCGCCGAGCCAGCTCGGCGTCTTCACGAAGTCGGACGCGCGCTTCGCCCACTCCAACCTCGAATTTCACATCCAGCCGCTCAGCCTCGCCGCGTGGAGCGGCGATTTGGACCCGTTCCCGGCTTTCACCGCGAGCGTCGCCAACGTCCGGCCGGACAGCCGCGGCGCCGTGCACATCCGCTCCAAAGATCCGGTCGAGGCGCCTGCCATCCACCCGAATTTCCTCTCGACCGAGAGTGACCGGATTGTGGCCGTCGAGGCCGTTCGCCTGACCCGTCGGATCATCGAGCAGCCCGCTATGGCCCGCTTCAGCCCGACCGAGTTCCGTCCCGGGCCGTTGGTACAGGCGGATGCGGACATCGTGCGTGCCGTGGGAGACATCTCCACCACCATCTTTCATCCGGTCGGCACAGCGGCGATGGGGAGCGGCCCGCAGGCGGTCGTCGACCACGAGCTGCGGGTCCACGGCGTCGACGGCCTGCGCGTCGCCGACGCGTCGATCATGCCGACCATCACGTCTGGCAACACCAACGCGCCAACGATGATGATCGGCGAGAAGGCCGCCGCGATGATCCTCGCGGCGGCACGTTCGACGACGCCGATCACCCTCGGCCAAGAGCTAACCGCAGCTTGAAGCCAGTAGGAGAGGTCACGAATCCAATGAAAGAACGGAGCGCAGCAACGCCGCGAAGCCACCAACCAGGCGAAGCCGTTTTCAGATCGGTTTTGCCGGAAGATATCGACTGGAAACCGTTTCCGGCGTTCCCGCCTTCGGCCCGCCTCGCGATCCTGGTGGGCGAACCGTCGAAGCCCGGCCCGTATCTCATCCGGGTGAAAGTGCCGTCCGGCGTGAAGCTCATGCCGCACCGCCACCCCGAAGACCGGATCTACACCGTGATGTCCGGCGTCTTCTACATCGGCCTGGGCGAGCAGTTCGACGGCGATAAGGTGAAGGCTTATCCGCCCGGCAGCGTCATCGTTCTCCCTGGCGACACCTGGCACTTCCATTGGGCCAAGTCCGGCGAATACGTCACTCAGGTGACTGCCATCGGTCCTCTTGGCCTCGAATATCACAATGAGCACGACGACCCACGCCGGCAGGCTCGTTGAGGGTATTGACCAAGTCGGAAAGGAGAGGCGCATGAAAATCGTGCTGGTGTTGACTTCGCATGACCAACTGGGAAGCACGGGCCGCAAAACAGGATTCTGGCTCGAGGAATTCGCGGCGCCGTACTTTGTATTTCGGGACGCGGGAGTCGAGCTGACGCTTGCGTCGCCAAAGGGAGGGCAGCCTCCGATCGATCCAAAAAGCGACTTGCCGGAAAACCAGACTCCGGCGATGGCGCGGTTCAAGAAGGACGAGCGGGCAAGGAAGGAGCTCTCTCAGACGGTCAAGCTCGACACCGTAAAGTCGGAAGATTACGACACGATTTTCTACGTCGGCGGTCACGGCCCCATGTGGGACCTCGCCGAAAGCGCTGTTTCGATCGCTTTGCTCGAGTCCTTCTACAATTCCGGCAAGCCGATCGCCTTGGTGTGCCACTCGCCCGGCGTCCTTCGCCATGTGACCTACAAGGGCGAGCCCCTGGTGAAGGGCAAGCGTGTGACGGGATTCACGAATGGCGAGGAAGAGCAGGTGCAGCTGACCCATGTCGTGCCCTTCCTTGTCGAGGATGAGCTGATGCGGCTGGGAGCGATCTTCGAGAAGGTCCGCAATTGGCAACCGCATTCGATCGTGGACGGTCTCCTTGTCACAGGTCAGAACCCTGCCTCGTCCACCGGGGCCGCGCAGGCGCTACTGACAGTGCTCGCGAGGGAAGGAGCCTTGGCGGCTTCTTGAGTCGAAATCGAAAGAGACCTCCGCTGTCGTGGCGGACGGTTCGCGGAGCGACGCGCTGTTCGATCGACGAAAAGGGCAGCTGGAGTTCGAGATGATTATCTCTAGGATCGAGTGCGTCCCCCTCCGGATTCCGCTGAAGCCCACCAGGTCGGCTGCCTCCGCATGGGGGGACAGCGGCTTGCCAGCTGCGGACTCATTGCTCGTCAAGGTGACGACCGATCAGGGGCTCGAAGGCTGGGGCGAGGCTTTCGGATTTCGTGCGGCGCCTTCGGTCAAGCTCGCGGTCGATGAGCTGATCGCGCCGCTCTGCATCGGCAAGGACGCCGCGCAAATCGCGCCACTGATGCTCGACGTGCAGAAGAAGCTGCACGTGTTCGGCAGGGGCGGCGCCCTCGCCTTTGCGATCTCGGCGGTGGACATCGCGCTCTGGGATATTGCCGGCAAGGCCGCCAACGCGCCCGTGTCGCGGCTCCTGGGCGGCGGCGCTGCGGACTTGCCCTGCTACGCGAGCCTCGTCCGTTATTCGGAGCCGTCCCTTGTCCGCGCCGCGGTCCGGCAGGCGATCGAGGCGGGATTTCGCTCGCTGAAGCTTCACGAAATCGAGCCTCCGGCGATCCGCGCCGCCCGCAACGAGGCCGGCCCCAACATCGAGCTGATGCTCGACGTCAATTGCCCATGGACGTTGACCGAAGCGCGCGCGCGAGCGGAAGAGCTGAAGGAAATCGGTTTAAAGTGGCTGGAAGAGCCGCTTTGGCCGCCGGAGAATTTCGACGGACTCGCCGAGCTGCGGAGGACGAGCGGCATCCCGATCGCGGCCGGCGAGAATGTGTACACGCTTCTCGATTTCGAGCGCCTTCTTGCTGCGAAGGCCGTCGACTTTGTCCAGCCGAGCGTGGCCAAAATGGGCGGCGTCAGTGAGATGCGCAAGGTTTTTCCGCTTGCGGCCGCGCACAATGCC
>Ga0213877_10000037_pt1 | contig 14296 bp, 16 predicted proteins | sample VelepicoBEBS_R01_FD_160112 | JGI IMG/M metagenome (GOLD analysis project Ga0213877, IMG submission 160112) | Vellozia epidendroides bulk soil microbial communities from rupestrian grasslands, the National Park of Serra do Cipo, Brazil - BS_R01 | ecosystem: Environmental > Terrestrial > Soil >...
TACTCTGTGCTTCTTGTTCTTTCACGGTTTAACAATGCAGGACTTTCACCTGCTGTAATAAGTGCTTCATGGCGCACTGGGACGGGCGTCTCGCCCGTCGAAGAAATACGGGCGAGCCGCCCGTCCCACTCTCTTTTGTGCTAGTCTGACTTCACAGCGAACTCGTCTGCGAGGTAGGCTTCCGCTTCAGTTAAATCGAACTGATCAATTACAAAATACTTCGCCGTACCCCCTCGCTTAATTTCTCCGACCAGAAGCGGATCCAATGCGCGCGCCGCCGGATCAGGCAGGACATCGCTCTTCCATCGATTCTGCTGGTCGACCACGAGGTATAAGTTGTCAAAGTAATCTCGAGCTGCCTTTGCCCTGTCTCGAGCTTCCTTCGGGAGAATCCCATCAAATTCGGCGGTTATAACCAGCTTCTTCCATGGGCAAATCCGGTCAAGCAAGTTAAGGGAAACGATTGACACGAGTATCGATCCCAGCAGCCAACCGGCCAGGAATACGAAGGGCGCTTTGAGACCCGCCGCCGTTCCCATCGGTGACAGCAAGAAAGCGACTCCCGGCAAGATGCCCAGCAAGCCGGCGATCGCGGCGACCCATCTTTCCGCTTTCACTCTGGCTTGGTTTACCTGTCTGACGAACGGTTGGATTTTGTTCAGCGGAATCCGGGCTTCCAGTGTCGCCGGTTCAGACACCACAAAAGGCATTGCAAAACTTATCTCGAAGCTGCATCGCGCCGGTCCTTCCAGATTGAAGACTGCAAAAACTGGCAATTCGGCGCCAGTCGCATCGTCTCGATAAGTCATTCCGAGACCAACCGGGTCGAAATCTTGAACTTCAAGCGCGGGGGCTGAGGCCTTTGCCAGGAAGATTTTTCCCTGCTCGGATTCTCGTTCCAAGCGGAACAGTTTGTGGTCTGTTCCGACCGTGAAAGCCGTAGGCTTACAATAATTGTGACGGAGAAGATCTAGGTTCTGAGTCATCGGAATCTCTCCCGTTGTTTTTGAATTTGCCTTCTCTGCAAATACGCTTCGCAGAGGACGTTAATTCGGAGTATACAATCTAATTCGGCACCCGTCTAACAAACGCACGCCTCCGGCTCCTCTAAGGATGAATTCCGAAAACCTCTAGGGTGCTTCCTAGTAGAAATCAGGCACTAATCCTGCTGTGCATTTAGGCTCAAACCAGATGCAGGAAAATTTTACCGTTACAAATCAGTTGGCCGGTACCGTTCACATTAATCGCGTTACCGGGGCTCTAAGCTGGGACCGTGAAAAACTCGATCCCGTGATCCGGAGATACGTCAAGAAGTACCTTCTCGACGAAGGTTTTATTGAACATGCACTCGGGATTCTTGACCCTCAGATCGATGAAGAAACCGTCACGATGCTCAAGACTCTCATGAGTTGAGACTCTATGTAGCGGGCAATAAAAGGCGGCTCCGCGCCCTTTGAGTCATTTTTGCCGGCTACCCTGTCTGCTGCGCGACCCAATCAATCGCGAACTTAACCATTTCTTCCGATTCCTTGAACCCGAGCTTCTCCTTGATGTGAGCCCGATGCGTTTCGATCGTCTTCACGCTCAGATGCAACGTCTCCGCAATTGACCGCGTCGATCCCCCTTTGCCCAGCAACTGCAATACCTCCAATTCGCGGTCGGAAAGCAAATCGACCGGCGAACCTGCTCCAGCTTCAGTTGACTGGACTGCTTTGAAAATCAGCTGTTCTCCGAATTCCGGGCTCACATAAATCTTGCCTTGCAGCACTTTGGAAATCGCCTCTTCCACGTGATTCATGGCCTCTGCTTTCATCACGTAGCCAAGCGCTCCAGCCTTCAACGCGCGAAGACCAAACACGGCCTCATCGTGCATCGAAATCACAAGGATCGCGAGTCCTGGTTTCTCGGCCTTCATCGACTTTATCAGCTCCAGACCGTTTGTCCCCCGAAGCGATAGGTCCAGCAGCACCAGGTCTGGGTCCAGGCGCCTCATCGCCTCCAGAGCCACAGGCGCAGAATCGGCATTTCCGCAAACTTCGAGATGCGAGCTTTCCGTAATCAAACCCGCCAGGCCAACCCGAAAAATCGGATGATCATCCACGATTAGCACTCGTGTCTTCCTCTGGGCACCATTCCCAGCGATCTCGGAGTCGACCATATAATCCACTTCCCAACTATACCATGCGCGACGCTGACGAATCAATCTCCGCGCCGGTTGCCTTCTCCTTAAAGGTAAATTGTCTGATACTATCCAGTGTCCTGTTGCCGAAGTAGGCCGGTCCGGCTCGGACCGCCTTGAAAAAAACAGCCAACAACGAGATTTTCGAGCTCGCTATCTATATCTTGCTCTGTATCGGAAAGAGAAAATTATACAATTTTCGCTGTGCCAGGTGAAGTCGCGTCTTGACAGTCCCAAGCGAGATCTTCCGTTGCGCGGCGATCTCGCGCTGACTCATCCCCTTGAAAAATGCCAGATCGATTACCTCCTGTTGAGGTTCGGGTAATTCTCGAATCACGCGCCCAAGCACCTCTGATAAGTCATGGAGATTCGTCCAGCTTGAGCCAGTCGATGTCTCGCATGTTAAAGGATTATCAGGATCCGTTTTCAGGTTTTCCGTCGCGCGGCGGTAAGCCGCCTTCCGGCGCAACCGATCAAATGCTCGCCTTCGCGCCAGAGTAACCAATAGCCCTCGTAACCCATTCTCGTTCGGATTATATCGATTTGCACGTTCCCAGATCTGCATTAAGACTTCCGTCAAAACATCATCGACGTCTGATTCATCTCGAATCACACTCATTATCACAGTCCTGAGAAGCGATTCATATCGTTTGTATATTCTTTCCAGTGCGCCCCCCTCGCGATTGACGATAGCTTCCATCAACTCGTCGTCCGAAGCGCTCTCCATCTGGTTTTTGTCTTGATTCATTATCACAGACAAAATCTAGGTGCGTGCGCCCGCTTGAAAATCGGTGGCGACCATGACAATTCGCTAGGGCAAATGCTGAGCGAAGCCACTCAAACACCCTCTCTGCGCTTCGGGCTGCGTCGCACCAGAAAAGCCAGGGTTGCGATGAAAATGGGCCGGCAGCCTGCATCGCTCACAAATCCTTAGAGATTTGTGCCCCGAAAGCGGCTCGACTGAGCTCGCCGAAGTCCTTCGGGGAGGCCAATAACCACGCCCTGAAATCCGTCCGCCTAGGCTCCGCGGAGCGAACGTCAGATGCGATCGTTCAACTATCTGCAATGCGAAATGTATACGGCTGAGCGTCAATCACGAAAGAAATGAGAAAGGTCGGATTTGAACAGCAAAACAGGGAGGGGAACGGCTGATGCCTCGGATAAATGTCACCGGAGGTTATACGCCGGGAGCGATCGGCGCGATCGTCTCTCTTCACGCCAAATATTACGCGATGAGTTTGGACCGCGGTCTGGAGTACGAAGCAAGAATCGCGACCGAGCTATCCACGTTTCTGGTCGCAATGAACCCGGACCGCGACCTCTTTCTCCTCGCAGGTATTTACGGCATGATCGCCGGGTCTCTCTCCGTGGACGGTCGCGGATTCAGGACCGGCGAAGCGCGCCTTCGGTGGCTTGTTCTTCATCCATTGTACAGCCCCAACGAGGTGTGCTCCGCCCTGGTGAAGGAGGCTCTTCGATTCTGCCGCCGAAAAAACTACCGCCGGGTCGTGCTTGTGGCTTACAAAAATGATGACCTCTCCCAGCGGTTGACCGGAGACTGGGGATTTGAACTAATCGAAGAGGTCGAAACAAAAGATTGGCGCCACCCGGTGCGCCAGCAAGTCTTTGAGTTGCCAGGTTGGCGCACTCACTCCCCGCCGCGGTAGCAATCGTGGAAGTTTCCTTCTCTCAAAATGCCTATCCCGACCGCGGGATGCAGGCTTATCGTCTCTTGTCTATGCTCGTGGTAGCGTTATGGTAAAAAGCGCGTCAGACCGTCTGTACTCATCGTAATGGCTAGCACCTTACCAAGCCCAGAGCGTGGCAAATTGGACCGACCGTCCACCACCGAGTGGACACGTTCCGAACTGCTTTTGTCAGGACAGAAAGACATTCTCCAGATGATTGCCTCGGGTACGGACTACGAGCGAGCCGCCGAAGCATTGGCGCTGCTGATCGAGCAAATCCAGCCGCAAATCAAATGTGCCATCTTCCTGCTGGCTTCAGATGGATCCTCTTTCTCTCACGTCTGCGCTCCGAATTTACCGCGTCGCTGCAAGGTGCCCCTGCTGCAGTCGCCTGTCGCGAGCCGCATGCTGAACGGAGGATGGCACGACTCGAACGGTCACGCGGATCCATTGGTTGTCGATCTGACACAAAACGGCTCATGGAAGGATGATGCCTGGGCAAATGCACTCGCGGCAGATGGCTTCCAAATATGTCTATTTGTTCCTGTGGTGAGTGCCAAACGCCGTCCTCTGGCGGTATTCTCCCTTTTTGGTTGCGACAAAGCCAATTTCTTGAACAGCGACTCACGGCCTGTACAGACGGCGATTCATCTTACCGCGATCGCGTGCGAGATGAGCGAACGTGAAGAGGAGCTCGGCGCCGAGCGAGAGCGATTGAGCCTCGCTCTTGCCGGAGGCAAATTGGGCATCTGGAATTGGGATCTACGCACAAACGAGTTTGTTTGGTCTGAGCAATGCAAATCATTCTTTGGCTTCCCGCGCGACGCGAACATCGGCTTCGAAGAGTTTCTTGGCGTGGTCCATTCCAGAGATCGGGATCGGACCATAAACGCCATCGAAGAATCTATCAGAAAGGATGTGCCGTACGACGTTGAGTACCGCGTTGTGCACCCCGACGGAACTGTGCGTTGGGTCGCAGCACTTGGGCGAACGTTCCGCGACGATTTCGACCGGCCGATTCGTATGGGCGGTGTGGCTCGCGATGTGACCGAGAAAAAGGAGTTCGACGCAGAACTGCAGGAATACCAAAGCCAACTCCGGAGCGCCCTCGCTGCTGCTGAACTCGCCAGAAGGGAAGCAGAAGGCGCTATTAAGGCCAAGGATCAGTTTCTCGCGGTTTTGAGCCACGAGCTCAGAACCCCGTTGACTCCCATCACCATGGCCGCAAGCTGGCTCAGGAATGCTGAAGAGTTATCCGATCAAGCGCGGAGTGCGTTCGATATGATCTTTCGCAACGCTGAACTCGAGGCGAGGTTGATCGACGATCTGCTTGATCTGACCAGAATCGCGCGAAACCAGCTCGAACTCCAATTTCAAACTGTCGATGTCCATCCGGTTTTGCGCGCCGCAATTGAAGTCTGCGAGCTAGGCATTCAGGAAAAGAGACAGAGTTTGAACCTCCACCTGGCAGCAGCGTGCACGCTTGTCGAGGGCGATATTGCACGGTTACAGCAGGTTTTTTGGAATCTCCTCAAGAACGCCATCAAATTTACGCCCGAAGGCGGAACGATTTCTGTAAAATCCAGCAATGATAAAAATCAGATTGTCGTGCAACTGTCGGACACCGGCATCGGAATCGAACCGAAAGTGATCTCAAAAATCTTTGGAGCCTTTGAACAAGCGGATAGAGATACCGTCAAACAGTTCGGCGGCCTCGGCCTCGGTCTGGCGATCTCAAAGGCAATCATCGACGCACACGGCGGCGCGATCGCCGTTCATAGTGATGGAAAGGGTCTCGGATCCACATTCACAGTTCGCCTCCGGCTCAGCGGCGAACCTTGCACGCCTTGAAGAGTGGTTGCCCATAACTTGAATATGCGTTCCCTCCGCCTGTTTCTGGTCGAAAACCACGCAGACACAATCAAGTATATGCAGTTGTTTCTGGAACAACTGAATTACGATATCCGCGTCGCACCCGACATGGCGACTGCTCTCCGGGATATACCCAATTCCCGGTGTGACGTGCTCATCAGCGATATCGGACTTCCCGACGGCGACGGGTGGCAATTGCTGGAGAAGCTCGGATCGAATCGGCCACCAATCGCAATCGCGATGAGTGGCTATGGGACGGGAAATGACCAGCAAAAAAGCCACGCGGTCGGCTATAGTCATCACCTGATAAAGCCCTTCACGCCCGAAGTATTGCTGGCTATCCTGCGCGATGCCGAGAAACTACGAGGAGATCAGACGTGACGACGCGAACCCCGGGCTACTGTGATCTGTTGCAGGAATTCGGTTTCCCGGCTGTCAAAATCAAAACGACAGACGGCGAAGTCATTGAATATAACAACCTGTTTTCCCGTTTGGTTGACCCCGAGGCAGTTCGCGAGCCCCGGCGCTGGTTCACTGATTGCGTTCGACCAGAAATCGCGGCTGCCGATAGAGACCGATGGGAAATCGCTTTTAGCAAACGCACTTCCGTGCAGGCACAGGTTTCATTCGGCCCGATCAATGGGCAGGAACTGGACTTCGAAATGCGCTGCTTCGCGGAGCCAGGCAACGGCGACGCCATCATTTGTATTTTTATAGCCTTGACTGGCCCTATCCTCGAACGGCTTTTCGACGCCCATACTGCAAAGGGATGTGATCTGGAAAGAAAACGAATTCGCGATGAACTCCACAAAGGAATTTCACAGCAGATTCTTGGCGCAGCCTTTGCCTGGAAGATCCTGGCACACAAGATTGAGACGTTGAACGGTAGTCTGGGAAAGGAAGCTTCCGATCTGGCTGCTCTCTTGAATGATGCGGTGCGCGACTTGCAGAACCTGATGCGGTTTTAACCCGCATACAGAGTGGCACGAGTGTCTCGACCGTCCACGGGTGGAGCAGGACCAGCGGGCGAGATGCGCGCCCCCACTCTTTCGGGCACTAGCCTGCATCGCTCACAAATCCTTAGAGATTTGTGCCCCGAAAGCTCCTGCTCGCGAAGTATTTCGGAGTTCGGGGCTAACAGCGGAATTCTTCTGCTTCGCCGAAGAATTCCGCTGCTTTTTGCAGAGAAGGATTTAAAGACAGTCTGCTTCGATCCATTTCTTTTAAGTCAGGCTCTTTAACAGCCGCGCAGCGGCTGTTAAAGAGCTATCTAGCCCGCAATACGCGCGTCGCTGCAGCATTTCGCGTGATTTTTGCGGGCTAGGAACCTACACGCTCCACCGATTTTGCTCCTCCGCCAGATGCGTCTCTTCGAGGTCAAGCAGGACTTCGAACCGCCGCAGGACGTCGTCGCTTATGGTCCCGACGTCTCGCAGATCGATCAGTGTAGTCCTTTGCAATCCGACTAACTCCCGCTCCAGTGAAATCAAGCGTGCCATATATCCTGCCTCAGGTTTCTCCAGATGCGCACTGCGGGCCGTTTCGAATCCCTCCGCCCTGTTCCGGTACGCGTCTTGAAGTTGCTTCACTGCGCGCTGTTGGATTTCGTCTCCTGGCGGCGTTGCGGCTAAAAATCGGAACGCGGCCTCTGTAAGGGCCTCTCGTGCCCGATGTTCTTCAGCCCGTTCCTTGCCCGCATCGGTCAGTTTCAATCGGCGAAGCAAACGCGGTAGGCTCACTCCTTGTATCACAAGCGTCGCCAGAATCACTGCAAACGTCAGGACCAGAATTTCGCCTCGTCGATCGAAGGGCGAACCATCGGAAAGCGTGCGCGGAATCGCCAAGGCCGCAGCCAGGGAGATACCTCCTCGCATCCCAACCCACGAAATCAACGCCGGCTCTTGCCAAGGCGGAAACGGAGTTCGCTGGCGCAGTCGGCGCCTGACCGCAAGTGGGAGGTATGTAGAAACAAACACCCATAAAATGCGCACCAGAATCACCGTCGCGCTCACCAGAAAACAGGCACGCAGGATGGAACGAATCGATCCTCCGGAGAGTGATTCTATGATGCTCCGGAGCTGTAACCCGATCAGAATAAACAAGAGGCCGTTAAGCAGGAACGTGATCGTTTCCCACGTTGCCACTGATTGCAGTCGGGATTTTGCAGACACCATGCGCGGATCTTTCCAGCCCATATACAGGCCTGCGGCAACGACCGCCAGAACGCCGGAGACGTGCACCGCGTCAGCCGGCAAATAGGCAGCGTACGCAGTCAGCAAAGAGATCGTATTTTCAGCCAGCGGGTCTCCCGTAAAGCGACGTACGCGCAGCATCAGCCAACCGAGACCAAGTCCGATCAGAATTCCGCCAGCGGCAGCAACGCAAAATCCTCCCGAGATCGAACCCCAAACATAACTCCTGAACTGGGTCACATGCACCGCGGATTCATATAACACCAGCGCCAATGCATCATTGAGCAGGCTTTCACCGCGTATCACTGCCAATAAATCCCGCGGGAGATTGAACCGCTCCAGGATCGCCGCCGCTGCGACGGTGTCAGTGGGCCCAAGCACTGATCCGAGTACGAACGCCGGACCCCATGGAAAACCGAGTATTAGATGCGTCGCGAGCATAACTGCCATAGCAGTCGCGAACACCAGGCCGATCGCCAGACGCGAGATCGACCGCCAGTGTTCGCGAAAGTCTCGCCACGAGCAATGCAGCGCATCCCAAAACAGGAGAGGAGGAAGAAACACCAGAAATACAACGTCCGGCTCGAGCTTTACGTCTGGCAATCCGGGACACAGAGCTAGCAGTAGCCCCCCGATGACGAGGACTATCGGATACGAAACGCTTATCCGCCGCGCGACCGTGACGAGGATCACGAGTACAATCAGCAAACAAACAACCAGATCGATCGGATGCACTAGCGCACAACGTAGCGTAGGATTCTGCCTTCCGCCGCGGCGGATGCAGCGCCGCCACACCCGAGCGTCGCATAGCTACCACGCCCCTTGCCACGTTCACTTCCTCTGACCGCCCCGAAGCTGACTGCGCAACGTAGCGTAGGCATTCTGCCTGCGCACACGCGGCGCCGCCACACCCGAGAATCGGATAGCTACCACGCCGCTTACCACGTTCACTTCCTCCGGTCGCTGCGAAGCTGACTGCGCGAGAACGGATTTTCGGCAGCTACGCCCGTTGCAGTGCATCCACGCGCCGCGTGCGCAGGCAGAATGCCTACGCTACCCTGGCGCGCTCGCGGTGCTGCGGTCTTTCCCAAAGGAACATGTCTCACCTTTGCTAACTTTGCTAACTTCCGTTCAAATCCCTTTGTTTCCTTTTGTTCAGACTTTTTGGCCTTTCAGTGAATCCGTTCACGAGAGCTGCTGCGAAGTTAAATTGAATACGGCGGTCCGATCCGGCGTCAAAGAGGGACCGGAGATTGTAAAAATGAAAAGCTTTTGTCTTAACGGCTACTCCGGCCGTCATGAAAGATGGGCGCGGGACGGGCATAGATGGGTAGCTGCCGAACCAAGCACGAGGGGCTTTAACCTTTGGGGTTACCAGGACGACACATCCGAGGTTGTCTACCTTGGAGGCGATGTTCTTGAAGAGCAGGTTGAAAAGTTAGCCGACCAATTCCTCTTCGGTGAACCGGAGAGAATCAGCATTCGATTATTTTCCAAAGACGCTCTGGAGGGAACTTGACCGACTCATCAAGCGCCTCTGAGTTAATCATTAGACCAAATGTGGCTCGCTGCTCCGCTTGCACGGTGCCTCATGGACTCAGAGACTCGCTCAGGAACTGCATCTCTTCAATACTGGGGCAGGCACGACGTTGCATCTCCGCCAGCGGGGCGTATCTGTAAGAAATATGAGCCTGGGAAGTGTTGTTAAATGCCTCGGCTTAGTCGTCTGGGCCGCAATGGTTCAAGCCAGGGCTCCGGATCAAGCTCTGCCGCCGATTTCAGCGCCGCTGCCTGGGATGCCCGCCCAGCAACAGGTTCTTGTACGATCCAGCGCAACGGATGCAGCTCGATACCTCGCCGGGATGCCTGTCTCGGCTGAATCGCCCCTGACCGAACTGACCAGAGATCCCCAGTGGATCGCGTACTCCAACGCGATGAACGCCGCGTTTTCTAAACTCGACGAGCGACTCCTCAATAGCGTTCGCACCTGGCAAGCCCAATTTCTCGCTCCGGTCACGAGACTGAGTAACACCTGTCTCTATTTCTTCAGCGGCCCGGACTTTCTATATCCGGACGCTCTCTATCCGGCCTGCACCACGTATATTCTTGTGAGTCTCGAGCCGGTAGATTCGATCCCGGAACTCCAATCCATTCCGCCGATAGAGTTGCAGAACACTCTCCAGACGATCCAAGCGTCGCTGAACACGCTTGTTAGTTTCGGCTATTTCGAGACGCAGGAATTGCACCAGTATCTGCAGCGCTCCCAGATCAGAGGTGTGCTCCCTATTCTATTTGTTTTTCTTGCCCGCTCCGGGAAACAGATTCTGAATGTCGACTACATTTCGCCGCACAAAGAGGGCGCTCAAGGCGTCAAAATTACATTCCTCGATCCGGCCACCGGAGCGCAGAAGCTCCTGTACTATCTCTCCGCGGATCTTTCCGATGGTGGACTTAAATCAAACGGATCCGTGCTACGTTTTTGCAATAATTTTGTCCCGACAAATAGCTTTCTGAAGTCCGCATCCTATCTGCTCCATCAGGACGGATTCACAATGGCCCGCAACTATCTGCTCCGGGCCAGCGCGACAATTCTCGAGGATGACTCCGGCAATCCGATCCGTTACTTTACTCCGGAAAGGTGGACCTTACGGTTCTTCGGTTCCTATACCGGTCCCATCGAACTTTTCAAAAAATTCTATCAACCCGAACTTGGCCAGTATTACGCCGCCAGTTCGCCCAAGCCGATAACATTCGGGTTTGGTTATCAATGGAATCCGCATGACGCGACTCTGATTCTCGCGGTGCGAAAGTGAAGAGGATTTAACAGGGATCCCATTATACAGTCACGTCTGCAGACTCGTCTTTTCGAGGCGACCGGGGCAGCTTGGACATTAGTTCGCAGTTTGGACGTTTTATCGCCCGAAGGGCGAACAGAGAATAGCCCAGGCCTTCAGGCCTGGGAAGACGTCCCCGAGAGAATCGCCCTGAAAGGGCGGCCGAGTGGCGGGCATGATTCCCAGAGATAACGTTCGTCGAAAGTGACTCGAATGGCGTTTCAGAAACTACGAATCTCCTAGGGATCCGGCCGGAGTGATAGGACGTGTGGTCGTCCTGGTCTTGAGTTTCGATTGATGTTTATCGATGCAAAAGCGACCAAACGTTTGCGCCGGCCGTCGCTCCAAACTTCAAAAAATCCGATCGGTTCTCGTCTTGTAGTATGAGTCCATTTTCATCTTCTATTGGAGGCAGAAATATGTGCTCATGGCTGCGTACTTTGACTCGGTCGCCGCTGGCGCTGACCAAAGTAAACGGGCGACCTGCTTTGGGCCACGGTACGGATTTCTTCTTCGTGCGGTTTCATTTTTCGCAATGTCCACCAGCCTCTCACCGAGCCCGGCGGACCCACGCCATGTCCAGGCATGCCGGGCACCAAGCCCCGCCCAAACCAGGCGAGCCGCGCCGCACCCAACCGTGCCGTGTTCTTGGCACGCTAAGCCCAACACCGCCAGGCCGTGACCCTGCTATACTAATAATCATCAGCCTGTTTTTTAAACGGTCTGGGCTGGACATCGCCAAGATGTGCAGACCCTCACGTCCTAATGTGGAGTCGACCTCAAACTAGCGCGGAACACCTAAGGCGGTTAATCGAGCCATCGAACCTAAAACAACATAAAACTAATCAATATTAATATGCCAACTAATCACTGCTGAGTCGGCGGCGGTGTAGTTAGCCCGATCCGAAGTCGAAGCCAGCGCCACACATTCGACCTAATCGCTCAATATCCCTTACCCAAATGGGTAAGACTGGGCCTGCCCGAATCGACTTGAAATTATAACGACAAGACATGAAAGTTTTGCCAATATAAGCGAAATATGACTACCCCAACCAAAAAAAGTCCATCTAATGCGCTTGGCGACCCAGGTCAGACTCTCCAGACTTTCAATTTGACTGATCTCCAGCAATATACGCGAGAGAGAAATTACTCCGCCGGCGCTAGCAAAGATTTTCATTTGTTCTACGTGGGTCGGGACGACGTACACGACATCCTCAAGCACGTCCTCTCGCGTGTCACCATCTCCCTCTACCTTAATATGTTTGGTTTCGATGACGATGAATTGAATGACATCCTGATGGAGAAGGCAAAAGACCCGCACGTGTTGATGATGATTACATTGGACAAGAGTCAGGCAGGCGGTGCGCATGAGAAAAAGTTGCTCGACTCGGATATTGCGAAGGATCCCACTGCTTTCAACACCTACTTTGTAGTCGGTCAGTCAGCAACCCATCAGATCAGCCATACGAAGGGCTTTGTCTGCGACGGAAAAGTTGGCGGTGAGGGTTCCACGAACTGGTCGGCTTCCGGCGAAGGTACATTTATCGTGAAGGGACAAGCCGGCGGCAAAGGCTATAAGGCCCAGAACAACACCCAGAGCATCTTTACTGACCCGGACACGATCAGCCGCTTTCAGTCCGAGTTGATAGCCGAACATATGGCCGCACGCGTGCAAAAGGGCGGAAACGTTGCGGAAGCGACACATAAAAAAACGCACGGGTAACCCCCTTTTTCGCTACGCCTCGAACGGGTTTGAGCCAACGACTTGTTTGACTTCATCTTAAACGCTTTTTTCCTCAAACCCGCAAGTTTCTTGGCAGTCCCATTACCACCCTTGCGGCCGGTTCCATCTGAGTAAGAAACTTTTCCTATCGTTCGAGAACGCCACCCCGATACTATTTGCCACCTCCAGCGCCATTTGTTGTCCCGAAATCAAGTGTGCAAACCACCTCTAGGCTTACGCCCTGAGCAGGCTATTTGGGCACCTGGTCAACGGTTCCGGTGAACTTGACCATTCACCTTTAATACTGATAAGTCAGAGGTGAAGGTCCGGGAAGCAATAAAGCTGATTGAAGATGACGGATGGTTTCTGGTGCGAACGCGCGGAAGTCATCGCCAATACAAACATGCCCAGAAACCTGGCTTAGTTACTATTGCGGGCAAACCGAGTGATGACCTTGCTCCCGGCACGAAAAACAGTATCCTCAAACAGGCAGGGTTAAAATGAGTCGGTATCTCGTCATCATTGAGCAAACAAGCACTGGATTGTCGGCCTATTCGCCAGATTTGCCTGGGTGTGTGGCAACTGGAGCAACGCGGGAAGAAGTCCAAAAGGAAATGCGCGACGCTATCGAGTTTCACCTAGAGGGCTTGCGGCTCGAGGGTCAACCCGTTCCCGCCCCACGGTCGGAAGCGACCTACTGCGAAGTCGCGTGAAGTCCCGCGCGAAGAGCTGGGTGGGCCTTCACCTCGGTGTTCCGATATCGGTTCTCTTGCACTTCGCGACTGCTGGTGAAAATGAATGCACGGTCGATCAATCCTTCGAGGAGACTATGGTGGACATAGAGAGCCAGCAGGATTCGCGCAAAAGAAACACTATGGAACGCTTGAGATTAGCGAACTACTTGATGCACTCCGCTCTTCGCCGAGCCCGACCCGAACCGTAAATATCTTCAAGAGATTTGTAGGACCGGATGATAGCATCCAGCTTATTTTATCTGATCGCCAAGGCGCTGTTCGGCTACCTTCTCGTTTCGAATTGGGAGACGAAGGTTTTGTTCTCTCACCCTTCAAGGGGGATTGCCTCACATTCCTAAACAATAGTGTAGTCAGGCAGATGGAGAATTCTGGATTGAGCAAACCGCTGTTGCAAGTCGAAATTCTATTCGACTCCAATGCTGCAGGGCTGATCCGTGGCCTGGTCGCAAACAAGAACACGCCCCAGATCGCAAGTCTGCGTGAGTTCTTCCGACAGATTGATGTCGCCCGATTTAACTGGAACAGTTTCCCTTATCTTATAGAAAATCTGGAGGCTATCGAACGAATGGAACGGCTGAGCGCCATCTACGAAACCAGTTTACGATATCCGTATTGACGAATTGCTGGAACAGAGACTGGGCGATTCCGATCTTGTCGCCCACATCTTCAGCGAGGAAAGCTTTGTGCGCCGCGACCAACAGCGGGTGCGGGTCTCGCGGCGATTGCCAGATCTTGTTTCGGAGTACAAGGCCAGATTCATCGGTCTGTGATGTCGCGGACGTCCGCTGTGTGACACGCAGGCTGTACGCTGTGAATTCGAATGCCCGAAACCGGCTTCATAGGTCAATACATCAGCCCGCAGCCGTCCCGCTGGAACTAGCTGTCCAGAAAAAGTCGGCATGAATTCCCTAAACAGCGAATCACTGATTTTCAGGAGTGGAGCGGGCAGCGAGGATCGAACCCGCATGGCTGCTGGCCGAGACCAGCAGCATTTCAACTCGCTTCCAGCCATGGCGGAGGGAGTGGGATTCGAACCCACGGATCCTTGCGGAT
>Ga0213877_10000038_pt1 | contig 14248 bp, 12 predicted proteins | sample VelepicoBEBS_R01_FD_160112 | JGI IMG/M metagenome (GOLD analysis project Ga0213877, IMG submission 160112) | Vellozia epidendroides bulk soil microbial communities from rupestrian grasslands, the National Park of Serra do Cipo, Brazil - BS_R01 | ecosystem: Environmental > Terrestrial > Soil >...
GTAGTCATATTTGCCTTTAGTATTGGTTCACCGCCAGATGAAGCTTCTTTTCAGCTCAACTATATGACGAACGAGCGACTGCGCCCAGGACAACACCCATTATTTTTTCGAAACGGTGGGATGCGCGCGGCGTGCGGCGCCCGAACATTGTAACATAGGCGGCCCGCCCGTGAATCAGCGAAAATCACGGGCGGGACGCCCATGTCAAAAAGAAAGAGGACCGCGCTTTACGTTCATGGACGGAGAAAAAGAAAACCGGCAGTTCCCGACAGAACAACGATCAACCAGGGTGGCCATTTCCAGAATTGCAACAGATCGAACGCAGCCAGGGCAATTACGAGGGAGGCAGACGAATCCACGGCGACGATCCAAACAGGATTATAAAGAGCTGCCAATAGGATACCCACGACGGCTGCATTTGCTCCTCGCAATGCCGCCTGTGCATGGGCGTTTTGGCGGAGCTTACTCCAGAAGGGCAACGCACCCAGAATCAACAGAAAGGAAGGCAGGAAAATCCATAATAGGCACCACAATCCGGCCAGCCAGCTGTGTCCAATGACCGTCCCAAGATAGGCGGAAAAAGTGAACAACGGTCCTGGCAAAGCTTGTGCAGCTCCATAGCCGGCCATAAATGCGTTCTGATCCAGCCAACCTCGATACACGGTTTCGGACTGCAATAAAGGCAAGATGACGTGGCCGCCGCCAAAGACCAGCGCGCCGGAGCGATAAAAGGCGTCTGCTAACCGGAGCCAATGCGTCGTAAATCCGCTGGAAAGCAAAGGCAGGCCTGCCAGCAGTATGAAAAACAAAGCGATATTGGCCCAGGCAAACCAGCCGCCGCGGAGACCTTTTTCTTCAAGCAAAGTTTCGCCCAAGTCCGTCTTTGCCCGGAACAACACCCATCCCAATAATGCACCGCTCGCAATCACCACGAGCTGAAGCCAGGCCATCGATGACCCGATCACGAAGCAGGCGGCAACGATCGCGAGCGTCACACGCTCTCGATCCGGGCAGAGCCTCCGGGCCATGGTCCACACCGCCTGTGCTACTACCGCGACAGCGGCAAGTCTCAGTCCATGCAAAAATCCTGCCTGTGCGCCAACCGCCTGGAAACCGTACGCGATCACGATCATCAAAATCGCCGAGGGCGAGCTAAAGGCGACAGCCGCTGCGAATGCTCCGCCAATCCCGGCACGCAAATAGCCAAGTGCAAAAGCGACCTGGCTGCTTGCCGGCCCCGGCAGAAACTGGCACAACGCGACCAGATCGCCGTAAGCGCTCTCCGTGATCCACTGTCGCCTTGCGATCAGTTCCCGTTGAAAATAGGCCAGATGAGCAATTGGACCGCCAAAAGCGGTCAAGCCCAGCTTTAGGAAGACCAGAAAAACCTCCAGAGGAGTTCCTCGCATGGAATCAAGCCGCCGCGGCGCGTCAAAACATTCTCTTTCGCGGCATGATTTGTGCCTGGGCATGATCCTTGGGACATTTTCGACAGTGTAGAGCCTGCAGCGGAATCTCCGGCTACGCCGGTAACTTCCGCTGCTTTTTGGAGAGAAGAGCTTAAAACAGTTTGTTTCGAGTCTTTAATTTTTCAAATAGGCTCTTAAACAGGCGTCCAGCGCCTGTTTAAGAGCTTTCTAGCCCCGCAATGAGCTCGTCGATTCCTCCCGGCGCATGATTTTTGCGGGCTAGTAGTTGATCCGTCACTACGAAAACCGAATAGGCTGGAATTTGTGGGTTGCCATCTGGTGCGTTGCTTTCTTAGCAGAGACACGCTTTGTCTCAGGTAGGGACGCGCTCACTTCGGCGCGGGCTCGTTCCTGCACCGGTTTGAATTTAATAGCAACCGCAGCGTTCTCATTCAAGATGGCTTTCGACCTTTCCAGCGGGCGCTTCATGCATCCGAGGGCGATTTTGAATACTAGGCCGGAAAAGAAATTTTGTGCATAAAGTGTCCTGAATGCACCGGTTTGTTCGTCGTCGACTTGAATCCGGATACAACCCACTAAACCAAAACGAAAAAGGAAACAGAAAAATGACAACTCGGATAAAGGCGATTCCAGAAGGCCTTCACACGCTGACCCCTCACTTGATCGTGAAGGGCGCCGCGCAAGCCATCGAATTCTACAAGAAAGCCTTCAACGCTGAAGAAATCACCCGATTGCCGGGGCCGGATGGCAAGTCCATCATGCATGCTCACATAAAGATCGGAGACTCACCGCTCTTCCTCGTTGATGAGTTTCCGGACATGGGTAGCAAGGGGCCTCATGGCATTGGTGGAACGCCTGTGCTTATACATGTCTATGTGGAAGACGTGGACACCGTTTTCAATCAGGCGGTAGCAGCCGGTGCCCAAGTGCGTATGCCCCTGGCAGATATGTTCTGGGGCGATCGTTATGGTCAGTTAACGGACCCTTTCGGGCACCAATGGTCTCTGGCCACACACAAAGAGGACCTTACACCGGAGGAAATTGGCCAACGTGCGCAGGCTGCCTTTGGCGAAGGCGGCGAATGCGGTCAGTCTGCCTGACAAAGTATTAGACTGGTTCCCGCGGCCTTCTTGAAGCAACCATCCTTGGCGTCCCGCCCTTTGTCTTTTAATCTATACACGGGTGGGACGTCCGTCTCACGGCCGCCAAAACATCAGGATTTCAAGAGTTGCAGAAGTTCAGGAGTTGCAGCATGAGACGAGCGAACGTTGGTAAACGGTGCGGAGCCAAATCTGCACTGCTAGAGGTGAAGTTCAGATTTACTCGAAAATAATCAAAGCCAATACGATTAAGGCCAGCGCGAGAAGCAATACAGGAATTCTGACTTTATCTCTGGTGGCTCGAGCCAATCTGGAGTGGCTTGAGTTTTCCGTGTTTTCATCCCGTAGCGCGTTCAGATCGAAGCGCGTGAATTCCGGCTCAGGCACGAACAGTGGGTTGGTGAAGATGTCACGCAAGACTTTGAATGGATAGGCAAACGCGTCGCGTAATTTTTGACCGCTCATTTTCAGTCTCCCTCAAAGTTACACAGGAGTTAAGGAGCTTTCGACCGGAAAATGCGGGATACTTCCCCGGGGATCGAATTCTTCGCGGAGTAGGATAAGGAATGGCATTAGAAACCAACGTTCGCTCGTCTCATGCTGCAACTCCTGAACTCCTGCAACTCCTGAACTCCTGCAACTCCTGTCTCCTGCGTGTTCCTTTCTTAGTACCGTTCTACCTTCACGGCGTGCGCTTCGACTTCATCGCGCGTCCGGTACACAGGCCGCAGCTTCTTCTCCTGAAAGAGCGAGATTTGATCAGTAATATGCGGTGATCCCGGCCGCGAGGCGTTGCCGTAAGTCAATAGATCCTTAGCTTTCGCCCCGGCAGGAGTGAACTCAACGATCTGGATATAAGTGTCACCGTTGTATACCCAGTTCTGATTAGTAAACGGAGCAGGAGCCGGAAAATAGTAGAGCGCTCGCAGCCCTCCGAACGGGTCGCCACTCCCGCTGGCGGGGAGGGGTGGCAAGAATGGCAGGACTTGCTGAAACGACCGGTCATGATCGACCAAGACGATCCCATTAACGTCGCCCCAGGGCACATCGAACCGGCTAAACTGCGATTTCAGTTGTGTCGCGGCCTCGATTAAGTACTTCACGCTGCCGTTAGGATCAGCCAAGCCAATCGGGGTGGAAAGCGGGTCGGCATCCGACCATTCAACGCGGAATGCCGGGTATTCGGATCCCCAACTGGTGCTTTTTGGCGACCTAGGATCGGCCACATAAAGCTGGTACCAAAGCTGAAAGAGCAGTGCTCCGATATCAGTAGCGTCACTATTCTGGCTCCAGCTCCTGAGCACGCCGGCGGCAGCATTTGCAGTTGGGTCAGGGGACTTGCTTGCCGCTTGAATCAGGTCGGGCAAGACCCGCTCAGCGAACAACATGTGGGTCGACTCTTTTTCGCTCAGCACGTCGCTGACAGAGAAGCGATCCTTTGATTGCAAAAACAGAGCTCCCGCCTCCGGCCGGAAGAATGTCAGGTCGGGAGCAATGTAACTCGGAAATTGGTCCTGAAAAACGACGCGTGGAAAGGTCGAGAACCAGGGAGGTTCGTTCGAATTATGCACGACACCGCCGGGCGGATCGACCGCCTTTGGAAGCTGCCCCCAAGGGAGAGTCCTCGTCCATAAAGTCAAAGATGTGTCTCCAGGCAAGATGCCGGCCCAGTCCTGGTAGGTTCCGCCAGAACGCACCGGCTGTCGACCGCCAAAGAGATACATGATCCGGCCGTCTCGATCGGCATAAATAACATTGAAGATCGGCATTTGCAGGGCGCTATTTGCGGCAATGAACTCCCACAGATGCCGGGAGAACATCATCTGCCAGTATTGGGTCACGACCGAGGGAGCATTCAGGCCGGCAACTCGCAATGCGAGAGCCTTACCTGGCTTCTGTGCCACAATCGGGCCGTGGACCGAACTCTGAATTGTGATCGTTTGCGTCACATAGGATCCGTCCGGCTGCCGGATTTTGACTTCGGCGGTTCGCTCTTCCAGAGGTAAAACTCCTCCATTCCAGCTATATCCGCCGTTGACCAGCTGAAGTTCGTAAAGATCGGCGTTTTTGATCGAATTAACCGTATGCGTCCATCCAAGGTAATCGTTAAACCCGATCGCGATAACGGGCGAACCGGGGAACGTGATCCCGGAAGCGTTCAAGAGTGGGTGACCCGGATCTCCAATGATGAGATTGGCCTCCATCCACTGATAAACGTCAAGTCCCGGTACGGGTTGGCTGACGCCCCATGGCAGGTGCGGATTGCCCATCAGGATCGCGTTGCCATTTGTCGTGCGCGCGGGAGCTAACGCCCAGCCGTTTGATCCTAACGTCCTCTTCGGGTGTATTGGGCGAACGGCTGCAGCACTTTGACTCAGGCTCCATCCTGCAATCAAATCAGGCACATTGGAAGTTTCGGGTAAAAACGTAAAATGAATGGTGATCTGGACGATACCGAGCACATCCTCAGGTTCGATCGGTAAGACTTGACGCAAGCTTTGATCGATAGAATCTGCAAATCTATTAGCGTATTGGTTCAACCCGGAAACAAAAGCTCGCAGGATTGTTTGCTGTAAATATCCTCCTTCGCGATACCACCTGTGGGCGCGTTCCGGAATGCCATACGTCTGGATACGGATGTCGTTTTCGACGTTGGCATTCTGGGTCCCTGGCCCAAAATACTCTGCGGTTCGTCCGCGGGCTTCAGCGGTCTTCTGCAAAATGAGTTCAGCATGATTTTCCATTTGGGAATAACCGTAGCCTCGGACCACAGCCAAAAGGTCCGGACCATAAATGTGAGGGATTCCGTATTGATCCCAGAGGATTTCACAATCAGTTTTTCCGCCGGACTCAAGTGACTTCGGCAGCTGAGTGCTCTCGGATTGCGAGAGCCCATACTCGGAGTATGCAATCACGGCGAAGCAGGTGACAAAGCAGCGTTGTGCCAGGGGGAAGAATTTTTCCATAAAAGCGAGCGGAGCCAGTGGCCTCCAGCGTTTAAAAAAACCCAGGTCTAGTAGAGATACTAGAGCTCCGTTGAGTGGAGAACTCAAGCCCCGGGAAGGTAAGAACTCGAGACAAAAGAACTCAGGAATAGCCAATGGATGCGCATGCCAATTCCTCCTCCGGCTCGAAGCCCGCTTCTGGACCATGGCCGACTTCGGCGTTGGACCGCATCGTCAAGGAGATCTGCATCGCAAACGCGGAACCCCGGACCAATACCAAGAAAAGTGATAGATAATCATAAGATTCGGCTATCTCGGGCGATCGTCTTGACGTACCTAGACTAGCTATCACTCAATTCAGATCGCGCGAATTCAGGCACAAGTCCTATAACCGTCCTGGGCTATCGGAAAGGCTCGAGGTTGTCGATGGAAGTCCGTTCCGGGAAGCGTTAAGTATCCGTCAAATGAATGCTCTTCTCCTCGGCGGGCTCCGTATCGTGAATCCGGCCGTAGTCGACTATGAGCCGGCCGTCAGCCGTCTCGGCGTAGATTTCCACAAAACGCCGATTCCAAAGAATATCTTCGTATGAGTAATCGGAGGCGCTCTGGACGGGTGCTGGAATTACCGTGTCGATGCAGACGACCGACGCCATCAAGCGCGTGTCGCTATTTTGCAGGTCTTTCTGAGTCATCCCGAAGAGGGGGCTGCTTTCGTCGATGACGTGCCGGAGCGTCAGGGCCACCGGAAACGCGATCATACGATCGAACTGAAGTTTGAGCGGATAAAATCTGCGAACACTCTCTCCTTCCTGAATCCATTCATCGCGGAAAAGCATCACCCGAAATTCAGCCTCAGCCATCGAGGTATGGCGCATGTTGGCCACGCGAAGCATCAGCGTTGGTACTCCGTCGAAAGGCGAGATGACGGCGCATTTGCTGAACAGAATCCGCGCGGTAGGTCGCGAGAAGCGCACAAAGATCAGGCCGGTGATAACGGCCATGCCGAACATCCCAACGACGATCTCGACGGTCGTGACGCAGTGGCCGTAAAAGGTGTCCGGGTACATATGCCCGTAACCGACCGTGGCCAACGTTTCGACGCTGAAGAAAAAGGCGTCGAAAAACGAGCCGGCCGGCAGCTCGGCGATGCACTTGCCGCCAGCCAAATACAAGCCGGCGAAGAGGAGATTGACCAGGACGTAAATGGCCAGGACCAATACGGCGAACCGGGGCCAACTTAAGGTCAGAACATGATGATAGGTGTCTCGCAGGTCGAATTTGCCGGTATTGATTTTAACGAACTCCAAACGACCGGCCCGGACTGAGATTGATCTGCCACGCATGCCCATACGGTTCGAAAGAAATATTTCACGAAACCTGACGCTACCACAAGCGGCAATGGGGTTATTTGGCCTGTCGTCGCGGCGCTATCGGCGTTCCAGCTCGGCCTATTTTGCGAGGTAACCCCCGTCGATTACCATAGCATGGCCCGTGGTGAAAGAAGCCGCATCGGAGCAAAGCCAGACAACCGCTTCCGCGACTTCGCCGGGTTCGCCCAGGCGGCGTGCAGCTTTCTGGGTAGGAGCGAGCGCCCGAATACCGATTTTCTGCATGGCCTTAAGTAGTGGGCCGACCGGTCGCCACCGGGCTGGCAAATCACGATTGAGCTTCGTGTCTGCCGCTCGCTCTATCATACCGGTTTGAATCAGGCCCGGGCAAACAGCGTTCACGCGAATCCCGAAACGGCGGTATTCCAAAGCAGCTGCTTTGGTTAGACCGACGACACCGTGCTTGCTCGCCGTGTAGGCTGCGAGTTGCGAAAGTCCCGCCAAACCCGCCACCGAAGCAGTGTTAACAATTGCGCCGCCCCCGAGCTTGAGCATAGCTGGAATTTCGTACTTCATAGAGAGCCAAACACCTTTCAAATTGACCTCGATCGTTCTGTCCCACTCCGATTCCGGGCAATCTGCGACCCGAGCAATTGGCCCTTCAATGCCGGCATTATTATGGGCTACATCCAATCTTCCGTAGGTCGCCACTGTTTTTGCGACGAGCGCACTGACTTGAGCTGCATCTGAGACGTCGGCTGCCACGAAAATCGCGTCTCCGCCACTGTTTTGAATCAATTTAGCGGTTTGCTCGCCGGCCTCGACAATGACATCGGCCACGACAACCTTCGCGCCTTCACGCGCGAACAACATTGCCGAGGCACGGCCGATGCCGTTTCCAGCACCAGTGACAAGGGCGACTTTCCCGGCGAACGTGCCCATTACGACATTGGAGCCACGCGCTTTTCCAGAATCACGCGCATCCCGTATTTAGGCCGCAGAGTAAGTAAGGGTTCAAGTCCAATTCGTTGGTCGGATGCGAGAATCAACCGCCACCGCTGCGCGATCGCGGCTAAAGCGAGAAGCCCCGTGACCCACGCGAAGCCCTCACCGAGACACTGGCGCGTGCCGCCGCCAAAGGGGAAATAGGAATATTTTGGCCTTTGCGCAACCAACTCGGGCCGCCAGCGCTCTGGATCAAATCGGTCCGGGTTGGGAAAAAACCGGGTATCGCGATGCATGAGATACTGGCTCATAAAAATAAATGAGCCTGGCGGAATCGTGTAATTATCAAGTGACCAGGCCTTTGGATTACGGCGAGCGACGATCCAAAGCGGAGGGTAGAGCCGCATAGCTTCGCTGAAAACCATCCGGGTATAGGGCAGCGATTCAAGATCGTCCGTCCGGGGAAGTTTCCCCGGGATTACCGCATCAAGTTCGGCGTGCAGTTTTTGTTCCACTTTAGGATGCTGGGATAGTAGGTACCAGGTCCAAGTCAGGGCATGCGCGGTCGTCTCGTGCCCGGCCATTAGCATACTCAGGGTTTCGTCGCGAATCTCTTCGTCTGTCAGAGCGGTACCATCCTCATCGCGAACCCGCAGGAGCACACAAAGCAGATCGTTAATCGGGGTACCGTCGGCTCGGCGTTCACGGATCATCCGGTAGACAATGGCGTCAAGTTGGTGCTTAGCTTCTTTAAAGCGGCGAATGCGACCCATCGCTATCTTGTCCAGCAAATCATCAATGACCGGCAGCGTACGAAGATCTGTCATCTCAATCAAGGTGTTAGCAGCTCTCGCCATTTCATCGGCCCCATGCTCCAGCTCAAAGCTGACCAGCGTCTTCAAAACTATTCCAAGCGTGAGCCGCAACATCTCGCGTTCGATATCGACCTCTTTACCGTGACACCAACCCGACCACACCCGTTCACAACAACCGGAGATAACGGAGCTCCATTGGCGAACCATCTCTTTGTGAAGTGCGGGCGCCAGCATCCGTTTATGCCTGCGATGATAATCACCCTGACTAGTTAGTAAACCGCTCCCTAGCATGCGCTTCAAGGCAGGCGGCGATGATCGGCACATCTCGCTCTGCGGTGCGCAGAGGACAGCTTTGATATAGTCCGGATGATTGATTAAATAGTCGTGGCGCTGTCCAAGTTGCATGTGGACGATATCGCCAAATTTGCTTGCGGTTTTGTGCAGATCTCTTAACGGATTACGTTGCCGAGACAACAAATAAGCAAGGACGGATAATCCCTTGGGACCTGGAGGATAGGAGTGCCCTAACTTAGCCTTAGCTTCAGGAGCGACGGCGATTTGGGGAGAAGTTAACGGCATCGGCGGGAAGCGCGCCGGCGAACGGTTTTCGAGTCTAGCTTTCTTTCGGCCGATCGACGACTATTCATGATATAGCAAAACAGCTGCGCAGAGTGCTCACCTCGTGTGCTTGACCCACCAAACGAAGTCCGTGCCGTTGGTCCGACCTAAATGTAACGACAAAAGGAACGACTCCCCGATTTAAATCACCGCTTGCTCGGAAGCACGGCGAAATCGGGAAATCCATTTCCTAACGGGGAACCGTGCTAGCTTCCGGATACTGTTTCAGTCAAGCAAAAATTGCCTTTGATTATGCGAAGGCCTCTTCCTATGTCGCAATTGCCGCCTTTTGCAACCGACCAAGCGACACCGCAATAACAATCAATGCGCCGTTAGCGTATTTATTATGTAAAGCGCCGGCGCAGAAAGCGACGCAACGCCTACTAACAATGTAGGTTGGAGAGGCAAAGCCATGTGCACTATATTCGAGCTACGATCTTTCCTCGGACATGGCCGCCGGCCAGCGTGGCTAGGTTTTGAGGAATCTCGCGCAGCGATATAACCTGCGAAACTAACGAACGGATCTCGCCCTTTTCGAGGAGCGAAATCATTTCCGAAGCCATTTTGGCCAGATCCTCTTGCTGACGTCGGAACTGCGGCGCAACAAGCACTCCTCCGAGGCCAATATCATGAATAGCGACGGAGTAAGGTAATTCATCAATGCTCGAGAGATCCGGGATACCGGCGATAAAGGCGACTCCTCCCTCTGGCGCGAGCAACCGGAGATTATCGACACCGTTCTTCGGTCCGATGGTATCAATGATCGCATCGAAAAGGCGCGGGCCAGCGATTTGGCGAGCGCGCTCAAATATATTTTCGGTCCGATGATCGATCACTTCGTCTGCACCCAGCGCACGTACGTAATCTACGTTAGCGGCGGAGCAAGTTGTTACGACTGTCGCTCCCAGCTGCTTTGCCAGCTGGATTGCAAAGCCTCCGACTCCGCCGCTTCCGCCATGAATCAGCACCAGATCTCCAGATTTACAATGGAGCCGGCGATAGAGCGAATTGTAGGCGGTGAGCCCGGCACATGGGATTGCGGCGGCATCAACAAACGTCACCGATTCAGGAATTTTCCCAATGGTATGGCCGGGTACCGTGTTCAGCTCGGCATAAGTTCCCTGTCGTCGCCAAGTAGCGTGGTAGAAAACACGCTCGTCGGGTTGCCAGTCGGTTACGTTTGAGCCAACCTGTTCGATGACTCCTGCGGCGTCGACTCCGAGCACATGCGGGTAACTCCACAGCTGGCTTCCGGTCGCCGCGACTTTGAAGTCTACCGGGTTGAGTGACGCGGCATGTACCCGAACTAAGACTTCTTCCGGGGAAGGGGCAGGATCAGCCAGTTCGCCAATTCGTAAAGAGGATGGGGGACCAGGCGCATCAAGCAGAACAGCTTTCATTTCAAACGTTCATTTTTCAAATGATTGCCCTGGCAGGCGATTTCTGGGCCGTTTCTGCATCGAACAAGAGACTGGTCGAAGCAAGACCTTTTTGAGTCGTCCACTCATTTCCTTCCAGCCAAAGGTCGTTGCCGAGCTCGGCCCGGATGGCGCCACGCATCTGGAGCGCGAGCTCTGACCCCGCCCTGTTCCCTTTGCTAAGTCGGGAGCCTCGCTCTACCGCTCTGGCTCGCTGAGCAAGCGATAAAGGAAGAAAACTTGACTTGAAGAGTCACCCGACTGAAAACGCCGTAACTTATGCCCGCCGTTTATAGATGCTCCAACGTCGGCAACTGCGAGAAGGCGGACCGTAAAGAGGTGATTGACCTTCCTGAAGGTGTCGATCCCGTGTGCCCAGGATGTGGCGCGCGACTCAATCTTGCGAAGCCACCCGAGAAGCAGGCGCACACTGTGTCTTGCGTTGTCGTGAGTGTGCTTCTGCTGTTGCTGGGAGCGTTTTCGTTTTATGGCATCAAATGGTTGCTTGGGCCTCACGCGCCTTCCGCACCTCCCGTGTCTCCTGCGCCTGCTCCAACAGTACCACTCGTTGCTGAGACGCCCACTCCAACAACGTCTCTGGCTACTACGACGCCCGCTCCAACAACACCGCTCATTGCTGCGACGCCCGCCCCGACAACATCGCTCGTTGCTGCGACGCCCGTTGCTGCGGTCGTTTTGCGGATACACGGCTCGAACACAATTGGCTCGAAACTGGTTCCCTCGCTAATAGACGAGTTTTTGAAACAGCAGGGCGCAACCGGCATGCATACTGTCGCTGGTAAAAACGCGGACGAGTCAGAGGTCGAAGCCACACTCCCGGGTGAATCGTCGCCAAAACGCGTTGAAATCTTTGCACATGGCTCGGCTACAGCCTTTGCCGATCTGCAGACCGACAAGTGCGACATCGGCATGGCCTCGCGGCAAATCAAAGCCGACGAAGCAAAATCCTGTGGAGTCGCTGGCCTAGGCGATATGTATTCGCCCGCTAGCGAACATGTGCTTGGCCTGGATGGGATCGCCGTTATCGTCAACCACGCTAACCCGCTCAACGCATTGACCAAGAGTCAGATCGCCGACATTTTCTCCGGGAAGGTGTCAGACTGGAATCAAGTCGGCGGTACTGCAGCCCATATCAACCTCTACGCGCGCGACGCCAATTCAGGTACTTTCGACACGTTTAAGGCGTTGGTGTTAACCAAAGGTGAGCTCTCGGGGGTAGCGCAACGCTTTGAGGACAGCACGCAACTTTCGGCTGCGGTTGCCCGGGACCCCGCAGCCATCGGCTTCGTTGGGCTGCCTTTTATTGATGGATCAAAGGCGCTGGCCGTTTCCGAGGCCGGCTCCGTATCGCTGCTACCCACGCGCTTTACCATTGCGACTGAGGACTACCCACTCGCGCGACGCTTGTTCCTTTACGCACCGGCCAATCCGCACAATCCGCTGGTGCGGAAATTCGTTGAGTTTGCGCTGGGGAAGGAGGGACAGGAGATCGTGAACAAGTTAGGTTTCGTCGGCCAGCGGCCTATGGTCGCCCGCCCAGTTTTGTCCTCGGACGCGCCAGCTCAATACTTGATGGAGGTGCGTGACGCCGATCGCGTGGACTTAGACTTTCGCTTCCGCTCCGCCAGAAGTGAGCTCGACAATAAGGCGCTGCGCGACCTTGACCGAATGGCTGACTTGCTTTCCAACGAGCCTTATCGGAGCAAGTACCTGCTGCTGTTGGGCTTCGCCGACAGCAGCGGCGACGTTTCGAAGAACCTGGCCCTTTCGAAGGATCGCGCCCATGCCGTCGCGGTTCAACTTGAGTCGCGCGGCATCAAGCCTGCCGTCGTGACCGGTTTCGGAAAAGAGCTGCCCGTCGCTTCAAATGAGACGCAAGAGGGTAGGGAAAAAAACCGCCGCGTGGAGGTCTGGCTGCGCGACTGGTAAGTGACTTTGAGGGACGACGCGCCAGTAACAGAAAGAACACGAATGAATACGCGTGACCGATTCCCAACGAATCTAACGGATCGATTCAAGCGTCAGATCGAGTTTGTTCTCGAAGTCGACCGGCTAAAAGAGGTTTACCGGCAAAGTTATCTCTTATACGCGGACCGTCACGAGAACTCTGCTGAACATAGCTGGCACTTGGCTGTCACTGCTTTTTTGCTGGCCGAGTACGCAAACCAACCGGTCGACACGTCTCGCGTGATTCGGATGGTGTTGGTTCATGATCTCGTGGAGATCGACGCTGGAGATACCTTCATCTACGATGTGGCCGGTAATCTCGATAGAGCCGCGAGGGAAGAAAAGGCGGCTGACCGCTTATTTGGACTCCTGCCGGCCGATCAACGAGAAGAATGGCGCGCCCTGTGGAATGAATTCGAACAGCGGGAAACGGCAGAGGCGAAATTCGCTTGCGCGCTGGACCGCTTATTGCCCGTTCTCCATAACTATTTTACAAATTGCCGGGGCTGGAAGGAGCACGGGATTACCCGCGATCAGGCACTGAGGAAAAATGCCGTGATTGGTGAGGGGTCTGAACGCATCTGGAGTCTGGTCGAAGCGCTGCTTCGCGATGCTTTAGAGACGCCGTGAGCGGCCGCGTGGTCGGGCGAAAAGCGGATCAACTTTGACTTCAGAAAGAGAATGTGTCACATGTGGCACATGGTGCGAAAGGGCAAGGAATCAATCTCAATTAGAGAACTCCACGAGAAGACTGGCGAAATAGTGCGTCGGGCCGGCGCGTCACGCGCACCGGTACCGGTGACCGATCGGGGCGAGGTCGTAGCAGTGCTCGTGAGACCTGATGCGATTCCTTTAGGCGAACGGCCGAAGCGCGTGCTATTGCCCGAGTACGTCAGATTGATCCTAAACGGGCCAAAATCGGAGGACGTGCTAGAAGATTTGGAAGCCGTACGAGGGGACCGTTGATCTTCTGCGATACATCGGCCCTTGCCAAATATTACGTTGCTGAAAACGCATCTACGGCCCTAATATCCCGGCTGGACAGTGAAAACGCAGTGATAGGCAGCGAGCTAGCGCGCGTTGAGTTGATGAGCGTCTTTCATCGCCGGCTACGAGAGCGCAAATGGACCGGGAACAGTTTCAAGCTGCGACAAGCCAGTTCAGCACTGCAGCTGAAATCATGAGATCGGAAACGAACGCCCGCTACGCCGCATGATGCAGCTCGGCTACCAAAAACAAACCAGGAAAAATGCGGCTGCGCCATCGGTCAAGTTCGCGGCCGCTCCCCGAGACGTGAGGCCACGCTCGATACAACCTCTTCAACGACCTCTTGCAACTGCGTCACCTCCACGCCATCGCGCGCCTGGATCGAGATGCCTTGCATAACCGCAACCAGATGTCGGGACAGGCGGCGCACCTCGTCCGCCGGGCCAAATCGTTCGAGGACTCGTGCAATCCTCTCGCGGTGGGCCTCCCGCCGCGCGGCGAGATCGCGAGCGATCTCTGCGTGCTCAGGATGGCACGTAATCATGCCGCTGGAGATCATGCAGCCACGCTCGCGATCGGAATGCGTGACGGTTCGGATAGCGGCTTCGAGCAACAGGCGCACAGCCTCTGTCAGTGTGGTCGCCGCGTTGACAGGGGTCATGTCGAGGGATCCGGCGCCTTCTTCGTAGTGGGT
>Ga0213877_10000039_pt1 | contig 14247 bp, 11 predicted proteins | sample VelepicoBEBS_R01_FD_160112 | JGI IMG/M metagenome (GOLD analysis project Ga0213877, IMG submission 160112) | Vellozia epidendroides bulk soil microbial communities from rupestrian grasslands, the National Park of Serra do Cipo, Brazil - BS_R01 | ecosystem: Environmental > Terrestrial > Soil >...
CAGCGATTGCGCGATGCCGGACTAACAATTGTCTATATCTCGCATTATCTCAGCGAGATCGAGGTGCTCTGCGACCGGGTAACTGTGCTCCGCAACGGTGTCGACGTCGGCACCGTTGATCCACAAGCGGTCCCGACGGCAAGCATTGCGTCGATGATGGTGGCTCGGGAAATCGATGAATTGTTTCCAAAGAGGAAAATTTCGATTGGCGAATCGGTACTGACTGTTCGAGAGCTCAGCTTACACTCTGCCTTCACGGGTATTTCTTTTGAGCTTCGCAAAGGCGAAATCCTCGGAATAACAGGCCTGGTCGGTTCCGGCATGAAGGAACTGATTCGTTGTCTGTTCGGTCTGCTCCGCCCGGACAAAGGCGAAGTACGGATCGGCGGACATGCCGCGAGGTTGCGTACGCCCCAGGTTGCTGTGCACAGACGGCTTGCGCTGGTCCCGGAAGATCGGCGCGAACATGGTGTTTGCCTGGGAATGTCTATTCGCGAGAATGTGACCCTGGCGAGCCTGCAGAAATATACTCGTTACGGTCTCCTCAACGGGGCTCATGAAACGGACCGCGTAGACGCCCTGATTCGACAACTGATGATTCAGACACCGGACCGCGAGACGACGGTGCGCAATTTAAGTGGTGGAAACCAACAGAAAGTCGTGCTCGCCAAGTGGCTAAGCTGTCAGTCGGCTGTGTATCTTCTTGATGAGCCCACCGTGGGTGTCGACGTTGGCGCAAAGGTAGAGATCTATCGACTGGTTGGCGCATTGGCCGAGCAAGGTTCCGGAATCCTGTTGCTCTCGACCGATTTGTTGGAGTTATCGGGGGTCTGTGATCGGATCCTGGTGATGTATCGGGGCCGCATAACGAAAGAGTTCACCGGACCCGAGACCGACTGCGATGAAATCCTGGCTTTCGCAACGGGCGCCGGCGTCGGAAGCCAGACCATATACTGAACACTGTCCCGTGGACATTTCGCTCAAAGAGTCGACCAGATCACCTTCGACGCCTGCAGAAACCCATCGAAGTCACCGGGGATTTGTATTCCTCCTGCAGGGAGGATCCCTCGCCGTGTTTACGTCGGTAATGATCTACTTTGCAATTGCTGCACCTGGCTTCTTGGCTTTGAGCAATATTGCCAATGTCCTGGAGCAATCTGCAATTCTAGGAGTGTTATCCTTCGGGATGACGATCGTTTTCATCGGCGGCGGATCAGATGTGGTGACAGGGGGAATTGATTTGTCCCTGGCTAATAACCTAGGCCTGTCCGCCGCCGTCTATTCGACATTGGTACGAAGCGGCTATTCGGACGCTGTGGCCCTGCCGCTGACTCTTCTGACCGGATTGGCTGTCGGGTCGGTGAATGCATTTGCGGTCGTCGGACTAAATATGCTGCCGCTGCTGGCGACCCTGACCGTGATGAACATTTGCGCCGGCTTTGAACTGGTCCTCACGCAGAATACGGTAGTTCAAGCGACAAGCCCGTTGTTGTCCGCCATTGCCGATACTGGCCCGTTTGGTGTTCCCAATCTCGCTTATTTCATACTCTTCCTTGCTGCGCTTTTGATTTTCGGCATCGAACATACGCCATTCGGGCTCCGGCTTTATGCGGTAGGCGCCTATCGCCAGGCCGCACGCGCCGCCGGGTTGCGCATCAACCGCTATCTTATTGCCACCTACCTCCTGAGCGGCCTCTGCGGCGGTATCGCCGCAACGCTTTCAGTGGCGTTGCTGAGCGGTAGTTCAACAGGCTCAGGCGAAATGCTGCTCCCGGTCGTTTTCGCGGCGCTTCTGGGAGTGGTCTTTTCTCGCCGGCTCGTGCCGTCTATCTCCGGCACGTTGCTAAGTGTTCTTTTTATCGGCTTCCTCATTAATGGCTTTCAATTGACAAACGTCTCGAGTTACTGGGTAAACGGAGTCGAGGGCGTGCTGATTCTTCTCGTGGTGGCCGCAACCTCGCTATCTCGCCGGGGCCAATCTTAACATGGTAGTGCATCGAGTCATAAGTAGGAGGCACACCGTTGGCTTTAAAAGGGTCTGGATGCGAGGCGTGAGTGAGGAGCATCCCGCTCCATTTTTGCAGCGGGAGGAGACATCCATACGAGCAGGAGTGTAAAAATGGGGCGGGACGTAACGAACGAACAACGACGCAGACGGACCCTTTTCAAGCCAACCCCTTGGGCCGTGGTCAGTTGGCTGATTAGGTCTCTACCGCTTTCGTCGCTTCCGGCAACCGTTCAACAAGCGCGGCACCTCCGAATGTCGCTCCTACGCTACAGTATCGCGGCTGCCTTGTTCGTCGTTTTTGTTTTCCTTGCGCTAGCGGCTCCCGGATTTTTTACCGCATCTAATCTGCTCAATGTCCTGGTCAATAACTTTGCGATTCTGGCTATTGTGAGTCTCGGCATGACGCTGGTTATTTGCTCGGGCGGCATCGACCTTTCGGTTGGCACAGCGATCGACATCTCAAGTCTGGTTTTTGTCTCTCTCGTGGCCGCTAAATGGGACCTGAGAGCCGCGCTTGTCGCGGGGTGTGTCGGAGCCGCAGCGGTCGGCGCCTTCAACGCTTTTCTAATTGCCGGTCTCCGAATTACTCCGTTTCTAGCGACGTTGGGCACATTGTTCATTGGTCAGAGCGTACAACAACTGGCCAGCAATGGCGGCCAACCGATCTATTTAGTGACTGGCGCGATACCTGGCGATTTTACGTTTGTTGGCCGCGGGTCGTTCTTTGGCATACCATTCCCACTTGTTCTCGACGCGGTTGGGGCGGTGGTTTTGTTTCTGCTGTTACAACGGTCGCCGTATGGCCGTTACATACTGGCGCTGGGTGTTCAACCGGGCGTGGCCCGTTACTCAGGCGTACGCGTCCAGCGGGTTTCAGCTCTGGTTTACATCTTGTCTGCAATCGGCTGTGGTGTGGCAGGGATTATTTTGTCTTCCACGGTCAAGGCGTATGTCCCGCTGTCAGGCAACGCCTATTTGCTCGATTCGATTGGTGCCACGTTCATCGGAACGACGCTGCACGTCGAAGGTCGGCCGAGTGTTCAAGGAACACTCGTAGGCGTCCTTCTGCTGAGTGTTGTCACAAACGGACTATTGCTAATTGGTTGGAACTTTTATTGGCAACAGGTCGGAACTGGAGTCCTAATTTTCCTGGTGCTTGCCGCCAGCTTTATCGGTAGACGGTTGAGAATTCGGTAGGTGGCCGAATCGATGAGCTCATTGCGGGGTGGCCGCGGGGGATGGCGCTGGAGGGCTACGCTCCGTCGTAGCAGCCACCGCTGAACAGCTATGCTTCACCCATTGTTTGGAGGGGCGTTGCTCGCAACGCCTTCGGGCGACAGACCGAAACGACGCTGAACTACCCATCGACGACAACCCCGCGAAGGAGCTGCAAGCAGCTCCCCTCCAGCTTCGCGGTGGCCGCTACGACGGAGCGTAGCCCTCCAGGAAGCAGTCGCCGTATATGATGCGGCGCCATGCAAATGCGCTCCTAACAAAACTATCAATTCTGCTGAGATCGAAACCTCAAAAAACCGCTTGCGGAAATCTGCGCTTGTTGGTAGAGGTCTAAACCATATTAAACTAATAGAGTATTGTGGGTTTCCAGGGTGTGCGGCGCTCATCCGCGGTGGCGGGTGAGCGGCGCACAAGGAAGAGCTTATGTCCATTCAAGCAATCGATTACGTAACCCCGAATGCAACCGTCGACCCGCTGCCGCCGAGCACGCAGGTTCATCGCATTCAGTCTGACCGGGAAGCTATTCAAATCGCCAAAGATCTGGCCAGTAAGTTTGCGGCAGAGGCCTCTGACCGGGACCGATTGCGGCGGCTCCCCGCGGCCGAAATCGAAGAATTCTCCAGCTCCGGATTGTGGGCCATCTCTGTGCCAAGGGAATTTGGCGGCGCCGAGGTTTCTCGTCTGACGTTAGTGGAACTTTTTCGGACCGTGGCAGAAGCGGATTCTTCGCTCGGACAAATCCCACACAATCACTTTTGCGTTGTTGATGCCATTCGGCTCGACGGTACACCGGAACAAAAACAGTACTTCTTTAATGAAGTATTGAACGGCAGGCGGTTCGGGAACGCCTTTTCAGAAGCGGGTTCGCGAACGGTGCAGGACTTTCAGACCCGGATTGTGCCGGATGGCGATCAATTTGTCATTAACGGGCGGAAATTCTACTCGACAGGTGCGCTTTTTGCCCACTGGGTGCCGGTCTCAGCCGTAAATGAGGAAAAGCACGGGTTATTGGTTTTGATCCCGAAAGGTACACCGGGTCTGACGATCATAGACGACTGGTCGAGTTTCGGACAACGCACAACCGCGAGTGGGACTGTTTTACTCGAGAATGTCCGGGTTCGGCCTGAGTGGATCATCCCGGCTTACCAAGCGTTTGAGCGTCCGACCCTGACAGGACCGCTTTCGCAGATCATCCAAGCCGCGATCGACGCCGGGATTGCTCGTGCGGCACTCCGCGAAACCATTCAGTTTGTCCGGGATCGTTCACGGCCATGGATCGACAGCAAGGTCGACAGAGCTTCCGAAGATCCATTGACCATTGCAGAGATCGGCGATCTTGAAATCAGGTTGCACGCCGCCGAGGCTTTGCTGGAGCGAGCCGCGTCGATTCTGGATGAGGGAGAACACCGGCTCGATGAACGGACTGCGGCAGCGGGAGCAATCGCTGTGGCCGAGGCCAAAGCGCTGACCACTGAGATTGCAATTCTGGGCACGAACAAACTCTTCGAACTGGCTGGCACTCAATCAACGCTGGCGAAATACAATCTGGATTTACACTGGCGGAATGCGCGGACCCACACCCTGCACGATCCGGTGCGCTGGAAGTATTTTCACGTCGGCAATTACTATCTGAACGACGTACTCCCACCACGTCATCCCTGGAACTAGACGGCCACAGTCATGTTAAAGTCACCGCCATCCGCGACTGGAGGAACGGGATTGGCGCCCGCTTCGAACGGCTATCGGATCCGCTCTGATCTTGAAGCGATTGAGGTGGCCGATGCGTTGGCCATCGAATTTGAAAAGCAAGCCGCAGAGCGAGATGCCTTGCGCATTTTGCCCTTCGAGCAGATTGAAAAGTTTTCGCGCTCGGGACTCTGGGGGATTACCATCCCGAAAGCTTACGGCGGCCCTGCGCTATCCGTTGCGACTTTGGCCGAGGTGATTGCGAGGATCTCAAAGGCCGACCCTTCGATCGGACAGATCCCGCAAAATCACTATTTCATCCTGGAAGTCGTACGTTCGAATGGATCGGAGGAACAAAAACATTTTTTGTTTCAGCAAGTTCTGGCAGGTGCGCGTTTTGGCAATGCTCTCTCGGAGCTGGGCACCAAGACAGTGGGCGACTACAACACGCGTATTGTCCGCACGCCGGCCGGTTTTCGATTGGCAGGACGCAAATACTATTCGACGGGCGCGCTGTTTGCGGACTGGATTCCGGTCGTCGCAAAGACCGAAGAGGATTACCTGGTCATGGCGTTTGTCGAGAGAGGCACGCCGGGATTAACCCTTGTGGACGACTGGACCAGCTTTGGCCAACGCACGACCGGGAGCGGTACGACGATTCTCGATGAGGTCGAGCTTCCGGATTTTCTGGTTCTGCCATACCAGAAATCATTCGATGAGCCGACCCCACTGGGACCTCTGGCCCAGATCATCCATGCTGCCGTGGATCTAGGTATCGCGCAGGCGGCAATCCGGGATACGGTCGAGTTCGTGCAGACACGCAGTCGTGCCTGGATCGACAGCAATGTCGAAAAGGCAAGCGAGGATCCGTTGACCATTTCGCAGATCGGGCGCGCATTCATTCAACTGCATGCTGCGGAGGCTTTGATCAAGCGTGCCGGGACGGCGGTTGATTGCGCGATCGATTCGTCTACGGAGGAGACTGTGGCGGAAGCCTCGGTGGCCGTAGCGGAAGCGAAGGTGGCTACCACGCAGGTCTCTTTGCTGGCGTCGAACAAACTGTTTGAACTGGCTGGGACGCAGGCAACGCTGGAAAAATATCAGCTCGATCGGCACTGGCGCAACGCGCGCACTCATACACTCCATGACCCGGTCCGGTGGAAATATTTCGCAATCGGAAATTATTACCTGGGCGGGATTCGTCCTCCGCGGCACGGTGCGATCTGATCCATCTTGATAGACCGAGACCATGAGTAAAGAAATTCGCTTTAACGCCTTCGATATGAATTGCGTCGGGCATCAGTCCCCAGGTCTGTGGGCGCATCCGCGTGATCTTTCTTACCGTTACAAAGACCTGGAATACTGGACGGAGTTGGCGCAGATCCTGGAGCGCGGAAAATTTGACGGTATCTTTATTGCCGATGTGTTGGGTGTGTATGACGTTTATCAAGGTTCGGCGGAACACGCTATTCGGAACGCGGCGCAGGTACCGCTAAATGAGCCGTTGCTAGTCGTGCCGGCGATGGCGCACGTCACCAAACATCTTGGGTTCGGCGTAACTTGTTCTCTCAGTTACGAGCACCCGTATCCATTCGCGCGCCGTATGTCGACTCTGGATCATCTGACAAAAGGGCGCACAGGATGGAACATAGTCTCTTCCTATCTGGATAGCGCGGCGCGGAATTTTGGAATGGATCGCCAGGTCAGACATGACGATCGATACGAACTTGCAGATGAATACATGGAAGTTTGTTACAAGCTTTGGGAAGGCAGTTGGGAAGATGATGCCGTTATCCGCGATCGCGACAACCGCGTGTTTACTCATCCCGAGAAAGTTCATAATATCGAGCACCTCGGAAAATTTTTTTCCGTTCCCGGATTTCATTTGTGTGAACCCTCGCCGCAACGCACGCCCGTTCTTTATCAGGCGGGTGCTTCCAGGCGTGGCAGAGACTTTGCCGCTCGACACGCTGAGTGCATCTTCGTCGCCGCGCCGTCCAAGGTCGTTTTGCGAAACTATGTACGCGATATTCGGCAACGCGCCGTTTCATTTGGTCGCAATCCTTCCAACCTGATCTTTTTCAACCTCATGACTGTCATCGCAGGTGAAAGTGAGCGAGAAGCTCGCCGCAAACACGACGAATACAGACATTACGCGAGCTACCACGGAGCACTCGCGTTGGTCTCGGGTTGGACTGGGATTGATTTTGGCCAGTACGAACCGAATGAACAACTCCGCTACATCGAAAACGACGCGGTCCAGTCGGCCACAGAATCACTGACAATTTCCAATCCGACGAAGGCCTGGACGATCGAAGAAGTAGCAAACTGGGTTGGGATAGGGGGTCTCGGGCCTCTCCTGGTTGGTTCAGTGGAGCAGGTTGCCGATCAACTTCAGGAGTGGGTCGAAGAGACCGACGTCGACGGGTTCAATCTGGCCTACGCGGTCACACACGAATCCTTTACAGATTTTGTCGAACTGATCGTTCCGGAGCTTCAGAAGCGTCGCGTTTATAAAAAAGACTATCGACAGGGAACGCTCCGGGAAAAGTTATTTGGTCTTGGATCGAGGCTTCCGACCGAGCATCCCGGCGCTAGCTATCGTTTAGCCGGGTTGGCGGCTACGTAACCACCTGGATGGTTGGGTGGGGCTTCGCTGCGTGCAGGAAGCTTTTGCCGGGGCGCTGTTGCCGACCGGACAGCCGCGGGTCTCAAAATGCTTTGAGTGGTCAACAAACAGCGATGGGCAATTCTGCCAAAAAATTAACAAGCGGTGTTGGCGTCGCATTCCCGCCAGAGCATGCCGCGTTTCCTGTCGGAGAGCTTTCGAAAAGAAGTTCTTTTTTTGGCCGAAACATTCTTGGTTGGATTCTCCCGCTTTTTGTCATGGCGGGGTGGGAACTGCTGGCTCGGGTTGGCCTGATCGATACCAGTCTGTTCTCCAGTCCGTCACAAATTGCGGCTGAGTTGTTCAAATTGACCTGGAATGGGGAGCTGCTGGCGCACCTTGAAACTACGTTTCTGCGAGTCGCTGCCGGGTTTGGGATCGGTGTTTTCGCTGCCACGCTGCTCGGTGCGCTGACCGGCTATTCAGGATTCGCGCGCCGGTTGTTAGATCCGCTGCTCCAATCGTTGCGGAGTATCCCTTCGATGGCGTGGGCGCCGCTATTCCTGTTGTGGCTCGGAATCGGCGAGAACTCCAAGATAGCTTTGATCGCGTTGGGTGTCTTCTTTCCAGTTTATCTGAACCTGATGAACGGTGTGCGGAGCGTTGACCGTAAGCTTGTCGAGGCTGGGCTTGCAAACGGATTCCAAGGTTTTGCGCTAGTGAAAACGGTGGTGCTTCCTGCGAGTCTACCTGCCTATCTGGTAGGTCTTCGCCAGGGTCTGAGTCTTGGTTGGATGTTTGTCGTAGCGGCAGAGATCATGGGGGCCAGCCGAGGCCTTGGATACCTCTTGATCGACGGTCAAACCACCGGGCGTCCCGCCATCATGATTTCGAGTGTAATCTTATTCGCAATTTGCGGTAAGCTGTCAGATAGCATTCTTGCAAACCTTAGTGAACGATGGCTTCACTGGCAGGACGTCTATAGAAGGTGATCATGAACTGCAGGACAATTATAAATTGCGCTTGCCAAGGTAGTATAAGTCTATTAGGTGAGTAGGAATAATAGAGCCGCTTGCTCCAAGACGCACTCCACTCTTGGCGTGACATCAACTCGTGCGTGTGATCCTGTAGCGGCGGCACTCAAGGAAAACAAACGAGCACTATGAGTGAGCAGAGTCACCAAGCGGCAGATCTGTCGCGTCGACGATTTCTAAAAAGTACAGCGGCTGGACTAGCTGCTGCCTCGGCCGTCGGTTTCGGTGTTGGTAAAAGCAGCGCAACGGACGTTTCACCCGGGAGTGGCAGTCGTATTCCCGAACTAGCACCGCAGTGGAAGAAGCTTGACCTGGCGGAAATTCTATCGCGCCCGGCCGCTTTTGTATCTATAAGTCAGAACAAGTCGCTCTATGAAACATGGGGTGCTCAAGGTTCCGAGAAGCATCGGGAGCGCACCAGCCTGCCGGCTACCATCAAAGTCGTGACGGCCGCGCGGGCCGCTAAGAACTTCAGGTCGTTCAGCTGGATTGGCTACGAAGTCTTTCGGGAAAATTATCCGCAGTCGACGTTCGACAAGGTCCAATATGAAACGTGGGTAGAGGGCCTCAATTTCTCTCCTGAAAAAAAGAAGGCCGATAACGAGCTAGTCGACGAGCTTAAGGCATTGGTGGAACCGGGGGATCTACAATTTAACGAACTCGCGTTGCAAAGTTCCTTTATCGGTACGCAACTGCCACTTGAGCTCTCGCGGAAGCGAATTGAAGTGATTGTGCTGACCGGCATCCATCTGGACTGGTGTGTAGAAGGCAATGCCCGCGCAGCCCGCGACAATGGGTATTTGCCGATTGTGATCGGGGACGCCTGAGCCTGCATCGCTCACAAATCTCTGAAGATTTGTGAGCGATGCAGGCTGTTAGCGGTCCCTCTAACGCCCCGCTAATGCAAGAGAGTGTTCTCTGAGTTCGCGCAATTTTATTCCGCTTAAGATGAGATCGACAGCGTGAGCGACCTCTTGCTCTGCGCCGCGCGACAGCCGAGGGCGATCTTGGCCGATCGTGGCCCAGCTTCCCGTGCCTATGTGTACTCGGGCGGCGATCGTTCTTGTGCCCAGACGAACAAGCTCATGCCGAAGTGCCCGCTCCAAAACAGGGACATGGGCGGGCAATCCGCCGGTGGCAAGCAAAAGGACAGGCTTGCCCAAAAACAAGTCATCCGCGAGTCGCCCCAACAGCGTTGAAAGAAGAGCAGGCACGCTTTCTTTCGTTGCAGGGGTGACCAACAGGATTGCGGAGGCTTGCCGGACTTCGTCCGCGGTGTCGGCGACGAATTGATCGGTCAAGTCATGGTTTGTATCTTCTGCGATGGGAAAATCGACCGCGTGAATAGCGCGAAATTCGATTGCGCGCTGTTCAAGGATGGAAGCGACGCTTCGGAGCAGAAAACCTGATTTAGAGAACTTTGTCGAACTGCCGGAGAGAGCTAAGAAATGAGTCATAAAATATTGGCGATTTGAGTTGAAGAGTAGTGGCTGAGACATCCGGTTAGTTTTGTTTCCGGATTGGTCGAAGAGATGCGTAAAGAAATGTTGGTGCTATCAGTTGCCGCATCGACAACAGCGCACCCACCGACAGAAAGCGAAACGACCTTCAACCATGATCGCATCCACCGAAATGCATGCGCCGGACACCGACTTGTTGCGGTCTTCGTTCGTGATCACAGAAAAGTAAACAAAGTCTATTAATACAGTAGAATATGTCAAGCCCTTTTATTGAGTGGAGTGACCGCGCTGCTCTGTGGAGTGCAAAAGAAAAATCTCGGGCCCGTGAGAGTTATCAAGCTCTTAGCTTGATTGTGATCGCCTGCTGCCGAAAGGTAGACACGATATGAAAGCCGTTCGAGTGGAAAAGCAAGGCGGGCCTGAAGTACTGAAGCTCCTGGATGTCGCGCCCCTCGGGGCCCCGGGCCCAGGGCAGGCGGTGGTACGTTTAGTAGCTGCGGGTGTGAACTTCCTGGATGTCGGACAGCGACGCGGCACTTATCCGCGCCAGGTGCCTTTCACTTTGGGCGTAGAAGGCGCGGGCGTCGTTGAATCGGTTGGTGAAGGCGTTCGGAATGTAAAGCCATCCGATCGAGTCGCGTTTACTGGTATGCCGGGCGCCTATTCGGAAGCCATACTTGCCGATGCCGATCGCCTGATCCCTCTACCGAGCGAATTTACATTCGAGGAAGGCGCGGCGTTCCCGTTGCAGGGGATGACGGCCCACTACTTGATCCACGAATTCCGACGACCTGTTCCCGGCAGTTTCGTGCTGATTCACGCGGCTGCGGGCGGGATGGGAGGGCTCCTGGTGCAATGGGCCAAGCACCTTGGGGCGACCGTGATCGGAACAGTCTCGACTGAGGCGAAAGCACGCTCGGCACGCGCGTCCGGCGCTGACCACGTCATCCTTTACACAGAGCAGGATTTCGTGACTGAAACCAAGCGGATCACGAACGGACGGGGCGCAGATTTGATTATTGACGGCGTGGGCAGAACCACGTTTAAGGGCGATCTGGAAGCGGCGGCGGTACGCGGCCATATCGTGATCTTCGGCGCGGCCAGTGGTCCTGGCGATCCAGTTTCGCCGAATTCCTTCATGTCGAACGCGCTGACGGTTTCAGGCGGAAGTCTACAGAATTATCTGCGCACACCCGAGGAGCTGACGCAGCGCGCAAATGACGTCATCGCGGGAATACGGGCGGGCTGGCTGAAGTTGAACATCGGGCGCGTGCTGCCACTGGCTCAAGCTGCGCAAGCCCATGAGCTCCTGGAAAGTCGAGAGACGGAGGGCAAGCTCGTATTGTCCATCGCGGATTCACGCTCTTAGCGGCGAATCTGTTAACCGCTTCGCGGCGAAATCCGACGGACGCATAGGCCGATCCGCTGTCCCGGCTTCGCCGCTGTTTCCCCGTTCACTTGCGAACGGACAAAGCGATGAATGTTGCGATGATCATTAGGGCCGCAGCGCTCAATGCCGCGATATTCAGCCCGGAGGTGATTTGTTCGGCTGTGATTCCGCTTACCAACGCACCAAAGGCTGCGACTCCGATCGCGCCGCCAACCTGCCGGGCCGCGTTAAGCACGGCTGAAGCAACCCCCGATCTGGCGCGCTCTACACTTGATAAGATTGCCGTGGTCATTGCCGGCACAGCCAGTCCGAGGCCGGCCGGAATGAGGACAAAGCCCGGCAGCATATCGAAGAATGTTGATCGGCTCTCCAATCTAGTAAGCAGAGCGTATCCTACAGCGCCGATCAATCCGCCGAGGATCATCGGAGTGCGGGAACCGGTTCGGCCCGCTATCCAGCCACTGGCAATGTTCGAAGCGATGAAGGTGCCAGTAAGTGGCAGGAAGGCGAGGCCGGCCTGGACTGTTGAATAACCTAAGGCCTTCTGGAGATAGAGGCTCAGAACAAAAATGGTTCCGTAATAGGTACAATTGACCAACACGCCAAAAACAATTGCCGGGGTAAAACCAGGTCGCCGGAAAAAATGGAACGGCAACATCGGGGTTGCAGTTCGTGCCTCGACGACTATAAATGCGGCGCCTGTCCCGAGAGCCAAGAGACTTCCTGCCGCCACGATCGGGTGGGTTAGTCCCAGAGGACGAATCTCAATGACAGTGCCGATGAGCGTCGTTAGCGCAACAATTGCCAGAGACTGCCCGGCAAGATCGAACGTGCGGTGTTTCGTTTTGTTCCATTGCGCAGGTGGTACACAACGCAACGTTAGTGCGAGTCCAAGTGCGCAGATGGGTATGTTTACGAGAAAAATGCTACGCCATCCCAGCGCATTCAGAAGCAAACCACCGACCATTGGTCCAGCCGCGATCGCCACACCCCCTGCCGCGGTCCAAATACCGATGGCTCGAGCGCGCAGTCGGGGGTCGTAAGCGCATGCGTCATTTAGGATAGCAAGGGAGCTCGGTACCAACAAGGCGGCTCCAATTCCTTGAATCGCTCTGGTGGCGTTGAGGAAGCCGGCACCGGAAGCCAGGCCACAGGCCAACGAGGCTGCAGCGAAACCGACAAGTCCTGCAACAAAGACACGTTTTGAGCCCAGCCGATCGGCTACGACTCCCGCAGAAAGAAGCAGTGCCGCGAAGCCAAGCGTATAGGCATCGACCACCCATTGCAGTTCAGTCACGCTCGCCCCCAAATCTTCACTGATCCTGGAAAGGGCGACGTTAACGATAGTTACGTCGAGCTGAATCACCGCGAAGGCAAAGCTAGTAGCCCCTATAATCCACGCCACCGAGCGAGCAGGTCGATGTGGAGGCATGAGATCGCTTGCCTTTGCCGTGATGCGATCCGGCCCATCTATAGAATTCGGGTGCACAATTGGGTTCACACGTCTACTCTATCGTGCCATCTTTGGTGGACAATTCGATGAGGATCGAAATGTCGAGTTGCTTGGTTGATATTATGAATAATGGCATGGAACCGGATATTTCGTCTCTGGCAGCCTTGATCAGCGAGCCCGCGCGAGGGCGGATGCTGATAGCCCTGCTCGACGGGCGTGGCTTGCCGGCTACCGAACTGGCACAAAGAGCCGGTATTACCTGTCAGACCGCGAGCTCACATCTCGCCAAATTGGCCGAGGGTCGACTGCTCCAGGTGATCCCGCAGGGTCGCCATCGGTATTATCGGATCGCGAACGCTCGGGTCGCCGAACTGCTCGAGTCCATGGCGAGGTTCGCTCCCATAAAAGAGACCGGCCGGTCTGAACCCAAAAGTCCGATTCAAATTGCACGCACCTGCTATAATCATCTCGCAGGAAGCTTAGGAGTTAGGATAGCAGACGCTATCGTTGGTCGGGGACTTTTGCGAGAAGTGGGTCGCGATTATCAACTCACCAAGAAAGGAGCGCAATGGTTTTCCGAGTTTGGCATAGATACCGATGCCCTACGAAAATCCGGTCGCGTTTTCGCCCGGCAATGCCTCGATTGGAGCGAACGACGCAATCATCTCGCCGGCGCGCTTGGATCGGCGCTGGCCGAGCATGTATTTGAGCGTGGCTGGATCGAACGTGTTCGAGAAAGCCGCGCGGTCCGAATCACCGAGCTTGGTCGTCGCGAACTGAAACGGCAGCTCGGCGTAGCCTGCGATAACTAAGAAGAAGGTAGTGTGTTCCGCTTCCTCGCGTCCGGGCGGACCGTCTTTCTTCTCCCAGATAGCAGCGTAACGGGCCTGGCCGCCCACGCTATAGCCGGTTATGTCAGTCAATCGGAAACCTTGCCGTTTCTGTTCATCAGAGATTCGCTGATACTCACTCGCCGTCATACCATAGCACGTGCGCCAATACGCTGTGCCGAGTACCGTTGGACTTGGGCCCGGACGCAAGAACCCGAAGTAGACGGCAGCACCTATGGCCAGGCAAAAGGCAAGCGCGAGCAAGAGCATCATTGCCGGCTCGAAGCGCGGCTTGCTTTTTCCAGGGGGCTTCCTGTCTACCTTCTGAACTGCCTCCGCTGCTAGATGTTCCTTGCCTTCCGTTTCACGGTATTCTGCCTCCAGTCTCTTGCTCTCCCCGCGCTCAGGACGTTCACTCTTGGTTTTCTCCAATACTTCCTCTATGGCGACTCCCAGACGCCGGCAATCGTCGTCGAAGCCAGTATCAGTTATTTCCAATGCATTTCGGCGGACCAGCGGCTTCAAGTCATCGGGAAGGTCGG